>JAESFG010000268.1_pt1 | contig 115127 bp, 96 predicted proteins | sample 9269371 | NCBI WGS metagenome assembly JAESFG01 (sample SAMN14506227, study PRJNA617093) | algae metagenome | isolation source: Aetokthonos hydrillicola CCALA 1050 (B3-Florida) and co-occurring... | place: USA: South Carolina | collected 2013-01-01
GCCCCATGCCGCCCATGGCGGTCAACCGCCCGCCGTGGTCTACTTCACCGCAACCCAAACCGATCAGCAGGTGCAGGCGGTAGCTTAACTCAGCCGGAAAACTGTCCAAAAGTTGGGGAGTAGCTCACTTGACCACACCGACCGGGTTCTTCGCGATGATGGGATTGCCGTCCTGCGTCTGGTACTCCGACATCGCCCAGTTCATCAGCCGTTTGAGAATCTTGAAGGCACTGGCAGCGCTTCCCGGTGCGGGGGCTGGCTTCGCGCGCAATCCCTTGGTCGCGATCTCTTCATACCGCCTCCGACATTCGGCGGGTGTGATGGACGCAATGGGGCGGCTAAGCCAGCTACCAAGAGCTGTCTTGAGATGCCGCTCCATCTCAAATCTTGTCGTCTCCTTCAGCATGCCTGGACGCGCGAAAAATGTTTCGGCCACTTGTCCCAAGCTGATGCTAAGAGCCTCGTCCTGCTTGCGAAGATCTCGCGGGTCTACGCCCATGCGCATGTTACGCAGATGCTCACGGGCAACCTCGCGCGCTTGATCCACGGTGAAGACGCCATAGTCACCAACCACGATGCGGATGGGACTGGCGGCTGGTGTCATACGCTTCTGGACAAGGAATGTGATCCGTCCAACGGGACTGACCTTGCATCCGAATCCTTTGTCCTGTGCATCCCAAATGAATTCGTCCTTCGGTCCGGGTCGTAGGCGGTCAATCACGCTCTTGGTGAGCTTCACGGCCGGGTGTTTCCGGGTCGGGGTGGGCATGGTGGCAAGCTCCTGATAAGCCGTCAGTAAGCAGACGGGGTAAAGCACTGCCAAACTGCGTAAAGCTGTTCATCCGAGCCAAGCAACTGAAATCGCTTGATAATAAAGGACTTTCAAGCAAAACAAAGCTGTGTAAAGTTGGCAAGCCCGAGCTTCGGGAGCAGGGGGTCGGAGGTTCAAATCCTCTCGCTCCGACCAGTGATTTCCCGCCTGTCCCCCTTACCGAACAGCGCGCGACGCTTTCGCCCCGTGGCAGCCTGCGGTATTCGGCGTTGGCCCAGCCACGACAGCCGCCGAAGGACCTTTCGATTGACCGACCCCGCTTCGGACTGGATGGGCGGCGAGGATGCCGAAGGGGCGGCGCGCGTGCCTGCATGGCCCGACATCGCGGTGATCGCCCCCAACCTGAAGCGGCGGCTGTCGGGCGTGACGACGACCGTGGTTCGCCTTATCCCGACGCAGGCGCGGACGATCGGCATCGTCACTACCGGCCCCGGCCTGCCGCCCACCCTGCCGCATCTGCCCCTGTGGCGCGTGGCGATGGCCCCGCGCGACCGCTGGCGGGTCTGGCATGCGCGGCGGAACGTGGAGATGCTGGCGGGGCTGATCCTGACGCGGCTGCTGCGCCGCCGGTTCCGGCTTTTGTTCACCTCGGCCGCCCAGCGCCGCCATTCGGTCTATACACGCTGGCTGATCCGTCGGATGGATGCGGTGGTGGCGACTTCACCGCAGGCCGCGTCCTATCTGGAACGGCCCGCGACGGTGATCATGCATGGCATTGATCTGGAGGCGTTGCGCCCCGCAAAGGACAAGGCGTCGGTGCGCCGGGGCCTTGGCTTGCCCGCCGAGGGCACCCTGATCGGCTGTTTCGGGCGCCTCCGCGCGCAGAAGGGCACCGATGTCCTGATCGACGCCTGCCTGACCGTCCTGCCCCGCCACCCCGGCACCCGCGTGATCCTGACAGGCCGCGAACTGTCCGACCAACGCGCCTTCATGGACGCCCAGCGCGCCAAGCTGGCGGCGGCGGGTCTGACCGACCGCGTAACCTTCCTCGGTGAGCGCCCTTGGTCCGAGATGGAACGCCTTTACCGCGCGCTGGACCTGTTTATCGCCCCCGCCCGCTGGGAAGGCTTCGGCCTGACGCCCATCGAGGCGATGGCCTCGGGCGTTCCGGTCATCGCCACGCGGGTCGGTGCGTTCGAGGCGCAGGTGAATGATCCCGCGACGGGCCGCCTGATCCCGCCGGGGGATACGGGTGCGCTGGCAGCGGCGATGCAGGCGATGCTGTCCGACCCTGCGGCACTTGCCGTCGCCGGGCAGGCCGCCCGCGCCCGCGTCGAGGCGCAGTTCGATATCCGGGGCGAGGCCACGGCGCTGGAAGCGGTCTACCGGGGGCTTCTGGCGTGAACAGGCTGGCATTCCTGACGGCACGCACCTTGCGGATGGAACGCCCCCTCGCCGCGCTGTCGGTACCGGCCGAGGCGCTGGCCAAGGACGTGGCGGGCCGCGACGTTGCGCTGGTCGGCAACGCAAGGTCGCTGACCACCGCCAACAAGGGCGCGGCCATCGATGCCGCCGGACTTGTCGTCCGCATCAACCGCGCCCCCATGCCCGCCACCCGCACGCACGGGTCGCGCACCGACTGGCTGGCGCTGGCGACGTCCATCGGCGCGGACGACCTGGCGCGCATCCACACCGCCCGCATCCTGTGGATGTCGCCCAAGCGCAAGCGGCTACCCTTTGCCGTCGCCACCGCGCAGGGGTTCTACCTTTACCCACGCACCGAGCATGACCGGCTGCGCCGCCTTCTGAACGCGCCACCAACCACAGGCCTGATGGCCATCGACCTGATCCTGTCGCTGGGACCCGCAACCTTGAGCCTGTACGGCTTTGACTTCTTCGCCTCGCAATCCCTGACCGGCAGCCGCACTGCCGAGCAAGTGCCCCACGACTTCGCCGCCGAAAAGGCCTGGGTTTTGGCCCGCATGGCCGCCGACCCGCGCCTGCGCTTTTGCTAGGTTGCATCATCTTTGGTGATACCGCGCGCCCGCCCCTTTCCCCGCGCGGATGCATGCGCTAAGCGCCCCCCGTTGAAGAACCGGAGTGAAAGCCAGATGGGCTATCGTGTCGTCGTCGCCGGTGCCACGGGCAACGTGGGCCGTGAAATGCTGAACATCCTCGCCGAACGGGAATTCCCGGTGGACGAGATTGCCGCGCTGGCCAGCCGCAAGTCGCTGGGCACCGAGGTCAGCTTTGGCGACAAGACACTCAAGACCAAGGACCTGGACACCTTCGACTTCACCGGTTGGGACATCGCGCTGTTCGCTGTCGGGTCCGAGGCTACGAAAATCTATGCGCCCAAAGCCGCCGCGGCGGGGTGCATCGTGATCGACAACTCGTCCCTCTACCGCTACGACCCGCAGGTTCCGCTGGTCGTGCCCGAGGTGAACCCCGATGCAGTTCTGGGCTACAAGGCCAAGAACATCATTGCGAACCCCAACTGCTCGACCGCGCAGATGGTGGTGGCGCTGAAGCCGCTGCACGACCGCGCGCGGATCAAGCGCGTCGTCGTCGCCACCTACCAGTCCGTCTCGGGCGCGGGGAAGGCCGGGATCGACGAGCTTTGGGACCAGACCAAATCGATCTACAACCCGGTGTCGGAAGTGCCGCCCGCGAAGTTCACAAAGCAGATCGCCTTCAACGTCATTCCCCATATCGACGTCTTCATGGAGGACGGGTCCACCAAGGAAGAATGGAAGATGGTGGCCGAGACGAAGAAGATCCTCGACAAGACGATCAAGGTCACGGCCACCTGCGTGCGGGTGCCGGTCTTTGTCGGCCATTCCGAGGCAGTGAACGTCGAGTTCGAGGAGTTCCTGGACGAGGACGAGGCGCGCGACATTCTGCGCGAGGCGCCGGGCGTGATGGTGGTGGATAAGCGCGAACCGGGTGGCTATGTGACGCCGATCGAGTGTGTGGGCGACTATGCCACCTTCGTCAGCCGCATCCGGCAAGATTCGACCATCGAGAACGGCCTGTCGATGTGGGTCGTCAGTGACAACCTGCGGAAGGGCGCGGCATTGAACGCGGTGCAGATCGCCGAAACGCTGGGCAACCGGGTGCTGAAAAAGGGCTGACGGGGGCCCGTCCTGGGGCCGCCGACAAGGGCTGCCCCCCTTGGCCGATACCGTTCAAGACCTGACCGCCGCTTGCCAAGTGTCTGGCTGCGTTGGGGAATTCCGGGGCGGCCTGCCGAATGGGCAGGCCGTCGGTGCGGATGTCCCATCCCGCATGGAGCCCGTTCGAGGGCCTGCCCAAATCCATATCGGAACTGCCGTGAAGGGGAGATGTCCCCGTCCGGGCCACGCGGCCTTCCTTGCCCGGCGGGGGCGGGGTGGGGTTTGCGTGTGTTTCATCTGCCTTGGGTCATGGCGGTGCGGGTTTCCGGAATCTGGCGCGTAACCCCTTGCGAACGCTGCGGTAACGGTTCCCGACCGGGGCGCACGGCCCGTAGCTACGGGCGTAGTTTCTGCGTAGTGCATGCGTAGCTTTTCCGTAGCTACGCCGACAGTGCGCAACGGGCGTTAACCCTTTGGGTAGAGCACTGCCTTCGCGGGGCCCGGAACAGGCACCTTGCGATGCGTTGGGCGGGATGAACCACGCCTTTCCCTTTGGCGGGGCGCTGCCGGTCCGACGCGCGGCGGGCGATATTGCACTACCGCAGCGTCACCGTCACCGCCGCCGCGCGGCCGAGCGCGTCGATGACCGAGAGGCGGACGGGGCCGGTCACACCGATCGCGACGGCGCTTTCGCGGGCGCGGTCGGCGAGGCTTACCGGCGCGCCGTTGGCAAGCCAGGTGAAGGGGGGCGTGCCGTCGCGGACCTTGAGTGTCAGCGCGCCGCCGGTTTCGACCTCGGCCCCGTCGGGGGGGAAGGCGACCTCGGGGCCGCCCGGGGCGTCGGCGAAGGCCGCGCCGCGCGGGCGGAAGCGTTGCAGGGGTTGCGGCAGGCGGGCGTTGGGCAGGATCAGCGTCGCGGGGGGCGGGGGCGGCAGGGGGGTCAAGGCGGGTTCGATCCGGCCGAAGGTTTCGAACAGCACCGGCGCGGCGAGATCGCCGCCGAAGGCCCCCGGCACGGGCGAGCCATCGGCCCGGCCCATCCAGACGCCCGCCACATAGGCCCCGTCGAAGCCCACCGCCCAGGCGTCGCGGTGGCCGTAGCTGGTGCCGGTCTTGTACGCGAGCCGGTTCGCGGGGGCGTTGGGCGGCGGGGCGAGGCCCGACAGGATGTCGGCCACCTGCCAGGCGGCGACCTTGCCGAAGAGGCGCGCCGGCAAGGGGGCGGCCTGGCCGGGATGTTCGGAGAGGTGGATGGGGTCGCCCATGCGGGCGAGCGCGGCGTAAGCCTGCACGAGGTCGGTGAGCGTCAGGCCGAGGCCGCCGAGCGCGATGGCGAGGCCGGGCTGGTCTGCGTTCGGGAGTTGCGGGTCGGCGCCGGTGCGTTTGAGGGCCGCCAGAAGGCGGGCGGGGCCGAGGGCGTCGGTGAGGCTGATGACGGGGACGTTGAGCGAGGCTTGCAGGGCCTGACGGATGGACAGCGTGCCCCGGAAGGTCTTGTCGAAGTTCTGCGGCGCGTAGGTGCCGAAGGCGATGGGGCGATCCTCGATCAGCGTCTCGGGGTGGGCGAGGCCGTCGTCGAAGGCGAGGCCGTAGACGAAGGGTTTCAGCGTGGACCCCGGCGAGCGGACGGCGCGGGTCATGTCGATGAAGCCCGCGCGGGCGTCGTTCGTCCATTCCGCGCCGCCGACCGAGGCGAGGATGTCACCGGTGCGGTGGTCGGCCACGAGGATAGCGACCGAGAGCTTCTCGCCCGAGCGCTGCACGGCTTTGGCGGCGAGGGTTTCGAGGGCCTGCTGCAGGGTGGGGTCGATGGTGGTGGGGATGACCGTGGCCAGCGGATTTTCGGCGCGCAGGCGTTCGGCCAGCAGGGGGGCGAGGGCGGGGAAGTCTCGCCTGCGGGTGGGGACGGGTTCGGTCAGGGCGGCGGCGGTCTGGTCGGCGGTCAGGATGCCGTCGCGCTGCATCCGGTGAAGGACACGGGCGCGGGCCTCGGCGGCAAGGCCGTCCGAGCGGTCGGGGCGGCGGGTTTCGGGGGCTTGGGGGATGGCGACGAGAAGGGCGGCTTCGGCGGGGGTCAGGCGGCGGGGTTCCTTGCCGAACCATGTGAGGGAGGCCGCGCGCACGCCCTCGACGTTGCCGCCATAGGGGGCGAGGCGGAGGTAGAGGGCGAGGATCTGGTCCTTGGTCAGGTGGCGTTCGAGGGCGAGGGCCACGCGCATCTGGCGGAGCTTGCCTTGAAGGTGGCCGGTGCCCGAATCCTCCAGCAGGCGGGCGGTCTGCATGGTGAGGGTGGAGCCGCCCGAGACGATGCGGCCGTTCCAGAGGGCTTGCAGCGTGGCGCGGGCAAGGGCGTAGGCGTCGATGCCGTGGTGCTGATAGAAGCGGCGGTCTTCGTAGGCGATGAGGATTTTCAGGTAGTCCGGGTCGACCTCGCCCGGTTCCATCCGCCAGCGGCCGTCGGCCACGGTGAAGGCGCGGAGAAGCGAGCCGTCGCGGGCGCGGACTTCGGTGGAGGTGGGGATCGTCAGGGGTGGCAGGACGGTTGCGTCGATCCAGAGGTCGAAGCGGTCGCGGGCGAGGGCCGTGAGGAAGAGGGTGAAGGCGAGGAGGAGGGGGGCGAACCTCATCTTAGTGGGACCGCCAGTCTCGCCGGCCGCGGGGGGAAGGCGCGCCACGGACGGGGCGGTTGAGCCGGACAAGAAAACGCATCGCGTTTTCCCGGCTCAGTCGCGACGCCATGTCTTGCGGACGCCGTAGCCCATGACCCCGAGAGGGCAGCGCCTGCCTGGGCGGGCGCGAAGCGCCTGCCGAGGGGCAGGCAGGCGCTGCCCGGATCGCTTTGAGCGACCGGGCGGGATGCGTCATCGGCGTGCGTCGGCAGCGTCACGGGCCCCTGCCGATTGGGGTGGTGGAAGGGGACCACCACACCCTCACTCCGTCACCGTCACGGTCCCCGCATCCGTCCGCGCGCGATAGTCCGGCCGGTACATGTCCACCACGGTCGCAGCCGGAAGGTGGAACGTGCCGGGCGAGATGGCGCGGACGATGTAGGCAAGGCGGAAGGGGGTGGCGTTGTACCAGTCCACCGCGGCGAGGAAGCGGTCCTGGCGGAACTCGGTCATCCGTGTGCCGTCCACCGTTTCCAGCCAGTCGAGCGCGGCGATGTCCCCGGCCTGGAGGAGGTTCGGGTTGTCGATCTCGAACCCCGCCGGAAGGGGGTCGTCGATCATCAGCCGCGCCTCGCCCCCGGAATAGGGGTTCACGTCGATGGCGGCGACGAGGCGGGTGCCCTGCCTGACGCTGGACGGGTCAACCTCTTCCCCCTCCATCGTGTACCAATGGCGGGTGATGGTGTAGCCGTTGCCGTCCGCCGGTTCGGGTTCCGTGGGCACGCCGAAGGTGGTCAGGGTCAGAGTTTGCGTGCGGGCGGTGCCGTTCGTCACCACCTGTGGGGCCGACAGGGTGTCGGCGTCAAGGACGCGAACGAAGGGGCCGGTGACGGGGGTGCCGTTCAGGGTGAAGCCCTCGGCGCCGGGGCGGTCGATCAGTGCGTGGGTGGCCAAGAGCGCCCAGGTCGCCTCTTGCGTGGAGAGGCTGCGGGTGGACAGGCCCGCCGCGACGGCATCGCCGAGGCGGCCGTCCTGGGCCACGGCAGAGCCGGATTCGGAGGCGAGCGCCAGAAGGGCGGTGGCGTCGCGGAGGTTGGTGCCGTAGTCGGCGCGCAGGACTTGGGCTTCGGGCGCGGTCAGGTTCTGCGCGATCAGCTTCGCGGCGCGGGTGAACATGGCGTCGGCGCGGGTCTGGTCGCCGTAGGAGGCGAGCGCGGCCCCCAGTTGCGCCGCCGCGATGGGCGTGTCGAAAGCATCGCCCTTCACGTCGGCGTAGTAGCGCAAGTCGCCGATGGCGGCGGCCCCTTCGCGGGCCAGCACCATCAGCGCATAGGCCAGATCGCCGCCGCCCGCGTCGAAGTCGGGGGCGTAGTTCACCTGGTTGCGCAGGTTGTCGAGCGCGTTGCGGAAGGCCGTGTCGGGAACGGCGTGCCCGGTGGCCCGCGCACGGGACAGGAAGTCGGTGACGAAGGCATCCAGCCAGAAATCGCCCTGATCGGGATACCAGAGGCCGAAAGCACCGTTGGGCGACTGGTTCAGAAGAATCTGTGCGATGGATTCGTCGATGCGCTTGCCGATGTCGGCGTCGTTTTCCGACCCCATCGCCGTGGCGACTTCGGAGAAGTAGAGAAGCGGCAGGGCCTTGGAGGTGAGCTGCTCTGTGCAGCCGTAGGGATAGCGGTCCAGCGTGGCGAGGATGCCGGGGGCGTCGAACCTTGCAATCGGCCCGACGGCCAGGGTGGCCGAGGCGGTGCCGGCGCGCAGTCCCGCGAAGACGTTCTGGTCCAGCGTGAAGTCTTTGCCCGCCGCAAGGTCGAAGCGTGACTTCCGCGCGATCACGGGGTCGTTCGAGCGGACGGGGATGGTAAGGGTTTTCACCAGCTGCTTGCCGTCAGGCGTGGTCAGGGCGACGCGGATGGTTTCATCCCCTTCATCCTGTCCGGCGGTGACGGGGATCGAGACCGACGCCTTGCCGAGGTCCTTCAGGTCCACGCCCGAAGGGCCGGTGCCCAGGGTCAGCCCATCGGCGGACACGTCCAGCCCCATGCGGCCCGAGGGGCCGGTGGCGTGGACGATTTCAAGGAGCAGGCGCGAGCTGTCGCCGGGCGCGAGGAAGCGGGGGACGGATGCGGCCACAACCACGGGGTCGCGGACGAGCACGTCCTTCTGCGCCTGCCCGACGCCGGTCTTCGACCAGACGACGGCCATCAGTTTCACGGTGCCGTTGAAGGACGGCATCTGGAATTCTGTCCGCGCGTAGCCGTCCGCGCCCACGGTGAGGGGGCCAGAGAAGTAGGCGACCAGTTCCTCGGTGGGGGGCGGGGCCTTGGTGCGGAGGCCCGTTCCTGCGTCGCCACCCGACCGGATGGTGCCCATCGCGCCGTTCTGCCCGTCGATCAGGCGGCCGTAGACATCGCGGATGCCCATGCCGAGGCGGCGCTGGCCGAAGTACCAGTTTTCGGGGTCGGGCGCGGTGAAGCCGGTGAGGTTGAGGATGCCCACGTCCACGGCGGCGATGGTGGCAAAGGCGGTTTCGCCGGGTTTGACTCCTTCCACCTTCAGCGCCACGGGAAGGGGCGCACGGGGGTCAGAGGTGTCGGAACCCTCGAACGTCGCCGTCAGTTTGCGCTCACCGGGGTCAACCGGCGCGTAGGAGAGGCCCAGCGACCGGGCGGGCAGATGCGTGGGCGGGCCGTTCAGCGGGCGGATGACCGAGGCGGTGACGTAGGCCCCGGCCCCCCATGCGTCGGTGACGGGAAGGGTGACGAGGTTTTCGCCTTCTTTCACCGGCACGGCCTTCTGGTCGATCAGGTGATTGGACACGACGGTGACCAGAGCCACGCCGGCGGAGCGGGGCACAAGGCGGACGGTGGCCGTGTCGCCGGGCCGGTAGGCGGGTTTGTCGAGCGAGAGTTCCAGTGTGTCGGGGGTTTCAGTCGCGTCCACCGGCACGTACCATCCCGCCCAAAATTCCTGGGACGAGGCGGCGTAGGTGTCGCCGGTGGTTTCCACCACGATTTCGTAGTTGCCCCAGGTGACCGGCGCCTTGACACGGGTGGGGCCAGACGAGCTGAGCGTGGCGTCGCCCGAGGCGACCTTCTGGCGGGTGGTCGTCACCTCCCAGTTCCAGTTGCCGTAGAGGGAATACCACTGGTAGTTCGTCTCGACCCGGTTGATCGTCCAGTGGACGTTGGCCCCGGTGCCCTTGCCATCTGGGCCGACGGCGATCAGGTCGAAGGCGGCGTCGGTGTTTTCGGCCACGCTGCCGCCATCGAAGGCGGGCCTGATGCCGACGACTGGCACGGCGGGCAGGATGGTGCGGCTGATGCGGCGTTCCACGGGCCGCCCTGAGCCTTCCTTGAGGCGCACGGCGAAATCGGCCTGGAGCGGGCGGTTGCCCTGGGGGCCGACGTCGGGAAGGGTGACATAGAGGGTGGCGGCCCCGGTTTCATCGGTCACGCCCGCGTCAGTGATGCTGTCGGACACGGGCGAGAAGGGGTCGTCGTACTTGCCGAAGATATAGCCGGGGAACGCCTCCAGCCCCGAGGCGGCGGACAGGCGGTAGTCGCCCTCGATGGCCAGATCCGCGCCGGGTGCGCCGAACAGGTACTTCGCGGCGACGCCGATTTCGGCGGTGTCGGCGAGCGACAAGGGCGTGTCGGGAAGCGTCAGGGCGAAGTCGATGCGTTCGGGCAGGAAGTCTTCCACCAGGAAGGTCTGCGAGGTCAGGATCGCGTCATCCTCGACAAAGGCCTCGATCCGCCAGGTTCCGCGCGGGGCCGCGCCGCCAAGGGGCGAGGAGATCGTGAAGCCCCCTGCCCCGGCGGGCGTGGCAAGGGTGCGGGAATACTCCACGCCATCGGGGCGGATCAGGCGGACGGTGAGCGGCAGGCCGTCGATGGCCTGAAGCTGTGGGTCGCGGGCCAGCAGCGTGGCGTTGACGGTTTCGCCCGCGCGGTAGGCGCCCCGGTCGGTGGAAAGGAAGAGATCGATGGGGGGTGCTGCCTCGCGCCCCGCGACGCCACGGTCGGAGAGGTCGAATTCCGGGTCGGTGAGGGGGATGAAGGAATAGTCGTCCTTCAGCGCCGCCGTCACCAGCGCGGGCGAGGAGCCGCCGGTGCCCGAGGTCATCGCGGCGTCGAACAGGGCGTAGCCTTTGTCATCGGTCGTGGCCGTGCCGATGACCGCGTTGGCGCGGTTCACGAGCGTCAGCGTCGCGCCCACGACGGGTTCGGCGGTGGCGAGCGAGCGGGCAAAGACGTGGACGCCATCGGTGCCCGACATCGTGGTCAGGCCGAGGTCGGAAACCACGAACCACTGCGTCGCGGGCGGGTTTTCGTAAGGGTCCTTGCCGGGGATGGCGGCCTGCAGGGCATAGACGCCGGGCGAGAGGTCCTTCATCACGCTGTCGAGCGGCAGGCGGGTGGTGACGTCCTTGTTGACGTCCACCTGCACGTCGGCCTGGCCGGACCAGAGCTTTTCGGATTCGTTCGCCTCGAGCTGTTCGGCGGAATACTGGTCGAGCGGGCGGCCGAAGTAGTCTTCCTGGATGGTGCGCAGGATGTTGCGGTCGCTGATCTTCAGGAGCGTGAGGTCGAGCTTCGCGGCGTTGACCGTCTGCACGGGAATCCCTGCGTCCGGCAGCCGCGGCAGGATGAACGCGCGGCCCGCGAAGGTGACGGCGGGGCTGCGGTCGCGGACGTAGAGGGTGATGTCGGTGTCCTTGGCCAGCGTTTCGCCGGTGGCGGCGGGAAGGCCCTGGCGGAAGGTGAGCGTCACGCGCTGGCCGTGGGTGACGCCCGCCACGCAGATTTCGCGGTCGGAGGGTTCGACGGACAGGTCGGCGGCGGGCAGCTTCAGGAAGGTGGCGTAGTCGGTGCCTGCCTTCACGAGGTCGCGGTTGAAGACAGCGCAGATGCGGGGGGTGGCGCTGTCGCTTTCGACGCGGGTGTCCTCGATCCGGAAGCCGTATTTGCCGATGGCGTCGTCCAAAGCAGCGGCGGTGTCGTCGCGGGGCTGGATCTGTTGGGCGAGCGTCAGAGCGGGGATGATGTCGGCCCCCCGGCCCGCGGCGTCGAGAGCGCGGCCCATCACGGCCAGGGCAGTGGCCTTCAGCGCGGGGTTGTCGGTGCGGAGGTAAGCGTTGACCGAGGCCGACATGGCGCGGCTGACATAACCGTTGCGGATGTCGGTGTTGTTTTCGGGGATGGACAGCAAGAGGTCCGCGTAGTCGGCCCACTGGTCGGCCGCATCGGTCAGGTTCAGCGCCGCGCCCACGAGGCGCGAGGCTGTCAGATAGTCGTTCTGCGCCCGTGCCTCGGTCGCCTGGGCGATCAGGTCTTCGGCCTTGCCGTCGCCGGTGATGTGTTCGTTGGCGAGACCCTGCGCCTGCGCAAGGGCCGCGTCCCAGTCGGCGTCCTGAAGGAACGACAGCTCGCCCGCGCGCGACGCGGCGGCGGACAGGACGGTTTTGTCGGTCTTGCGCACAAAGCCCGAATAGGCGCCCTGGTAGGGGCTTTGGCCGCTGACGTCGGATTTCGGGAAGCAGGAATTCGCGCGGGAGTTGAAGGTGAAGGCGGTGCAGCGATTGTCCGACAGGCAGGCCTGTTCGCAGGCGTCAAGCGTCGTGTCGAAAATCTGCGTGAGATCGGTGCCGGGGAAGTCGAGGTCCTGGGTCAGGACGACGCGGCGGTCGGGAACATAGGTGCGGTCCTGCGCGGCGGCCCAGCCACTAAGCGCCAGCGACAGCACCGCAACAAGAGGAACCCCGACACGACCCCAGCGGCCCAAGCCCACCATCGCCAATTCCTCCCATTACCTTCACGCTTGTTGCGCCGGGAATCTGGCATGCCCGCCTTGGGGGGCGCAACGATTCCCCGAGACGCATGCCGGACCTGGGCGTTTAAAGGTTCTTTCAACCGGGCTTGGCATCTTTGGCCGCCGGGTCGCCGCAGTGCCGCGCCGACCCCATCGGACGAGGACGCGCGGGTGGACATCACCGAACGCCTGGCCAGGGAGCGCCGTGCGCGGCTTGCCGCCGAGCGGCTGCTGGACCTGCGCAAGCGCGAGATGGTGGCGGCGAACGTCCAGCTGTCGGAGCAGGCCAAGACGCTGGCGCAGACGGTGGTGGCCCAGCGCCGGGGGCTGGAATCGGCGCTGAGCGAGGCGAACGCGCTGAAGGGGCTGAACTCGCGGGTCGCGCAGGACCTGGAGCAGGCGAACCGGGCGGCGATGACGGCGCAGCAGCGGCTGTGGGCGGCGTTGGAGACGTTCAGCGACGGCTTTGCGATCTTTGACCGCGATCTGCGGCTTATCGTGGCCAACCGCAGCTATCTGGACGTGTTCCGCGGCGGCGAGACGCTGGTGCCCGGGACCCCGTATGACGAGGTGATGCGCCATGCCGGAGCGGCGGGGGCGATCAAGCTGGACGGGCAGTCACCGCAGGACTGGCTGGCGGGCGTTTTCGCGCGTGTCCGGTCGCAGGACATCCCGCCCCTGACCGTGACGCTGACCGACGGACGCTACATCAAGCTGATCGACCGCCGGTCGGGGAACGGCGACATGGTCAGCCAGGTCTTCGACATCACCGAGACGATCCTGCGCGAGGCCGAGCTGGAGGAGGCGCGAGAGAAGGCCGAGGCCGCGAACCGTGCGAAATCGGCCTTTCTGGCCAACATGAGCCACGAGATCCGCACACCGATGAACGGCGTCGTGGGCATGACCGACCTGCTGATCGAAAGCGGCCTGAGCGAGGAGCAGCGCCTGTTCGCCGAGACGATCAAGTCTTCGGGCGAGGCGCTTCTGATCATCATCAACGATGTGCTCGACTTCTCGAAGATCGAGGCGGACAAGCTGCGGCTTTACCCGGAGCCGTTCGATCTGGAGCGGGTGGTGCATGAAGTGCTGGTGCTGTTGCAGCCTTCGGCGCGTGACAAGGGCATCCAGCTGATCGCGGATTTCGACGTCGACCTGCCCACGCATTATGTGGGCGACCGCGGGCGCATCCGGCAGGTGCTGACCAATCTGGCCGGAAACGCCGTGAAGTTCACCGAGAAGGGCCATGTCATGGTGCGCGTCGCGGGGTTCGAGCGGCCGGGGGGCAAGGTCGAGCTGCACATGACCGTGGAGGATACCGGCATCGGCATCGCCGAGGAGCATGTCGGGCACATCTTCGGCGAGTTCAATCAGGTCGAGGATCAGTCGAACCGCCGCTTTGAAGGCACCGGGCTTGGCCTTGCGATTACCGAGCGTCTGGTCCGGATGATGGGCGGCGACATCTGGGTGGACAGCGAGAAGGGCAAGGGGAGTTGCTTTGGCGTCAAGATCGCCCTGCCCCTGGCCGAGACGGCTGCGACTCCGGTTCGCCTGCCGAAGGGGGCGGTGCCTGTCGTGCTGGTGATCGAGGATGAAATCCTGAACCGCGAGTTGCTGGAGCGGCAGTTGTCGGCCATCGGCACGCAGACGATCATCGCACGCACCGGGGCCGAGGCATTGGAAAAGCAGGCGGCGGCCGGGGCCGTGGACATCATCGTCGCGGACAACGAGGTCGCCGATCTGAACCTGGGCGCAGTGTGCAGCTTTGCCGGCCCGTCGGGCACGCTTCCGCCGTCGATCGTGGTGCTGAGCGGATCGGGCGGCGACAAATCGGTGGAGGGTTTGCCGCCGGATGTGCGGATGCGGGTGCTGCCGAAACCCGTTCTGCGCAGCGCGCTGTTCGCGGCGATTGCCGAGCTGACTGCCGAACGTCAGGCGGAACAGCCACCGGCGGCCCCGGTGCCCGAGCCGCCCGCACCGGCACCCGAACTGCGGCAGATGCGCATCCTGTCGGCCGAGGACAACCAGACCAACCAGCTGGTTTTCCGCAAGATGACGCAAGGCTGGGACATCGACCTGAAGTTCGCCGCCAACGGCGAGGAGGCGGTGGCGCGCTGGTCGGACTATCGCCCGGACCTGATCTTCATGGACATATCGATGCCCGTGATGGACGGCCGCACCGCAGCACGCAGGATCCGCGAGGAGGAGCAGAGGCTGGGGCTGCCGCGGGTGCCGATTGTGGCGTTGACCGCGCATGCGATGGACGGCGACGCGGAATCGATCCTGGACGCCGGGATAGACCGCCATCTGACCAAGCCCCTGCGCAAGCAGTCCATCATGACGGCGCTGCGCGAGTTCGCGACCGATGGCGTCCGATCGCCCTTTGGCGCGGCGGAGCAGGCGGCTGCACCGTGAGACGCGGGCCGGGTCTGCGGGTGGCGGTCAGTCGGAAGCCTGGATCGCCTGCAGGATCGCCGGGCCGAAACGGTCGAGCCGGGGGCCGTCGAGGTGGCGCGACAGCGCCGACAGGGACACGGGGCGCGCCTCGGCAATCCGGCGGATCAGGGGGGCGCCGAGGCTCATGGGCTTGCCGGTCCCGTCCGCGCCGCGTGCGAGGTCGGATTGAAGCTGCTCCAGCCGGTCGTAGAGCGTGCCTTCGGGGCGGCCGGCGAGATGGCGGCGGGCGGGGTGTATGTCGGGGGCGGCACCGTTGATGGTGGCGAGGAAGGCGCGGCCGTAGCTTTCCAGCTTTTTCGCGCCGACGCCGTGGACATGGGCCATGTCGTCAAGCGTGGCGGGGCGTTTCGCCGCCATGTCGATCAGGGTGCGGTCTGGGAAGATGACGTAGGCGGGCACGCGCGCCGCCTCGGCCAGCGCGCGGCGGGTGGCCTTGAGCGCGGCGAGCAGGGGGGCGTCTTCCTCTGGCACCAGTTCGCGGGCGGGCGCGCGGTCGCGGGTGGCGCTGCGGGGGTCGGCCTTGCGGAAGGTGACGGGGGTTTCGCCGCGCAGGATGGGGCGGGCGGCGTCGGTCATCCGCAATGCGCCGTGGCGTTCGGGGTCGGGGCGGATCAGGTCGGCTGCTGCCATCTGGCGGAAGATGTGCTGCCAGTCGGACTTGGGGATGTCGCGGCCCACGGCGAAGGTGGGAAGTTCGTCGTGGCGGCGGCTGATGACCTTTTCGGTGCGCGCGCCGGTCAGGATGTCGATCAGGTGCCCTGCGCCGAAGGATTCGCCGGTGCGCAGGATGGCCGACAGCGCCTTCCTGACCGCCTCGGTCGCGTCGAAGACCTGCGGCGGGGTTTCGCAATGGTCGCAGTTGCCGCAGGGGTCTGACGCTTCGCCGAAATAGGCGAGCAGCCGCTGGCGGCGACACCCTTGCGCCTCGGCCAGGCCCAGAAGCGCGTTCAGGCGGGCGTGGTCGGCGGCCTTGCGGTCTGCGGGCGCGGTGCTTTCGTCGATCTGGGTGCGGCGAAGGCGGATGTCTTCGGGGCCGTAAAGGGTCAGCGTGTCGGCAGGGTCGCCGTCACGGCCCGCGCGGCCGATTTCCTGATAGTAGCTTTCGACCGACTTGGGCATGTCGGCGTGGGCGACCCAGCGGATGTCGGGCTTGTCGATGCCCATGCCGAAGGCGACCGTGGCCACGACGATCAGGCCGTCGTCACGCTGGAACCGCGTTTCGGCGTGACGGCGGGCGTCGGGGTCCATGCCGGCGTGATAGGGGATGGCGTCGTGGCCGGCCTCGGTGAGGGCCGTGGCGAGGGTTTCGGTCTTGGCGCGGGTGGCGCAATAGACGATGCCGGACTGGCCCTTGCGCGCATCGGCGTAGGCGATGATCTGTTTGCGCGGCTGGTCCTTCGACGCAAAGGCAAGGCGGATGTTCGGGCGGTCGAAGCCGCGCAGGAAGGTGTCGGGTTGGCGGCCTGCGAACAGGCGGGTGACGATTTCGGCCTGAGTTTCGGGGTCGGCGGTGGCGGTGAAGGCGGCGAGGGGGACATTGAGGGCCCGGCGCAGGTCACCGATGCGCAGGTAGTCGGGGCGGAAGTCGTGGCCCCACTGGCTGACGCAATGCGCCTCGTCCACGGCGATGCGGGCTGTGCCGATGCGTTTGAGAAGCGTGGTGGTGGCCGAGGCGGCAAGGCGTTCGGGGGCGATGTAGAGAAGGCGGAGGGTTCCGGCGTCGAGTTGGGCGAAGACCTCATCGGCTTCGTCCTGCGGCGTGGCGGAGGTGAGTGCGCCTGCGGCGACGCCGTTCGCGCGCAGGGACCGGACCTGATCTCGCATCAGCGCGACAAGGGGCGAGATGACGACGGTGACGCCCCGGCCCAGAAGCGCGGGCAACTGGAAGCAGAGCGACTTGCCCCCGCCCGTGGGCATGATGGCCAAAACGTCGCGGCCTGTGGCGACGGCCCCCACGATATCCGCCTGGCCGGGGCGGAAATCGTCGAATCCGAAGACGGAGTGCAGAAGCGCGCGCGCCTCGGCCAGGGGGGCGGATGTCATTAGTTCAGACTGCCGGACAGGTTTTTACGAAACTTTTCCAGAAGCGGGGACGGCCCGCAAGGTCAGAAGCTGTAGAACCAGCCCGCGTTGTTGATGAGCGTCCGCTGAATGATGAGCAGCGCGATGAACGCGACAAGAGGCGCAAGGTCGAGGCCGGGGGTATTCGGGAGGATGCGGCGGATCGGGTCGTAGACCGGGTTCAGCAGGCGGTTCAGCCCGTACCAGGTTTGCGAGACCAGCGGCTGGCGGATGTTCAGCACCTGGAAGTTGATGAGCCAGGACATGATGATGTGGACGATCATCACGAACCAGACGACGTTCAGGATCAGCATCAGGGCGTCGAACAGCGACTGCATCGGAAACCTCGGGTGCGCGAAAGCGTGCCAGAGGTAAGGGCAGACGGGCGCATGTGCAACGGCAGACGCAACGTCGTGGTTGACCGTGACCCGCGCGCGGGTGGGATGGACGCGTGTCACGGGAGTTGGCCGATGTATCCCTTCGTGCGGATGTGGTGGGCGACGCGGGCGGCGCGCAGGATGCCGCCCATCGGGATTTTCGACTGGCACGTGTCGCACCACACCTGCCTGCCCTGGGACCTGGACCTTTGGGCCGAGCTGAACAACGGCCGCACCCTGACGCTGTATGACCTTGGCCGCATTCCGATGGGGGCGCGGGTGGGGATGTTCGACGCCATGCGTCCCCGGCGCTGGGGGATCGCGGTGGCGGGGGTTTCCGTGCGGTTCCGCAAGCGGATCAAGATGTTCGAGCGGGTCGAGATGCGGACGCGGGTGATCGGGTGGGACCGACGGTTCCTGTATATGGAGCAAAGCCTGTGGAAGGGCGCGGACTGTGCCAACCACATGCTGATCCGGTCGGCGGTGACGTCGGACAAGGGAATCGTCGATCCGGGCGAGTTGGTTGTGGCGATGGGTCTGGACGCCGTGTCGCCCGCTCTACCCGGCTGGGCCGAGGCCTGGGTGGCGGCGGAGGAGGCGCGTCCCTGGCCGCCGGAGCGGTAGGCGGGGATGGCGGAGGGGGGAGGCTTTGCCTGCCCCCCACTCGCTTCGCTCGCCCCCCCCTCCAGGATATTTGTGGACAGAAGATGGGAGGGGCGCGGCGCGGGAGGGAAAGCGGGTGGGACGGCGGGCAGGACGGGGGGCGGATCGGGGGGAGGGTCAGGATCGCCATGCTTGCGCGCAGGGTTGGTTTCGGGCTTGATCGCGGCAAAACGGGCGCGGCAGAACAGGCGCGACAAAACAGGCGGGGCGGGCGGGCATGGCAGGCAGCAGGGACATCTCTCCGCGCAAGCGCATCTGGGGCTGGTGGTTCTTCGACTGGGCGAGCCAGCCTTACAACACGCTGCTCCTGACCTTCATCTTCGGCCCCTACTTCGCCGAGGTGGCACGGGCCTATTACACGCGCGGCGGGCTTGACGCGGAGGCGGCGGGGGCGGCGGCGCAGGCCTATTGGACGGGAGCGCAGACGGTGACGGGGCTGCTGATTGCCGTCCTGTCGCCGATCCTGGGCGCGGTGGCGGATGGCAGCGGCAGCCGGATGGCGTGGCTGCGCGTCTTTTCGGCGATGTATGTCATCGGCGCGATGGCGCTGTGGTGGGTGACGCCGGACAACGCTTCGCTGTTCTGGCCGGTGTTCTGGTTCAGCCTGGGCTTCATTGGCATGGAATTCGCCACGAACTTCACCAATGCGCTGATGCCCGACCTTGCCGACCGCGAGGCGATGGGGCGGGTGTCGGGGTCGGGGTTTGCCTTTGGCTATGTGGGGGGTGTGCTGTCCTTGGTGGTGATGCTGGTCTGGTTTGCGGAAAGCGGGAAGACCGGGCTGACCTTCATCGGGTCCGCGCCCGCGCTGGGCCTTGATCCGGCCGCGCGCGAGGGGACGCGATTCGTGGGGCCCTTCACCGCCGCCTGGTACGTGGTGTTCATGATCCCCTTTGCGCTGTGGGTGCGCGACCGGCAGGCAGGCATCCGGCGGAACGTGGGGCAGTCGCTGGTGCGGCTGGCGCAAAGCATCAAGGGGCTGGGGCGGCGGCCGAGCATGGGGACGTATCTGCTGTCGTCGATGTTCTACCGCGATGCGCTGAACTCGATCTACGGGCTTGGCGGGGCCTATGCGTCGAACGTGCTGGGCTGGAGCGTTGTGCAAAGCGGCCTTTTCGGCGTGGTGGCGGCGATCACGGCGGCGGTGTTCAGCTGGTACGGCGGCAAGCTTGATTCGCGGCTGGGGCCGAAGCCGGTGATCGCCGCCTGCATCGTGATCCTGGCGGGGGTCTGCGTGACGCTGGTGGGGTTGTCGAAGGACAGCCTGTTCGGCACGCCCTTGGGGCCGGAGTCGGAATTGCCGGACCAGATCTTCTATTTCTGCGGGGCGCTGATCGGGGCAGCGGGGGGCGTGTTGCAGGCGGCAAGCCGGACCCTGATGGTCTATCACGCCGACCCGGGGCGCGAGGCGGAGGCCTTTGGCCTGTACGGGCTGACGGGGAAGGCGACGACGTTCCTGGCACCGGCGCTGATCACGCTGGCGACGGTGGCGACGGGGAATGCGCGGTGGGGGATCGCGCCCCTGGTGCCGTTGCTGCTGATCGGGCTGGTGCTCTTGTGGTGGGTGCGCCCCTATGGCGACCGGGAGGGGGCATGAGGTTTCGTGCCAGTCTTGTCGGGGTGGTGGTGACACTGGGTCTGGCCGGACCGGGGGTGGCGGCGCCCTTGGCCAAGGACCTGTTCGGGGCGGTGGCGGGGCCGACGGCGGGGGCACCGCAGGCGATCGGGGATTATGCCAAGGGTTGCGCTTCGGGGCTGGTGGAGCTGCCCGAGACGGGGCCAACCTGGCAGGCGATGCGGCTTTCCCGCAATCGCCACTGGGGGCAGCCGGTGCTGGTGGCCTTTGTCGAGGATCTGAGCGCCTATGCCACGCAGCTTGGGTGGGCGGGGCTCTATGTCGGCGACATGAGCCAGCCGCGCGGGGGGCCGATGAAAGGGGGCCATGCCAGCCACCAGACGGGGCTCGACGTGGACATCTGGTACCTGCCGCCGAAGCGGCTGAACCTGTCGGCAGGTGAGCGGGAGGCCTTGCAGGCCAACAACCTGCGCAGCGCGGATCAGACGCAGGTGACGGCGGCCTATACGCCCGCGCATGCCGCACTTCTGCGCGCTGCCGCATCGGACCCGCGCGTGGACCGCATCTTCGTGACGCCGCCGATCAAGATCGCGCTGTGCGCGAAGGCGAAGGCATCGGACCGGGCGTGGTTGCAGAAGATCCGGCCGCTGTACGGGCACAACGACCATTTTCATGTGCGGCTGAAGTGCCCCGCCGGTTCGCCCGCCTGCAAGGTGCAGTCGCCGACGGTGGACGAGCTGTCCAAGGGGGGAGACGGCTGCGACGAAAGCCTGACCTGGTGGGTGACGACCTATCTGGAAGAGCTGAAGCACCCGCCGAAGACAAAGGGTCCGAAGAAGAAGACGGCGCGCGATTTCACGATGGCGGATCTGCCGAAGCAATGCGCCAAGGTTCTGGCGGCGGAGTGATACGCGCGTGATGCGGGGGCTTGTCCTTGGGGTTGTGGCGGCTGCCGCGCTGACCATGCCGGTCGCGGCGGCCGAGGCGGTGCTGGTGGGCGAATACACCTGGCGCGACCGCGACCCGTCGTTCGGCGGCATATCAGGGTTCAGGCTGGGGCCGGATGGGGTTACCTTCCGGGTGGTCGAGGACATCGGGTTCACCTTCACCGGCAAGCTGACGCGCGGCGCGGATGGGGCGGTGATGGGCGTGGCGCGCGGGCCGATCACGCGGCTGACGGGCGAGGACGGCAAGCCCGTGGGCGAAGATGACTGGGATGCCGAGGGCCTTGCCACGGGGCCAGGCGGAAGCTTTTTCGTGTCGTTCGAGCGGAACGACCGCATCCTGCGGTATGCCGATGAGGGCGCGGTGCCGGTCAGCCTGACGAAACGGTGGGACCTGAGCTGGATCACCTACAACAAGGGCTTCGAGGCATTGGCGGCGGACGCCAAGGGGCGGCTTTACACGGCGCCGGAATCGCCGAGGGGCGCGTTTCATCCGGTGTTCCGGCGGGAGGGGAATTCCTGGGTGCGGGTGGCGCGGATACCGGCCAAGGGGACATGGCGGGTGACCGACGCGGATTTCGGGCCGGACGGGCGGCTGTATGTGCTGGAGCGGGATTTCTGGGGTCTGATCGGGTTCCGCACGCGCATCCTGCGGCTGAGCTTTCCCGCGAAGGGGGAGCCCGCGATCGAGACGCTGCTGGAGACGCAGGCGGGAACGCATGACAACCTGGAGGGGATCGCGGTCTGGCGGGACGGGTCGGGCGCGATCCGGTTGACGATGGTATCGGACGACAACCTGAACCTGTTTCAGAAGACCGAACTGGTGGACTACCGGGTGGTGGAGTAGGGCGCGGTCCAGAGCGGCGGCGGAGCCTTGGTCCGGTCCGCAGGAGCATCCGGATCGAGGCCCCGGATCAGGCGCGGGGCGGTGGCTTGTCTCGATGGCCGTTGCGCTTGACCTTTCAGAGAAAGCGGGCCAGACACCCGCCGCCTGCGACGTGCGCGGGCCAAGTGTCCGCAACCTTGTCAAAACGGAAAACCGCGCATGTCCCGTTCGATCCTTGCCGGCGTCGCGGCGATGGCTGTCATCGTCGTGGTGTCGAACATCCTGGTGCAGTTCCTGGCCGGCCCCTACCTGACCTACGGGGCCTTCACCTACCCGTTCTCGTTCCTGGTCACCGACCTGATGAACCGCTTTCACGGGCCGAAGGCCGCGCGGAAAGTGGTGGCGGCGGGCTTCGTGGTCGGCATCCTGTGTTCGCTGATCGGCAGTCGCATCCAAGGCGAGTTTGGCCCGCTTGTGCCGTTCCGGGTGGCGCTGGGGTCGGGGGCGGCGTTCCTGACGGCGCAGCTTCTGGACATCTCGGTCTTCAACAGGCTGCGGCAGCGGTCTTGGTGGAAAGCGCCCTTCATCTCGACGCTGGCAGGATCGACGCTGGATACGATGGTGTTCTTCACGGTGGCATTCTCCGGGGCGCTGGTGGTCCTTGACCCCGGCAATGACGTGTCCTGGGCGCAGGAGCGGCTGCCGCTTCTGGGGCTTGGGCCGGTCCTGCCGTTGTGGATGTCGCTGGCCACAGCGGACTGGCTGGTCAAGATTGCCATCGATCTGGTCGCACTTGTGCCATTCCGGTTGTTTTTGTGGCGGTTTGCCGCACGGGTTGCGTGAATTAACTTGACGCACACCAAATCTGTGCCAGCCTTGGGGTATCGGCAACACATTGAAAGGAGGTGGTCCAGTGTCTAGAGGGATATTGGAGAGAGGTGTCGGGACAGTCAGGGGGAACGCCGCCTGAGGGCAGACCCGAAGGCAGACAACCCCTGATTGGGCCGTGGCGCGCAAGACTGCTCGAGCCGCCACCTCCTAACTGGCCCATCTCCGTGGAACTCGGGGGGCCGCTTCCGGCAAGGAGGCGGCCCTTTCCTTTTGGGGCTGGCCCCGGCGGAGAGGCGGGGGGCTATCTGCCCCCCGTGCCCCCCGAGGATATTTTCAGACAGAAGATGGCAGGGCGGCGGGTCTGGCCGAGGGGGCGGGCGATTTGGTAGGTGTGGGCCATGCTGTGGATCGACGACACCTTGGCGCTTGCCGACTGGGAGCTGAGCGAGAGCTTTACCCGGTCGCAGGGCCCGGGCGGGCAGAACGTGAACAAGGTGAGTTCGGCGGTGGAGTTGCGGTTCGAGGCGGAGCGGAGCCCGAACCTGTCAGGCCCGGTGAAGGCGCGGCTGCGGCGGCTGGCGGGGTCGCGCTGGACCAGCGAGGGGGCAATCCTGATCCGGGCCGAGGAGACGCGCAGCCAGGCGAGGAACCGCGAGATCGCGCGGGAGCGGCTGGTGGAGCTGATCCGCAAGGCGCTGGTGGCGCCGAAGCGCCGGGTGGCGACGAAACCCACCTGGGGCAGCCAGCAGCGGCGGCTGGCGGGCAAGGCGGTGCGGGGGGCGGTCAAGGCCGCGCGGGGGCGGGTGGCGGGTGATGGCGACGACGACTGAGATGCTGGCGCGGCGGGCGCGGGTGCTGGGGCCCAACGTGCCGACGTTCTACGACGAACCGGTGCATCTGGTACGGGGCGAGGGGGTATGGCTCTGGGATGCGGACGGTCGCCGCTACCTCGACTGCTACAACAACGTGGCGCATGTGGGTCATTGCCATCCGAAGGTGGTGGAGGCGGTGGCGCGGCAGTCGGGCGTGCTGAACACGCACACGCGCTATCTGCACGAGGGGATCCTCGATTATGCCGAGCGGCTGGTCGGCACGCTGGGGCATGGGCTTTCGCAGGTCATCATGGTCTGCACCGGGTCCGAGGCGAACGACATCGCGCTGCGCATGGCGCAGGCGGTGACGGGAAAGACAGGGATCATCGCCACCGACAACACCTACCACGGCAATACCGCCGCCGTGTCGGCGCTGAACACGCGGCGGCCGCCGATTGGCGGGTGGCCGGGCCATGTGCGGCGGGTGCCGGCGCCGGACAGTTTGCGGCCTTTGGGCGGGTCGGTCGCGGCGCAGGGGGCGGCGTTCGCGGCGAATGTGGCGACGGCGATTGCCGAGCTGGAGGCGGCGGGGCACGGGTTCGCGGGGCTGATGCTGTGCCCGATCTTTGCCAACGAGGGCCTGCCCGAGGCGGGGCCGGGGTTTCTGGACGCGACGGTGGAGGTCGTGCGGAAGGCCGGGGGGCTGGTGCTGTGCGACGAGGTGCAGCCGGGGTTCGGGCGGGTGGCGAGCCATTTCTGGGGGCATGACGCGCTGGGCTTTGCGCCCGACGTCGTGACGATGGGCAAGCCCATGGGGAATGGCTACCCCGTGGCGGGGGTGGTGGCGCGGGCGGATGTGATGGCGGCGTTCCGCGAGGCCTTTGGCTACTTCAACACCTTCGGCGGCAACCCGGTCGCCTGCGCGGCGGCGATGGCGGTGCTGGACGTGCTGGAGGAGGAGGCGCTGGTCGAACGGGCGCGGGACGTATCGGGGGCGATGCTGGGGATGCTGCGGGAACTGGGCCACCCGCTGATCGCGGGGGTGCGGGGCGCGGGGCTGTTCTTTGGGGTGGAGTTGGCGCGGGATGGTGCGCCTGCGCCCGAGGCGGCGCATCGGGTGGTCGAGGCCATGAAGGCCGGGGGCGTGCTGATCGGGCGGATCGGGCGGCAGCAGCACATTTTGAAGCTGCGCCCGCCGATGCCGTTTTCGCGTGGGAACGCAGAGATGGCGGTGGGCGTGCTGGCCGAGGCGCTGGCGGGTGTTCCGGCGTGACTGACGATCTGGTCGCTCGGGCGACGGCGGCTTTGACGGCATGGGGCGGTTCAGCGATCACGCCACGGTTGGTCAAGTGGCGCGAGAACGTGGTGTTCGACGTGACGTTGGCCGACGGGCGACGGGTGGCGCTGCGCATCCATCGGCCGGGGTATCAGACGCGGGGCGCGGTCGAGGCGGAGCTCGACTGGACGGGGCGGCTGGCGGCGGCGGGGGTTCCGGTGCCGGCACCGGTGGCGACCCTTGGCGGCGGGATGACCGCGATGTCGGGGGACGCGGTCGTATCGGCAGTGGCATGGCTGCCCGGTGTGCCCATCGGCGCGGCGGAGCGGCCGCTGGCCACGACGGAGGCCGAGCGGGCACGGATCATGCGGGACGTGGGGGCGCTGATCGCGGGGATGCATGCGGCGACGGATGCGCTGGCGCTGCCTTCGGGGTTCGAACGGCCGCGATGGGATGCGGAGGGCCTGTTGGGTACGGCACCGCTGTGGGGGCGGTTCTGGGAGAATGCAGCCTTCACCGCCGCCGACCGTGCGCTGGTGCAGGAGGCGCGGAGTGTGGCGCGGGGGCGGCTGGCGGCGATGGCGGGCGCGGATTTCGGGCTGATCCATGCCGACTGCCTGCGCGAGAACGTCCTGTCGGATGGGGGGCGGATGGCGCTGATCGACTTTGACGACTCCGGGTGGGGCTTCCGGGCCTATGACCTGGCCACCGCGCTGTTCCAGGGGCTGGAAGAGCCGGGGCTGGACGTGGCGGCGGGAGCCCTGGTCGACGGGTATCGGGCGGCGCGCAGCTTTGCGGGTGACGCTGCCGAGGTGCTGACGCTGTTCCTGATGCTGCGGTCCTTTGCTTCGGCCGGGTGGATCACGACGCGGGCGGGTCCGGGCGATGCGCGACTGCCCTTCTACGCCGCGCGCGCCGTGCGGCTGGCGCGGGCCGTGCTGAACGGGCGCGCGGCCTGGGACTGAGGCGCGCGAATGCGCCGCACCGCAGCGAATTGTTGCGGATCAGGTACCGCCGGATCATTCGGCGCTTGCGGTCTATGGGGTTTGCCCCCATGAACCGCGCTGGGGCGGGCGACGGAACTGGCGAAAGAACCGGCAGCGGTCATGCTGAAGAAAGCCTTACTTCTGGTGTCGGGCAACGCCTTCGGCTCGGCCCTTCTGCTGGTGCGCAACCTGATCGTCGCGCGGCTTCTGAGCCCCGAGGACTATGGCATCGCTTCGACCTTCGCGATCAGCATGTCGATCGTCGAGATGATGTCCTACCTGGGCCTGCAGCAGCTGATCGTCGTGGACAAGGACGGCAACGAGCCGCATGTTCAGGCCGCGATGCAGGGCTTTCAGGTGCTGCGGGGCAGCATCTCGTGCATTCTGATGCTGGCCATCGCGCACCCCTACGCCGCGTTCCTGGGGATTTCGCATGTCGCCTGGGCCTATGAGCTGATCGCGCTGATCCCGCTGGTGAACGGGTTCCAGCATTTCGACCAGCACCGGATGAAGCGGCAGATGAACTTCCGCCCTTCGGTTCTGATCGGGTCGGTGCCGGCGCTGATCTCGGTCGTGATGCTGTGGCCGCTGGCGATCTGGCTGGACGACTATCGCATCATGCTGGCCAGCCTGTTCGTGCAGTACTTCTCGCAGGTGGCGCTGACACATGTCCTGGCCGAGCGGCCCTATCGGCTGGCCTGGGACCGGGCCATCGTCAATCGGTCGATGGCGTTCGGCTGGCCGCTTCTGCTGAACGGGATCATGCTGTTTGGCATCTTCAACGGCGAGAGGCTGATCGTCGGGCGCGAGTTGGGCATGGCGAGCCTTGCCATTTTCTCGATGAGCTTCACGCTGACGCTGACCCCCACGCTGGTCCTGGCAAACTCGATCCAGTCGTTCTTCCTGCCGCAACTGAGCGCGGCGAAAAACAGGCCGGACCATTTTCAGCGCGTGTCGGCCGCGACGGTGGAGGCGAGTCTCGCGGTTTGCGTGCTGCTGGTTCTGGGCACGGCGCTGCTGGGCGGGCCGATCGTGTCGCTGCTTCTGGGTGCGAAATACGCGGCGATGCTGCCGATCCTGGTGCCGATGGCGGTTGTGCAGGGCGTTCGGGTCAGCAAGACGGGCAGTTCGGTCGTCGCGCTGGCGCGGCAGCGGTCGGGAAATTCCATCGTTGCCAACATTTTCCGCGTCGGATCGCTGCCGATCAGCTGGATCATCGCGGTCAAGACGGGGGATATCCTGGCGATCATCTGGGTTGCCGTGCTGGCCGAGATGGCGGGGTTCATAACCGCGCTTCTGCTGGTGCGGGGGCGGGCGGGCATGAAGGTGCGGCGTGTGTTTGTGCCGGTCGGGCTGACAGCGCTGACCTGTGCGGCGGCGATCCTGGTGGAGCGGGCGTTTCCGTCCAAAGCGCATCTTCTGGACCATCTGCACGTCGCGCATCTGGGCGTGCTGATCGTCGGGCTGGCGGCTTTGGCCTCGATGGTGGAGCTGCGGGGCTATCTGTTCCGGCGGCTGCCGTTCGGGAAGAAGGGCTAGGGTCGGGACCCTAGTCCCGCATCTTGACCACGCGCGCGGGCACGCCGGCGGCGATGGCGTTCGCGGGCACGTCGCGGGTGACCACGGCCCCGGCGGCGATGACGGCACCGTCACCGATGGTGACGCCGGCCGTGATGACGCATTTGGTGCCGAGCCAACAATCGTCGCCGATCACGATATCGCGGTCGATCATCGGCTGTTCGGTCAGCCGCTGCCCGGCCTTGAGGCCGTAGTCCGAGGCTGTCAGGAAGCAGTCAGGCGCAAGCGTCGTGCGCGCGCCGATGGCGATGCGCCCGGTGTCGTTCCCGGCCCAGAGCGAACACCGCGCGCCGATCTTGACGCCTTCGCCCAGGGTGATGCGCTCGGCATTGGCGAAGCTGACGTTCGGGGCGAACAGGACGCCGGGGCCGCAGGTCAGCTTGGGTTTTTCGCGGACGTGGGTGTAACCGTAGTAGTGCAGGATGCGGAAGCCGTGGATCAGCACCGCGGGATTCAGCATAGACCCCATCGCGCGCAGGATCCGTTTGGGCAGGCTGGGGCGGCGGTCTTTCATGGCGGCGGTTCCTGCTGCGGCGGTCGGCGTTTCAGTCCCGCGAACGGCGTGCCCAGTCAAGCGCCGGCTTTTCGACAAGACGCCAGGACAGGATCGCAAGCAGTAGGGTCGGCGGGAAGGACCACAGGATGTTCTGGACGGGCGTCTGCGGGCCGATGGCCCAGACCATCAGGCCCTGCACCGGGAAGGCGTAGATGTAGATGCCGTAGGACACATCGCCGAGCCGGTTGTAGGCGCGGATCGCGCCGCCGGGCCAGGCAGCGAGGAACAGGGTGGCGTAGGCGAGGGTGAGGATGAACAGAAGGTCGTAGGCGGGCGTGGCGTGGGCGAGTGCTGTGACCGCGGCAAGCGCGCCGAGAAGCAGCGGATGGACCGGAAGGCGGTCGCGCCAGAGGTAGGCGAGCATGCCAAAGGCGAAGGGTTGGGACAGCAGGAGAAGCTGGTCGGCTTGATAAAGGATTGAAACTCCGGCCGCCTTCAACCCTGCGCCAAGTGCGACCCAAATTGCCAGCGCCACCGTGCCGAGGGCGCGGTTGCGGACCAGCCCCGCGAACCCGGCCAGAACGACGCCGGCGTAGCAGGCGACCTCGTAGGCGAGTGTCCAGATCGAGCCTTCGATGGCCGGATAGGGGTTCGTGGCGAAGACTCCGGGCAAGTCGTATTGCGGTTTTATCAGCGTGATGTTGCGGGCCAGGAAGGTCCAGGTCTGCGGGTCGGTCAGGTAGGCGGCGGAGGGCAAGTTGGTAAGGATGGGGCCTGCGATTAGCGCCACGATGAGGAGCGAGACGGCCAGCCCCGGCATCAGCCGCGCCACGCGGGCACGGAGGAACTGTGCGAAGCTGCGTCTGCGATCAAAGCTTGCCGTGATGAGAAAGCCCGAGGCCGCGAAGAAGACCATCACGGCGATGTAGCCGAGGGAATGGCCGAGGGCGGCCTCCAGCGGCTCTGGCGTCCCCTCCCCCAGCGCGATGGGCCAGGCGTGGGAGACAAGCACCGCCGTCGCCGCGACCACGCGGATCAGGTTCAGGTTGTTGTCGCGCGTCGAAAGCCGTTCGCCCAAGGGGCCGAAGGACGCGCCCATCGCCGTCAGCCCGCGCGGGTCATGCCGGCACCGCGCCTCGGGCGACAAGGGCCGCGCTGAGTTCGGCGAGTTTGTCGGCCACCAGCCTCGCATCGCCCTGCCCTTCGACGTTGATGCGAACGAGCGGTTCGGTGTTCGACATGCGCAGGTTGAACCGCCAGCGGTCGAAAGAGAGGCTCACCCCATCCATGTCGTCGCGCGACTGGGCCTTTGGTGCGTAGGCGGCCACAAGGTCGGCGATGGCGGCCTTGGGGTTTTCGATACGGAAGTTGACCTCGCCCGAGGATGGGAAGGCGCGCATCCGGTCGTCCACAAGGTCCTTCAACGTCTTGCCGGTGCGGCTGACCAGTTCGGCCACCAGAAGCCAGGGGATCATGCCCGAATCGCAATGCATGAAGTCGCGGAAGTAGTGATGCGCCGACATCTCGCCGCCATAGACGGCCGCCTCGTCGCGCATCGCCTGCTTGACGAAGGTGTGTCCGGTCTTGGTCTGGATCGCGCGGCCGCCCGCCGAGGCCACCGCGTCCACCACGTTCCAGATCACGCGGGGGTCGTGGACGATGCCTTCGCAGGGGGACTTGGCGAGGGCCGCCTGCGCCAGAAGGCCCACGACGTATTCGCCGGGGATGAAGCGGCCCTGATGGTCAAAGAAGAAGCAGCGGTCGAAATCGCCGTCGAAGGCGACGCCGAAGTCAGCCTTGTGGTCGATCACCGCGCGGGTGGTGGGGGGCTGCATCTCGGGCAGAAGGGGGTTCGGAATACCGTTCGGGAAGGTGCCGTCGGGGTCTTTGAAGAGGTAGAGAACCTCGAGCGGGGCCTTCCGCGCTTTCAGTTCCGTGGCGATGGCCTCCAGCGTCGGGCCGGCCATGCCGTTGCCGGTGTTGAAGAGGATGCGCAGGGGGCGCAGCGCGGCGGGGTCCACGAAGGACACGACCTTGCGCACGTAGTCTGCACGGGTGCCTGACGCGTCGATCACCCGGCCCTTCGGTCCGGTGGGGATCGGTGCGCCGGATTCGCACCACGCCCTGACCGCGCCCATGCCCGTGTCCGGCCCGACGGGCTGTGAGCCCCGGCCCACCATCTTCATGCCGTTGTATTCGATGGGGTTGTGGCTGCCGGTGATCTCGATCCCGCCATCGGCGTTCAGGTGGCTGGTGGCGAAGTACACTTCCTCGGTGCCGCAATAGCCAAGGTCGAGCACATCCGCCCCCGCCGCCGTCAGCCCCTCGATCAGTGCCGCGCCCAGCGTACCGGAGGAGGCGCGGGCGTCGCGGCCCACGACGACGGTCTTGGCTTTGAGTTCCAGCGCAAAGCCCGCGCCGATGCGGCGGGCGACGTCTTCGGTCAGGTTCTCGCCCACGCGGCCGCGGATGTCATAGGCCTTGAAGCAGTCGAAAGTGGTCATGCCTGGCCCTTTGCGTGACGGTAGGCGGCGATCAGCGCCGGAATCTGGAAGCGCCAGCCGAGTTCCGTTTCCACCCGTGACCGGCCGATGCGGCCCATGTCGGCGCAGGCAGAGGGGTTGTCGAGAAGCCAGAGGATCTTGTCGGCCATGTCTTTCGTATCGTTCGGCTTGGCGTAGAGGGAAGCGGCTTCGGCGGAGCGTCGGCCCTCGGTCACCTCGAACTGCACGATGGGTTTGGAAAACGCCATGTACTCCAGAATCTTGTTCATCGTGGACTTGTCGTTCATCGGGTTCACCCGGTCGGGGTTGACGCAGACGTCCGCCGTGGACAGCACCTCGAACAGGTCGGCGTCGGGGGCGCGGCCGGTGAAGGTGACGTGGTTCTGCAGCCCGAGGTCCTTCGCCATGCCCTGGATCTTCTCCAAGGACGGCCCGCCGCCCACCAGCACGAACTGCACGTCGCGTTTGCGGTCGAAGACGATCTCGCGCGCGGATTCCAGCAGCAGGTCCAGACCCTCCTGATCGCCCATCACGCCGACATAGCCCACCATCGCGGCGCGGCCGTTTTTCCACCTGGGGTTCGGCGTCACGACCTTCAGGCGGTTGATGTCAGGGCCAGAGCGGACGACGAACACGTCCCCCGCCCGCTTTCGCCCGCGCGTCATGGCGATTTCCTTGTAGCTTTCGTTCGTGCTGATGACCGTGTTGGCGAACAGGAAATTCAGGCGTTCAAACAGCACCATCGCCCGCCACAAGGGCCCGCGCTTGCCGAACTTGGCCTCGTAAAGCTCGGGGTTGATGTCGTGGTGATCGAAGATGTAGCGCTTGCCGAAGAGTTTGAAGGGCAGGGCGACAAGGAAGATCAGGTCGGGCGGGTTGCAGCCCTGGATGGTGTCGAACCCGTGCCGCCACCAGACCTTCAGCGCCAGGCGCATTTCGTGGAAGAGGGCCGAGCCGTATTCCAGGAGATAGCCCACCGCGCCGCTGGCATCCAAGGGCAGCGAGTGGCGGTAGATGTGGACGCCCTCGATGCAGTCGTAGGCGGATTCGTAGCCCTTCCCCGTGGGGCAGATCACCGCGACCTCGGCCCCGGCCGCCTTCAGCGTGCGGCACTCGTGCCAGACGCGCCGGTCGAACGGCAAAGGCAGGTTTTCCACGATGATGAGGACGCGGCGGCCCTGAAGGGGCTGGCCCTCGACGCGGAAGGTGTCTTCGGGGTCGATCGCGGGGGCCATCTTCACGGCAGCGACCCGATGTCCACGACGGACGTGCCCGCAGGCAGGGTCAGGTCGCGGAAGGTGGCGTTGGTGGCGATCACGCGGTCGAAGGGGCCCTTTTCGGCGGTGTCCTTGCCGATCAGCAGGCGTTCGATCACCGGCAGGTGGCTGTAGGCATAGCCAAGGTTCGCCCCCACCAGTTTCGACGCATCGACGGCGGGGTCGTAGATCTTCAGGTCGAACCCCGCGCCCAAAAGTCGGCGGGCCAGGTCGATGTTCGGGCTTTCGCGCAGGTCGTCGGTATGGGCCTTGAAGGCAAGGCCCGCCAACAGCACCTTGGCACCCGGCGTCAGGCCCTTCGTCGCGTGGGCATAGAGCTTGTGCTTGTGCGCCTCGTTCGAGCGGATCAGGTTTTCGACCAAAGGCAGGTTCTCGCCCACATCCTGCGCGATGTATTGCAGCGCGCGCACGTCCTTGGGCAGGCACGACCCGCCAAAGGCTCCGCCGGGGCGGAGGTAATAGGGCGAGACGTTCAGCTTGGTGTCGCTGACGAAGATCTCGTGCACCTTGGCGGCTGAGATGCCCAGCGCAAGGCAGACGCGGCCAAGCTCGTTCGCATAGGCCACCTTCACCGCGTGCCAGGTGTTGTCGGCGAATTTGGTGAATTCGGCCTCGCGGTAGCCGGTGACGAAAACGGGGGCAGTGATGCCGTCGTTCAGCGCGTTCATTGCGGCGTTCGGTTGCCCGTCGCGGGTGCCGATGACGATCTTGGGCGGGTTGAAGTAGTCCTTGACCGCCATGCCTTCGCGCAGGAATTCGGGGTTGTAGACGATCTCGACCTTCGCGGCCACCGCATCGCCCAAGGTCGCGCCGAAGATGGGCAGGATGAGTTCCTCGATGCTGCCGGGGCGGATGGTGGACCGGTAGGTGACGGTCAGGGGCGCGCCGGTGCGCGACTTGACCGCATGGGCGATCTGGCGCGACACATCGGCGATGTAGGACATGTTGTGCGACCCGTCGGGGCCGGACGGGGTGCCCACGCAGACGATAGCCATGTCGGCGTCATCCAGATGGTTGCCGATCTGCGTGTCCGCCGCGATCAGGCCCTTGGCGTGGGCGTCGCGCAGAAGGTCGCTGACGCCGGGTTCCACGATGGGCGCGTTGCCGTCGGCGATGGCGCGCACCTTGGCCGTTGCCACGTCGATCCCGACAACCCGGTGACCCTGCGAGGAAATGCAGCAGCTTGCGGTGAAGCCCACATAGCCCAGCCCGAAAACGACAACCTTCATGCGCCCAACCGTTCTTGCCTGCCGCATCCCGCAGCGGAATGCCCTATGCCCAACCGCCCGACACGCGGGCGGATCCGTTCATGTCCGCGCGTAGATGTCTTCGTAGCGGATGATGTCGTCTTCGCCGAGGTAGCTGCCCGACTGAACCTCGATCAGGTACATGGGCAGCTTGCCCGGGTTCTCCATCCGGTGCACCGCGCCCAGGGGCACGTAAACCGACTGGTTTTCGGTCAGCAACGTGACCTTGTCGCCAACCGTCACCTGCGCGGTGCCTTCCACGACGACCCAATGTTCGGCGCGGTGGACGTGGCTTTGCAGGCTGAGCCGCCCGCCCGGTTTCACCATGATCCGCTTCACCTGAAAGCGGTTGCCCAGGCAGAGCGTTTCGTACCAGCCCCAGGGGCGGTGGTAGCGTGGGTATTCCTCGGCCTGGCGGACGTGGCGCGCCTTCAGCGCATCGACGACCTCGCGCACCTTCTGCGCGTGGCCCATGTCGGCGACGAGCACCGCATCGCGCATGGCGACGGCGACGACGTTCTTCAGGCCGAGACCAACCAGCTCGATCCCGTCTTCCGACCGCAGAAGCGTGTCTTCGCAGTCGATGGCCGTCACCGGGCCGATCCGGGCAAGGCCCTTGTCGTCGCGGGGTTCGGCTTTCCAGACGGCGTCCCAGCTGCCAAGGTCGGACCATTCGACGTCCAGCGGCAGCGCAGAGACGTTCGGGGCCTTTTCCATCACCGCGTAGTCGATCGAGATGGACCGCGCCGTCTTGTAGGCGGCGGGGTCGAGGCGGATGTAGCCAAGGTCAAGCTTGCGCTTTTCCAGCGCCTCGCGGCAGGGGCCCTCAAGGTCGGGCGCATGGGCGCGGAAGGCGGCGAGGATCGCGCGGACGCTGAACAGGAAGATCCCTGCGTTCCACATGTAGCGGCCCGAGGCGAGCATCTTTTCGGCCGTCGCAGCGTCGGGCTTTTCGACAAAGCCCTTCAGCGGCACGACCTGCCCCGAGGCCGGGGGCGCGGGGAATTCCAGATAGCCGAAGCCCGTGGCGGGGCGGTCGGGGCGGATGCCGAAGGTGACCAGCCTGCCTTCGCGCGCGGCGGGGGCGGCGGCGCGGACGGCATCTGCCATCGCGTTCGGGCCGGTGATCAGGTGGTCCGACGGCACGACCAGCATCAGTGCGTCGGGCTTGTCCTCCAGCAAAAGCGCCGCCGACAGGATCGCGGGGGCGGTGTTGCGCGCGGTGGGTTCCAGGATGACCTGCGCATCCTTCACCCCCACCGCCGCCGCCTGGTCGGTGACGAGGAAGCGGAAGTCTTCGTTGGTCAGCATGACGGGCGCCGCGAAGTCCGGCCCCTTGAACCGGTCAAGCGTCGCCTGGAACATGCTGAGGTCGCCGAAGGACAGCGCAAACTGTTTCGGAAATGCGGCGCGCGAGGCCGGCCACAGTCGCGTGCCCGAGCCCCCGCACATGATCACCGGATGGATGTCGCCTTCTGCGGGCGCGGTCATGGAGAATCCCCTCCTGCTCGGGACCGTTTCCGGTCGATCAACTACGCATAATTGCGTCATAAATCGGGCATAGAGGTTTCAACTTGACGAAACCCCATCTTGCCGCGGTTCAAGGACTTGTCCCAGTAGCCAACCTGCAACGAACCCGGCGACGTGGGCCTGCCAGGCCAGCAGACCGCCGTTCACCCACCATTGCACGCCATTCAGGACAATCAGGATTGTCGCGATCCAGGCAACGAACGCTGCGCGCCCGGCACCGGACCGTGTTTCATAGTCCCACGCGCAAAGCGCCCCGAACAGTCCGAAGAGCGCCCCGGATGCGCCGACCATCGGCGCGGCCTCCGGAAGGATCAGCGCATAGCCAATCCCACCACCCACGGCGGCCCCCATATAGAGAACGACGAAGCGGATCTGCCCAAGGCGCTGCGCGACGGGCTGCGCGACCAGCGCGAGTGTCACCATGTTCGTGGTGAAGTGCCAGAAACCCGCGTGAAGGAAGGCGTGCGTCAGGAACATCGTCAGCCATTGGCCGGGGAAGTTCGGTCGCCAGTTGCCCAGAAGCCCAACCCAGAACCCGCCGTATTCGATGGCGACCCGGCGCCAGCCCGGTTGCCCCCAGAACCCGAATTCTGCCCCGTCGACAATCGCTTCGCAGATCAGGCAAAGCCCGGCGATGACCATGACTGCGGCGACCCCACGACCTGTCGTGGCAGCGTACGGCATACGGTCTTTGTCCTGGATCGGCATGATCACGGTCTGGGCGGAAACCCTGTCCACGGCAAGGGACCGCGATCAGAACGGTACGAACTGCGGAAGGGGCTTGAGGCTTTCCGCCATGAAAGCAAGCAGGCGCTTCTCGGCCTGCTCGACTGTCTCATTCTCGGCCATCGGCGTGACATAGCGAACCAGCGCACCATCGGTGCGCCCGACGCGCAGGCTGTCGGACAGGACGCTCATCTTTGCCTTGAAGTCGTTGGCGATGCGTTTGCCGCGCCCTTCGAACCAATAGTAGACCAGCTGCTTGGACAGCCCCTTCTGGATCACGGCGCGGTTGGCGTTGAACTTGCCGTAGCCGGCCGCCGTCATGTCCACCGGTACCTCTTCCAGCGAGAAGACCTCCCATCCGCCGGTGGGCAGGCAGACCTGGGGCGAGTGGATACCCTGCCCTTCGGTCTGCTTTTCGTAGTAGGCGATGAACAGGCTGACCAGATAGTGGCCGTCGGGCGACTGGTAGAAGGCGTTCAGATAGTCGTCTGCACCCAGCACTTTCTCGATGTTCGGTTCAAGCCGTGTGGTGTAGCTTTGCCAGCCATCGATTTCGCGCGGGAACATAATCAGACGTTCACGCTCGACCAGCGGCAGTTCGCGCGCGGGAAGGAAGTGCCACGCGGCCGATGTGGCGATCGTCACCCCTGCCCCGGCCAGAAGCGCCATCGTCGCGGGCACGGTCAGGACGCGCAAAAGGATTGGTCCGAAACCCTCGAAATCGAGGTCGATGGCCTCGGCCAGCGGCAGAGGGTTGGGCGTCAGGCGTTGCAGGCACATGGCGATCACAAACAGGATCGCCACACAGAGAAGGAAGATGACCCAGCCTTCGAAGAGGTGGGTAAAGCCTTCGGCCTGTTCGATTCCGTAGCTGTTCACCAGGATGCCGATGACGCCGATGCGCACCGAGTTCATCAGAACGGTCAGCGGCGCGGCGGTCAGCAGAAGCACGATCTTGTGCCAGAACGGGCCCCGGTAAAGAATTGCGAACAGGTACGAGAAGCTGAGGATCGGAAAGAGATAGCGCAGCCCCGAGCAGGCCTCGGCGACCTGAAGCTTGTAGACGCCAAGGTCGATCACGTTGCCTTCCAGGAACACCGGCACGCCCGCCATCGACACAAACCAGACGCCGAGTTGCGACGACACCGACTGCAGGAAAATGGTCAGCTTCCAGTAGAGGAACTGCGGCAAGGGCAGCATGAACACCAGGTGCACAACCGGAAGCTGGTGGCGGATGCCGCGGCGCCAGCCGAAGACCGTCAGCACGATGCCGCCGATCCAGATGATCAGGGCATACGTGACGATGTCGGGAATCCGCATCATGTTGCCGACCGCCGCAATCGCGAGGCCAAGGACGATCACCAGAACGCCGGGCCAGCGGACGGCATCGGGATCGGGGGTCGTCGGCGATCGCCGCATCTCGCGCAGGAAAAGGTAGAGCGAGATCATCGGAATGAGCGGGCCGTGGCTGTATTCGGCCGTGGACCAAGCGTGGGCGAGCGAGACGAAGCCTATCCAGAAGATCGGAAGGCATCCGGCAGCCAGCAGAGCCAGCATAACGGCACCGCCGCGGGGCATGCCCGCCGTCGATGGATAGTTGCGCCCCGAGTCTGCCAGCATATTCGTCATACGCGCAGTTCGATCTCGGAAGTGGCTGGCAAGGGTCAACCCCGGGGAAAAACGGAAGCGCGTCCGAACTTGGTCTTTGACAGATGGTGGATCCTATATAGGCATCAAGGGGATACTGTCATGAAATTCCTGTGCGACCCCGGCCAATCGGCAGATTTCGGGATGATTGGCTCAGGGTCGGAAACTGAAGTTACGCCCGAGCGAAACGAAGACCGAGTTGGAATGCGCCGGTCCGCTGGAGCTTGTGTCATCCAGATCGCGGATGACGATACCGCTTTGCAGGTTCCAGTCGGATGTCAGGGCGTAGGAATAGGTGGCGCTGAACGTCGAGCGCTCGACCCGCGAGGCCGTGCTGCCGCTGTCGCGTTCGGTGAGGCCGTAGTTCAGTGACAGGTCGATCCGCGACAAGGCGTTGATCTCGTAGCCGTAGCCAAGCGCCAGACGCGTGTCGATCACGTCCTGGTCGATGGTGTTGGTGCTGGCTCCGCGCGAAACGGACACCGAGAAGTTCTGCGACTTGAGCTGGCGGTTGTAGGCGAGCCGTCCGACAAGCTTGCTGGACCCGGACTGGCCCCGGGTCAGGCCGACCGAACCGGAGAGGGTGCCATTCGGGAATTGCAGCGTGCGGCCGACCTGCAGCGTCGTCCGCGATCCGTTGACCGTCTGCACCAGATCGATGCTGCCGGTCACGTCGCCGTTCGGCATCGTCTGGGTGAACGCGATGCGGCCATTGGCCCCGGACCGGTTCGTATCGACGCCGAACTTGGTCGTGTCGATATTGGTGTAGCCGGCAGAAACGTTCACCACGAGCGCGGGATTGATTTCCTGGTTCAGTCCGACGTTCAGGTCAAGCGTCTGGCGGTCGGTCTGGGCGGCGTCTTCAGCGGTGTACCACTTCATCTGAGCCGAAGCGGTAACTGTGGTCACAGGTGACAGATCGAACCGGGCCTGCAGACCCGCCGTGTCTGTCTGGTTGTCGAACAGCAGCGGATTGGTGACGTTGGCATAGCGGCGGTCGTCGTGCCGGAGGGTCCAGACCGTCCCGAAGGGGTCGTTCAGGCCCGTCTCGAACCGGAGCCCGGCGCTCCGTGTTGTCACGGTGCCGCCATCCGAGGACAGGCCGCCGCTGTTGAGATCCTCTTGTTCGACCTTGAAGGGGTTCAGGAACTCGCGGTCGGTATGGCGGTAGCGCGCGTCAACCGTGAACCGCGAATCCTTCCGGTCGGTCGAATAAGAGAAGCGGAGCGTCGGATCTTCGAACCCGGCCGGACTGCGGCCCGGGAAATCCGCAAAGCGGACCACGCCCGACCCGGTGAATGTCAGCGTGTCGGTCGGCGTGATGCTGGACAGGTTGAAGTTGAGATTGGTGTCCCAGACGTACGACGTCCCCTTGGAGGTCGGATTCAGGGGAAGGTTATCGTCAATCTTGAACGAGGTGTTGAAGCCCAGGTCCAACTGCAGCCCGCCCCGGCCCTGCGCTGCCTGCGGGTTTGCGGGCACGGCACCTTGGGCCGCCGTCTGCGCCGCCTGCTGGGTGGGGGTCAGGCTTGTGCCATAGGTCAGGCTGGCTGGCGGAACGTATGAACCACCAGACCCCGCCGCTTGCTGCGGCGAGGCGATGGTCGGCCAGGCAGTTGAGGCAAGTGCCGCGATTGACGCGATCGTTCTGCTCTGCATCCCCACCGATGTTCTGCCCCTATTCGAACAGCTTGCGCTCCGGGATTACGACGACGTCGCCCTTCCTGAGCACAATAACTGGGGCCTTGGCGCCCTCTTGCACCGCTTTGTAGTTGAATTGGTAGACAGACTCCAACCCTGTTTTCGGGTCGGCGCGGCGCAGCGTGATCCGCTTGGTCGCGGCGAACTTGGTGAAGCCGCCCGCCTGCGAGATGAACTGCAGGAGCGTGGTGCCGTATTCCACGTCGACGCGGCCGGGGCGGTTCACTTCGCCCACCGCATAGACCGGCATCAGATTCGCCGCGGCTGCGGCGGCCGTGTTGGCAGGGGCCGCAAGCTGCCCCACCGACAGGAACACTGTCGGAGCGGTCGAGAAGTTCGGCGCAAGCGCCGATGATATCGCGCCCCGCACCGCGTCAAGTGACCGGCCCGAAGCCTGCAGGCTGCCCGCAAGAGGAACGCTGACGGTCCCGTCGGGAAGGACAAGAAGCGACCGGTTCAGGGACGGGTCTTCCAGGACTTCGAACTGAAGAACATCGCCCGGCTGGATCGTGTAAGACCCCTGGGCGAATGCCGACGGCGCAAGGAACAGCGCGATCAGCATGGCAAAAAGGGTTCGGACCATATTGGCACCCCACATTACGAATCGGCGCAAGACTACGCCTTAGGGTCAGAAAAACAAAACGTTAACGGCTTTTCTTTGGCATTGTTGCGCGCGGCGGTGGCTTTCGTGCCCCGCCAGCAACAGCCTGACCGCAGCCAGCGTCAGGACCCTAGTTCCCGGCCGGTTGGCCCGCTGCAGGCCCGAGCTTGGCCAGTTCGGCCTTGGCTGAGGCGACGAAGGGCCGCTTTTCGTCGGGTCCGGCGACCGTGAGTGCCTTTTGCAGCTGCGCGCCAGCCTTGGCGGCATCGCCCGCTGCCACATAGGCCATGCCGAGATGGTATTGCACCATCGGATCGTCGGCCAGCCCCGCAGCCGCCTTTTCGAGGTTCCGCACCGCCTCCTCGATGTTCCCGCGCCGATAGGCGATCCATCCGTACGTGTCCTGGAAGGCGGCCACGTCGCTGTCCCGCAGGCGGCGCGATATCAACTCGGCACGGGCCAGGCTGTCGTCGTCATCGCGGAACGACGACAGAAGGCTTGCCAGGTTGTTCGCGACGATCATGTTCGAACTGTCTTTGGAATACAGGCTGTCGTAAACCGCAATCGCGCCCTCGATGTCACCCGAGCGTTCCAAGTAGCCGGCCTTGGCCCACAACAGGTCGGGTGCCTCGGGAAAGGCCGCCAGGGCATCGTCCAATACCTTGCCCGCCTCGTCCTGGCGCTTGGGATCCTGCGCCACGATCCGGAACAGCGCCATCCAGACCTGAAGGCGGTTCTTGTCCTCGGCTATCAGCTGACGGAACGCGGCCTCTGCCGGTTTGACATCGCCGATGACCGACTGGACCGAGGCCTTGATGAACCGAAGCGACGGGTCATCGGGTGACGCCTTCAGAAGGTTGTCGGCGTAGGACAGCGCCTTGTCGCCCTGACCGTTCGCCAGATGCGCGCGGATGATCGCGATCTTGGGCGCCAGTCCGCCCTGGCCGACATCCACCAGCGACTGCAGATAGCCAATGGCCTGGTCGGTCTTCTGCTGCCCTTCGAACACTGCGGCGCGCAGCGTCGCCGACGCCGCCTTGGCCTGCGGGTCGCCAAGACTGTCGATGGCGTCCGCCACCTGGGTGGCTTTCGGCCAGTCCTTGAGCCGGACATAGACCTCGCCAAGCGGCACAAGCAGCGACGGCGTGGCGGGGGCGAGTTTCAACGACTCGGTCAGGACAGTCTCGGCTGTCAGGTAGTTGCCTTCCGACATCAGGACCTGCGCGTAGCGCAACGATTCGGCCGGCGCACGGTCGGACGCATCGACGGCCAGCGACAGCATTTCCCGCATCAGCGGACGGTTGCCATCACGCTCGTACGCCTGCGCCATCAGGTTCAGGACCTCGGGATTGCGCTCGTTCTGGTCAAGCGCCGCCCGAAGGGTGGCAAGCGCGTCGCCCACCTCGTCGTTGTCGATCAGCCATTGGCCCTTCAGCTTCAGCGCCTCGATATCGCCCGCATCCTCGGCCAACACCTCCTCGACCAGCGCCCGCGCACCGACCTGGTTGCCCGATATGGCCAGCATCTGCGCGAGGCCGACCTTGATCTTGCGCGTCTCGTCAGACGGCTGGGCATCCTTCAGGATCGCCTGCATTTCGGCAATCGCTTCATCATGGCGGCCGAGGTCATAGACCAGGCCCGCGCGCGCCGAGCGGAAGATCGGCGAGGTCGCCCCGGCTGCGATCTGCCGGTCAAGTTCGGCCACGGCGGCCTCGCCGCCCCGGTTCTCGGTCAGGAAGCGGACCAGCTCGAGCGTGCGGGCGGGATCGGGCTTGGTCACATCGACGCGCGAGCGCAGGAAGGCCTCGGCCTGGTCGATGTCCTTGCGGGCGACGTACCAGCGCACCAGGGCGCTGGCGATGCCGGGGTCATCGGGGAATTTCGCGACCATGTCCTTCAGGCCGGACTCGACGCCCTTGTCGTCGTTCTGGGCGGCAAGGGTCGACAGCCGCATCGCGTAAAGGCCGCGGTCATCAGGCGCGATCTTCAGCGCGCGATCGATCGTCTTGATGGCGTCAGCATAGTTCTGCCCGCGCAACTGGTCGTCGATCAGGACGCCAAGCAGGAACAGGCTGTCCGGCGATTTCTCCAGAAGCTCGCGCGCCTTCTTGGCGCTTGCGTCGATCTTGGGATCGTCGCCGTCTTCCTTGGCCTTGCCGTAGTCCACGACCACGCGGATGGCCTGTGCCTCCAGGTTGCCAGGGTCGACAGTCAGGGCATTGGTCACGTTCCGGTCGGCCTCGTCCCATTCGCCGCTTTGGGCAGCGATCTCGGACAGCGCCATGAGGCCTTCCATGTCTTGCGGGTATTGCTCCACCAGACGCAGGTATTGGGCATAGGCCTCGCGAAGATTGCCGCGGTCGCGTTCGGCCTTGGCATAGGCGACGCGCGCATCGTGGTGCGAATTGTTAAGCTTGAAGACGTTCCGGAACTCGACAAGGGCGCGGTCCACGTCGCCCTTCTGCAAAAGCTCCATCCCGGCGAGATAGTGCTTCTGCGCCCTCTCTTCGGCGGAGTCACAAGCGGCAAGAAGCGGAAGGCAACACGCCAGCGCCAGCGACAGGACAATCTTCCGAACCGTCAGATACGTCACATTCAAGTCCTTCAGCCGTTCACGCGCCGGTCGGAATACATGGTCCGAATTGCCAACCGGAGATATGCGCCGATGCCTCCAGATCAATAGCCTGTCGCCCGGACGACGACCTTCACTGTCGACATGATCAGGCTGATATCAAGGCCGAACGACACTGTCTCGTCATAGACGCGGTCGTACTCGACGCGCTTGGCGAACTCGGATTCGTTGCGGTCGGAAACTTGCCAGATCCCGGTGATGCCCGGGCGCAAGGCGTAGTACGACAGGCCTTCGTAAAGCGGGCGCTGGCTTGGCATCATCGGTCGCGGCCCGACAAGCGACATGTCGCCGGTCACAACGTTCCACAGTTGCGGCAGTTCATCCAAGGATGCCTTGCGAAGAAAGCGGCCGATCGTTGTGATCCGGGGATCGTTCTTCAGTTTCTGGGTACTGTCCCATTCGGCCTTCGCCTCGGGGTTCTCCTCCAGATACCGGCGCAGCATGCCGTCGGCGTCGGGAACCATCGTGCGCAACTTGAGCATGCGGAAATCGCGCCCGAAGCGGCCGACCCGGTCGTTCCAGTAGAACGGCGACGACCCGTCGCGCGCGATGATCAGAGCGAGAACGGCGATGGCCGGGACGACCACGATCGAACTGAGAAGCACAGCCGTCAGGTCGAACGCGCGCTTAAGGTAGTTGCGGTAGATGCCGGGCCGACGCTCAACCTCGACCAGACCCACCGGGCGGGCCTGGGGGTCGGACCTGTCGGACAGGTTGTTCATGTGAACGGTCATCCACGCCAGCTCCGGATACCACGGCGACGCATCGCCGTCGGCCACGCCAACTCTCCGATAACGGCCGCAAGCATAGGACCTTCCCACCGATTCCTTAGCACTTCGCGATAGTATGCGGAATCGGTAAAACCAAGACTTCGGCGGATTTGCGGAAAAAATGGCCAAGAAACGGACACTTGCCCGCTTACGTTGCGACTTTGCCGCTGTGCGGCATTTCGTCTTGTTCGCGAACTCCGTACGGAAACTGCCGTCCGGCGGGGATTGTTTCGATACGGCTCACGACGTCGGCGAACACCCGCGAGGCCCGATTCGCCGTCGGCAACAAAGCACCATACGAACTGCAATTGTCCACGGACTCGCCATCAAGTTGACTTAGTGATGTGACGAAGTTCCCCAGTGTAATAGGGGATGTAAGCGAGTAAACCTGTTGTCTGGCGACAGTGCCGCGTATGGTCTTCGCCGCCAACCGTTGGGCAGGGCATGAATCAGGTCGTCGAGACCAAGAAGGACGATACGAGCGGCGTCGGCTTCTACATGGATTTCTTCGGGTTCACCGAGCGTCCCTTCACGCTCGTGCCGGACCCGGATTTCCTGTTCTGGTCGGCGCAGCATCGTCGTGCCTATTCGGTGCTGGAGTTCGGCATCCTATCACGCGCGCCTATCACTCTGGTGACAGGTGGCGTCGGCTGCGGCAAGACCACGCTTCTTCGCGAGCTTCTGCGCCAGTTCGAGGACAAGGTGACCGTCGGCCTGATCTCGAACGCGCAAGGGGGCCGGGGCGAGCTGATCCAGTGGGTGCTGAACTCGCTGGCCGTGCCCTTCGACCCGCGCATCGGCTATGTGCAGCTGTTCCAGAAGCTGCAGGACTTCCTGATCGAGGAATACGCCTCGGGCCGCCGGGTCGTGCTGATCTTCGACGAGGCGCAGAACTTGTCGGCCGAAAGCCTGGAAGAACTGCGGATGCTGACGAACATCAACTCGGGCAAGGACGAAGTGATCCAGCTTGTGCTGGTCGGCCAGCCCGAACTGCGCGAGATGGTGCTGGACCCCTCGCTGCGCCAGCTTGCGCAAAGAATTGCCGCCAGCTTCCACCTTCTGCCGCTGGACGACAAAGCTGTCCGTGAATTGATCGTCCACCGCTTGCGCGCGGCGGGCGGAACGGGGCAGGAGATCACCGAGGGCGCGAGTCGCGTCATTCACGGGGCCACGAACGGAGTGCCGCGTCTGGTGAACCAGTTGTGCGACATGTCGCTGCTTTATGCATGGAGCATGGACCATCACCACGTCGATGAGCATGTCGTGCAGTCCGTGCTTGACGACGGCGTGTTTTTCGCAGCCCAGATCGCTGCCGAGGATGAGAAGCGCAGATGAACCTGGACCTTTCCTTCTACTTTGCAGTGTTCCTGCGTAGGTTTCCCTACTTCATTCTGATCACGCTCTTGGTGTCGGCGGCCTCTGTCGCAGCTGCCTTCCTTCTGCCCGCGACCTACAGTGCGACCACCTCGATGGTGGTGGAATCGTCGCAGATTCCCGGCCCCTTGGCCGCGCCGACCGTTCAGACGGCTGCGATGGAAACGCTGCAGATCATGGAACAGCGCCTGATGACGCGCGCCAACCTGCTGGAGATCGCGAAGAAGCTGAAGGTCTTCAAGGACATCGACAAGATGACCCCGGACGACATCGTCCAGGGTATGCGCGATGCCACGACCATCCAGAAACGCGCGGCCAAGGGCGAGGCGACGTCGATGACGCTGACCTTCCAGGCACCGAATGCGCCGATCACCGCCGCAGTTCTGAACGAATACGTGACCCTGATCCTGTCCGAGAATGCGGCCCTGCGCACCGAACGTGCGGGCCAGACGCTTGAGTTCTTCAAGCAGGAGGTCGATCGCCTTGGTGCCGAGCTTGATCAGCTCAGCGCGAAACTGCTCGACTTCCAGAACAAGAACGCCGACGCGCTGCCCACCACTCTGCAGTTCAGGATGACCCAGCAGTCATCGCTGCAAAGCCAGGTCGCGGCGTCGGATGCGGCAATTGCCGCACTGAACGACCAGAAGACGCAGCTAATCGCGGTGTTCAAGTCCACCGGTCAGGTCGGCAATACGCCGGGCGTGCAGAAGACACCGGAACAACAGCAGCTGGACCAGGAACGCGACAACCTGACCCAGGCCCTGGCCGTCTTTTCTGCCGACAACCCGAAGGTGAAGATGATCAAGGCGCGGGTCGCCCAACTGGAAACCATCGTGCGCGCCCAGGTTCCGGGCGGCGCGGGCGGCACGCCTGCCGACCCCGGTGCGACCATGCTGGATCTGCAGCTTCAGCAGATCGACACCCGCATCAAGGCCGAGGAAGACAAGAAAAAGCAGACCGCCGATCAACTGGCCAAGATCACCGATACGATCAACCGCACGCCGGCCAACCAGGTCGCGCTGGACGGGTTGAACCGCGACTACCAGAACATCCAGACGCAGTACAACAACGCCGTGGGACGGCTGTCGCAGGCGTCGACCGGTGAGCGGATCGAGCTTTTGTCCAAGGGCGAGCGTATCACCGTGATCGACGCAGCCGCCGTGCCGCAGGATCCGATCAAGCCCAACCGTCTGCTGATCGCGGGCGGCGGCGTTGGTGCGGGCATCTTCCTTGGGATCGCCTTTGTCGTTCTGATCGAGCTTCTGAACCGCTCGGTCCGTCGGCCGAAGGACCTGATCGCAAGTTTCGGCATCACGCCGCTGACGACGGTGCCCTACATCCGCACGCCGCGCGAGACGGTGGTGCGCCGGTCGGTTTTCGCGATGATGCTGTTGGGCGTGGTCGTCGGCATACCAGCCGCGATCTATGCCGTACATGTCTATGTCCGACCGCTGGATCTGCTTTTGTCGCAGGTTGCGGCGAAGTTCGGGCTCAGCCTGTGATCGGGTCAGGGGTGCGCGTTTTCAGCGGGGCTATCGATGGAACGACTTGAAGCTGCACTCGCCAAGGCGCGCGAAATGCGTCAGTCGGTTCTGCGTGATCCGACACAACCGCGCAACAAGCCCGCACCCGCCGCCGCCCAAAGCGTCGATTGGCGTAGCCTGGCGGAAGTCGACATCAGCCCGGAATTGGCGCGGGCCAACCGGATCATGGCGCTTGCGGGCGGCAAGGATGCGGTACCTTACGATCTTCTGCGCAGCCGCGTGCTGCGCCAGATGCGCGAGAAATCCTGGACGCGCGTCGCCATCACGTCGCCCGACCCTGGCTGCGGCAAGACGACGGTTTCGCTGAACCTTGCGCTTAGCCTGTCGCGACAGCGCGATCTGAAGGTCATGCTCTTCGACCTCGACCTGCGTCGGCCCGCGCTTCACCGTGTGCTGGGGCATACGGTCAGCAACTCGTTCTGGGAAGTGCTGGAACGCAAGGTGCCCTTCCCCGAAGTGTCGGTGCGGTTCGGCGAGAATCTGGTCATTGCGCTGAACCATGCGCCCACCCGGCATCCGGCCGAGCTTCTGCACAGCCAGGCTACGGCTGACGTGCTGGACGAGATCGAGGCGCGGTGGCGTCCCGACATCATGATCTTCGACCTTTGTCCGATGCTGGCCAGCGACGACAACGTGGGCTTCCTGGCCAATGTCGATTGCGGGGTTCTGGTTGCGGCGGCCGAAAGCACGAAGATGACGAACATAGACGTGTGCGAAAAGGAACTGGCGCAGCTGACGAACGTTCTGGGCGTCGTCCTGAACAAGTGCCGCTATTCTGACGACTCGGTCGGGTATGCCTACGGCACCTATTGACGCGATACCGTGCCGCGCAAAACAATAAGGCCGGGCGTCGTGCCCGGCCCTGTGCGGTCATCCTGGCCGCGACGCGCGTCAGGCGCGCCGGGCGCGGCGCACCACGGCCAGGCCGCCAAGCCCGCCCAGCAGCAAAAGCCCCGCGCCGGGAACCGGAACCGGTGCCACGTCAACCGATGCAAGCGCCCCGTCGGCCAGCCCCTGCTGATCGTTCGTCAGCCCGATGAAGAAGCGGATCGTCGTGGTCTTGATCGCCGAGAAGGCGGTCGAGGCATAGCCTGCGCGGCGCGACCCGTGCGAATTGGCGATGTCGGTGGCTGACGCCGAAACCGATGTGCCGTCGTCAAACAGCGCGTAGCCGACTTCGCCAATGCCCCCGGCATAGGTGAGATAGAGGTCGAGGAAAGAGACCGCCGTCACGTTGACCGCCTTGCTGAAGGTCAGCGTGATCGCCTCCATCCCGCCGCGCATCGAGGTGATCTCATCGTCCTTGCGGCTGTTGTCGATCGCGCTGCGCACGCCGTAGCCGTCCCGCTGCAGCGCCAGTCCCGTGCCCGTGAGGTTCGAGCCCTGACCGTCGAACAGCTGCGAATTGTTCGGCGTGCCGATGTTGGACGTCATCGTCCACGTGATCGACCCGATGGTTCCTGTCTTGCCCGTTGCGGCATTCGTAAAATCGATTGTGGTCGCACCCGCTGCGCACGACATTATCGCAAGCCCGACGACGGCGCCCGAAATCAACTTCAACATCATCTGTCATACCCCACATGGACGATCGTGCCGGAATCGCCCCACCTGTTTCCGATCCTAGCACAAAGGGCCCGATTCACCACACATGGCCGCCCAGGTTCTGCCGCAATTGGCTGAAGGGAATGATTTATCAACCTTTGGTTGTCTCATCTGCGGCCGATCAGTCGGCAGTAATCTGCAGGCAAGCATACGGCCGGAACAATCGTTACTCATCGCCCTGATTGTCGCCAAGACGACAACAGCCATTGATGCCCACGAGGCCGGGATATCCGGCACTGCGGCACGGGCGATTGCTGGACAGGTCTTCCCGTCTCGCCGAAGGTCGCGCCAGGTTCGAATCACGGTGCCCGATGCCGCCACGCCATGCCGTCATCATCCCCCATTTCAACGACCCAGAGCGTCTGGCGCGCTGCCTTGAAGCCCTGTCGCGGAATGACCTGACGGACACCGAGGTGGTGGTCGTCGACAACGCCTCGCCCGCCAGCCCGGCCGAGGTGGTTGCCCGGCACGCGTTTGCCCGTCTTGTCGTCGAACCCGGTCGCGGAGCGGCGGTGGCGCGCAATCGCGGTGTGGCCGAGACCACGGGCGAGGCGATCTTCTTCCTCGATGCCGATTGCGTTCCGGCTGCGGATTGGGTCGCGGTCGCAAGATCCGCGGTTGGCGGCGCCGACATCGTCGGCGGAGCAATCGACGTGTTCGACGAGACGCCGCCGCCCCGCAGCGGAGCCGAGGCGTTCGAAACGGTCTTCGCCTTCAACTATCGCGACTACATCCTGAACAAGCATTTTTCGGTGACAGCGAACCTTCTTACCACTCGGCGTGTCTTCGAAGCGGTCGGCCCCTTCATCAACGGGCTGTCCGAGGACGAGGAATGGTGCCTGAGGGCCCGGTCGAAGGGCTTTCGAATAGCCCTCGAGGAACGACTTAGAGTCGGACACCCAACCCGCCCGGACTGGCCGTCATTGGTGCGGAAGTGGAAGCGGCTGAACCGCGAGATGTTTGGACTGCGGGTTCAGCGGCGCGGAAACCTGCGCGGGCGCCTGGAATGGCTGCTGCGCGGAATGGCGATGCCGCTGAGCGCGATCGCCCATGTGCCGCGCATCCTGCGAAATCCGCGGCTTTCGGGATGGGGCGAGCGTCTGGCGGCGATCGCCACGCTTGTGCGGCTGCGCGCCTTGCGCGCGGTCTGGATGATCGGGCAGGCGGTCACGGGGCGCGCATGATGCAAAAGAATGCGCCCCGCCAAGGGGGGCGGGGCGCATGGTCTGAGCGCGTCTTCTGGTCAGAAGGATTCGTAGGCGCCAGCGTCCGGGGCTTTGCCCTTGAACCGCTTGGTTCCCATGATGTCGTCGGCCGCCATCCGCTGCGGGTCGCCTTGGTCAACGGCCGGCGAAGAGGACCTCAGCGAAAGGTTGTTGCGGGCGAAGTCCACGAAGTCCACCGAGGCTGACGAGGCATCGACGTTGTTCGCCACATAGATGCCCTTGGTTGCGTCGGACACGGTGACGACACTGTCGGCCAGGTTGTTCACGACCTGAGAGTTCCGCGACGGGATGCCGTTCTTGGTGGTCGCAAGGCGGATCCAGGGGAACTTGCCCGGGTTGCCGCTGGGATCGACGACAGTGTTGTTCGCCACGATCGTGTTCTGTGCACCGGCGATGGTGATGCCGTGATAGGCCGACACGACGACGATGTTGTTCTCGATCTTGAAGCCGTCATAGGTGCCGTCGAACAGGCTGATCCCCTGCAGGCGGCAGCGCATCGGGTTCTGCACGGGCGACGCCCATTCGAAGATCTTGTTGTTTTCCAGCGTCAGGTTGTACTGCGTCCCGGTTCCGATGTTGCCACCCGGCCCGATCGAATAGCTCTGGAAGCCATCGCGATGCAGGCCGTCGTTCAGGAAGATGCAGTTCTGGATCTTGTTGTTGGTGACGACCGAGTTGTCACCCAGCGCCCGCATCCCGTCGCCCGAGAAGCCATCGACGATGTTGTTGTCCAGAAGCGCGTCGTCGCCGGTGGCAACGATGCCGTACTGCACGCCGGTTGTGCGCGTGTTCGTCACCGTCACCCTCTGGCCCTGCAGCATCATCCCCGTCATCAGGCCGATGCGCCAGTCGCTCAGCGTCCAGTTCATGTAGTTGCCGGCGTCGGGCGCCCCGCGAATGTCAAGGTTCACGAAGGCCAGGTCGCTGGTGTCGGTATAGGTCCGAACGATGGCCGAGTTGGTCATGGTGGTGCGCGGCCAGACCTTGAGATCGCGGAAGATCACGTTGCGCGTGTTCGTGGCCAGGATCGTATCGACATGCGCGGTCGCGCCCGGAGCTGCAGCGATGATGATCGGTGCCGAATAGATTTCATCACGCAGGACGAGGTTGCCGTGGTACCCGCTCAGAAGCAGGATGCGGTCGCCCGCCTTGACCTGCCCCGAGTTCAGCACCTGCGCGACGGTCTTCCACGGCGCGACAGGCGCGGCCTGAAGATCGGTCACCATCGGCTGCGTTGCCAGCGTGCGCGCGTCCACCATCGGCACCGATGCAGGGGTCGGCGCCGCGCCGTGAAGTGAAATCCACTTGTTGCCCGCCTGCTCAGCCGCAGGAACTGCGGCAACCGCCGGACCCGCCGGGTCGGTCAGCGACGCCTGCAGGTTCACGACCTGCAGCGGCGTGCCCTGCACCGGCCCCGGCTGCTGGGGCTGCACGTAGAAGTCCGTCGCAAGACAGGCAGAGACGCTTGCCGAAAGGCCCAAAGCCGCCAGCAGCGTGATAGGCGTAATCTTCATCGAACGTTCCTCTCGGCCAGGGGGCCTGTCCCCCGGAGTGTGTCCATGCACAGAACAATGCGCCAGATCGTGGCAAAGATGCGGCGCAAATGCAGAATGCTTGTGACGCAGAAATCGAATGCCACGGGGAATAGTAACTAATTGTAAACGAAGACCTAACTTTCGGCTAAAGATTGCCGTTCGACGGTTGCCGCTGCGGAAACAACTCCAGCGTGCGCAGCTTTTCACCGATATTCACACAGTTGCCGCCCTAGTCTCTGTGCGCCAGCGGCAAGGTCACGCGCGGGGCGGCCAATGGATCGGCTTGCGCCGCCGGGGTCGCGCCTGTTCGGTGGCTTTGGTCCGTGGCATTCCACTCAGCCTTGTCCGAAGGAGCCCCTCGGGATGGATACGTTTTCGGGACTGCCCTCTAACCTCACCGCACCGGCACGCGACGGTGCCTCGGTGACCCCCAGCGACTCGACCAACCTTACCGTGGTGCCCCGCGCGCTTTATGTGGGGGCGACTGGAAACGTCTCTGCCGTGCTGGTCGGCGGCCAGACGATCAGCTTTCAGGGCGTCCAGTCCGGGACACTTCTGCCCGTCCGGGTCACGCGCGTGAACGCGACCGGGACGACCGCCACCGGCATCGTCGCCCTTTGGTGAGGCGGCCCCCAGACGTGGCCCCCGGCCGGGATCAGGCGCGTTCTATGATCCCGGTCAGCGCGTCCTCATAGGCCTGTAGCGCGTCCAGGCCCCGTGCAAACGCGGCGCGCGCTTCGGCCGCAAGGTCCGCGCGCGCCTCGAATGCAGACAGAATCCGCTCAAGAATGTCCTCGGCGGCCGATGCCGTACAGTCGACGGTGTGGTTGAACCCCATCGATCCGAAAAGGCCTGCGAACTTCCGGCTGTAGGCCATCGGCACCACCGGCACGCCCGACGAGAATGCTGCGATGCAGCTGTGCATCCGTGCCCCGGTGAAAAAGTCCATCCCCGCGATGAAACTCTTCGCCTCTGAAGGCGATCTGAACCTGGGGGCCACGCGCACCCCTGAAAACTTCGCGGCCAGCCGCTCGGACGCCGAGTAGTCGTCTTCTGGCGACCCCGCCTCATCCACGATCACATGCGGCACCAGCCAGAGCTCGCACGTTTCGGGCCGGTCAAGAAACCGCTGAAGCAACGCCTCCATCAGCGCGGCGTAATCCAGCGCTAGGCCGAACATGTTCTTTCCGGTGTAGCCGCCCGCCATCAGCAGCCCCGACACGTTGATCCCGACGCGGGGCGGCCCCGGCGGGCGCGGCGGCGGCGCGTCAAAGGGCAGGCGCAGCGCCACGTCCGACGCCTCGACCACCGGCCGCTGCACGCCCAACTCACGCACGCAAGCGGTGCTCATGCGGTCGCGCGTCGCCACCACAGCACTGCGGTTTAGCGTCAGTTTCGCCAGCCAATGCGACAAACGGTGCTCGAACGGGCCGATGGTCTGGGGTGCCACGACCAGAGGCGTGCCCGCCAGGTGGGTGAGGAACTTCATCGCGAACATCCGCGTCAGCCGGCGCCGTCCATAGATGTCGGCAAAGCTGTCGCCCGCGCCGATGTCGATCACCAGATCCGACCGCCGCGCATCGGCGAAATAGCCAAAGGGGTTGCGTATGTATCGCCCGCCGATTTCGCGCACCCGGATATCTGGGCCTGAAAGGTAGGGCGCGCGGTCCTCTTTCCAGTCGATCACGTCGATTGTCACCGCGCGCCCGGCCCGTTTCGCCGCCGCCCGCACGATCGCGATTTCCGATACCGTCAGCGCGCCGACGCCCAGGTTGTTCGACCGGGTGGAATGAAAGATCAGCATGACCTTCAGGGGCCGAAGGGTGTCGGTCATGCGCAGGCTCCGTTCGGGGGTGGGGTGAGGGTGCTGCGCGCGGTCATCGCACGCTCCGCAAGGCACGCCGAAGCGTGCCGAAGAAGTTCTTTGCCAGCCGTGCTGTCGAATTCTGCCGGGCCGCTGCCACCAGACGCAGCCCGAGATAGCGCGGCACGGGTCGCCCCATCAGGCGCAATGCCGCCAGCCGCGCGATCAGGGCCCGCCGCCGTTCGCGCTGACCCGGCTGGATCCGCGCAAGGTTCTCGATCGCGAAGGGGCCGGTCACGATCCGCCCCGCGGCCTCCGCCGCAGCAAGCAGGCGCGCGCCCGCCTGGGTCCGCACCATCACAAGGCTGACCCCGTCCTGCTCTTCGAACAGGGGATAGCCGGCAGCGTCCGTCTCCCAGGCATCCGCGCAGACAATGTCAGCCGCCGCCCCGGTGCCGTCGGCGCAGATCTTGCAGCGATGCTGCACATGGCGCGACAGAACGCCCCCCCAGCTGTCGTGATAGCTCATCGACCGCTCGGTCCCGTCGGCCAGCGTCGCCACCGCGCGCCCCGGCCAGCCCATGCCCCGATACCGGAAGGCGATGACATCGGCGGGATCGGCCCCCATTGCCCGAACGACATGCTCTGCCCCGCGTGTCGAGGGGACACCGGCACAGAAGAACGACAGGATCACCGGAAACGCGGCAGCGACCGCAGGATCCCGCGTCGCCCAGGCGCGCAGGGCCGCCGCGTCGCAGGGCTTGCCGACAAAGGCATGCCGTCGGCCACTCGCCACGGCATCTGGCACTGCCGAAAGCGGCGATGACGGGGCATAGCGCGACCCGGCCGATGCCACGATGTCGTCCGGCGCGGCAATCGTCACGGTGGCGTTGGCCATCGGCCGCGCGGCGTCCGCCCGCACCGCCACAACCGCATCGACCGCACCGCTTTCCACCAGATGCAGGGCCAGCGCGGTCAGCGCCCCGCCGGACGATCCCGCATGCCGCACCGCGGGGTCTGCCGCCCAGCCCGCCGACACCGACACATAGGGCCCCCACAGCGGGTCGGTCCTGCGCCCGGCGGCGTCAACGGCCTGCCCAAGTCCGGGGCAGACCGCGGAAATCATGGCTTCTGAGGCGGCAGGAACCGGCGCGGTCTGAACCGGGCGGGGAAAGCCCGGGGCGGACATGTCCAGCGCGACAGCACCCGGCGCAATGGCGGCACAGCCCCCGCAACCCGCGCAAAGATCGCCGCGATGCACCCGTGCCAGGCTGGGCGATGCAGCGGTCGAAATGCCGGGGACGTCCGACATCATGCGGACATATCCCCTGCCCGCCGCCGAATTGCGCCGGAACCCGCCACAAAAGAACAGTCAGACAGCCTAATCGCTCCGGAATCGCCCCGGCGGAACGTCGCTCAACTTTCCGTTGTGCGCAACAGCGATCCACCAGTCCGCAGGGCGAACAGACAATTCGTTTCGCAGGGCCACGCCTTGGCGCTACTCGTATGCTCCGGCCGAGGCCGCGGTGGCCGACCGCGTCGCGCCCGAAAGATCGAATCGTAGCACGCCCGAGACTACCATCCCCTTCGCGGGCGATCCGCTCTGAAGCGTGTAGGTCCCGCTGCCAGCCCCCGCCGTCGGCCCGCTGGTCGTTGCCGCCGGCGCGGTGAACTGCGGGTTCAGCGCCACGGTGGTGCTGGTCCCGACGTTCGACCGCAGCCCGAAGAATTCCTGCCGGAAGTTCGGTGCCGCCGCGTCGAACTGGTGGAACTCACCCGCACAACCCACGCCAAAGCAATAGGGCCAATTGCCCTGCCGCGTGCCGTCCGACATGAACACGTCGCCCTTGTTGTTCACCGAGACATGGATGTTGCCCACCGACGACACCAGCTTGTGGAATCGCGCCACCGTCGGGTTCTCGTCGTAGAACAGGTTCGACCGCCCGTTGTTGAAGAACCCCGCCAGTGTGTTGTGATGCACCACCGCGTGGACCATGTTGGCCAGGAAACTGTCGGCGCTCAGCCCAAGACCCGTGTTCGACGTGGCCGAATAGAACTCGATCACGTTCTGCACGACGGCGATTTCCGCCGCCTCGGCCAGACCGCCATAACTCGGACGGTATCCCGACATGTAGTTGAAGGCCTGGATCGCCCCGATGTTCGACCGCGTGCCCGACGTCAACAGGCTTGTCCCGTGGTTGCCGGCCGTAAGGCGGCAGCCCAGCACCAGCCAGTTCTCGATGGTGACGCTTGTGGCGTTCAACAGCCCGCGCACCATCCGCACCTCGTTGGTGCCCGCCGAAAAGGGCGACGACCCGGCGTTGCGCAGATCGCAGCCATAGACCCACAACGCCGCCGTGTTCAGCACCGTGGCATTGTTGTTTGCGTTGTCGAAGATCACATCGTCCAGAATCAGCTGAAGCGGCACCCCTGCCTCGCCCTGGAAGGCCAGTGTGCCGGTCCGCAAAACCGTGCAGTCCGCAATCCGCAGATAGGGGAACCGCGTCCGGCAGGCTGCCAGCCCGAAGGTCAGGATCGCCGCCGACTTCGCCACATTCGGGTCACGCGTGATCGTCACGGCGGCGAAATCCTGGATGCCGCCCGTCACGTCGCCCGCCGCCAGCGACGGCCCCACGAACGACCCCGCGCCCAGCCGAACCTCGCACCCGTCGATCCGCCCGCCTGTCACCCCCGTCGCGGCCTTCAGCCCCTTGATCGCGCCCAGCACGGTCAGGAACGGCGTCGCCGCCGCCGTCGCGGCGGTCGTTGAGACAACCCCCGTCGTGTCGTTCCCGGTGGTCGAGACATAGGCCAGCGGCGGTGCCGCGGCCTTGGCGGTGTTCTTCAGGAACACGCGCGGCGAAAACTCGCGCTCCACCGCGCTTGCCGCGCTGTCGCGGATCGACCCCGCCCCCCCGATCCACGGATAGACCTTGGCGTTGCAGGTGATCGCCCCCTGGGCCAGCGCCGTGATGTCCAGCGTCGCGCGATAGACGATGACCTTCGCCTGGTCCGACGCGCGGGGCGACACGACGCTTGAGGACACTTTCTGCGTCACCGTCGCCGTGCCATCCGTGGCGCTGAACTCGACACAGGCAACCTGTTCGCTCGCGCGCGCATTGCGATGGAACGCGACGACCTCCAGCGTCAGGCTGTTACCCACCGTCGCCCGCGCCGGAATGGCCCAGTTGGCGATGGGCTTGGGCGAAGTCTCGGTACTGCCATTGGCCGCCCCGGTCACGGTGTCGCCCGCATAGACGTAGTCAGACAGGATCACGGTGTCGGGCGTCAGGCTCGCCTGGTTGGGAAATGCCTGCCGCAGCCGACGGGTCACGGTCACAAGATCGGCATAGGTGGTCGCGCCGCCTGTCGCCGTGAACCCCGGCCGCGTCACGGTGAACATCTCCGGAGAACCGACCGGGTCAAAGGTCGGCGGCGACGGATAGGTCGCCGTCCACCCGTTCGCCGCAACCGCCGTGAACTTTGCCGCCGTGCCCGACTGCCCCTGACCGCCGCCCCCGCCGCCAAAGGGGCGGTGCCGCCCCCCGATTCCCAGGTGAATCCGCATCTCCGACCCTCGCCCTGCCCCCGCCCGCCGGGCGGCCATCCGCGCGATGCTTAAGCGTCTCGCACGGGTGTTGCGTTAGGGCGGACAATGCCGCCCCCGGCATTGTCATTCTTTCAACCCGCGCCCCAACGCGCCCGGTCGCGGCCACGGCACTCGCCTTTGCCCCCGAAATGACCTAAATCTGACACCCGAGCGTTGAAATCTCAGAAAGCCCATTGCACCGTGGCATCGGCGGATATCGCCCCTTCCGTACAGGGCGTCACCGGACGCATCGCGCAGCTTGTCAGCCTGCGCGTGGGCAAGCTGCCAACCGTGATCTGGCTCTACATCCTGACGATTGCGCTGCCCATCGGGTTCAAGCTCGGCCCCCTGTCGATGAGCCTCATGCGCCTCCTGCTCATCGTCATGGTCATCCCGCTGGTTGTGATGCTGTTTTCGAAACGTGCGGGCCGGATCATCCCCACCGATATCCTCTTCGCACTCCATATCCTGTGGGCTGCCCTTGCCATCGGCGCCAACAATCCCGACCGAGTGGTCGAGAACATGGGATCGACCGCCATCGAGTTCGTCGGCGGCTACCTTCTGGGCCGTATCTTTATCCGAACGCCGGAAACCTTCCTCGCCCTCTGCAGGGCGCTCTTCATTTTCATCGCCTGCACGATCCCCTTCGCGCTTCTGGAAAACAAGTCGGGCAGCCCGATCATCCTGAAATTCATCGAAAGCCTGCCCGGGCTGACCAGCTTCGCCGACGTGAATAACCCCAAGCGGATGGGCCTTGAACGCGCCCAGGTCATGTTCGCCCACCCCATCCACTACGGCGTCTTCTGCTCGATCATGTTCGCGATGGCCTTTGTCGCGTTCCGGGGCATCTTCTCGGACGTGACGCGCTACGTGGTCGCCGGGGTGGTGGCCCTTGCGGCCTTCCTGTCCCTTTCCTCGGGTGCGCTTCTGGCGATCCTGATGCAGGGCGCCCTGATCGGCTGGGCCTGGGTGTTTCGCAGCAACCCGGCCCGCTGGAAGATCCTTCTCGGACTTCTGGCCGCAATGTACGTCGCCGTCGACCTGGCGTCCAACCGCACGCCCATCGACGTCTTCATGTCCTACGCCACCTTCTCGGCCCACAACGCCTTCTGGCGCGGAATCATCTTCGACTGGGGCATGTTCAACGTCTGGCAGAACCCGATTCTCGGCCTCGGCCTGCGCCAATGGGTGCGCCCGCACTACATGGGCTCGGGCAGCATGGACAACTTCTGGCTCGTGATGGCCGTGCGCTATGGCATCCCGGGCTTCCTCTTCATCGCGCTTGGATATCTCGACCTGCTGCGCCGCGTCGCCCTGCGCGACCTGTCCGGCGACGAGGCTCTGTCGCGCATCCGCCTTGCCTGGATGTTCACCTTCATCGGTCTCACATTCTCGCTGTGCACCGTCCATGTCTGGACTTCGGTCTATTCCTTCCTGTTCTTCATGGCGGGCGCGGGCGTCTGGCTGACCGACTACCAGCCCGCCAGGGCGACCCAGGCCGCAGCCCCGGCACCCACCCGCGCCGCGACCCCGCACGCGCGCATCGGCGCGGCGCCTGTTTATGCCCGCGGCCGCCCCGCCGCCCCCGAAGCCCGGGCCGAGCTGCGCCACAGCCGCGACCAGTCCGAGCTGGAACCCCCGCCACCCGCCCCACCGGTTGCCGATTTCCGCCGGGCCGATCTCAAGTTCACCCGATTCAGCCGTACGGAACGGCCATCGGACACCGACCCGGAAGCCTGACAGCCATGAACGACGAATCCCGCAGCGCGACCATCCACTCCGCATCCGGCGTCGTCGGAACGGCACCGCCGCTGGGCGTCGTGATCGTCTCCTACAATTCAGGCGACGCAATCCTCGACTGCCTTGAAAGCCTTCTGGCAAGCACGGGCGTCCGCCTCTACATCGTCGTGGTCGACAACAAATCCACCGACGATACCCTGGCCCGCCTACGCGGCTGGGCGACCGGCGCGGAACCCTGGTCAAACCCCGGCGACCTGCCCTTCGCCCTTGCGCCCTTCCCAAAGCCCGTCTCGCTGCACGAGGTCGCACGCCCCGGCCCGATCCCTGCCGCGCCCTCGATCACGCTCCTCCACGCGGGCGTCAACGGCGGCTACGCGGCCGGCGTGAACGCGGGCCTTGCCTGCCTTGCCGCCATCCCCGGCCTCGACCGCTTCTGGATCCTGAACCCCGACAGCGCCGTCCCCCCGGGCACCGCAAAGGCCTTCGCCATCGAAGGCGACGCCTCGCGCTTTTCCCTCATGGGCGGCCGCGTCAACTACCTGGAAACCCCCGATGTCATCCAGATCGACGGCGGCAACGTCACCTGGGCCACTGGCGTCACCACGAACGTCAACCAGGGCCGCTCGCACCGCGCTTCGCCCCCGCCCGACCCGGCGAAGATGGATTTCATCACCGGCGCCAGCATGGTCGCCACCCGCGCCTTCTATGACCGCGCGGGTCCTATGACCGAGGACTACTTCCTCTACTATGAAGAGGTGGACTGGGCGATGAAGCGTGGCGATCTGCCGCTCGCCTACTGCCCCGGCGGGATCGTCTACCACCGAGCGGGCACGTCGATCGGATCGCCCACGCTGCACCGCTTCGCCTCGCCGTTGTCGCTCTACTTCAAGCACCGCAACCGGCTGTGGTTCCTGAAACGCCACGCCCCGGCTCGGGTGCTGACGGCACATGTGTTCACAGTGGTGAAGTCGCTCCAGACGCTGCTCAAGGGCTATCGGCACGAGGCCTGGGTGATGTTCACGGCCAGCTTCGGCGGCAGGCCCACGCCCGATGTCACCGCCCGCGTGGCGGCCGACGCGGCAGATAGGGCCTTCGGCGGGGGCGGATAGGGCTTCGAAGGTGCCCCGGCGGACCCGAGGGGTCGGGCAGCCGGGCAGGGGTGAGTAAGGTTGGGGGCGCGTCCTGTTTGCGCGCGGCGTGTGAGTGAGGGGTGAGATGGACGATTTCGGGTTTGACCGCTGGCTGGACCGTGCCGTAGGGGCGCGCCGCGCCGGAACCGGCATCTTCCGCAGCGTGCGCAAATCCCGCCGCCCGGCGGACCTTCCGTCCATCCTCCCTGCTGCGGCGGCCCCGGTGCGGGCACTGCTGTCGATGCCCGCCCTCTCGCGCGGCGTCGGCATGACCTGTAGGTCGGTCCTGTCTTCCGGCGCGGCCTTCGGCTATCGCACCGACCTCCATACCACCCGGCACGACCCCGCGCGCGAAACCTCTGCGCTGAAAGTGACGACCCCGCTACCGCAGGTCGTCCGCGCCCTGCCCTATGGCATGACTGGCCCTCTCTCCGGTCGCATGCTGCACAAGGCCTACCTGCGCAGCCTTGACGACGGCGACATCGCCTATCTTTGGCCCTCGGTCCCGGCCGAGGTGTACGAACGCGTCGCCCGCCGCGGCATCCCCATCGTGATCGAGGCCGTGAACACCCGCATGAAGGTCGCCAAACCGCTCCTTGACGCCGCCTACGACGCGCTCGGGCTTGTCCCCGGCCACGGCATCACTGACCAGCGCATCGCCGACCAAGAGGCGCGCTACGCCATCGCCGACGTTGTCATGGCCCCCAGCGCCGGGACCGAGACGGCCCTCGCGGGCAGCCCGCTCGAAAACCGCTTCATCCGCACCAGCTATGGCACCTGGGTTCGCCCCGACATCCCCTTCCGCCCCGCCCGCCGCCCGGGTTCGGACGTGACCTTCCTCTTTGTCGGAACCTGCTGCGTGCGCAAGGGCACGCACCTCCTTCTTGACCTCTGGCGGCGCATGCCCGCGAACGCCCGACTGCGCCTTGTCGGCGATTTCGAACCCGAACTTGCCCGGCTTTACAGCGATGTGCTCGACCAGCCAAACGTCAGCCACGCGTGCTTCCGCACGAACGTCAAGGCCGAATACGAACGCGCCGACGTCTTCGTCCTTCCCTCGCTCGAGGAAGGCGACAGCATCGTCACCTACGAGGCCGCGTCAAACGCCCTGCCCGTGATCGCCTCGCCAGTCGGCGCGGGCCGGATCGGGCAGGAAACCGGCGCGATCTTCACCGTCGATGCGCAGGACAGGGCCGCCTTTGAAGACGTCGTGACCCGCTTCGCCCGACATGACGAGCTTCGGCGGTCCTGGGGCCTCTGGGCCCGCAAGGCAGCCGAGCGCTACGACTGGTCCCATGTCGGTCCCCGCGCCTTTGACGCGCTGCACGCCTGGTTCGGCCGCTGAACAGCACCTCCCGCACAAGGGCCGGTTGACCCCCGGCGCGTTCCCCGCGAAGGTCGGCGTATCGCGGGGGACCGATCGCCATGAACAATCCCGACCACGCCCTGATCGTCATCGACGTCCAGAACGACTTCTGCCCCGGCGGCCGACTAGCCGTGGCCGATGGCGATGCGGTGGTCCCGCAGATCAACGCCCTGATGCAGGACTTCGCCACCGTCGTCCTCACGCAGGACTGGCACCCCGCCGATCACGCCTCCTTTGCCGCGAACCACGCAGGGGCCGCCGAATTCAGCCTGACGCAGATGCCCTATGGCCCGCAGGTCCTCTGGCCCGTCCACTGCGTGCAAGGCTCGCCCGGCGCGGCCTTCCACGCCGCCCTGCGCACCGACCCCGCACAATTGGTCATCCGCAAGGGCTTCCGCCCCGCCATCGACAGCTACTCCGCCTTTTTCGAAAATGATCGCGCCACCCCCACGGGCCTCGACGGCTATCTCAGGAACCGGGGCGTCACAGCGCTGACCCTCGCAGGCCTCGCCACCGACTACTGCGTCGCCTACTCCGCCCTCGACGCCGCCCGCCTCGGCTACGCAGTCCGCGTGGTTCTCTCGGCCTGCCGCGCCATCGACCTGAACGGGTCGCTCCAAGCCGCGCTTGACCAGATGAAGGCAGCCGGCGTGACCCTTGTCTGAAGTCCCGCGCCGCGTCTGAACGTATGGACGTAAGCCATACGTTCCGCATACGCTGCACATGCGTGGAATTTTCCTGTTTTCCAAGGACTTGCCTGCGAATTCCGGCACCGTTCCCAAAACGCGCCGTGTACGCCCGTCACCACCCCGCCCGACGCAAAATCCTTGCGTCCGCCTTCCGCCCTTGCCAAGACTTTGCGACCGGACATGGGGTTCCCGATGGTCGACATCGCCACACGCGTCTACAACCACAACTGGAAGATCGACCCGATCGTCCGGTCCCTGACCGATACGGACTTCTACAAGCTGTTGATGTGCCAGTCGATTTTCCGGAACAGCCCTGATACCTCGGTCGTGTTCTCGCTCATCAACCGCACCACCCGCATCCGCCTGGCCGACCTCATCGACGAAAGCGAGCTGCGCGAACAGCTCGACCATGTGCGGTCACTCTCGCTGACACGCGGCGAAAGCACCTGGCTCCGCGGCAACACCTTCTACGGCAAGCGCCAGATGTTCCGGTCGGACTTCATGGAGTGGTTCGAAAACCTCCGCCTTCCCCCCTATCACCTTGAAAAGAAAGACGGACAGTACGAACTGACCTTCGAAGGCAAATGGCCCGAGGTGATGCTCTGGGAGATTCCGGCCCTCGCCGTCCTGATGGAACTCCGCTCCCGCGCGGTGACCCGCGGCATGGGCAAGTTCGAGCTTCAGGTCCTTTACGCCCGCGCCATGACCCGGCTGTGGGAAAAGATCGAGTCCCTGCGACAGATCAAAGGCTTGCGCATAGCCGACTTCGGCACCCGGCGGCGGCATTCCTACCTCTGGCAGGAATGGGCGGTGCAGGCGATGATGGAGGGGTTGGGTGGCGCCTTCATCGGGACCTCCAACTGCTCCATCGCGCGCAAGAACGACATCGAGGCCATCGGCACCAACGCCCACGAACTGCCAATGGTCCACGCCGCACTGGCCGAAACCGACGAAGACCTCCGCCAGGCCCCCTACCGCGTTCTGGCCGACTGGCACGAGGAACACGACGGCAACCTGCGCATCATCCTGCCCGACACCTTCGGCACCGAGGGCTTCCTGAAAGGCGCGCCCGACTGGCTGGCGAAGTGGACCGGCATCCGCATCGACTCCGGCGACCCCGCGACTGGGGCCGAAACCGCCATACGCTGGTGGCGCGACCGGGGCGAGGATCCGACGCAGAAACTCGTGATCTTCTCGGACGGGCTCGACGTGGACAAGATCCAGGAACTTCACAGCCGCTTCGCTGGCCGGGTCAAGGTCTCGTTCGGTTGGGGCACGCTTCTGACCAACGACTTCCGCGGGCTGGTGCCGGGCGATGCGCTGGCGCCTTTCAGCCTGGTCTGCAAGGCCGTATCGGCGAATGGCCGCCCGACGGTCAAGCTGAGCGACAACCCCAACAAGGCGATGGGGCCGAAGGACCAGGTCGAACGCTACAAACGGGTGTTTGGCGTGGGCGCGCAGCAGGCGGCCGAGGTGGTCGTCTGACCCGACGTTTCCGGGTTTCAGGCGTCGGTCGTGCCGCGGCTGCCGCGCCAGCGAGGGGGCTGTCTGCCCCCTCGCGCTCCCCCGAGGATATTTCCCGACAGAAGATGAAGGGGCGGGGCGTCAGGCGAAATAGTCCGCCAGCACGCGCGCATAGACCCGCTTCAGCGCCCGAATGTCGGCCAGGGCCACATGTTCGTCCACTTGGTGCATCGTGCGCCCGACCAGCCCGAATTCCACCACCGGGCAATGGTCCTTCACGAAGCGCGCATCCGACGTGCCGCCCGAGGTGGACAAGGCGGGCGTGCGCCCTGTCTCGGCCCGGACGGCGGCGGCGACGAGGTCGGTAAAGGGGCCGGGCGGCGTCAGGAAGCTCTCGCCCGAGACATCGACGGCCACGTCGAACCCGACGCCTGTTTCTGCGGCCACCGCTGACGCCTCTTCCCGCAGCCAGTCAGCCAGCGTCGCCCCGCTATGGGCGTCGTTGAAGCGGATGTTCACCGTGGCGGCCGTCGCCGCCGGGATCACGTTCGACGCAGGGTTGCCGGTGTCGATGGTGGTCACGGCCAGCGTCGAGGCATCGAAATGCGCGGTCCCCGCGTCCAGCGGTTCTGCCGTCAGGCGCGCGAGAAGCGTCACCATCGCATGAACCGGGTTCCGCGCGCGATGGGGATAGGCCGAATGCCCCTGCACCCCCCTCGCCCGGATGCGCGCGGTCAGCGACCCGCGCCGCCCGATCTTCATCATGTCGCCCATTGCCTCGGGGCAGGTGGGCTCGCCCACCAGGCAGACGCTCATTCGCTCGCCCGCCTGCGCCATCCAGTCCAGCAGCGCGACGGTGCCATCCTTTGCGGGGCCTTCCTCGTCGCCCGTGATCGCCAGCAGGATCGCCCCGTCCGGCGGTGCCGCACGCACCATGTCGACCGCCGCCGACACAAAGGCCGCGACGCCCGACTTCATGTCAGTTGCGCCCCGGCCCCAAAGCGTTACGCCATCGGTCTCGGCCCCGAAGGGGTCGTGCGTCCAGGCCGCGCGGTCGCCCACCGGCACCACGTCGGTATGCCCGTTGAAGCCAAAGCTGCGGTTTGCCCCCGCCCGCCCCCAGCGCGCGAACAGGTTGGCGGTGCCAACCCGGTCCACCCGCGTGCACTGGAACCCTTCCGCCGACAAAAGCCGTTCCAGCAGGACCAGCGCGCCCCCTTCGTCGGGCGTAACCGACGGACAGCGGATCAGCGCGGCCGTCAGCGCGACGGGGTCGGTGGGGTCTGTTGGGTCCCCAGAAGGCGTGGGCATCGTCATGGCGGCTTGGACCCGGCTTTCAACGGCAGCAAAGGCTCATGTATTGGCCCGCTGACCCGTTTGGGTTAGCCCCGCCTGTCCCCTCAAGGCAAGCCCCACCGCGCCAACCGCCAGCCTGGGGCTGTGTTGCCGGTGCGCCACCCTGCACGGGCGTCTTGCGCATTCCTGCCGCGGGTCCGATTCACGCGGTCCAATTTGCGCGCCATAGTCACCATGAGCGATGGCGACAGAAGACCCGTCCGGCAGAGACGGGGTCGGCCTCGGCGCTAGGGGCAGGACGATGATCGGCACGGCACGCGCGCGGCGGGATTGCCCGGTGGACTCCAACGGCCTGCACGTCCTCGCGCGGTGCAAAGACGCCCCTTACGATCGGGTCGCCGCGTGATCTGGGCCGCGATCCGCGATTGTGCGGGCGGGCGCACCGGATTCGCCCCGGCGACCGACGCCGACTGGGACGCGGCCCTCAGGCCGATATCGATCCTCTGCGAAGTTGATCTCTCCCGCCGCCGCGCGCGGTCCGGGCCGATCCTGCTCGCAGCCGGGCCGCGTGCACCGGGCCAGGACGGAAGCTTTGCGCTCGCGCTCCTGGACGGACATCGTCTTCACTTGTCACATCGATACAAGGACGCGGTGCTGGAACTGACGCTCTTGCTGGCCGAAGAAGATGTCTGGGGCAGGCTTCGGGTCAGCTACGTCCGCCTGCCCAGCGGCCGGGCCTGGCTTTCTGCAGAAATGCCGGACATCGGTCGTGTCCGCCAGCGCGAAGCCGCGACATCGCCCTGGCTCGACCCCGGCCTCGCGCAGCAGGTCGTGGCCCGGGCCGGGAACGCGGCGGTCGCCCCCGACTGGGTTGCGGCAGGGTCCGGCCGCTATCGCCTCGGCGTTGGGGGCACCGTTGCCGAAGGCACGCGCATCGACACGCCCTATGGCCCACGGCAGATCGAGACGCTGGTTCCCGGCGATCAGGTTCTAGCGCACGATGGCACCGCACTGGCCCTTTCGGGCCTCGCGCGGATCGTGGTGCCAGCATTGGGCGGGTTCCGGCCCGTGCGGCTCAGCGCCCCCTACCTGGGCCTGACCTCAGACCTTGCGGTTCATCCGAATGCCCTTGTCCGCCTGTCTGGAACCGACGTCGAATACCTGACGGGAGAAAGCTCGGTTCTGGTCGAGGCACGCTATCTTGCGAATGCGCGCGCCGCCGTGCCGGCCGCGGACCCGCCCTGCATGGCCTGGTACGGGCTTGTCCTGCCGCAGCCTGTCCCGGTGTCGGCGCAGGGCGGCGCGGTCGGGGCAGCGGGCGCCAACATGATCGCGCGGCTGGGGTCGATCGCCGCAACGACGGCCCTCGCGTCGAATGCGGCGGGCGTGATCAATACGCACAAGCGGTATCCGCCCTGCCCGCGCCTCCTTCGCGGTGCCCAGGCGCAGGCTGTCGTTCTTGCGCTCGACCGCCGCCACGCCCCTTTCGCCGCCTGACCATGTTCAGTCGTCGAACGGCGTGACCTCGGCCACGATCACTGCGTTCTCGGCAAGGGCACGGGCCATCAGCGCAGCTTCCCACTCCGCCACCGGCGGGCCGTCGCGGCCACGGTCATCGGCGGTGCCATAGCCCTGCACGTCCAGGGGGGCCAACCCGGCCTCCTTCAGCACCGCCACCGCCTCGCGCACGGCTTCCGCCTCGGTCACCCCCGAGGAGTAGATCATCATCGCCGCACCGGTCGCCTTCGCCGGCAACCCGTCACCGAGCTTGCGCCCGACCTCCACGACCAGGGTGTAGACGTGGTGGGGGCGCTTGGGCTTTGACTTTACTGCCCGTTTCGGGGCGGGGTCATCCGTCATGTGCTTCCGGGGCCGAAGCAGACCCTCAATCCCTCAGCAGCTCGTTGATGCTGGTCTTCGACCGGGTCTGCGCGTCGACCTTCTTCACGATCACCGCGCAGTAGAGGTTGATCCCGCCCTTCGACGGCATCGACCCGGCGACGACGACCGACCCGGCGGGCACCTCGCCGTAGAAGACATCGCCCGTCTCGCGGTCCACGATCTTGGTGGACTTGCCGATGAAGACGCCCATCCCCAGCACCGATCCGGCCCGCACGATGCAGCCCTCGACCACTTCGGACCGCGCGCCGATGAAGCAGTCATCCTCGATGATCGTGGGCCCCGCCTGCATCGGCTCCAGCACCCCGCCGATGCCGACTCCGCCCGACAGATGCACGTTCTTCCCGATCTGCGCGCAGGAGCCCACCGTGGCCCAGCCGTCGACCATTGACCCCTCGTCGACATAGGCCCCGATGTTCACAAAGGACGGCATCAGGACCACGTTCCGCCCGATGAACGCCGACCGCCGCACGATGCTGCCCGGAACGGCCCGGAAGCCCGCCTTGCGCCAGTCGTCTGCCGACCAGCCCTGCCACTTCGACGGCACCTTGTCCCACCAGCTGCCGCCACCGTTCGACCCCGAAATCTCGGCCATGTCGTTCAGCCGGAACGACAAAAGGACAGCCTTCTTCGCCCACTGGTTCACATGCCAGTCCGCGCCCCGCTTCTCGGCCACCCGCAGCGCGCCCGTGTCCAGCGCCGAAAGCGTCGCCTCGATCGCATCCCGCACTTCGCCCTTCGTTGCGGGCGATATCCCGTCGCGCACCTCCCACGCGGCATCGATGGCAGCTTGAAGGGTGGCGTCGGGCATGGTCATGGAACACCGCGAGAGGTTTGGGGTCAGGGCAGGATGTCCTATAGTCCGCACCCATGCGCGGCGCAATTGCCCTGGCTCTCTTGTTCGCCCTTCTTCCCGGATACGCCCCGGCCGAGATGCCGATCGGCATTGCCGTCACCGACGACGCCAGCGGCGATCATGCAGCTGCGATGGCGCTTGCCGATGCGACCGGCTTCACCATGTCGGTGGTTCCCGTATTCTGGGACGACATGATGCCCGACGGCCAGAGCTATGCGCCTCAGACCGACTGGCCCAAGATTGTCGACCAGGTCTATGCCGGACTCGGTTGGCAGGTTGCCCTCGTTCTGCCGGTGATCGACACCACCGAAGACAGGCGCCCGGTGCCCCTGCGCAATCTTGCCTGGGACGATCCGGCGGTGACCGCTGCTTTCCGAACCTATGCCGAAGGCGTCCTCTCACGCATGCAGACCGTAAAGGTCCTGTCGATTTCAGTCGGCAACGAGGTCGATGTCCGGCTGGCCGCGACGGGCGAATGGCAGGCCTATGCGCGGTTTCTCGACCAGGCTAGGTCCATCCTGAACGACCTGCAACCCGGAGTTCCGGTCGGCACCACGCTGACCTGGGACGGGCTTGAAGGCCCCAACCGGACAACGGTCCGCAATCTCGGGGCCCGGGGCGACATTTGGCTGATCACATGGTACCCGCTCGGCCCGGGTTTCCGGACCCTGCCTCCGTCCGTCGTCCCGACGGCGATTGACGGCATGGTCGCGCTGGCTGCCGGAACGCCCCTTGCCCTCGCTGAAACCGGCTTTCCGTCGGCGGGCTGCGGAGCCTCGGCGACCGATCAGGCGGCGATTGTCGGCGCGATCCTCGATGCGCTAACGCAGCACGAGGGTCGCTTTGCCTATGCCAACTTTGTCTGGATGCACGACCTGTCGCCAGAAGCCACCCAAGCGCTTGCCGCCTACTACCAAAGCGATGACGACTGCTTTGCCCGGTTCCTTGGTTCGCTTGGCCTGCGCACCCGCGACGGCCGTGACAAACCCGCCTTTAGCATCTTGCGGTCCCGTCTCGCCCGCTAGACCCGCGCCTCACCCCGGTTGCCGCTCCGCGCGAAGGGTCATGACAGCGACAATGGCCGCGATCACTGACAGGAACAGCAAGCTGGTGAGGATGGTGCCAAACCCCATTCCCCCGTATTGCCCGGGCTGCGACAGGAAATCACCGAATGACGCGCCAAGCGGCCGGGTAAGGATGTAGGCCAGCCAGAAGCCCAGGATCGGGTCAAGTCCGAGGAAGAAGTATCCCACGGCCAGTGACGCGATGATCATCCCGAACAGGATGCCGGTGGCGAAGTAGCCCAGCGCGAACTTCTCGGCCACCAGATCGCCTGCTGCGGTGCCGAGCGCAAAGGTGAACAGGATCGCCAGCCAATAGAACGCCTCGCGCCGGAAGGTGAAGACCGCGTGGATCGACAGCGTACGTTCCACGGCGAACCAAACCGCGAAAGTGACGGCCAGCGCCACGGTGAAGACGATGGTCGTGGTCATCAGCGCCACGCCGAAGTTATCGACCAGATTGTCGGTGACCAGCGTTCCCACGATGCTGATCAGGACCACGGCCAGCCAGTAGGACCACGGGACATAGGCGCGCTGGCGGAACTGCAGGACCAGAGCCACCACAAGGACGGCTGCCATGATGGCCGACGTGGCGGTCAAGCCGAGGCCAAGGTTGACCGCCAGATAATCGGCAGCGGTTTCGCCCATGGTGACGGCCAACAGCTTGATCAACCAGAATTCTATCGTCACGTCGGGAACGCGGTTGACGGGGGTCGCGGGGGTCATTGCACGGATTTCCTTGTCAATTCTGGGCGGTCAGGGCCAGCGCCCCCGCGCTGAAGGCGTCGGCATTGCGGTCGTCGTCGGCGTTGCAGCGCTCGGTCGCCTTGCCGATCAGATCGGTGGCGGCGGCGGTCTTCGCCGCATCTGCGGCGACCGCGGCAAGGCCCGCCTTCGCCTGCTTCAGCATGTCTTCGCAAGGGATCGGGTGGCCGTTCGCATCGCTGACAGCAACACCCTCGACCATCTGCACCTCGCCCGTTCCCACCCGGCCGGATACCGGATCGGCAAGCGCCGTCTGAAGCGCCGCAAGTGTGGACGTCACCAAAGCGGGGTCGGGGCTGGCGGCACGAACCGCGCTCAACGCCGCGTCGGCCGCACCATCCACCATACCCCAGGCCTCCGGGTTGATCGGCTGCAGCCTCGGCTGCGCGTCGTCCCAGGCGGTCTCGAAGTCGGTGATGCGGGCGGCGGCGGATTTCATGTCGCCCTTGGCGGCCAGGGCCTGCACGTCGGTCACGATGGCCTCCATCGCCGACAGATCGCCCAGCGAGGGCGCCGCAGACTGCTCCGGCCGCGACGGAAAGAAGGACATCCCGACGCTGAACATGCCCACCGGCAAGGCGATCAGCGCGGTGGCCAGAAGAATCTGTTTCATGGGCACTCCAATCCAAAGGTTTCGCCGAAAGGCACCGGCGTAGGGATACCGTCAATCAACAGGTGCTTAGGTTCCTAAACCGGGCCTGTTCCCCGTGCTTGGGTCGTCTATCCCCGGTGCTTATGTGGCTGGTCTTGGGCGAGGGCGGACCGTATTCACTGTATCTCGCAAGCGTTCTGCAAAAGGTTTGCCATGACCGAAGCGACCAGACCTCACCCGTTCCGCGCCTCGCACGAAGATGCGGTGGCGGCCAAGGTCGCGCCCGATACCGCGCAGACCCGCTCGCCCGCCTACCGGCTTGCCTTCACCGACCGCGACTTCCTGCTACGCGAGGAACTGCGGCCCGTGCGGCTGCAACTGGAACTGCTGAAACCCGAGATGATCCTGGACGAGATGGGCATCACTTCAACCGTCGTCCTTTTCGGCGGTGCGCGCATCCCCGACCCGGCTCACCGGGCGCAGGCAAAGACACCCATGCTCGCCGACCTGACCCGCTTCTACGACGAAGCGCGCGCCTTCGCCCGGGTGATGACCGCCCGCAGCCTTGCGGGCGGTGGCGGCGACTGGGTGATCTGCACCGGCGGGGGGCCTGGCGTGATGGAGGCGGGCAACCGTGGCGCAGATGACGCGGGGGGGCGGTCCATAGGCCTCAACATCGTCTTGCCGCACGAACAGGCACCGAACCCCTTCGTGACGCCCGAACTCTGCTTCAACTTCCACTACTTCGGCATCCGCAAGATGCATTTCCTGATGCGCGCACGCGCCATCGCGGTGTTCCCCGGCGGCTTCGGCACGCTGGACGAGACGTTCGAGGCCCTGACCCTGATCCAGACCGGGCGCATGGCCAGGGTGCCCTTCCTCCTGTTTGGCCGCGCCTTCTGGGAACGCCTGATCGACTGGCCAATGCTGGCCGAGGCGGGCGTGATCTCGCCCGAGGACCTCGATCTGTTCCGCATGGTCGAGACGGCGGACGAGGCGGTTGCCGCAATCGACGGCTGGGCGGGCGCGGGCGAAAAGCGGTCGGAGATTCCGGGGCGGTAACGACAGGAAAATCCGGCCCGCCTCGGTTGACCCAAGCGCGACGGCGTCCACCTTTAGGGGGCGCAAATCATGACGCGCGCCCCAGGAAAGGACGCCGATGCACCACGCGACACCGCTGATTTCCACCCTAGTCGCGGGGTTCGGCCTTGCCTTCATCTTCGGTCTGATTGCCTACCGGCTGCGCCTGCCGCCGCTGGCGGGCTATGTCCTCGCGGGTATCGTGATCGGCCCCTTCACCCCCGGCTACGTCGCCGACGCCGCACTGGCGCACGAACTGGCCGAAGTCGGCGTGATTCTTCTGATGTTCGGCGTGGGCCTGCACTTCTCGGTCAAGCAGCTTCTGGCCGTCAGGGCCATCGCCGTGCCCGGCGCGCTGGGTCAGATCGCCGTGGCGACGCTTGCGGGGATGGCAGGCGCATGGGCCTTCGGCTGGGGAGTCGGGGCGGGGTTCGTCTATGGCCTCAGCTTGTCGGTGGCCAGCACTGTGGTCCTCCTTCGGGCGCTTCAGGACCGCCATCTGATCGAAACCGACAGGGGCCGCATCGCGGTGGGGTGGCTGGTGGTCGAGGATCTGGTGATGGTCCTCGCTCTCGTCCTGATCCCGCCGCTTGCAGGAGCGCTGGACGGCCGTGCTGTTCCCGTCGACGACACCGCGAAGGCCGTAGCCCAGTTTGGCATGGACCCGGTTCTGGCTGCCGTCCTGACAACGCTGGCCAAGATCGCGGCCTTTGTCGCCTTGATGCTGGTTGCTGGGCGGCGGGTGATCCCGTGGATGCTGCATTTCACTGCCCATACCGGATCGCGCGAGTTGTTCCGGCTGGCAGTTCTGGCGATCGCCCTTGGCGTGGCCTTTGGGGCATCGTCCCTGTTCGGGGTATCCTTCGCGCTGGGGGCGTTCTTCGCCGGCATGGTGATGTCCGAGTCCACACTGTCCGCCCAGGCCATGCGCGAAACCCTGCCCCTGCGCGACGCCTTTGCCGTCCTGTTCTTCGTATCGGTGGGCATGCTGTTCAATCCGGTCGTTGTTTTGGCCGAACCGCTCGCGCTGATCGCGACCGTGCTGGTGATCCTGCTGGTGAAGTCGGTGGCGGCCTACGGCATCGTGCGGGCGTTCGGGCATGACCGGACCGTCGCGCTGACCATTTCGGCGAGCCTCGCGCAGATCGGCGAGTTCTCGTTCATCCTGATCGTCCTCGGCCGCTCGCTCGACATCGTGCCGCCCGCGGCGGTGGACCTGGTGGTGGCGGGTGCCCTTGCGGCAATCCTGGTCAACCCGTTGCTGTTCGCCGCACTGGACCGGCGCGAGGTGCGGCGGGCCGCCGGTCAGGATGATCGGGCCGAGACTCGTAGCGGCGGCGCGCCAGCATGACGTATGGGCCCCGCGGGAAAGCGGGCGACGCGCGGGTCCGACGCGGGGAAGGGGGCGGCAAAGCGGCGCGAGAGGGCGGAGAGGGAATGGCCGAGCTCCGATCCCTTGCAGAGGCGGCGCCCGTCGCGGAGCGAGATCAGGATGATGCCGCCGCCTGATTCCGCGACAGCAAAGCCCTTGCGGGCGAGGCGGTCGCCAAGTTCGGCCCAGGATTTGGCGTAGTTGAAGTCGTCCGCGAGGAGGGACCGCAAGGGAGCGACGAGCCGCTCATCCGACCTTCCGGTCGTCTTCGCTCTCATTCTCCGGTACAAATCCCGCTGCACCGCATCGCGCACAAGCTGACCGACGCTCGCGTCCTCGTCGGTCGCGATGCCCTTCAGCGCGGCCAGCATCTCTTCCGGAAACTTGATGCTCACCTCGATCATGCGCACCACCCTAGGCGCACATGGTTAAACGCGCGTTAAGCCTGGCCGAGCCCCGCCTCCGCAGCAATCGACTTCGCCGACTTCCGCGCCCGCTCGGTCGCGCTCTTCAGCTGACCGCAGGCCGCCATGATGTCCTCACCCCGCGGCGTGCGGATGGGCGAGGCGTAGCCCGCGTTGTGGATGATGTCGGCAAACGCGTGAATGCGGTTCCCCGACGACCGCTTGTAGGGCGCGCCCGGCCATTCGTTGAACGGGATCAGGTTCACCTTCGCCGGTATCCCCCGCAGCAGCTCCACCAGCCGCCACGCGTCTTCTTTGGTGTCGTTCACACCCTCCAGCATCACGTATTCGAACGTGATCCGCTCGCTGTTCGACAACCCGGGATAGGCGCGCAGGGCACCCAGCAGCGTGGCGATGTTCCAGCGCTTGTTGATCGGCACCAGCCGGTCGCGCACCTCGTCGGTCGTGGCATGGAACGAAACCGCCAGCAGGCAGCCGATCTCGGTCGCCGTCCGCGCAATCTCGGGCACGACACCGCTGGTGGATAAGGTGATCCGCCGCCGCGACAGCGAAATCCCCTCGGGGTCCATCGCGATCTTCATCGCGTCTCGGACATTCTCGAAGTTGTATAAGGGCTCGCCCATGCCCATCAGCACGATGTTCGACAGAAGCCGCGTCTCGTCCTTGGGTGCGCCCATCACGGGCCATTCGCCCAGATCATCCCGCGCCAGCATCACCTGCCCGATGATCTCGGCCGCCGTCAAATTACGAACAAGCTTTTGCGTGCCGGTGTGGCAGAACGAACAGGTCAGCGTGCAGCCCACCTGGGATGAGATGCACAATGTCCCCCGATCCTCTTCGGGGATATAGACCACCTCGACCTCGTGCCCCCCGGCAATCCGCACCAGATACTTCCGCGTGCCGTCCGCGCTCACCTGCCGCGTCACCACTTCGGGCAGCGCGATCTCGAACCGCTCGGCCAGCATCGCGCGATAGTCCTTGGCGAGGTTCGTCATCGCCGCAAAGTCGCGCACGCCCCAGTGATAGATCCAGGCCCAGACCTGACCCACGCGCATCTTGGCTTGGGCGGCGGGCGTCCCCGCCGCGATCAGCGCCTCGCGCATCCCCTCGCGCGTCAGGCCGACAAGGTTCACCTTGTCCGACGCCGGAACGCGGCGGGGAACAGTCTTTACGTCCGGCGTGATGGGGGCGGGTTGGGTCAGGTCGCTCATCGGGGTGCAGTGCTTCTTGGAACAAGCCGCGCATATAGGCGATCAGCGGCCGAAAGAAAACATCGGGCCTATCCCCCCTGCCCCCACGCCGCCCCCATCATTTCGCGCAACCGGCTGGCTGTCCGCTCGAATTCGAACGCCCCCGCGCCTTCGATGTAAAGCCGCTCCGGCTCGTCCGCCGCCGAGGCGATAAGGCGCACATGCGCCTCGTACAGCGCATCGATCAGCGTCACGAAGCGCTTCGCCTCGTTGTAGTTGGCCGAGGACAGGACGGGAATGTCTTCAAGGATCAGCACCCGCACCGCCCCCGCAATCGCCAGGTAGTCGGCAGGGCCAAGGGGCTTGGCGCACAGGTCCCAGAACGTCGCCCGCGCCACGCCCGACCGCGCCTGCGGCAACACCACGGCGCGACCCGAAACCGTCAGGGTCAGGGGGGCGGCGGGCTCGCCCCCCGTCAGGCCCTGCCAGACCTTTTCGATCCGCGCCGCCGCCGCCCGGTCGGCGGGCACGAACCACACCGGCGCACCGTCAAACACGCGGCGGCGGTGGTCGGTGGGGCTGTCCAGGTGCACGACCTCCATCCGGTCGCGCAGAAGGTCGATGAAGGGCAGGAACAGCGCCCGGTTCAGCCCGTCCTTGTACAGGTCCTCCGGCGGGCGGTTCGACGTGGTGACAACCGTCACCCCGGCCACGAACAACAGCTCGAACAGGCGGCCAATGATCATCGCATCCGCGATGTCCGTCACCTGCATCTCGTCGAAACACAAAAGCCGCACCTCGCCCGCCACTGCCTCGGCCACGGGCCGGATCGCGTCCTCGGCCCCGGCCTTGCGCGCGCGCGCGATGCCGGCCTGCACCTCCTGCATGAAAGCGTGGAAGTGAACGCGCCGCTTCGGCGCGTCGGCCACGGCGAAGAACAGGTCCATCAGCATCGACTTGCCGCGCCCGACGCCGCCCCAGATGTACAGCCCCCGGGGGGCGGGGGGGGGCTTGGCGAAAAGACCGCGCAAGCCTGGCCGGGTTCGCGATGCCGAAAGCGCTGACGCGAGTGCGTCCAGCTTCGGGACAAGCGCGGACTGTCCGCCGTCGGGTTGAAGTCCCCCGGCGTCGATGCGCGCCCGATATGCCGAAGCCACCGCGTCCATATCCCAGCCGATAGCGGGAGCGGTCCGCCAATGGAAGCACCAGCCCATCGCGGTGCGAACTTGTCTTCATCACAAGTCTCGATTTGACGATCCCTGCACACGCGCGCAGGGTCCGTCCGCCAAGACCCGCGCCTTGTGGCGGCGGCTCGGCTCCGGAGGCCCCATGCAGACCGAAACCCGGCACGCGCCACTCTTCACACCCGTCCTGATCGCTGGCTGCGTCATCATCCTGGCGGGTTTCGCCGTCCGCGCCAGTTTTGGCGTGTTCCAGATTCCGGTGGCCGAGGAATTCCATTGGCCAAGATCGGAATTTTCACTGGCCATCGCGATCCAGAACCTTGCCTGGGGCATCGGCCAACCAATCTTCGGTGCCATCGCCGAAAGGTTCGGCGACCGCCGCGCGATCATTCTGGGCGCGGCCTTCTATGTTGTGGGCCTTGTGGCCAGTTCATTCGCGGTCACACCCGGCGCGCACCAGTTTCTGGCGATTCTCGTCGGCTTCGGCATCGCGGGCATGGGCTTCGGCGTCGTCCTCGCCGTGGTCGGCCGCGCTGCGGCGCCGCAGAACCGGTCACTCGCGCTCGGCATCGTTACCGCCGCAGGATCCGCCGGGCAGGTTGTCGGCCCACCGCTGGCCGAAGGACTGCTCTCGTTCTACCCTTGGCAAACCGTCTTCATCGTCTTTGCTGCCCTTCTTGTGGTCTCGCTCGCCGTCCTTCCGATGATGCGCGCGCCCGGGCGTGCCAGTCGCGCAGAGCTTGAAGACAGCATGGGGACTGTGCTTCTCCGCGCCTTCCGCGACCCGTCCTATTCGCTGATCTTCCTGGGCTTCTTCTCCTGCGGATACCAGCTTGCCTTCATCACGGCCCACTTCCCCGCGTTTGTCACCGAAATGTGCGGCCCCATCGCACCGCATTCGATCCTGGCCAATATCGGTGTCACCAGCACTTCGGCACTGGGTGCCGTGGCGATCTCGGTGATCGGACTTGCCAATATCGTGGGATCGATCACCGCAGGCTGGCTTGGCAAGCGCTTCACCAAAAAGTACCTGCTCGCGGGCATCTATCTGGCCCGTGCCCTCGTGTCGGCGATGTTCATCCTGTTCCCGATGACGCCCGGCACCGTTCTGCTGTTTGCCGTCTGCATGGGGGCGCTGTGGCTGGCAACGGTGCCGCTGACCTCGGGCCTTGTCGCGCATATCTACGGACTGCGCTACATGGGCACGCTCTATGGGCTCGTCTTCCTCAGCCACCAGATCGGGTCGTTTCTGGGTGTGTGGCTGGGCGGTCGGTTGTACGACGCCTATGGCAGCTATACGACGGTCTGGTGGATCGGCGTCGGGATCAGCCTGTTCTCGGCCGTGGTGCACCTGCCGATACGCGAACGCCCGCTGGTGCTCGCCCCGGCCGAATGACCGCTACGCCACCGCACCTAGGATGTAGCGCGCCGTCATCAGGTCAAGATGCGCGCCGCCCCCATTCTTGCACAGGGTGATCTCGTCGTTCCGCGTGCGGGCAAACCGCCCCGAGGCCAAGTCATAGAAATCGGCGCGCACATCGCCCGGCGCGATCACGCCGTCTCGGATCGGGTCGATCAGGTCGCCGATATGCTCGATCGTCGTCGCACGCGCGTCGACAAAAACCGAGGCGCGCGCAAAGCACTCAGAATCCGCCTCGCGCATTGCGGGCGTATAGGCTCCGATCAGATCGACATGCGTTCCCGGGCTGAGCCACTCGCCCCGAAGCACCGGCTCGGACGACATGGTTGCGGTACAGACGATGTCGGCGCGTTGCACGGCCGCCGCAAGGTCCGGAACGGCAGTCACCCCATGCCGGTCGGCAAAGGCACGCGCGGCCTCGGGCCGACGCGCCCAGACCGAAAACCGGGCATCCGGGAAGGCCGCACCATAGGCCGCGACCATCGAGCTCGCAACAGCCCCCGCCCCCACCAGCAGGATCTCGCGGCTGTCGGGCCGGGCAAGCCTGCGCGCGGCCAGAAGGCTGTCGCCTGCGGTCTTCCATTTGGTCACCAGGATGAAGTCGAGCACCGCTTCAAGCCGGCCGTCATCGTCGGCAAACAGCGTCACTGCGCCCTGCACGGTCGGCTTGCCTGCACCGGCATTGGCCGGAAAGATCGTGCCCGACTTCACCGCAAGGCCCATGCCGTCGATCCAGGCGGTCCGGGTCAGAAGCGTGTCGGCGTCGCGGTAGAGAAGGATATCCCTGATCTGCGCCTGAGGCAGGCGGTGCCCCGCCTCGATCGCCTCGGTCAGGGCAATCCAGTCAAGGCGGGCCTCCGCCTCCGGTCCGATCATGACGGTCATTCATCTGCTCCTTCCGGCAAGGCGAACGGTGGCCCCGACAGGTCAGGCCGGTGCCATGATCAGGCGTTGCGCCCTCACCCGCCTGCGGTTCTCAGCAGATGTTCGGCGCGCCGGGCCGGGAACTCAAGCCCCGACATCGCATGGCGGCGGACCGCTTTGCCTGCGGCAGAGCGCGGCTGAAAGATTGCCTTGCATGCCGGTGCAAGGGCGGCACCCGAACCTGAGACAGGGTCTCGGGCGACGACCATGTTCCAGCGACAGACTTGTCCTCTCAAGCTGCCGAAAGACCGCCAGCCCCCTCGGGCGCGATACCGCAACGCGTCCGACCATGCCAGGACCAGATTCGAATCCCACCTCGCCCTCAGGCGAACGTCCTGCACCCGGGTTCAACCCGGGTTTCTGGGTTTGGTCACGCCAGACTGACCTCCGCGCCCCGGTTCACCGCGCTGGCTGATTTCGCAGCCAAACGTAGCGGGGGTTCGGTCTCGGGCGCTGGCGGATACCGCGGCCAAGCGTCCTGTGGGCCGGGTCAGCCCGTCGGCTGACTTCGCAGCCAAGCGTCCCGGGGGTCGGGTCTCAGGCGCTGGCGTGCACCGCGGTCGAGTGTCCCGGGGGCCGGGTCTGTGGCGCTGGCTGACTTCGCGGCAAAGCGTCCCGGGGGTCGGGTCTCTGGCGCGCACGGATACCGCGGCCATGCGTCCCGTGGGCCGGGCCAGCGAGTCTGCTGACTTCGCAGCCAAGCGTACCGGGGACCAGGCCTGGGGCGCTGGCGTGCACTGTGGCCGAGCGTCCCGGGGGTCGGGTCTCTGGCGCGCACGGATACCGCGGCCAAGCGTCCTGTGGGCCAGGCCTCTGGCGCTGGCGGATACCGCAGCCAAGCGCCCCGGGGGACGACGGTAGGCCTCAGCTTGCGCGTGCCTGCGCTGGTGCCCGCCATCCGGTGCCGCCGGCGCGGTAGGCGCCCGTGGGATTGGCCGGCTCGGTCCGGAAGCTTTCGGTCGCCTCGGACAACGCCGTCATCTCGCTGGTCAAGAGACGCGTGGCAGCGGTGGTTTCTTCGAACATCGCGGCGTTCTGCTGCGTGAACGTGTCAAGCTGCCCGATCGCCACGTTGATCTCCGCAAAGCCCGCGGACTGTTCGCGCGCCGAGGATGCGATCTCGACGATGCGGCCGGCGATCTCGTGCACGGAGGATTCGATCTCGTCGAGCGCCGACCCGCCCTGCGAAACCAGCGTCACGCAGCGCGACACCTGTGCGGATGACGCCGAGATAAGATCGGCGATCTCGCGTGCGGCGTCCGACGACCGCTGCGCCAGCGCCCGCACTTCGGATGCGACAACCGCAAAGCCCCGCCCGGCATCGCCCGCCCGCGCGGCCTCGACCCCGGCGTTCAGCGCCAGAAGGTTGGTCTGGAACGCGATCTCGTCGATCACGCTGGTGATGCGCGAGATCTGTTCCGATTTCTGCGCCAGCTCCTCCATCGCGCGAACGGCATCACGCACCACCCCGGCGCCCGCTTCCGTTCGGCTGCGCGAGGCCTCCACCAGGCGGCTCGCCTCGTCCGCCGCGCCCGAGGACGATTTGACCGAGGTCGACATTTCCTGCATTGCGGCAGCCGTTTCCTCCAGCGTTGCCGCCTGCTGTTCGGTCCGGCGGCTCAGGCTGTCGGCGCTTTGCGCGATTTCACCGATCTTCGCCAGGGTCGACCCCGTGCGCTCGACGATGTCGGACAACAGCGTGGACAACGCATCCGCCGCAGCGTTGAAATCGATCCGCAGGCCGTCAAACTCGGGCGTGAGCTGTTCGGTGATGCGTGCCGTCAGATCGCCGGATGCCAGGGTGCTGAGCACGTCCTTCAGGATATCGGTCGCGCGCTTGCGGCCAGAGATGTCGGTGGCGAACTTCACCACCTTGGCGACCTTGCCATCCGGCCCGAAGACCGGGTTGTAGCTGGCCGCGATCCAGACGTCGTGTCCGTCCTTGGCGATGCGCCGATACTCGCGCGCGTCGAACTCGCCGCGATTCAGCTTGGCCCAGAAGGCCACATAGTCGGGCGAGCTCGACTCCTCGGTCGAGCAGAAGATGCGGTGGTGCCGACCGCGGATTTCGTCCAGGCGATAGCCCATGACGTTCAGGAAGTTGTCGTTGGCATCGACGACCATGCCGTCCGGAGTGAATTCGATGATCGCCGACGACCGCAGCATCGCGGCGTTCCGCGCCTCGTTGTTCAGCGCTGTCATCTTGGCGTCGGTGATGTCCAGCGCCACTTTCATGATCGACTGCGGAACGCCACGCGAATCGCAGATCGGTGTATGGGTCGCCTCGATCCAGACAGCCTTGCCCTTGGGCGTGCGGCGGCGGAACGTGCCGGTCTGCGCCTTGCCCGCCCGCAGGTCCGCCCAGAAAGCCGCATAGGCGGGTGAGGCTGCCTCGTTCGGCTCGACGAAGATGCGGTGATGCTGGCCCTTCACCTCCTCAAGCGTCACGCCGTTCAGCTTGAGGTACAGGTCGTTTGCCCAGGTCAGAACCCCGTTCAGATCGAATTCCGCGACAAGGGTTGTCCGTTTGATCGCCTCGTTCCGGCCCCGGTAAAGGGCGTGCCAGTCTTCTTCCTTGGTCGCGTCGCGCACAAGAACGACCAGCCCGTTGGTGCTGCCGTCAGGCTTCTTGACCGGAATGCCGGTCAGCTCGACCACGAACACCTCGGCCGACTTGCGGCGGGCCTGGCGGCGGGTGCCGACTTCCGGCAGATTGCCCGTTCCGGTCCAGGGCGTCGCCGCCGTGACGGCGCCGCCCGAGACGTGGTTGCCGAACAACTGGTCAAAGCGCGAACCGGACATCTCGGCCAGGCCAAAACCGAACATTGTGGCAAAGGTCGCGTTGGCTTCGACCAGGACCCCTGCGGCATCGAACATTGCCGCCGGCTGTGCGGCGGACAGCGCCGCCCAGACGGGGTCGATCGCCGGCGTTGAGCGGGACAGTCTGTCCAGAATTCCCATGACTTCGATTTCTCCGCAGAAGAACTTCCGCCGAGATACGACGAAGAGATTGAAGATTCCCTTCATGCCTCCCGGGAACGGAAGGCGAACCCGCTCACACCAGGCCGTCGTCGGCCAGCCTGCGCCCCAGCCCGTCGGGTCCGTCGAACAGATGCACCTGCCACCCGCGCTCCGCAGCGGCCCGGATGTTCTCGGTCCGGTCGTCGGTGAACAGCAGCCGACCGGGGGCCACACCGCAATCCGCCTCCAGATAGGCATAGATCGCGGGGTCGGGCTTCTTCATCTTCAGCTTGCCCGAGACGTAAAGCCGGTCAAAAGCGCCCAGGAACGGGTAGTGCGCAACCGCCCGGTCGAAACTTTCATCGCCCCAGTTCGACAGGGCGAAGACCGGCACCCCCCGCGCCTTCAGCCGGCCGATCAGGTCCAGCGTGCCGTGGATCACCGGCTGTGTCATCGCCATCTGGTCGTCGTGCCACTGCCGGACATGCTCGGCCCAGTGCGGAAAGCGGTCGGCCAGCGCGTAGATCGTCTCGCGGAAGGGGGCGCCCTCGTCGATCTGCAGGTTCACGGCATGAATGTCGGTCTCGGCAAACATCGCCTCGCGCGCCGCGCGCCCGATGCGGATGTCGTAATAGGCCTCGGGGTTCCATTCGACGACCACGTTGCCCAGGTCGAACACCACCGCCTCGATCATCATGCCACACCCCCCTGCCTGCGTGCCCGCGTTTCGCGCCACAACGTGTAAAGTCCCGCCCCGCAGATCAGCGCGATGCCCACCCAGGCGGTCAGGTCAGGCCAGCGCCCGAAGATGACCACACCCCAGAAGATCGCCATCGGCATCGCGGCATACTCGAACGGCGCGATCAATGCCGCCTCGGCCAGCCGGTAGGCCTGCGACACCAGAAGCCCGCCCACCGCCACCGACAGGCCCACAGCCAGGAACCAGACCCAGTCGCCCGGCGCAGGCCAGTGCCAGGCGCGCAGCAGGAACGCCCAGGACGGGTTGGGCGAGCCCGCGAACCGCCCGTCGCCCAAGGCCAGCCCCATGAGGCAACTCAGCGTCAGGAACCCGATCTGCACATAGAAGTTCAGCGCAAAGGCGCTTTCGGTGTCCTTCATCCGCCGCGTCATCATGTGCGTCGAGGCATAGCAGCAGGCCGACACCAGAACGAGCAACGCCGCAGGCCGCACCGCCCCCGACCCCGGCCGCAACATCACCAGCACGCCGATCAGGCCCACCGCCACCGCCGCCCAGCGCCGGGGCCCGACCTTCTCGCCCAGCACCACGACCGACATCGCCGTCACGATCAGCGGCGCCACAAAGGCCGTCGCCACCGCATCGGCCAGCGGCAGCGCGGCCAGGCCAAGAAAGTAGGTGACGTTCGAGACCAGCACGAACCCCACCCGCAGCATGTGCGCCCGCCCGCGCAGGGTGAACAGCTGACGGTACCCCGTGCCCGTCACTCCGATCAGGATCATGATCGAGGTCATCCCCACCAAGGCCCGGATCAGGATCACCTGGTACAGCGCATAGTCCGCCGACAGGTGCTTCATCGCCATGTCGTTGACCGACAGGACAAGACTTCCCGTCAGCACGCAGCCGATCGCGATCAGGGCGGTTCGCGCGGCACGCGGGGGCGCAACCGTCGGAACGGTCGCCGGGTTGGCAGGCATGTCAGCCATGCGGCAGTGATGCGCCGGGGCGGCGCGTCAGGTCTGTTCCGGGCGCGACATCGGCGCGTCGGGCACAGCGTCACGCTCGGCTTCTGCCGCGTCTCCGACCGCCGGCGCCACGGCCCTGGCCTGCCGCAGCACCCGGTCCAGCGCCTCGGCGAACCGCGACCGGTCGGCCTTCGAAAAGGGTCGCCCGCCGCCCTGCCGGAACGGATCGGCCGACCGCAGGTCCGCCATCAGGTCACGCGTCGCAAGTGCCATGCCGACGTTCCGCGCCGTCAGGACGGACCCGTCGTGCTTCAGAACAACGGCCCCGGCCTGCACCGCCCGCGCCGCAAGCGGAATGTCGCCGGTCACGACCACATCACCCGGCCCGGCCTGCGCCGCGATCCACTTGTCGGCCTCGTCCGCACCGTCAGCCACATAGACCATCTCGGCCCCCGGAAAGGCCGAGGGCCGTAAGCCTCCGTTCGACACGATCACCACCCGCACCCCCTGCCGCACCGCAACGGCCTGCGCCTCATCCTTCACCGGGCAGGCGTCACCATCGACATACAGGACCGTCATCCCCCGATCACCGTCATGATCTCGGCCAGGGGCTTCTTCACTTTGGCGGCGGCAGGCACAACCGCTCCCTCCGCCGGATGCCCGACAACCAGAATCATCACCGGCTTCTCCGCCTCGGGCCGACCGCACAGGGCGTTCAGGAACTTCATCGGGTTGGGCGTGTGCGTCAGCATCACCAGCCCCGCCCGGTGCAGCGCGGCGATCAGAAATCCCGTGGCGATCCCCACGCTTTCGGGCACATAGTAATGCTTCCGCTTCGCCCCGTCCGGTGCCACACCCCAACGCTGCGCAAAGACTACGATCAGCCAGGGCGCCACCGTCAGATGCGGCTTCTCGGGGCCTGTCCCGATGGGTTCCAGCGCCGACAACCATTCGTCGCCGCCGCCCCCCGCGTAGAACGCCCGCTCCTCCTCTTCCGCCGCCGCCCGGATGCGAGCTTTGGCCTCGGGGTCCGAAATCGCCACGAAATGCCAGGGCTGCTGGTTCGCCCCCGACGGCGCCAGCCCCGCCGCCGCAATCGCCGCCTCGATCACCCCCAAAGGCACCGGCGTTGCCGCGAAATCCCGCACCGAATGCCGCCGCCGCATGTCATCGCGAAAGGCCTGGACCTCGGTCACGGCCTCCGCGTCGGTCCGCGACACCCGGTCGGGCAAGGGCAAGGGCACATATCCACCATCATCGATCTGCACCAATCGCACCCTCCCCATCTTCTGTCCGCAAGTATCCCGGGGGTCCGGGGGCAGAGCCCCCGGCACTCCACCAAAGTGTCACCCGCCGCCGATCAGCGCCCCCGCCGCGAACACCAGCGCGCCCCCCAGCACCACCTGGAACGCGGCCCGCAGGAACGGCGTCTCCATGAACCGGTTCTGGATCCAGGCAATCGCCCACAACTCCACGAACACCACCCCGATGGCGATGCTGGTTGCCGTCCAGAAGTCCGGGATCAGATAGGGCAGCGCATGCCCAAGGCCCCCCACCGCCGTCATGATCCCCGACGCCAGCCCCCGCTTGACCGGTGATCCCCGGCCCGACAGGACTCCGTCGTCATGCGCGGCTTCGGTAAAGCCCATCGAAATACCCGCCCCCACCGACGCGGCCAGCCCCACAAGGAACGTCGTCCAGCTGTTCTGCGTGGCAAAGGCGGTGGCAAAGATCGGCGCCAGCGTACTGACCGACCCGTCCATCAGCCCGGCCAGACCCGGCTGAACCCAGGTCAGGATGAACTGCCGCCGCGCGGCAAAGTCCTCTTCCTGCTTCGCTTCCGTCCCCAGATGCACCTCGGCCAGATCGCCCGCGCGCTGCTCGTGCTTGCCCTCGGCGGCCGCCAGGTCACCCAGCAGCTTCCGCGTCTCGGCATCGGTGGCCTGGGCGGCGGCGCGGCGGTAGAAGTCCCCCGCCACCCGCTCCATCTCTGCCGCCTCGGCCCGCATCCGGTCCAGCCCAAGGTTCTCGATCAGCCACACGGGCTTGCGCGCATAGAACCCCGCCACATGTTCCCGCCGGATCAGCGGGATCACCTCTCCGAAGCGCGCCTGATGCCGCTCGATCAGCCACCGGCGGTGCGTGTCCTCCTCGGCCGCCATCGCGTCGAATACCCCTGCGGACGCGGCAAAGTCCTTCCGCAGCCGTTCGGCGTAACTGCGGTAGATGCGCGCGTCGTCCTCTTCCGACGATATCGCCAGAGCCAGAATCTCCTGCTCGCTCAGGTCCGAAAAGCGGCGGCGGGACGAGGCAAGGCCGGGGATCATGCGCTCAGGCTCCTGATTAGAATGATTCCAGATTAGGTCGGCGCGTGGGCAGAGGCAAGGTGAACCCGGTTGGGTGCCCGTGCGGTTAACCAATGGGGAAGATTCACGGTGCCGATTAACCCCCATGAAAGGACCGCTCCCCATCGTTGCACGCAAACCGGGGCCATCCGGCCCAGAACGTTCCGGAGGTGTTGATGAGTTTCCTTGTCCGTTTCGCCCGCCGCGCCACCCTGCCGCTTGTCGCTGCCGCAATTGTCGCAGCCGCCCTTCCCTCCGGACGCGCGGCGGCCGACCAGCCGGTCCAGCCCAGCCTGACACTCAGCGCCGCGAAGGCGCTATCCCAGGGCTGGATGTCGCCCGACGTGTCGGCCGCCTGGAACCTCGGCTACAAGGGGCAGGGCACCACAATCACGGTGATCGACCAGTTCTCCACCGGCCAGCGCATCTCGGGCAACCTGGGCACCGGCCAGGCCAGCCGCCGCCACGGCGAATGGACCCGACTTCAGGCCGGCATGGTAGCCCCCTCCGCCCGGATGGTGACGCAGGATTTCTCGAAGACCGCGGCGATCAAGCTGGCGAAGGGCCTGAACACGCTGAACCTCAGCTACGGCATGTACGCAGGGTCAGGCCTGTCGGCAGGCCAGATCGGCTGGAGCGCGCGGGAGACCTCGATCATCCAGTTCGCCACCCAAGGGACGGCAGTGGTCGTCAAGGCCGCCGGGAATGATGGCATCGCGGTGAACACCGCCAATGCCTCGGGGCAGGTCGACTATCTGAACACCTCGCTGACCGGCACGTCCACGACGATCTTCGTTGGTGCCCTTTCGGCGAACGGCAGCACCGCGAACCCCGCCAGCCTTGCCTCCTATTCCAACTTCGCGGGCAGCGACGCGCGGGTGCAGGCGCAGTTTCTGACCGTCGGTGTCGATACGGGAACCACCGGGCTTGCGGGCACGTCCTTCGCCGCTCCCATCGTCACCGGCTATGCCGCGATCCTGGGATCGAAGTTCAAGACGGCCACACCCGGACAGATCACCAACCAGCTTCTGTCCACGGCCCGGACCGACACGATCAGCGGCTACAGCGCCGCACTGCACGGCCGTGGCGAAGCCAGCCTGTCACGCGCGCTGGCCCCGGCAGCCATCCAATAGCTGTGCGGTTCTAGAACCGGAACTCCAGCGTGGCGCGCAAGGTCGACTCGCGCGCCGCGTCCACACGCACCAGCGCCCGCAGGGTTTCCGAAGGGGGCAGCTCGGTCGCGGCGAGCCGACAGTTGACGGCCTGAACGCCACCGATCGATCCGTAATCCGCGACGCAGGGAAACTCTTCCAGTTCGCCGCCGACGAAGGTCTCGGCTGTCACTGTCAACACGCCCCTCCGCCCCACCGGCCACTGCGCGATGAACCCCAGCCGCAGCGCCGGGGCGATCCGGTACTTGCGTCCGCGCTCGCCCGTCGAAATGCCCCACACCAGACCGAAGCGGTCGCTGATCTGCGTCAGAAACGTCACGTCCAGATCGCGCCAACGGCTGCGATAGAACCGCTGCAGGTCTACGCGACGCCCATCCGACAGCTCATACCCGCCCGATCCCAGCGCATCCGCTATATCCGACCGAGCGGTTCCCGCCCGCAAATCGATCAGGAACGTATCCTCAAGAAGGTCAGAAGCCCGCACCGTGATGGGTGCGACCCAAAGCAGGACTGCGAACGCCAAGGCGGCATGTCTCGCGCGCACCGAACGGCCCACCCTTGTTCCCCGCGCGTGAGTGTCGCAGCAAAGCGTTGCCAAATCGTGGGGTCGTCCCGAACCTTCTTGCGGTGTGGGCTTGAACTCGGGGCCCGGGCGCAGTCCGATCCGCACGAAGCCGCGACAGGAGCCAGCGCCACATGACCCCCGAACGCCTCGCCCTCCAGATGGGCCTCGACATCCCCGACTTCGACCGCGATGGCTATTACGGGGCCGACTACGGCACGATGAAGCCCTTTCACCGCGTCGGCAGCCTGCTCTTCCTGTCCGGCCATGTCGCCCAGGTGGGCACAGCGATCACCCACAAGGGCCGCCTGGGGCAGGACCTCACCGTCGAAGACGGCTACCAGGCCGCACGTCGGACCGCGCTGAACGTCCTCGGCGGCATCCGCCAGGCCGTGGGCTCGCTCGACCGGGTGGTATCCATTGTGCGCACACTCAACTTCGTCGTCTGCACGCCCGACTTCGAAGACGTCCACAAGGTCTCCTCCGGCCTCTCGGACCTCTTCGTCGAGGTCTTCGGCCGCGAACGCGGCCTCGGCGGTCGGGCGACCATCGGCGTGATGGCGCTGGCGGGCGGCGTCTGCTTCGAAACCTGGGCAACCGTCGAGGTAGAGGGGTGACCGCCCCGCCCGCAAGGGCCTAGGCGATATCCCGCACCATCATCTGGTTCCCCTCTTTCCGCACCTCGAACCGCTTGCCCAGCCGCTTCAGCAGGTCTGACAGCCGCGCCGAGCCATAGGTGCGCGGGTCGAAATCGGGGTCCGACCGCACCATGTACTGCCCGATCTGGCCCAGCGAATACCACTCGCCATCCGGGTCGATCGCTGTCATCGCCTTGCGCACCAGCGGGATCGCCTCGGTGTCCGGCCGCTTGCCCGGCCGCGCGGCGGCACCGGTCGCGACGGCCCGCGCCGGGGCCGGGGCCTTCGCCTCCGGCTCGTCATCGACCTCACCCGTGATGTTCTCGATCAGGATGAACCGGTTGCACACCTTCCTCAGAGACTCCGGCGTTTTCCCCTCGCCGATCCCCACGACCTCCAGCCCCTCCTCGCGGATGCGGCTCGCCAGCCGCGTGAAGTCGCTGTCCGAACTGACCAGCACGAACCCGTCGAACTTCCCCGCATGCAGGATGTCCATCGCATCGATCACCAGCCCGATGTCGCTGGCGTTCTTCCCCTTCGTGTTCGCCGACTGCTGATGCATCACCAGCCCCAGATCCCGCGCCGCCGCCTTCCACCCTGCCAGCTGCTGGCTCGACCAATCCCCATACACCCGCCGCAAAGCAGGCTCCCCGATCGTCCCGATCTCCTTCAGGATCGCCTCGGCATGACGGGCAAGCACGTTGTCTGCGTCGATCAGCACGGCCAGAAGCGGGGTGTCACGGGGCATTTGGGGTGTCCTTCCGAATTCGGTTCAAAAGGGGGACTCAACGCGAACGCCGGTCGCCTCGAACGCCTGGTCACCGGTCACGACGACCCAATCGCGGGACAGCGCGGTGGCGGCAATCAGCAGGTCGGCACCGGTGTTCCCGATCCGCGCAGTCAGCCTGCCCCAGATGCGCGCGGCGTCCGCATCAAAAGGCAAGATGCGGTCGCCAAAAAGGCGAACGGTCCGGTCAAGCCAGGCCCGAAGGTCGCGCGCGAAATCCGGGTCGCGGTCTGTTTGCCTGACAATGCCGCGTTCTATTTCGCCCAAGGTGATCACGCTCAGGAACAATTGGTCCTCGGGCTTCCCCCTGATCCAGGCGGCCACCTGTGGCGCACGATCCGGTCGGCGCAGGGCCGACAGGACATTGGTATCCAGGATGAACATCAGAAACTGACGTCGCGCGGCGCAACAACTGCCCGGTCAGCATCGCCCCCCGGAAACGCCAGCAGATGGTCCGCGAAACTTCCCCGCCGCCCGCCCGCCTCGGCGATCAGCCGGGCATAGTCCTCGGCCGCGACCACCACGACCGCGGGCCGCCCCCGCCGCGACACCTCCTGCGGACGGCCATGAAGGGCCGCGTCCACGACCTCGGAAAAGCGGTTTTTGGCGTCCTGGAGGGTCCACATGAGGGAAATCCTGTCTAGCTAGATGGCTAGCTAGCTGAGCGGTCATCTAGAGTCAATGAGTTACCTTGGGCGAAGTTCAAGAAGGAATTCACCAGTCGTGTCATTGAGAGTCCCAGGGACCAAGTGACCAGTGCGCTCTTTCCACGGACGGGCAATCTTTACCTTGCGGGGCTCTCCCCTGGGATCGTGCGCGACGCAGAGAATGAGATCGACCTTGCCATCAAGCTCTTTCTCCGCATAGGCGAGGTGCTTTTTTCTGACCGAGTTTCCAACCTTGTGAATCCAGATACTCAGCCGAACATGGTTGCGCATATCCAGCACCCACGGTTCGGGACCCTTGGTGATCTCGTCGGACCAGACGGTTACCGCTACGCCAGACCCGTCATCCCTTATCGCCGACCAATGGTTCTGGGGATTTGCGAGCCGATACCCCAATTCCTCGAACGCCGCCGAAAGTCCTTTGGCCACTAGTACACCACCACGCTCCGGATACTCTCCCCCCGATGCATTAACTCAAACCCCTTGTTGATGTCGCTCAAGGGCAGGATATGCGTGATCATCGGGTCGATCTCGATCTTGCCCTGCATGTACCAGTCCACGATCTTGGGCACGTCGGTCCGCCCGCGCGCCCCGCCAAAGGCTGTGCCTTTCCAGACCCGCCCCGTCACCAGCTGGAACGGCCGCGTCTCGATCACGGCGCCTGCCGGGGCGACGCCGATGATGATCGACTGCCCCCAGCCGCGGTGGGTGCATTCCAGCGCGTCCCGCATCACCTTCACGTTGCCGGTGCAATCGAAGGAATAATCCGCGCCGCCAATCTGGTCGAAGGGGGTCTTCGTCATGTTGACGATATGGGGGACAAGCTCGCCCCCCACCTCCTTCGGGTTCACGAAGTGGGTCATCCCGAACCGCTCGCCCCAGGCCTTGCGGTCGTTGTTGATGTCAACGCCGATGATCATGTCCGCGCCCGCCAGCCGCAGGCCCTGGATCACGTTCAGCCCGATGCCCCCCAACCCGAATACCACCGCCTTCGCGCCCGCCTCGACATTCGCGGTGTTCAGGACGGCACCCACCCCCGTGGTCACGCCGCAGCCGATGTAGCAGATCTTGTCGAAGGGCGCGTCCTCGCGGACCTTCGCCACCGCGATCTCGGGCAGGACGGTGTAGTTCGAGAAGGTCGAACACCCCATGTAGTGCAGGATCGGGTCACCATCGAGCGTGCTGAACCGGCTCGTCCCATCCGGCATCACCCCCTTGCCCTGGGTAGCACGGATCGAGGTGCAGAGGTTCGTCTTGCGGCTCAGGCACGACGGGCACTGGCGGCATTCGGGGGTGTAAAGCGGGATGACATGGTCGCCCTTCTTCAGGCTGGTGACCCCCGGCCCCACATCCACCACCACGCCCGCGCCCTCGTGCCCCAGGATCGCGGGGAACATCCCTTCGGGGTCGGCCCCCGACAGGGTAAATTCGTCGGTGTGGCAGATGCCGGTCGCCTTGATCTCGACCAGAACCTCTCCCGCCTTCGGACCATCGAGGTTGACCTCCATGATCTCAAGCGGTTTTCCGGCGGCGACGGCGACGGCGGCGCGGGTGCGCATGGTGGTGATCCTCCCTCTGGCTTTGGCGGTGACCATCGGCGAAACTGGGCCCGGGCGCAACGCCCGGGTAGGCGGGTGAAAGGGGCGGCGATGCGATGGGCTTGGGCGGCCGTGGCGGCGCTGGCGGGGTGCGTGGCGACGGGCGACGGGATCGTTGCGGCTCCGCCATCGCCGGAAGTCGCCGCCTGCCGCGCGCCGGGCCTGCAGTATCTGGTCGGGCAGCCGGATAGCGTGCTGCAAACGATGCGGCTTGCAGGAACCGTCCGCATCATCCGGCCGGGCATGGCCATCACGCAGGACTTCAGCCCGTCGCGGGTCAACGTCCAGATCGCCCCTGACGGACGTATCGCGCGGGTCTGGTGCGGCTAGTAAGCAAAGGGGTGCCTGCGGACAGGCACCCCGCAACTCATTAAGACAACCGGATCAGCCGGCCTTGTAGGCCTTGTGGCAGGCCCCGCAGGTGCCGCCGACGGCATCCATCCCGGCCTTCAGGCTATCCAGCGACGACGCGTCGAGTGCCGTTGCCGCATCTTCCAGGGCCTTGGCCTTGGCTTCGAAATCCGACCAGTTCGCCCAGATTTCGGGCTTGGCGGCCGACTTGGGGTCGCTGGCCTGCGTCTTGAAGACTTCGGTGATCTTCTTCGCGTTGGCGACCAGCGCATCCTTGGCGGCACCGGCTGCTGCGGCGTCGAAGTCGGCTTTTCCGGCGGCCATGCCGCCCAGAGTCTTCATGGCGCCACCGTTGGCATCCATCAGGTCCTGCCAGGCCTTGACCGTCGGGTCGGTGGCCTCGCCCGCGAAGACCGCGCCGGCGGCGGTGGCAAGGACAAAGGCAAGAATGCGGGTCGTGGTCTTCATCGGTTTCTCCCTGTTGCGCGGTTTGGTCGCAGCTTGACTATACGTCGATGACGGAGGTGGCGAACAAATCATCCCTCACGATTGCGTGTGTGCAAACATCGTAGACTTGACGTGCGGAATCGCGGTAAGAACAGAACATTACAGGAACAAACTCCTGCCTGCAAACCTGTCCTCCCGCCAGTGTCCCCATGCCCGCCCGTCGCATCCTGTCGCTCTGGTTCCCCCGCCTCGGGGCAGAGCGCCTGCTTCGGCAAAGCCGCGGCCTGCCGCCCGGCCCCTTCGCCGTGGTGGCTGATGTGGCGAACGCGCAGGTCCTGTGGTCGCTGAACGACCTGGCCGAGGGCGCGGGGCTGGTGCCGGGCCAGCCCCTGCGCGATGCCCGCGCGATATGCCCCGGCCTTGTCACCGCCTTCCGTAATCCTCAAGCCGAGGCACTGTTCCTGACCGCCTTGCGCCGATGGGCGGGCCGGTTCAGTCCCTGGGTATCCGAAGAACCGCCCGACGGGCTGCTGATCGACCTGACCGGTGCCGCGCATCTTTACGGCGGCGAGGACGGGGTGCTGCGCACCGCTGCCGATGACTGCGCCGATCTTGGCCTGTCGGTCCGGGCCGCCATCGCCGACACGGCCGGCGCGGCCTGGGGTATGGCGCGCTACGCCGGACAGGCGGGCGCCTCGCCCCGGTCGGGCGACGCCATCGACCAGGAAGCGCGGGCAACCCGGTCGCGCGCGGCCAAGCGGCACTGGACCAAGGGAGGAACCGGGGGCACGCAGGTGCCCGGTGCCGACGACACCGGGGCTGGTCCGGATGGCTCTCCACCGCGCCCCCCGGGCCGCATCGCCGCGCCGGGCGCCACCTTGCAGGCCCTGTCGCCCCTGCCGCTGGCCGCCCTGCGCCTGCCCCCCGACACGGTGTCGGGCCTGGCCCGGCTGGGCCTGCGCAGCGTGGGTGACATCATCGGCATGCCGCGCGCTGGGCTGGCCCGCCGCTTCGGCACCGACCTGATCCGCAGGCTGGATCAGGCCACCGGTGCCGAACCCGAACCCGTCTCGCCCGCGCGCCCGCCCGACCGCTTCGCCGTGCGCCTGACCCTGCCCGACCCCATCGGCCTCGCCGACGACATCATGGCCGGTATCGACCGCCTTCTGCCCGCCCTGGCCGAGCGGCTGGCGGCGCGGGGGCGGGGGGCGCGGCGGGTCCGGCTGCACCTCTTCCGCGCCGACCACTCGATGCAGCAGATCGAAGTCGGCCTCGCCCGCCCCACGGCCGACCCCGACCGCATACGCCCGCTTCTGATGCTCAAGCTTGACCAGATCGACGCGGGCTTCGGCATCGACGCCCTTCGGATCGAGGCGCATGTGACCGAACCCGTTCACGCTGTCCAGCACCGGGGCCAGCTGGACGTCACCCAGACGACGACCGCAGCCCGGCAGGCCGGGCCGCAGGCGGGCCAGCGCGTGGCCTTCGACGATCTGGTTGGGCGGCTTGGCGCGCGGATCGGCCTTGACGCGATCACCCGCCTGCACCCCGCCGACAGCCATATCCCGGAAAAGGCGGCGACCGTCCTGCCCGTCGCCTGGTCGGACCCGGCAGGCCCCTGGCCCCTGCCGCCCGCGCCCCGCCCCATCCTGATCTTCCGCCCCGAACCCGTGACCGCCCACGACAACCCCCGCCCGCCCCCGCATTTCCGCTGGCGCAGGCGCGACTTCGCCACCGCGACCGCCACCGGACCCGAACGCATCGCGCCGGAATGGTGGCTGGACGAACCGGAATGGCGGTCGGGCGTGCGCGACTACTGGCGGATCGAGACCGCAACGGGCGAACGGCTTTGGCTCTACTACGCCCACGGCGGCGCGGTGTCGGGCGGCTGGTTCGCGCAGGGCGACTTCGGCTGACAGGCGCGGACAAAGAAAAAGCCCCGCCGGGGGAGGGCGGGGCTTTCGAAGTGTGGTACTCCGGCGGGGCGAACTGGGTGGGGGCTGTTGACCGCCCCGCCGGAGCTAGCTCTCTCGCTATGGGAATGGTTTTGACGGCCAAACGCGGCGGCAGAACGGAAGGTCCGTGAAACCTTGGGGGAATATCTGTGGCAGGATCGCGGCAGGCCGGCCCGGCCGCCGCGCAGGCTTCGCTTGATTTTAACCCGTCCGCGCGCAATCCTTGAGCCATGACGGTCCAGACGCCGACGCCTTTTCCTCACCCTTCCGCGCCGCCTGAACAGGTGGCCTTCGACCGGACGGAACTGGGCATGATCCTGGGCGTCTATGGCCGCATGGTCGCGGCCGGGGAATGGCGCGACTACGCGATGGCCTTCCTGCGCGATGCCGCCGTATTCTCGATCTTCCGCCGCGCCGCCGAGACGCCGATCTACCGCGTGGAAAAACACCCCCGCCTGCGCGCGCGTCAGGGCATGTATGCCGTCATCGGCATGGACGGCCGCATCCTGAAACGTGGCCACGACCTTGCCGCCGTACTGCGCGTGTTCGACCGGCAGATGATCCGCGCCGTCGAATAGCCTCAGGGCCGCCGCCGCGCCGTGGGCGGCCCGCCGCCGCCCGTCTCGATCCGCGTCATCGCCGCCGCCAGCCCTTCGTGGATCACCGCCATCGCATGGCCCGTGGCATGCACGATCAGGTCCGGTCCCGCGACCAGCGCCGCGTGCCCGCGCCAGAAGACGACATCGCCCCTTTGCAGCGGTTCGCCGTCAGGAATCAGGATGCCAAGTCCCGCCGCCTGCAGGTCGCTGTCCCCCGGGCAAGGCCGCCCGCAGGCCGCCATCGCAGCCTCGACCAGCCCGGAACAGTCGATCCCCCAGCGGCTGTTGCCCCCCCACAGATAGGGCGTGCCCATCAGGCTCTCGGCCACCGTCACCGGGTCTGCCGCCCAATCACCGATCCGGCGCAGATGCATTTCGGGCACAAACTCGCCCGTGTCGGTGCGCGCGAACCGCCCTTCGGTGCCCGTCACCGTCAGCCGCGCCCCCAGCGACAGCGCCGCGATCTCGCGCGATTTCAGGCTGGCTTCGGGGTAAAGATGCGTCGCGGGGGCCGCCACCCAGTGCGTCGCCTGCCGGTCGGGGCCGAGCGCCGCTTCGGACAGATACCCGCAGTATCCATTGCGCGCCGACTGCACGAAGGCAAAGCCCGCGTCCCGGTCCAGCACCAGCACCCGGTCACCGCGCAACACCTGCCGCTGCCTCCGCCCGCCGGGCGCGTCCAGGATGTCGGCCAGTGGCACCGCCACCCGCGCAGGCTCGCCCGGCACGAACCGCTCCGCCTCGACCTGCCCCCGCAGGGAAAGGTGCGCCACCCGCCCGTTCGCGGGCGTCACACGGGGATCGCGGCCACCGCTCACAGCGTGAAAACCTTCGCCAGCGCCTCCAGGATCGCCCGCGCCCCCTGCCCGACGCCGCCCTTCGGTCGCCCCGGCTGCGCGGTGGGCTGCCAGCAGTAGATGTCGAAATGCGCATACCGGGGCGCGGCCGTCACAAAGCGCCGCAGGAACAGGGCCGCTGTCACCGACCCCGCAAACCCGCCCGAGGGCGCGTTGTCCAGATCCGCGATGCCGGGCTCGATCATCGCCTCGTAAGGGTCCCAAAAGGGCATCCGCCAGACCGGGTCGGCCGCCTTGGCCCCCGCCTCAGCCAGCGCGGCCGCCAGGGATTCGTCGTCGGTATAGAACGGCGCAAGGTCCGGCCCCACCGCCACCCGCGCCGCGCCTGTCAGCGTCGCCATCGACACGATCAGGTCAGGCTTTTCCTCGTCCGCATAGGCCAGCGCGTCGGCCAGGATCAGGCGGCCCTCGGCGTCGGTGTTGTTGATCTCGACCGTCAGGCCCTTGCGGCTGGTCAGGATGTCGCCGGGGCGGAAGGCATTGCCCGAAACCGCATTCTCGACCGCAGGCACCAGCACGCGCAGGCGCACCGGCAGCTTCAGCGCCATGATCGACCGGGCCAACCCCATCACCGTCGCGGCCCCGCCCATGTCCTTCTTCATCAGCCCCATCAGGGGGGCAGTCTTAAGGTCCAGACCCCCGGTGTCGAAACAGACCCCTTTGCCCACCAGCGTGACCGTCGGCCCCGCATCGCCCCACCGCATGTCGAGCAATCGCGGCGCGCGATCCGACGCACGGCCGACGGCGTGGATCATGGGGAAGTTCCGGCTGACCAGATCAGGGCCCACAATCGCCTCGGCCACCGCGCCATACTCGGCGGCCAGTGCCACAAACGCCCCCTCGAGATCCTCGGGCCCCATGTCCGACGCGGGCGTGTTCACCAGATCGCGCGTCAGCGCCTCGCTGTTGGCCAGCACCTCGATGCGCCTGACGTCCAGGCCTTCGGGCGCTTTCAGACGCGCCTTCGCCGCCGAGGCGGATTTGTAGCGGTCGAACCGGTAGCTGCCGAGAAGCCAGCCCAGTGCAGCCTCGGCCCGCTCCTCTGCCGTCAGGTTGCCCGCAAGTGCCCAGACCCCAGAAGGCAATTCCCCCGCCGCCTTTGCAACATGAAACCGCCCCCGCCGCCGCGACACAGGCGATCCGAATCCCATGAGTGCGCCCGCCGGTGCCCCGTCGGCACCTGGCAACACAACAACCTGCCCCAAGGACCCGGTGAACCCCACCGCTGTCACCCAGGCGCGCTGTGCCTCGGGCAAGCCCGAAAGAAACGCCGCCGCATCGGCTTCGGCCACCACGTGCAGGGGCAGAACTGGCCCGTCACTGTCGGATGCGAATGACAATGCCACGGATGCGCCCCCCTGTTGCTTCCGGGGCGCGACCCTACCTGCTTCCCGCCTCACCGCAAGGGCGGGCGTGGCGTATCTTCGATCCGCACGAGTTACGGGCAGGGCCACGGGGAAGACGACACACCTGTACGCGATGCGTCCAATGCCTCGCCTCAGGAAATCGCCCGCTCCAGGTCGTTCACCGCACCCATCGACCGCTCGGCGATCCGGAACAGTCGCGCCAGCGTCGCCGCCAGCCCGTGCCGGTCGCCCGACAGCGCGGCCCTCAGCACATCGCCTGCGACCGTGGACATCGTCGTCATCCCGATCCGTCCGGCCACTGCCGTCAGCCGGGTCGAGGACAGCGCGATGTCGCGAAACTGCCCCGCTTCGGACAGCCGCTCCATCTCGGCCACCCGGACGCAGATTTCCTCCATCGCACGGGCGACGATCGCACCCGCCCCGGTTTCGCCCAGCCGGGCGTAAAGCTCGATCAGCTTGCCGGATTCCAGCCGGACAGGCTCCTCCGGACGCAGTACGGTCACCCCGTGCAATGACACGTCCGAAGACCTGTCCATTGACCCCTCCATTCCCAAGCACCCCACGTGCCCGGCCAGTCTTCCACCCCGGACTGAACGAAGCGTTGACGCCTCTTCGGCGAAACCCCTCGAATTCGACGCGTTGCCGCCGTATGCAGGCGGCAAAACGAGGGATGTTCCGCATGGTTCTGGCTCGACCGCTCCCCACCTACCTGGTCCAGCGCTATCTGGGGTGGAAAGCCACGACCTTCGCGGAAAACCGCGTCTGGTACCGCCGCCTGGCCGAAGACGGCCAGCGACCGCGCGCGATGGTGGTGTCCTGCTGCGACAGCCGGGTTCACGTCACCTCGATCTTCGGGGCCGACCAGGGCGAATTCTTCATCCACCGCAACATCGCGAACCTCGTGCCCCCGCACAAACCCGACGGCGAACATCACGGCACCTCGGCCGCCGTCGAGTTCGGCGTGACGGCGCTGCGCGTGGCGCACCTCATCGTGCTCGGCCATTCTGGCTGCGGCGGGGTCAAGGGCTGCCTCGACATGTGCTCGGGCCGCGCCCCTGCGCTGGAGGAGAAGTCAAGCTACGTGGGCCGCTGGATGGACATCCTGCGCCCCGGCTACGACCGCGTCGCGAAGATCGCCGACGACTCCGCCCGCCAGCTGGAACTGGAACGGCAGGCCGTGGTCGTCAGCCTCGAAAACCTGATGACCTTTCCATTCGTCAAGGCGGCGATCGATGCGGACGAACTGACGCTGCATGGCCTCTGGCACGATGTGGGCGGCGGCGCTCTGGAGCAGTTCGATGCCGCGCAGGGCCGGTTTGTCACCGTCTGAGACGCGTGTGGTAAATCCGGGTTAACCCGTTTCCGCGCAACATGTCCCCATGCCCGAAGATCGCCACGAAGATCGAATCGTCACCTTCCGCCTGCCCCCCGACATGCTGGCCCGGCTGGCTCAGGTCGCACGGCAAAGGAACTGCGCACCCGCCGACCTGATCCGCACCGCGCTGGCCGCCCTGCTGGCCCCCGACCGACAGCCCGCCCTGCCGACGCAGGCCGTGATCTCTGCCATCGCGCAGACGGCGCTCAGCTGGCATGATCTGCTGCGGGGCCTGCGCCAGAACGGCGCGGTGCTGCGGCAGGACACAGCCGGTGCGCTGTGGCTGCATTCCTGGCCCGCCGACCGGCCGCTCGGTCCGGCCGCGCTCTGGGATATCGAACGTCACGAACTTGTCCTGCGCTTCGGCGCGCCCTTCCCGGGGGCCAGCCGGGCGACCGGGTTGCCCCTTGCCACAGACCAGGGCACAGGGCCCGGCTCCGCCGCACCCCGGCTTGTGCCCCCGCGCCCGCCGACGCCCCGCCCTGGGGTCGCCACCACAGCACCGGCTCCCAAGCCCATGCCGACGCTGCCCGAAATCCTCCGCCCCATTGCCCGAAACGTCGCCTGACACGTCGCCGGACGGCCGTCCGCCGTTCGCCGGGGCGGGCCCCGGAGGGCGCACGTCCGGCCCCCCTTGTCCTGCCGCAGCCCGGCACCGACCCCAGGCCGTGACCCACGTCAGCGCAGCTCCATTCCCTCGGGCCATCTGAGGCGGCTGGTCAGCGTGACGGTCTTCGCCTCGCCCGGTGCCACCTGCAACTCCCAGGCCAGGATGCCGCGCTGGCTGTCCACGTCGATCTCTGCGGGTGGCGGGTCGGCCTCCCAGGTGGCCACTAGGTCCTCTTGCTCGGAGTAAGGAACCTGATCCAGCAGGCGAACCGTCCAGACCTCTGCCCCGACGTTTCTGACCTCGATCACCGCCGTCTCCTCCTGCTCGTTCGAGGTGGTCAGCACCCCGCGCGACCCTGTGTTCCGGCGCGGATCGTCCCGCTTCAGCCGCAGCGCTTCAATGGGGCCGAAACCAATCTTCGCGTCCACGCCGGGGGCGAGGGCCGCGAACTGTGTCTGCCCTACAAGGGCACCGTCGCGGTAAAGATCGGCGGGGCCGGGTAAGAGCATCTCAGGGGATGAATTGGTAATCGCAGCCGAGTAATAGGCGGTTTCACCACGGCTGGGAACCGCGACGGCACTGATCTTGGCAGGAAGCTCCAAGCGATCGAGCGGCAGCGTTAGGAACTCGGCATGGGTGGCAAGACTAATTGGTCGGGAATAGCGATAGACGACCGTATCGCCGTAATAGATCAGCGTCGGCGGGTAGAGCGTGGCAAGACCGGTGACCGGTGCCTCTTCCATGACGGGCGCAGCCATCCCGCCCATACCTTCTTCGTCCTCGGGCACGGCCGCGGGTTCAGGTTTGGCAATACTGCGGAGGTCGGGATAGAGGTCCCCTGCTTCGGTTCTTCCATACGACCGCGCCGAGGACAGGAATAGCCTGATATCGTTCCAGTCGGCACCGCTAGATTGTTGAACCCGAAGGCTGCGCACCATCACGACCTTTCCCGCCGCGCGGTCGAGCGTCAACTCATAGGCCGGCGACCAGCTTGCGTCGGCTACGCGATATGTCAGTGTCAGCGCGGCAGGGGCGTCTGTAGCTTTCGCAACATCGATGACGACGGTCGCGGCGTTTTCATCAGGTTCGCTAGCCGCGTAGATACTCTTCAAGCGGCTGACCTTGGCACGAATTTCGACCAGGTCGGACTCGATCTCTCGTTTGCGAGTAAGGGCATCCGTCTTCTCATCCCACGCCGTTGCAACTTCCTCGGCCACAAGGTCCGCCATTGCGCGGATTGCGTCGAGCGGTGGCGGCGAGACCGAGGTGTCGTCAGACCGCACGCGATGAAGAAACGCGATCCGCGCATCTGCAGCAGCGATCTTCGCCTCTGTCCCGTCCAGTTCTGCAAGGACAGCACGCTCTTTGGCTTCGGCCGCACGCAATTCCGTGCGCGCGTTCCCGCGCAGCTTTGGCTCAGGCGCTGAGTCAGCCGAGGCGGCACGAACACGGACCCCAAGGACCTCCAAACCAGGCCCACCGGTCACGCGCAGCCCCGCGTAATCCGTCGCTCCGGGTGGCAAAGGGACGGCGACAATCCCGGCACCTGAGGCACCTGTGACATCGACATTCCATGTCAGGACTGCCCCTTGGGCGAACACGGTCGCCTCTGTGACCCTCGCCGTCGCGGTCAGGTCGGCGGCGTGGGCGGCAAAGGGGACAAGGGCGGCAAGAAACGGAAGGAAATGGCGCATGCGGAATGACCCCTGGGGCAAGGAATGGATCAAGCCTAGGCGATGCGCGCAGCGGTTGGAAAGGGGTCTTTGGCGCGCACGAAACCAACGGGTTGTGCCCTGTATCCGCCTACCGCGCACCCAGGCGCCTCGTCGCCGCCTGCCCGGCCCACAGCCCTGTCGCCATGCACCCCGTCAGCAGATAGCCCCCCGTCGGTGCCTCCCAGTCCAGCATCTCACCCGCGACGAACACGCCCGGTACCGCCCGAAGCTCCAGCCCCTCGGTCAACCCGTCCGCCATCACACCGCCGGCCGAGGATATCGCCTCCGCGATCGGTCGCGGCCCGGCATGGCGGATCGGCAGGGCCTTCACCAGCACCGCCAGCCGCCCCGCGTCCTGCGGCACCGGCCCGCCCCATTCCCGCATCAGCGCGACCTTCACACTCGACAGACCCAGTGCCTTGCGCAGCCGGTTACCCAGGCTGTCCCCGGCCCGCGCCCCGCCCAGCCGCGCGGCCACGCCATTAGCCGCCATGTCGGGCAGCAGGTCCACCCGCCCCGGGGCCCCCTCCCGCAGCGCGGCGGAAATCGCATAGACCCCGCCCCCCTCGATCCCGCGGCCCGAAATCACGAACTCCCCCCGCGTTCTCAGACCGCCTGCCGACAGCGCCACGCCCTTCACCGCCTGCCCCAGATGCGGGGCCATCGCCGCCGACCAGTCCACGGCAAATCCCATGTTCGCGGGCCGGAACGGCGCGACGGGCACGCCCCGCGCCGCCAGCCACGGCACCCAGGCGGCGTCCGAGCCAAGACGCGGCCAACTCGCCCCGCCCAGCGCCAGCACAGTCACCCCCGGCGCAACCACCCGTTCCCCCTCGGGTGTCTCGAACCGGAAGACTTCACCCTCCCACCCCGACCAGCGCCATCGCGTCCGCACCTGCACGCCCAGCCCGGCCAGCCGACCCGCCCAGGCGCGCAGCATCGGCGAGGCTTTCATCCCCACCGGAAACACCCTCCCTGATGACCCGGTGAACACCTCGATCCCCAACCCCCGCGCAAAGGCCATCGCCTCGCCCGGCCCGAAGGCGTCCAGCATCGGGTGCAACCAGCCCGCCCCGAAGGCCGCTGCGAACCGGGCAGCGTCCTCGTCCTTCGTCAGGTTCAGTCCCGACTTCCCCGCCATCAGGAACTTCCGCCCGATGCTGGGCCTGGCCTCGGCCACGACCACCGCGTGCCCCGCTTCGGCCAGCGGCCCGGCGGCCATCAGCCCGGCCGGTCCCGCCCCGATCACCAGGGCCGCGATGTGCTCTGCCGTCATGGCGCCCTTCCGCTCCGCCCGGCCCAAGCCCTTGCCAGCCCCGACCGCACGCGGCAACCCGCCTTTCGGCCGACCTGCCATGAAATTGCCGTCAATCCCGGGTGAAAGTGCCGCCCGCGACGGGAATTCCTGACCTTCGCCGCTCTTGACCTTGCGGCAGGGGGCAGAGGATGTTCGCAATGCACGGGATTTGAGGAAGGAACGTTGGGATGACCATGTGGAGCACTTTGCGCCCCGCCACCGCGCCCCGGCGCGTCGGCGCGGCGACGGCCGTGGTGGCGCTGTTCGCGGGCAATGCCGCTCTGGCGGCCGTGACTGCGGACGACGTCTGGAAAAGCTGGTCCGACTACTACGGATCGCTCGGCCAGACGATCGCGACGGAATCCAGCGGGCGCGAAGGCGACACGCTCGTCCTGAAGGGCGTGTCGATGTCGGCCGCGATGCCGACCGGGTCCTACAAGGCCACGATCGGAGACGTTCGGATGCGCGACGTGGGCGACGGCACGGTCGAGGTGACCTTCGCCCCCGAAATGCCCGTCACGCTGAACAACAAGGCCGAATCCGGCGAAACCGTCGACATGGCGCTGAAGGTCTCGCAGACCGGCATGACCATGATCGTGTCGGGCACGCCGCAGGAAATGGCCTATGCCATGTCGGCCCCCGACGTCCGCGTGGGCGTGGACAGCATGACGGTCGATGGTGCCGCCGTGCCGCTGACGGTGAACGTCGCGCTCACCGGCACCACCGGCAGCTACAAGGTGACGGACGGGCCGATCCGCAGCATTGTCTCGGACACCAAGGCCTCGGGCCTCAGCTTCGACGTCGCCGCGACCGACCCCAAGGGCACCGGCAACTTCACCGCCAAGGGCAGCCTGACCGACATCTCTGGCACGTCCTCGGCGATGATCCCCCAGGGCATCGACATGACCAACATGGCCGCCGCCGTCGCTGCCGGGTTCGACGCCAAGGGTGGCTTCACCATCGGGTCGGGCAATTACAACGTCGATTTCAAGGAAGCCGAAAAGTCGATGACCGCCGCGGTCGAGGGCGGCGGCGGCAACGTGAACTTCGCCATTTCGAAGGCCGGTCTTGCGTACGGCGGCGGCGGCAAGCAGGCGAAGATCAACGTCGTGTCCTCGGACCTGCCGGTCCCGATCGACCTTTCCTACGCCGAAACCGCGTTCAACTTCGTCATGCCCGTGTCCAAGGGCGACACGGCCCAGCCGGTGGCGATGCTGGTCAAGGTCGTGGACCTGACGCTCTCCGACACGATCTGGGGCCTTGTCGATGCGGGCGGCAAGCTGCCGCATGACCCCGCGACCGTGATCCTCGACGTGACCGGCATGGCCAAGCTTCTGGTCGACATCATGGATCCGGCCCAGGCTGAGTCCGCCGCCACCCCGGGCGAGGTCGAGCAGGTGACGCTGAACCAGCTTCTGGTCAAGGCCGTGGGCGCGGAACTCACCGGCAAGGGTGCCGTCAACGTCGACAACTCGGCAGGCGTTCCCAAGCCCGTGGGCGCGGTTGACCTGCAGCTGACGGGCGGCAACGCGCTGATCGACAAGATCGTCGCGATGGGCCTGATCCCCGAAGACCAGGCGGCGGGCGCGCGCATGATGCTCGGCCTCTTCGCGGTGCCGACGGGCGACGACGTTCTGACCTCGAAGATCGAGTTCAAGGACGACGGCGGCATCTACGCCAACGGCCAGCGCCTGCAATAGGACGGGCGCTTCGACCGTATCGCGGGGGCCGCCCGGCAGCGGGCGGCCCTGATTTCTATTTGGACTTAGATGCCAGGTGCCCCGATGACCCGCCTTGCCGCGCTGCCGCTGCTGACCTTCGCGCTCTACGCAGCGCCCGTCCGCGCCGATGTCTCCCCCGAAGACATCTGGCGCGTGCTTGACGCGATCCCCGGTGTCTCGGCCATTGCATCGCGCAAGCCGGACGGGCTTGTCCTCTCGAACGTCACCATCGCCATTCCCGAAACCCCGAAGCCGGAAAACCTTGTCCTGTCGCTCGACACCCTGATCCTGACCCGGTCCGGCGATGGCGCGGTCGAGGTCACGGCCGCACCGGACATCCGCCTGACGTGGATCGAAGCCGACCAAAGCCGCCTGTCCGGCACCATCGCCATCCCCGGTGCACGCGCCTTTGTCAGCGGGTCGCTGGAACCGGGCCAGCTCTGGATCGACAGCGCCTTCCCAACGATCACGCCCGACCTTACCGAAACCGGCCCCGGCGCCACCGACCGTGCCACCATCACCGGCACCGTCACCGACCTGACCGCCGCCCTGGCCCGCCCCTCGGCCGACGACGGGCTGGCGTCGATGTCCCTGACCATCGGCTCGGGCGACCTTTCTCTCAAGGGGACCAGCGCGAACGAGGCGCTGGATGCGGTCCTGCGCCTTGCCGGGTTCAACGCCACCCTCCGCCTGTCCCCAGGCTACCTCACCGACCCGCCCCTGATGCCCGCGGGCCGGGTGGTCCTGTCGCTTGCATCCGACAGCTTCGAGGTGGACGCAAGCTCGCCCGACATAAGGGAATTCAGCAACCTCGTCCTCAGCCTCTCGGGTCTGTCCGCCAGATCCGCCATCGACATCGGTGCGGAACCTGCCGACAAATCCTTCCCCGGTGCGTCGATGACCGGCGATCTGTCCATGTCCGCCGCCACCTTCCTGTTCGAACCGGGCCAGGCCGCTGCGCAGGACGGAACCGCAGGAAGCCTCCGCGCCCGCCAGTCCGACATCACCCTCGCGGGCCGCATCGTCGTGCCCCCCGGCATGGAAAACGCCGACCTCACCCCCGCGCTCACCGCCGGCATGGCTGTCGATCTGCGCGCAGGCTTCGGCGCGGGCTCGTCCGAGGCCGACCTGCCGATCCCCGACTTCGGCAACGTCGCGACCGCCAGCACCGGGACGTCCGCGTCCGTCACCCTCTCGATGTCCCGCTCGGGCTTCCTCTTCGATGTCACCCAGATGGGCACCGCCGTTCGCGCCACCGTCCCCGGCCAGCCTGAACCCTTCGAAGGCAAACTGGGCGAGGTGGTCCTCCGCATGGCCGGGCCCCTTGTCCGCTCCGCCGCCGCGCAACCGTTCGAACTGGTCCTGCGCCTCGCCGACGCCACCGCCTCGGACGGCGTCTGGGCGCTCTTCGACCCGCAGTCCACCATCCCGCGCGACCCTGCGACCGTCTCCCTCAGGCTGACCGGCAAGGGCGAGGTCATGGGCGACCTTCTGGCCCAGGATCGCGCCCCCGACGACGTGCCCTTTCACCCCCGCCGCATCGACCTGACCGAGTTGATCCTGTCCGCAGGCGGTGCGCGCGTCGCGGGCTCGGGCGCGCTCGACTTCGCCGATCGCGCAACTGTCCCCCCGCCGACCGGACAGGTGAACATGACGTGGAAGGGGGTGTATGCCCTTCTCGACAAGCTGACGGCCCTTGGTCTCGTTCCCCAGGATGCAGGCCTCGGCATCCGGGGCGGGCTTGGCATGATCGCGCGCCCCGTCGGACCCGACGACCTGACCACCACATTCGAGTTCCGCGACGGCGGCAAGGTGCTGGCGAACGGCGCGCCGCTGCCGGGCTTCGACTGACCCGCGCCTCCCGCCCAGCACCGCCCACCCTTGCACCCGCCTACGCCCCGGCCTAGGTCATCCCCTGCCGTCCCGGACCGGAGCACAGCCCATGACCCCCGACCTCGCCGCCTTGACCGCCCGCCTGCTTGACGCAGCCACCAAGGCCGGGGCCGATGCGGCGGATGCGATGGCGGTCAGCGGCACCTCGGTCTCCATCGACGTGCGGGCCGGGCGGCTGGAACAGGCCGAACGCGCCGACGGCACGGAAATCGGCCTCCGCGTGCTGGTCGGCCAGCGGCAGGCGATGGTGGGCGCGTCCGACATCTCCGACCGCACCATCGCCGCGCTGGCCGAACGCGCCGTCGCGATGGCGCGCGAGGCGCCCGAGGATGCCTCGCTCGGCCTCGCCGATCCCGCCGAACTCTCGTCCATCCGCGACATGGGGCATCTGGACCTGATGGACGACGCGCCCGAGCCCTCGGCGGCCGACCTCGAACACCTCGCCCGCACCGCCGAAGCCGCCGCCCTTGCCACCCCCGGCATCAGCCAGTCCGAAAGCGCGACCGCCCGCCATTCCCGTCAGCAGGGCCACATCGCCATGACAAACGGCTTCGCAGGCAGCGGCGCGCGGTCTTCGACCGCGATCTCTGCCACCGCGATCACCGGCGAAGGCACCGCGATGGAACGCGACTACGCGTGGGAGGCGCGCACCCACCGCGCCGACCTGCCGGATGCCACGGGCATCGGGCGGCTGGCCGGCGAACGCACCGTCCTGCGCAAGGGCGCGCGCAAACCACCCACCGGGTCCTTCCCCGTCCTCTACGACGAACGCGTCGCCTCTGGCGTCATCGGCCACCTGCTGTCCGCCGCGAACGGCGCCGCTGTGGTGCGCGGCTCGTCCTGGCTGCGCGACCGCCTCGGCCAGCAGGTCCTTCCCGCAACCCTCTCGGTGCTCGAAGAACCCCACCGCCCCCGCATCTTCGGCTCGCGCCTGTTTGATGACGAAGGCCTGCCCACCGCGCCCCGCGCCATCGTGGACAAGGGCATCCTGACCGGCTGGACGCTCGACCTCGGCACCGCCAGGCGGCTCGGCATGCGCAGCACCGCCAACGCATCGCGCGGGCCGTCTTCGGCCCCCTCGCCGTCCTTGTCCAACATCCGCCTGACCCCCGGCACCGCCACTCGGGACGACCTGATTGCGGGCATGGGCACCGGCCTTCTCGTCACCTCGATGCTCGGCGCGTCGATCAACCCCACCACCGGCGACTACTCGCGCGGGGCGGCCGGGTTCTGGGTCGAAGGCGGCCAGATCGCCTATCCGGTGAACGAATGCACGATCGCCGGGAACCTTCTCGACATGCTGATGCGCCTGACGCCCGCCAATGACGGGCGCGCGCATCTGGGCCATGTCGTTCCCTCGCTTCTGGTCGAAGGGCTGACCATTGCCGGGGAGTGACGGCGACGACCTCGCACTCCTGACCCGCGCCGCGCGTTCCGCAGGCGACGTCGCCCGTCGCTTCTTCCGCGGCACCTACTGGACCCGCGACAAGGGGGCCGAGGGCCCGGTGACCGAGGCCGACATCGCCGTCAACGAAACCCTGGCTGCGATCCTCCGCCCGGCCCGCCCCGGCTACGGCTGGCTGTCCGAGGAAACGCCCGACGGCCCGGCCCGTCTGGCCGCCGAGCGCGTCTTCCTCCTCGATCCCATCGACGGCACCCGCGCCTTCATCGACGGGCAGGACGGCTTCGCCCATTCCCTCGCCATCGCTGCGCAGGGACGCGTCACCGCCGCCGTCGTCTACCTGCCGATCCAGAACAAACTCTACGCCGCCACGCCCGACGGCCCCGCCACGCTGAACGGCGCGCCCATCCGCTGTACCAACCGGGTGCAGGCTGAAGGCGCGACCACCCTCACCGCCCGCACCACACTCGACCCCGCCCACTGGCGGAACGCCACCCCCCCGCCCGTCACCCGCGCCTTCCGCCCCTCGCTCGCGAACCGCCTCTGCCTTGTCGCCGACGGCAGCTTCGACGCCATGCTGACCCTCCGCCCCACCTGGGAATGGGACATCGCCGCCGGATCGCTCATCGCCGAGCGCGCCGGGGCGACAGTGACCGACCGCCACGGTCGGGCCCTCAGCTTCAACGCGCCCGAAGCCAGGGCAGACGGCGTCGTCGCCGCAGGCACGGGGCTGTGGCACAGCCTGACCAAAGCGCTGGCATAAGTCAGGGCGCGCCCCGACCTACCCCCTTCCCCGCCCCGCAGGTCGGGCGTCAGCCCGACTCGCGTCACCAACCTTGACGCATCGCACCGCCCGGCCACCCCGGCGCATGGCAGGGTGCCATACCCATGCCCCGCGCCTGCCGGACGTCCGCGAGCGCCCCACAGGGTGGACTTCCAGCCCACCCATCCCCGACACCGCCGATTGGTTAATCCCCCGCCCGCCAGCCCTGCGTATGGCAGGGTGCCATACAGGTGCCATACGCTTGCCATACGTTCCTTGACGGGCCGATAAGACCTGTGAATCCAGCGTTCGCAGGGGGTTGCGCGGCCTACAGCCGCATCGCGTCATACACCCGCCCCATCGACCCGCCCCACAGCCCCTGAAAGGCCGAAAGCATCCGGTCCGCCTGAACCTTGCCGCTCAGCACGCTGTTTTCCAGCACGTCCAGAAAGCGCTCCTCTCCCAAACCCCGCGCGGCCAGCCCGCTGCGGGAAATCCGCACCGCCGCCCGCGCCAGATCGTTCAGGTTCTCGCCCCCCGCCTCACCCTGCAAGGCGCTGACTGACGCCGCCACACGCAAACCCTGGCGCGTTTCCGCGTCAAAGCCCTTCACCAGGTCCCAGGCGGCATCCAGCGCGCCACCATCGTACATCAGCCCCACCCAGAAGGCGGGCAGGGCGTTCAGGTGCGCCACGCTTCCAGCATCCGCCCCCCGCATCTCGATGTATTTCTTCACCCGCGCCTCGGGGAACACCGTCGTCATGTGGTCGGCCCAGTCGCTCATCGTGGGCTTCTCACCCGGCAGGGCAGGCAGCTCGCCCTTCAGGAAATCGCGAAAGGACTGGCCTAACGCATTGATATACTTGCCATCCCGGTAGACGAAGTACATCGGCACATCCAAGACCCAGTCCACGTACCGCTGGAACCCCATGCCGTCCTCGAACGCAAACGGCAGCATCCCCGTCCGCGCGTCGTCCAGGCTGCGCCAGATGCGGCTGCGCCAGCTCTTGTGGCCGTTCACCCTGCCCTCGAAGAAGGGCGAGGAGGCGAAAAGCGCGGTCGCCACCGGCTGCAGGGCCAAAGCCACGCGCAGCTTCTTCACCATGTCGGCCTCGGACGCGTAGTCGAGGTTCACCTGCACGGTGCAGGTCCGGTACATCATCTGCGTGCCGTGGGTGCCGACGCGGCCCATGTAGTCGGTCATCAGCCGGTATCGCCCCTTGGGCATCATCGGCATCTGGTCGTGCGTCCATTCCGGCGCCGCGCCCACGCCCATGAACCCGATCCCCAGGGGCTCGGCCACCGCGCGCACCTCGGCCAGATGGCTGTCCAGCTCCGCCGCGGTTTCGTGGATGTTCGCAACCGGCGCGCCTGAAAGTTCCAACTGCCCCCCAGGCTCCAGGCTGACATTGGCCAAGCCCTTGGAAAGCCCGATGATATTTCCGCCTTCCAGCACCGGGGCCCAGCCAAAGCGGTCACGCAGGCCTTCCAGCATCGCCCGGACAGACCGGGGGCCGGCATAGGGGATGGGCAGGCGTGTGTCAGTCAGGAAGCCGAATTTCTCGTGCTCGGTCCCGATCCGCCACTCGCTTGCGGGCTTGCAGCCGCGCTCCATGTAGGCGGCAAGCTCTGCCATGCTTTCGATGGGCGCGCCGCCGCCGGACTGGGGTATCGACATGGTGCGCCTTCCGGTCTTGTCAGTTGCAGCAGGTCCGGCCACGGGATGCGGGCCGGGCGCAAAGGCTTGAAGCGCGGGCCTGACTTCGTCAAGCCCCGCCCCCTCGCCGAAGGTAGTCGGCGATTATGACAAATCGTGATGCCCGCCCCTGCCGCCGTCCCGACGATCAGCAAGCCGCACCAGCCCCTCGCCGGGGCTGACCAGCGGCGCAGGGCGGTCCACCCCCGGCCTGCGCCACAGGGGCGGGGTCAGGCCGTCGCGCGGCGGCGCGTCCAGCGCGCGGGTCAGCGTCAGGATGTCGATGCCGGGCAGGGCCCAGAACACGTCGAACAGCCGCTCGGCCCCCAGGGCCGTCGCCGGAATGCGCACCAGCGAACCATCGCGGCCCCGCAGGCGCCATTCCACCAGGCCGTCGCGGCGGGCAATGCGCAGCTCGACGATCTCGGCTATCGCCAACGCCCCGCCATAGACCGGGCCGAAGTAGCTTACCTGCCCTTCGTCCAGCGAGATCACGCCCGGCGCGCTGCCGGGCCGGGACACGGCCCGGGCAAAGCGAAGGCGGCGCAGCGCGACAATGGCCCAGCACACGCCCACCCCCGCAACGAATGCGCCCGTGGGGTGGTAGACCCACCCCCCCAGCGACATGATCCATATCCCTGCGGCTGTCAGCGCGCCCGAGGCCAGCGCTTCGCGCCAGCGGGTCAGGCGCGCGGCCAAGTCGGGGTGCAGAAGAGTCATTGCAGGGTCCTTTCTGCCCAATCCCCCGCCACCGCCTGCCACAACGTCAGCGCCGCCAGCGCCGCGGTTTCGGCGCGCAGGATGCGGGGGCCAAGCGTCACGGGCGTGACAAAGGGCAGGGCACGCAACCGGGCGCGCTCGGCGGGGGAAAAGCCGCCCTCGGGGCCGATGGCGATGGCGGCGGGGCCCGTCGCGGCAGCGAAGGCCGCAAAGGCGGGCTGGCGGGGCGCGTCGGGTGACTCGTCGCAGAACCACATCCGGCGCGGCCCGCCCCAGCCCGCCAGCAACTGCGGCAAGGGCGTAAGCTCCGCAACCTCAGGCACATAGGTCGCCCCGCACTGCTCCGCCGCCTCTATGACCTGCGCCCGCAGGCGGCTATCCCGGATGCGCTCGGCCTTGGTGAACTCGGTCTGCACCGGCACTAGGCGGGCGGCCCCAAGCTCGACCGCCTTCGCCACGATCACGTCCATCGCGGCCTTCTTCACCGGGGCGAAGACCAGCCAGACATCGGGCGGAGCGGTCTGTGGGCGCGTCTGCACCTCGACCGTCAGCGACCCGCCCTTCTTTCCGCCCGCGTTCAGCCGGGCACGCCATTCCCCGTCACGCCCGTTGAAGATCAGAACGGCCGCTCCGGGCGAAAGCCGCATGACCCCACCAAGGTAATGCGCCTGCGGTGCGGTCAGGGGAACCGGTTGCCCCGGGGCAAGGGGGTGATCTACATAAAGCCGGACCAGGGACGCCATGCGCGGGAACTTATGACCCCCCCCACCCGAATGCCAGAGGATGCCCGCATCGCCGGGGCAAGCGACGCGACGTCCGGTCGCGTCGCCGACGCGCCGCCCGGCAACTGGGTGGACCGCTACGCCCCTGCCGCAACGCGCCCCTTCCTGCGCCTGTCGCGGGCCGACCGGCCGATCGGGACGTGGCTCCTCCTCTTGCCCTGCTGGTGGGGCCTGGCGCTTGCGGCGGCCGGGGACGGGTGGCAGCCGTTCGACGCATGGATCGCCGTCGGCTGCGCCATCGGCGCCTTTCTGATGCGCGGGGCGGGCTGCACCTGGAATGACATCACCGACCGCCACATCGACGCGCAGGTCGCCCGCACAAGGTCGCGCCCGATCCCGTCCGGGCAGGTTTCGGTGACGGCGGCCGTGGCCTGGATGGTTGTGCAGGCGCTGCTGGCCGCAGGGATCCTGTTCACCTTCAACTGGCCTGCCATCGCTCTCGGCATCGCCTCGCTGGCCCTGGTTTGCATTTACCCCTTTGCCAAGCGGTTTACCTGGTGGCCACAGGCTTTCCTGGGGCTGGCCTTCAACTGGGGCGCGCTGCTCGCATTCACCGCGCACCACGGCCAGCCCTCGCTGGCGGCCGGCCTTCTGTACGCCGCGGGCATCGCCTGGACGCTTTTCTATGACACGATCTACGCGCACCAGGATATCGAGGACGACGCCCTGATCGGGGTGAAGTCCACCGCGCGGCTGTTCGCCGGGGCGACGCCCCGGTGGCTGGCGATGTTCCTGGTCGCGGCCGTCGTGCTGGCAACGGCCGCGATTCTGGTAGCGCTGCTGCCCCACGCCGGGCCGGTGCGGCTGGCCGTTGCGATCGCGGGCCCCTGGGCCTTTGGCTGGCACCTGATGTGGCAGACGCGGGCCGTGAACCTGGCGGACCCGGCGTCCTGCATGCGGGTGTTCCGGTCGAACCGCGATGCGGGCCTCATCCTTGCGCTGTTTCTTGCCGCCGCCGCGACGGTGGCGGGATGAAGGCGGGTTGAACAGGGGGGCGGGCCTGCCTAAACCTGCCGCACCCGGCATTTGCGCCGGAACGACAGGGTGCCCAGCTTCATGGCCCGGATTCCCCGCTTTCTGGCCGACCGGCTGCAGGTGCCCGGCAGTCTGACCCCGGGCCTCCTGACGCTTGCTGCCTTCGCGCTTGCCGCGCTTTTGTCGTTTCTGGCCGCGGCCTGGGCAGCGAAAGCCATCGAGAGCCGGTCGGGCGACGAGGTGCGCCATTCGCTGATGCTGGGCGGCTTTGACTGGACGCAGGTCACGGCAGACGGCCTGCGCGTGATCCTGTCGGGCACCGCGCCGTCCGAATCGGTGCGCTACCGGGCAATCGCGGCGGCCAGCGAGGTGGTGCAGTCCTCGCGCATCGTCGATGCGATGCAGGTGACCGCCACCGGCGGCCCGGGCGCGCCTGACTTTTCGGCCGAGATCCTGCGCAACGCGGACGGGGTGTCGCTGATCGGCCTTGTGCCCGCCGATACCGACCGTGCCGGCATCGCCGACAAGCTTGCAGCGCTGGTCGGCCCGGGCAAGGTCGCAGACCTTTTGGACACTGTCGATACCGAGGTGCCGGAAATCTGGGCACCGTCGCTGTCCTATGCCATCGACGCGCTGGCCATGCTGCCGCGCGCCAAGATTTCCGTCGGGGCGGGAAGCGTCGCAATCACGGCGGTCAGTGAAAGCGCGGCAGAAAAGGCGCGACTGGAAGCCGACTTGATCCGAAAGACCCCACCCGGCGTGAAGGTCAGCCTTGACATCTCGGCCCCGCGCCCGGTGATCGCGCCCTTCTCGCTGCGCTTTGTGATCGATGACGCGGGCGCGCGCTTCGACGCCTGCTCGGCCGACAGCGAAGCCGCCCGCGACCGCATCCTTGCCGCCGCGGTCGAGGCCGGGGCAGCCGACAAGCTCAACTGCACCATCGGCCTTGGCGTGCCCAGCCCCGACTGGGCCGAGGCAGTGGTACTGTCGCTGGCCGCGCTGAAGCGGCTCGGTGCTGGGACAGTGACGTTTTCGGACGCCGACATTTCACTGGTCGCGGCCGAGAACGTCGATCCCGGCGTCTTTGATGATGCGGTGGGTGATCTGGAATCGAACCTTCCTGACGTCTTCTCTCTCAAGGCTGTAAGGACAGAGCCGTCGCAGTCCGCGAAAGATCAGGGTGCGCCGGTTTTCACCGCGAACCTTGCCAAGGACGGCAAGGTCCGGCTGGGCGGGCGTATCCCCGACGAACGCACCCGCGCGGCAGTCGAAAGCTTTGCGCAATCGCTATGGGGCAAGGCCAACGTGGCCCCGGCCATGCGCATTGACGGTGGGTTGCCGCAGGGATGGCCGGTGCGCGTGCTGGCGGCGCTGGACGCTTTGGGCGAGGTGAAGGCGGGCAGCGCGACGGTTACGGCCGATGCCATCCGCATCGAAGGTGTCAGCGGCGCAACCGACAGCCGCGACACCGTCGCGCGGAAGCTGGCCGCGCAGCTGGGCGGCGAGGCGAAGATCGACATCGCGGTCCGCTATGATGCGGCACTCGACCCCGCCTCGAGCCTGCCCAAGCCCGAGGACTGCGAACGTGACCTGAACGCGATCCTGTCGCAGACGAAGATTGCCTTCGAACCCGGCAAGGCCGTCATCGCGCCAGAGGCGAAGCCAATCCTCGACAAGATCGCCGAGGTGGTGAAGCGCTGTTCCGACTATCCGATGGAGGTGGGCGGGCATACCGACGCGCAGGGCGGCGAGGAAATGAACATGGCACTTTCCAAGGGCCGGGCGCAGGCGGTCATCGACGCGCTGATGGACCGCCGCGTGCTGACCCGGCAGCTGACAGCGGCCGGCTATGGCGAGACGGTGCCCATCGCCGACAACGACACCGAGGCGGGACGCGAGGCGAACCGGCGAATCGAATTCCGGCTGATCCGACCCGAGGATGCCACGCCGTCGGGCGTGACTGTGCTGCGGGCGACCGCCGCGACGCCACGCCCGCCAAAGCGGCCCGAGCGCCCCGGCACGGGTGCGCCGCCCGCCGATGCCGCGGATGGGCTTGCAAGCCCGGTCGGTTCCGGCGACTCTCCGCCTGATGGCGCCGGCGGACCGGCGGGTGGACCGGCCGACGCCGACTGACCCGCCGCCCAGATCCTGCAGGCCCGAGCCGAAAGTGTGACATGGACCGCACGCAATTCATTGTTGCCACCGCGATCATCCTGATGGTGACGTTTTCGCTGGGATGGTTCGCGTCCTGGCTGATGCACCGGCTGACGCGGGTGACGCAGGCAGACCTGGGCGAGCTTGACCAAATGGCGCAGGCCCTGCATGAGGCCGAGGAACTGCGGGATCAGGCGATCGCCTATATCGAGGACCGCGAGGCCGATCTGTCGAACCGCCTGAGCCAGACCGAGGCTGAATTGCGCGCGGCGATGGAAGGCCTGCGCGACGCCCGCGCCGAGGCCGAGGAGCTGCGCGCCTATATCGAGAAGGCGAACGCGGGATAGCGCGCGGCGTCCCGCCGCGCGTGCCGATGGTCGTCCGCTCTGGCGGCGGCCAGGCGAACCAGCTAGCTTCGGTGCCTCTCGTCCATCCGACGCCTCAATTTCAACCGGACCCCTGACATGACACTGCCCACCTTTGGACGCCTGCGCCTAGGCGTGAACATCGACCACGTGGCGACCGTCCGGAATGCGCGCGGTTCGGCCTACCCCGACCCGGTCCGCGCAGCGAAGCTGGCGGAAGAGGCCGGGGCCGACGGCATCACCGCGCACCTGCGCGAAGACCGCCGCCACATCACCGACCGCGATATCGAACGCCTGATGGCTGACCTAACGCTGCCCCTGAACTTCGAGATGGCCGCGACGGACGAGATGCAGAAGATCGCGCTGCGCCACCGGCCCCACGCCGTGTGCATCGTGCCCGAACGGCGCGAGGAGCGGACGACCGAGGGGGGCCTCGAAGTCGCGCGCGAGGAGAACCGCCTCGCCCACTTCATCGCCCCACTGCGCGACGCGGGCTGCCGCGTGTCGATCTTCATTGCCGCCGACCAGCGGCAGATCGAGGCGGCGGCCCGGATCGGCGCGGCGGTGGTGGAGTTGCACACCGGGGCCTATTGCGACCACCACGCCGAGGGCGATTTCGCCGCCCGCGACGCGGAACTGGACCGCCTGCGCGGCATGGCAACCTTCGCGCATTCGCTGGGGCTGGAAGTTCATGCGGGCCACGGGCTGACCTTTGAGACGGTCGGGCCGGTCGCGGCCTTCCCCGAGGTGATGGAGCTGAACATCGGCCATTTCCTGATCGGCGAGGCGATCTTCACGGGCCTTGCCCCGGCGATAGCCGAGATGCGGCGGCTTATGGATGCGGCGCGGGAATGATGGACCGCCCATGATCCTCGGCATCGGCACCGACCTTGCGAACATCGACCGCATCCAGGGCACGCTGGACCGGTTCGGCGAGCGGTTCCTGACGCGGGTGTTCACCGATGCCGAGCGGCGCAAGGCCGAGCGGCGCCGCGACCGGGCGGGCACCTATGCCAAGCGTTGGGCGGCGAAAGAAGCCTGTTCCAAGGCGCTGGGCACCGGCCTTCGCATGGGGATTTCGTGGAAGGACATGGGCGTGACGAACCTGCGCACGGGCCAGCCGGTGATGCATCTGACGGGCTGGGCGGCCGAACGGCTGGCCGCGATGACGCCTCCGGGCCATGAGGCTGTCGTGCATGTCAGCCTCACCGACGACCACCCCTGGGCGCAGGCCTTCGTGGTGATCGAGGCGCGGCCCGTTACTGCGGCGGGGTGAACCGGCGAAGTCGCAGGGCGTTTCCGACCACGAAGACCGACGAGAGCGCCATCGCCGCGGCGGCCAGCATCGGCGACAGAAGCGTCCCTGTGAAAGGCCAAAGCACCCCGGCCGCCACCGGGATCAGAAGCACGTTGTAGCCGAACGCCCAGACCAGGTTCTGGCGGATGTTGGCCATCGTCGCACGGGCCAGCGCCACGGCGCGGGCGACCGCCAGCGGATCGCCCGTCACCAGCACGGCATCGGCGCTTTCCATCGCGATGTCAGTGCCCGTGCCGACCGCCAGCCCCACGTCGGCGGCAGACAGTGCGGGGGCGTCATTGATGCCGTCACCGACGAAGGCAACCCGCCGGCCACCCCGGCGCAGTGCCTCGACCGCGGCGACCTTGCCGCCGGGCGGGACGCCCGCAAATACCTCGCCGATGCCAGTTTCATGTGCCACGGCATTGGCAACCGCGCGGGAATCGCCCGTGACCATCGCAACACTAAGACCCAAACGGGACAGGGCCGCGATGGCGGCGGCCGCCTCGGGCCGGATCGGGTCGGACACCGCAAAGACAGCGACGACGACACCGGCGCGCGACAGGTAAAGCGGCGTCCGCCCCGCCTGCATCATGGCGTCCGCCTCGTGCGTGAAGCCTGAGACATCAGCCCCGATGCGTTCCATGAAGACCGCAGGGCCAACCGCCACGCCCTGTCCGCCAACCGTGGCCCGCACACCCAGTCCCGGTTCGGCCCGGGCGTCCCGCGGCGTCGCCAGCGCAAGGCCTTCGGCCACTGCCGACGCCACGACGGCACGGGCGACCGGATGTTCGGAGGCGCTTTCGGCCGACGCGGCAAGCGCCAATGCCTCGGCGCGGTCGGTGCCCTCGGCGGGACGGAAATCCGTCAGCGACGGACGCCCCGTTGTCAGGGTTCCGGTCTTGTCGAAGGCCACGACCGAGACCGACGCCAGTCCCTGCAGCGCGGCACCGTTGCGGAAAAGGACGCCAAGCTCGGCCGCCCGCCCCGTGCCGACAAGGATCGACACCGGCGTCGCCAGGCCCATCGCGCAGGGGCAGGCCACGATCAGCACGGCCACCGCGTTGACGACGGCCTGCGCCAGCGACGGGGCCGGGCCGAAGGCGAGCCAGACAAGGAACGTGACCGCCGATACCGCCATCACTGCAGGCACGAACCAGGCCGTCACCCGGTCTACCGCCGCCTGCACCGGCAGCTTCGCGCCCTGCGCGCGCTCGACCATGCGCCGGATCTGTGACAGCACCATCGCGGCACCAACCCGGTCCGCCCGGAACGTCATGGTGCCAGTGCCGTTCACCGTGCCGCCCGTCACCCTGTCGCCCGGTCCCTTGGCGACCGGCACCGGCTCGCCCGAGATCATCGATTCATCGACATGGGACGTGCCCTCGGTCACGACACCATCGACCGCCAGCCGTTCGCCCGGCCGCACCCGGATCAGGTCGCCCACGGCAATCCGTGCCGCTGGCACCTCCACAGGCGCGCCGTTGCGCAAAACAGTCGCGTTGGCCGGCTGAAGCCCGGCAAGCCGTGCAATCGCCTGCGAGGCGCGCCCCTTTGCCCGGGCCTCAAGCAGACGACCAAAGAGGACAAGCGTCACGATGACCGCGGCCGATTCAAACCACACCACCCGCGCCTGCTCGGGCAAAACCTCGGGTGCGAAGGTAACGATCGCAGAATACAAGAACGCTGCCGTAGCCCCGACGACGACCAGCGCGTTCATGTCCGGCGACCGCCGCGCCATCGCGGGAAGACCCTTGGCGTAGAACCGCAACCCCGGGCCAAACAGAACGGCGGCCGTCAGCACGAACTGCGCAAGGTTCAACCGGTCCGCCCCGACTGTCATCGCCAACCGGTGATGCAGCAACGGTGCCAGATGCCCACCCATGCCCACCAGCAAGACCGGCAGAGTCAGGATGCCGGCCGCCAGTGTCGCATGTGCAAGCTTGCCCGCTTCGTACGCGTTGCGGCGTGACCGATCCGCCGTGCCACCGGCCATGCCCGCTGCTGCCACTTGGTAACCGGCCGAACGCACAGCATCCCCGATCGCCCTCTCCAGGGCAGGACCGGCAGCCTCGGCCGTGACCGTCACGCTTTCAGTGGCAAGATTTGCGGTCGCCCCCAAAACGCCCGGCACGGCCCTAAGCGCCCGTTCGACCCTGGCCACGCAGCTTGCGCAGGTCATTCCGTCAACCGCGAATTCGTGCGTGACAGGCGACAGGCTGTAGCCCGCCTTCGCCACCGCCGCGCGCACCGCATCACGGACTGGCGCATCGGCATACTCAACCTCGGCGGCCTCAAGCGCCAGATTGACACGGGCTGAAGACACACCGGGCACATTTTCGATCGCACGTTCCACGCGGCGCACGCAGGCCGCGCAAGTCATGCCAACGATCGTGACACGCTCCACCGCTGCACCGGTGTCCCCGTCACCACCGGGCCGGTCGGCGTTGCTGCCTGACACCGCAGCCGGTACCGGGGTGCCACCGGCAGCCACCAAGGCAGGAGCGGTCAGATGTTGGTCGGACATATCGATTCCACTGGCGACCCGGCCCATTCACCTGCAACGGGCGATCCGTCCCTATCCGCGCCATACGGCCTCCGCCTGGCATATGGGCATCCCGCGCAACCCTGTAAAGGCGCAGCACGACCATCGCGCCAAGCCGGACCACGTGCAACCGGCTCTTCTGAAACGAGCGCAGCTTTGGGGCAGACAGAACAGGGATTTTGATGTCGTCATCGATGCGTCTGGCTGTTACCGTGGGTTCTTCAACACGGCAGGCCAAGTCGGCGACCATACAGTTGCACAGCCCTGTGGTGCAGACTGCCTGTTGCCGAAAAGAATGTCATGGACCTTGGCGATGACGCGGATGGGGCCTGGGAAGTTCTGACGGCCCAAAGGCTGCGCTTGCGAACCTTCGGTCGGAAGCCGCTTGAAACAGCCATTCTCTCTGACAAGCGGCGCTGCATGTATCTGATCTGGGCCAAGATCATGTTCCGTCAGATGAACAACTTGCACAGGGTAGCAAACCACGGTGACAGGTGCGATCACACTCGCCGCCCAGCCGTCCCGCGACCCTCTGGCCTTCAGATACAGCCAAAAGCATCAACCAGACCGGGCCAGGCAAACCTTGTTGTCAAAGACTGTGATCGATCTTCGTTCTGGCGCAGTTTTTCGCAACCAGATCAGCAGCGACGATCAAGCCTAGGTGACTTTCAGGCTCTATGACGCTCCATTCCTGCCCTCGCAGGCCGCCCTTCGAAAGACGTGTGACCCCGTCAAGCCCGATCCAAACGATCGCAAGTCCACGCTCTCTGAGCTACCCCCTGAAAATCGGACAGTGACGGAAGCTACGATCTGAGGTCAGCTGATCCCCAAGACGAGGAGATCAGGACATGTCGAAACGCAGGAACCACGATGCGGCATTCAAGGCGCGGGTGGC
>JAESFG010000269.1_pt1 | contig 113858 bp, 105 predicted proteins | sample 9269371 | NCBI WGS metagenome assembly JAESFG01 (sample SAMN14506227, study PRJNA617093) | algae metagenome | isolation source: Aetokthonos hydrillicola CCALA 1050 (B3-Florida) and co-occurring... | place: USA: South Carolina | collected 2013-01-01
CCTTGGTCTTGGGCTCGACGCTCAGTTCGATGACCGGCTCGGGGAACTCCATCCGCTCGAGGATGATGGGAAAACGCTCGGCGCACAGCGTGTCGCCGGTGGTCGTCTCCTTGAGCCCGGCGAGCGCGACGATGTCGCCCGCGAACGCCTCGTCAATGTCCTCGCGGCTGTTGGCATGCATGAGCAGCATCCGCCCGATCTTTTCCTTCTTGTCCTTGACCGAGTTGAGATACGTCCCCTTGGTCAGCGTGCCCGAATAGATGCGGGCGAAGGTCAGCGTGCCGACGAACGGGTCGTTCATGATCTTGAACGCGAGCGCGCTGAACGGCGCCGTGTCCGACGCCGGGCGGCTGTCCGCCTCGTCGCTGTCGGGCTTGACGCCCTGCACGTCGGCGATGTCGAGCGGGCTCGGCAGGAAGTCGACGACGGCGTCGAGCAGCGGCTGCACGCCCTTGTTCTTGAACGCCGAGCCGCACACGACCGGCACGAACGCCTGGGCGAGCGTGCCCTTGCGGATCAGCGCCTTGAGCGTCGCGACATCGGGCTCGTTGCCCTCGAGATAGGCTTCCATCGCCTCGTCATCCTGCTCGACGGCGAGTTCGATCAGGGTCTGGCGGTATTCGGCGGCCTTGTCGGCGAGGTCGGCCGGGATCTCCTCATAGAAGAACTCGGCGCCCAGGCTCTCGTCCTTCCAGATGATCGCGCGGTTCTCGACGAGGTCGACGAGACCCTTGAAGTCGCTCTCGGCGCCGATCGGGAGATAGAGCACCGCCGGCTTGGCACCCAGACGCTCGATGATCGACTTCACGCAATAATCGAAATTGGCGCCGGTGCGGTCGAGCTTGTTGATGAAGCACATGCGCGGCACGCCATATTTGTCGGCCTGGCGCCACACCGTCTCCGACTGCGGCTCGACGCCCGCGACACCGTCGAAACAGGCGACCGCGCCGTCGAGCACACGCAGCGAGCGCTCGACCTCGATCGTGAAATCGACGTGGCCCGGCGTGTCGATGATGTTGATGCGGTGGTCGTTCCAGAAGCAGGTCGTCGCCGCCGAGGTGATGGTGATCCCGCGCTCCTGCTCCTGCTCCATCCAGTCCATCGTCGCGGCGCCGTCATGCACCTCGCCGATCTTGTAGGACTTGCCGGTGTAATAGAGGATGCGCTCGGTCGTCGTCGTCTTGCCGGCGTCGATATGCGCCATGATGCCGATGTTGCGATACCGTTCGAGCGGATGGCTGCGGGCCATGTCTTTGGTCCTTGCGGTCTAGGGTCGTGGAAGTGAGCGGCTGACGCCGATCAGGGAAAGAAGAGCTTGGCGATCGCCGCCCCCGCGCCAAGCAGCGCGGCGACGGCGATCATCGCCTGGAAGATCATGGTGCGCGGCATCAACTCAGTTTCCGCCCGCATCTTGTCCTGTTCGGCATCGAGCTTGCGACGCTCGGCGAAGAATTTCTCCGCTTCCTCGATCGCACGCAGGATTCGCACACGCTGCTCTTCAATGTCGTAGTTATCGCGCTGCTGCGTTGCCATGATGCTCGCCTTCTTTCGCTATATAGCGTGTTACCAGCGATAATGCGAGAAGGCGCGGTTGGCTTCGGCCATGCGGTGCGTGTCCTCGCGCTTCTTGACGGCGTTGCCGCGGTTGTTGGCCGCGTCCATCAGCTCGCCCGACAGGCGCGCGGCCATCGTCGTCTCGCTGCGCGAGCGCGCGGCGGAGATGAGCCAGCGGATCGCGAGCGCCTGCGCGCGCTCGGGGCGCACCTCGACCGGAACCTGATAGGTCGCGCCGCCGACGCGGCGGCTGCGGACCTCGATGCCCGGCTTCACATTGTTGAGCGCGTCGTGGAACATCTGCAGCGGGTCTTTCTTGGCCCGCGTCTCGACGGTCTCGAGCGCGCCGTAGACGATCGACTCGGCGACCGACTTCTTGCCGTCGAGCATGACGCTGTTCATGAACTTGGAGAGCACGATATCCCCGAACTTGGGATCGGGCAGGATGACGCGCTTTTCGGGGCGACGACGACGTGACATGGTTCTGGTCTCCCCTTACTTCGGACGCTTGGCGCCGTACTTCGAACGGCTCTGGCGACGGTCCTTGACGCCCTGCGTGTCGAGCACGCCGCGCAGCACATGATAGCGCACACCCGGAAGGTCGCGCACGCGCCCGCCACGGATCAGCACGACGCTGTGCTCCTGGAGGTTGTGGCCCTCGCCCGGAATGTAGCTGATGACCTCGCGGCTGTTGGTCAGGCGCACCTTGGCGACCTTGCGCAGCGCCGAGTTCGGCTTCTTGGGGGTGGTGGTGTAGACACGGGTGCAGACGCCGCGCTTCTGCGGGTTCTGCTCCATCGCGGGAACCTTGCTCTTGGCCTTTTGCGGCTCGCGGCCCTTGCGGACCAGCTGGTTGATCGTTGGCATGAAGCCCTTCACCTTTTCAGTTACTTTGCCGGCAAACCCCTGATCCGCCGGGAGATGATCCCAACAGCAAAGAGCCCGGCGGCCGCGAGCGACCCCCTGGCCCTTCAAGAGCGTGCGACAATGTTCAAGCTCTGTTTGATCCGCGATCGCCGCCTTGACGACCGCATGGATCGCAAGCCGAATGGCCGCAGAGCAGCGCGCCTATAGTCGGGCCGGTGCCACCCGTCAACCGCCTCCCGCGCGCGCCCGAGTCGCGGCCGCGCCCCGCGCGCTCCTGGCCGGTGGCGGGCCGCGACTGATCGTTTCGACGTGGAAACATGTCGACTCGCCCGGAGTCCGCGCCGCCGGATTCGCCAAGCCGGGAGCGGGCCGGTAGGCGCGCGCATCGCCCTTGGCAGGAGGGCGGCATGAAAACAATCCGACGGGTCTTTCGCGTGCCGATCGTCAACCTCCCCCGCGTCCGGCGGATCGCCGCGCGGATCAACGCCCTGTTCATCGACCGCGAGCTGGTGCTCCGCTCGGGCGGCGCGTTGCGCTTCGTGCGCGTCTCGCGCCGGGCGCAGTTGCGCGCGGCGGCGGGCGCGGGCGCGGCGCTGATGGCATTGGGAACGGGCACCGGCCTGCTCGCCTGGCACGTCGCGAGCCTTGACGCCGCGCACGACCAGATCGCCCTCGAACGCCAGCAGATCAGCGGCAAGGCGGCGACGGTTTCCGCCTACAGCCGGTCGGTCGACGGCCTCGCGCGCGATCTCGAGCAGCGCCAGCAGGCGATCGAGGCGCTGGCGCGCGATCATTTCGGCGCGCCGGTCGGCGAGCAAGGGGCGCCGGCCCCGTCGAAGCCGGGCAAGATCGGCGCCGTCCTGCCCGCCGTCGGTCGGCTGATGGCGCTCGACGCGCGGCAGCGTGACTTCGCGCGCCGGCTCGCCGCGCTCGCCGAACAGCGGGTCACCCGCGCGGAGGCGGCGATCCGCGGCCTCGGCCTCAATCCCGCGACGATCACGGCCGGCGCGCCGCGCGGTCAGGGCGGCCCCTTCATCCCCGCCGCGCTTCCCGCCGATCTTCAGCCGCTCGCGCTCACCCTGTCGCGGCTCGACGCGCTCGAGACCGGGCTCGCGGCGATGCCCACCGGCCGCCCCACTGACGCGCCGATGGAAACGAGCAGCTTCGGCTATCGCCGCGATCCCTTCAACGGGGCGACCGCCTTCCACGCGGGAATCGATTTTCCCGGCCGCTACGGCCAGCCGATCGTCGCCGCCGCCAATGGCCGGGTCAGCTATGTCGGCCCGCGCCCCGGCTATGGCAAGGTGGTTGAGATCGACCATGGCCATGCTATCATGACGCGCTACGCGCATCTTTCAGGCTATGGCGCGCGGGTGGGCCAGAGGGTCGCGCGGGGCGAGCCGATCGGCCGGATGGGCTCGACGGGCCGGTCGACGGGCACGCATCTTCATTTCGAGGTGCGGCTCAATGGCGCGGCGATCAACCCCCGCCGCTTTCTGGAGGCGCGGAGCGATGTTCTCGAAACCCAGCAGATCGCCGGCAGCCGGATCAATGCCGTCCGCGAGCGCGGCTAGGGGCGCGGGCGCGCCCTTCTCGATCCTCGCCGCCGACATCACGATTACCGGCAATGTGAGCGCCAGCGCCGACCTCCACATCGACGGCACGGTCGAGGGCGACATCAGCTGCGCGACCCTCGCGCAGGGCAGGGACAGCCGCATCATCGGCCATGTCAAGGCGCGCGCGGCGCGCATCGGCGGCCTTGTCGACGGATCGATCGACGCGGGCGAGCTTGTCGTCGAAAGCACCGCCCGCATCACCGGCGACGTGACCTACGAGACGATCAGCATCGCCGCCGGCGGCCAGGTCGCCGGCCGCTTCGCGCACAAGGCGCCGGCGGGCGCGGAGCTGAAGCTGGTGGGGGGTTGATCGCCACCCGCGCGCCGGCTCGCCGGCGTCAGATGTGGATCGGCTTGCCCGTCACCGCCATCGCCGCCTCCTTGAGCGCCTCGGCATGGGTGGGGTGCGCGTGGCAGGTGTAGGCGATATCCTCCGATGACGCGCCGAACTCCATCGCCTGCGCGGCCTGCGCGATCATGTCGCCGGCCGGCCCGGCGATCATCCACACGCCCAGCACCCGGTCGGTCGCGGCGTCGGCGATGACCTTCACGAAGCCGTCGGTGTCCCTGATCGTCTTGGCGCGGCTGTTGGCCATCATCGGGAACTTGCCGACCCTGACCTCCCCCCGCTCGCGCGCCTGCTCCTCGGTGAGGCCGACGCCGGCGATCTCGGGATGGGTGTAGACGACCGAGGGGATGACATCGTGGTTCACGATGCCCGTGAGCCCGGCGATATTCTCCGCCACCGCGACGCCCTCGTCCTCCGCCTTGTGCGCCAGCATCGGGCCGGGGATCACGTCGCCGATCGCCCACACGCCGGGCACCGCGGTCGCGAAGTCGTGCCCCGTCTCAATCTGCCCGCGCGCGTTGGGGACGAGCCCGATGGCGTCGAGCCCGAGCCCCTCGGTGTTGGGCCGCCGCCCGATCGCGACGAGCACCGCGTCCGCCGCGATCGTCTCCGCCGCGCCGCCGGCCGCCGGCTCGACGGTGACGCTCGCCTTGCCACCATCGACCGTCACGCCCGTGACCTTGGTGCCGGTGCGGATGTCGAAGCCCTGCTTCCTGAAAATCTTCGCCGCCTCCTTGCGCACCTCGCCGTCCATGCCGGGGAGGATCTGGTCGAGATACTCGACCACCGTCACCTTGGCGCCGAGCCGGCCCCACACCGATCCCAGCTCGAGCCCGATGACCCCGCCGCCGATCACCACCAGATGCTCGGGCACCTTGGGCAGCGCCAGCGCGCCGGTCGAATCGACCACCACGCCCGCGTCATTGTCCACCGCCACGCCCGGCAGCGGCGTCACGCCCGATCCGGTGGCGATGACGATGTTGCGCGCGGTCACCGCCTTGCCCGCGACATCGACGGTGTGCGGCCCGGTGAAACGGGCATGGCCCTGAAGCCAGTCGACCTTGTTCTTCTTGAAGAGGAAGGCGACGCCCTGCGTCAGCCCTTTGACCGCCTCGGCCTTGTCGGCGTGCATCGCGTCGAGGTCAAGCTCGACCGAGCCGAAGCGCACGCCATGCTTCGTCATCGCCCCGCCCTTCGCCTCGGCGAACAGCCCGGAGGCGTTGAGCAGCGCCTTGGACGGGATGCAGCCGACATTGAGGCAGGTGCCGCCCAGCGTCTCCCGGCTCTCCGCGCACGCGGTCCTGAGGCCAAGCTGAGCCGCCCGGATCGCCGCCACGTAGCCGCCCGGCCCGGCGCCGATGACGAGAACGTCGTAGTCATAGTCGGCCATGTCTCACTTCCATCGATGTGCAGTTGTTCATACGATGCTTCCCGAGGGTGGCTGATCCGTCACGTCTCTGGAAAGCGGCGAAACCGGACTTGTGTTGTCGTCACCACAGCCACATGCCCCGCCAGCCGATCATCCTCAATGACTTCGAGCAGTGCTTGTGCGATCGCGTCCTGCTCGAACGGTTCGCACCGAATATAGATCAGCGCGGGCGGAGCGACATGCCCCTGCGCGAAGATCAGGTCGCTGAAGTCACTATCCTCGCTGATCAATACCCGGTCTTCGGCCCTTGCCCGCCCGATATGCTCGACGTCGCTCGCGGTCGGGCAGACCAGCGCGGCACGCATGACGTCATGCCCGGCGTCGGTCAGGGCTTGCGCGATGCGCCGGCCGATATGAACATCCAGCAGAAATCTCAAGCAGCCCTGGCCTTGCCGATAGCGGCATAGTCCTCATCGCTCATCAAATCGGCGGCAAAGGCTGCCGCCGCCTGAAGATGGATGGGTTCGATGCCGGGAAACTCCTCGCCGATCTGTTCGGCTTGCCAGCCCGCGCCCATCAGCTTGAGCACGAACTCGACCTTGATCCGTGTGCCGCGAAAGATGGGCTTGCCAAAGCCGATCTCGGGGTCGGAGTGGATATGCGCTTTCCAGTCCATTGCACCGAACCTCACAAATCGATCAAAATCCGCGTCGGATCCTCGATCGCGTTCTTGACCGCGACGAGGAACGTCACCGCCTCGCGTCCGTCGATCAGGCGGTGATCGTAGCTGAGCGCCAGGTACATCATCGGCCGCGCGACGATCTGCCCGTCGCGCACCACCGGCCGGTCCTCGATGCGGTGGAGGCCGAGCACGCCCGACTGCGGCGGGTTGATGATCGGCGTGGACATGAGGCTGCCGAACACGCCGCCGTTGGAAATGGTGAAGGTGCCGCCCTTCATGTCCTCCATCGTCAGCGTGCCGTCCTTCGCGCGCTTGCCGAAGTCGGCGATCGCCTTTTCGATCTGCGCGACGCTCATCTGGTCGGCGTCGCGGATCACGGGGACGACAAGGCCGTTGGGCGCGCTCACCGCGACCGAGATGTCGGCGAAGTCGTTGTAGACGATCTCGTCGCCCTCGATCTGCGCGTTGACCGCCGGCACGTCCTTGAGCGCCATGCACACGGCCTTGGTGAAGAAGCCCATGAAGCCGAGGCGGATGCCGTGCTTCTTCTCGAACAGATCCTTGTAGCGGCTGCGCGCCTCCATCACCGCCGTCATGTCGACATCGTTGAAGGTGGTGAGGATCGCGGCGGTCTCCTGCGCGCTCTTGAGCCGCCTGGCGACGGTCTGGCGCAGGCGGGTCATCTTGACGCGCTCCTGCTTGCGGCCGCTGGCGCTAACGGCCGGAACGGGCGCGGCCGGTGCCGGAGCCGCCGGCGCTGCGGGAGCGGGCGCAACGGCGGTGCCCGCCGCGATCGCCGCCATGACGTCATCCTTGGTCAGGCGCCCGTCCTTGCCGGTGCCCGCGATCTTGCTCGGGTCGAGGCCATGTTCCAGCACGAGGCGGCGCACCGCCGGCGACAAGGTGATGTTGCCGGGCTCGCCCGCTTCCTCGACGGCTTCGGCGACCGCTGGCGCCGGAGCGGCAGCGGCGGGAGCGGCTGGGGCGGGCGCAAGCGCGGCGGCGGCGGGCGGCGGCGGTGAAGCGGTCGCGCCCCGCCCCTCCTCGATCACCGCGATCACCGCGCCGACATTGACCGTGTCGCCTTCCCTGACGAGTTGCTCGCCCATCACGCCGGCGGACGGCGCGGGCACGTCGACCGCGACCTTGTCGGTTTCGAGGCTCGCGATCGGTTCGTCCTGCTTCACCGCGTCGCCCGGCTTCTTGAGCCACTGGCCGACCGTCGCTTCGGTCACGGACTCGCCCAGCGTGGGAACTTTGACTTCGGTCGTCATCCTCTATCCTCCGTTCCCCCGCGCAAGCGGGGGTCCATGGGCTCCCGCTCGCGCGGGAGAACAAAATCAGCCGCGGACATCACGCCGGGCCTCAACCCTTCTTCTGCCGTTTGATTTCCGCCCGCACGCTGTGGCCGAGCGCATCGGCGATGAGCGCGCCCTGTTCGGCGAGGTGGCGCTTGGCAAGGCCCGTGGCGGGCGACGCCGCCGCCTTGCGCCCGGCATAGCGCGCGCGCATCGGCGCCTTGCCGGCCGCGTCGAGCGCCTGCTCGATGAACGGCTCGACAAAGAACCAGGCGCCGTTGTTGCGCGGCTCCTCCTGGCACCAGATCACCTGTTCGAGCGCGGGCATCCGCGCGATCCGCACCGCCAGCGCCTCGGTCGGGAAGGGATAGAGCTGCTCTATCCGCACGATCTGGATGTCCTCGCTCCCGGCCGCGTCGCGCGCTTCCATGAGGTCGTAGGCGACCTTGCCCGAACAGAGCACGAGCCGCCTCGTCCGCGCGTCCGGCGCGGGATTGTTGTCGGAAAGGATGCGCTTGAAATGGGTCGCGCCGAGGAAATCCTCCGCCCGGCTCACCGCCGCCTTGTGGCGGAGCAGCGACTTGGGCGTGAAGATGACGAGCGGCTTCCTGAACGGCCGCAGCATCTGCCGACGCAGAATGTGGAAGTAGTTGGCCGGCGTCGTGCAGTTGGCGACCTGGATGTTGCCCTCCGCGCAGAGCTGCAGGAACCGCTCGATCCGCGCCGAGCTGTGCTCCGGCCCCTGCCCCTCATAGCCGTGCGGCAGGAGCATGACGAGCCCGTTGGCGCGCAGCCACTTGGCCTCCGACGCGGCGATATACTGGTCGATGATGATCTGCGCGCCGTTGGCGAAGTCGCCGAACTGCGCTTCCCACAGCACGAGGCTGGTCGGATCGGCCATGGCATAGCCGAACTCGAAGCCGAGCACGCCATATTCGGAGAGCGGGCTGTCGAGCACCTCGAACCGGCCATGCGGGACGGTCGAGAGCGGGATGTACTTGTTTTCGCTATCCTGATCGACCCAGACGCTGTGCCGCTGGCTGAACGTGCCGCGCCCGGAATCCTGCCCCGACAGCCGCACGCCATAGCCCTCGGTCAGCAAGCTGCCGAACGCCAGCGCCTCGCCCGTCGCCCAGTCGAAGCCCGCGCCGTTCGCGAACATCTCCGCCTTGGCCTCCAGGATGCGGCGCAGCGTCTTGTGGATGTTGAGCCCCTCGGGGACCGTGGTGAGCGTCCGCCCGAGGCTCTCGAGCAGCTTGCCGCTGATCGCGGTCTCGACATTCTTGCGCGCGGTCTCGATATCGGCGGGCTGGTGCAGGCCGGACCAGCGGCCGGCGAACCAGTCGGCCTTGTTGGGCTTGTAGCTCTTGGCCGACTCGAACTCCTCCTCGAGCAGGCTGGTGAACTCGTCGGTCGCCTGATCCACGAAGCCGTCGTCGATCACCCCTTCCGCCTTCAGCCGCGCGCCATAGACCTCGCTCACCGGCGGATGCTGGCGGATCTTGGCGTACATCAGCGGCTGGGTGAAGCTCGGCTCGTCGCCCTCGTTATGGCCAAAGCGGCGATAGCACCACATGTCGATCACGACGTCGCGGTGGAAGGTCTGGCGATATTCGGTCGCGAGCTTGCACGCGAAGGTCACCGCTTCCGGGTCGTCGCCGTTGACGTGGAGGATCGGCGCCGCGACGCCCTTGGCGACGTCGCTCGGATAGGGCGAGGAACGCGCGAACTGCGGCGAGGTGGTGAAACCCACCTGATTGTTCACGACGAAATGGATGCAGCCGCCGGTATTGTAGCCCCGGATGCCGGAGAAGCCGAAACATTCCCACACGATCCCCTGCCCGGCAAAGGCCGCGTCGCCGTGAATCAGCACGGGCAGCACCTGTTCGTGCTTTTCGAGGTCGCCGCGGAACACCTGCTGCGCGCGCACCTTGCCCAGCACCACCGGATCGACGGTTTCGAGATGCGAGGGGTTGGGGACGAGGCTCATGTGCACCTTGATCCCGTCGAACTCGCGGTCGGTCGAGGTGCCGAGATGATATTTGACGTCGCCCGATCCGCCGACATCCTCGGGATTGGCGGTGCCGCCGGAAAACTCGTGAAAGATGACGCGGAAGCCCTTGGCCATCACATTGGCGAGCACGTTGAGCCGCCCGCGATGCGCCATGCCATAGACGATCTCGCGCACGCCCTGCGCGCCGCCATATTTGATGACCGCCTCGAGCGCCGGGATCATCGACTCGCCGCCGTCGAGCCCGAAACGCTTGGTCCCGACATATTTCCGGCCGAGGAACTTCTCGTACTGCTCGGCATGGATGACCTTGGTCAGGATCGCCTTCTTGCCGTTGGGCGTGAAGATGATCTCCTTGTCCTTGCCTTCCATCCGATCCTGGAGGAATCGCCGCTCCTCGACATCGGGGATGTGCATATATTCGAGGCCGACATTGCCGCAGTAATTGGCGCGCAGGATGCCCACCAGCTCGCGGACCGTCGTCCACTGGAGCCCGAGATTGCCGCCGAGGAAGATGCGGCGATCGAGGTCGGCGCCGGTGAAGCCATGATATTCCGGCGTCAGGTCCGCCGGCAGGTCACGATGGGTGAGCCCCAGCGGATCGAGATTGGCGGCCAGATGCCCGCGCACGCGATAGGTGCGGATGAGGAGCATGGCGCGGATCGAGTCGGACGCCGCCTGCGTCAGCTCCGCCTCGCTCAGCGCCGGCGCGCCGGCCTTGGCCACCGCCGCCTTGACCGCGAGCTGCATCTGCGTGGGGTCGAGCGCCGCGGTGAGGTCGTCGGTCGCCGTCACCGGCCAGTTGGCGCGCGCCCAGCTCGGGCCGGGCTCGGGTTCGATGTCGAAGGCATGTGCTTCCATATTCATCGTTCTTCACCCACTACTGTGTCCCCGCGAAGGGGGGGACCCATGACTGGCGACGCGCCTGACACCCTTGATCCTTCGACTACGGTGTCCCCGCGCAGGCGGGAACCCATGGTGAGTGCCTTCATCTCACACCTTCCCCGGCCAACTCCGGATAAAGATCCACCCAGCGCGGATTACATCCGGCAATTCTTGCGATCTTCCAAGCGCGGTTCCATTTCTTCATCTGACGTTCGAATGCCCGTGCATCGTCAATCGATGCGAACGCCTCGAACCAGACCAGCGTCTTGCATCCATACCGCTTGGTGAACCCGCTGATGAGGCTTTCACGATGCTGCCAGACCCGTTGCACCAGATCGCTGGTGACACCGATGTAGATGGTGCCGTTGGGGCGGCTTGCCATGATGTAAACACAACCCGCACGCATCGCACCTCCGCCATGGGTCCCCGCCTGCGCGGGGACACAGTGGAAATCACCCCCGCAACACCTCCAGCAGCGTCGTCCCCAGCTCCGACGGGCTGGCGGCAACCTTGATGCCGGCGGCTTCCATCGCCGCGATCTTGTCCTCCGCGCCGCCCTGGCCGCCCGAGACGATCGCGCCGGCATGGCCCATGCGGCGGCCGGGCGGCGCGGTGCGGCCGGCGATGAAGCCCGCCATCGGCTTCTTGCGCCCGCGCTTCGCCTCGTCGATCAGGAACTGCGCCGCCTGCTCCTCGGCGTTGCCGCCGATCTCGCCGATCATGATGATGCTCTGCGTCGCCTCGTCGGCGAGGAACAGTTCGAGCACGTCGATGAAATTGGTGCCGTTGACCGGATCGCCGCCGATCCCCACCGCCGTCGTCTGCCCCAGGCCCGCGTTCGACGTCTGGAACACCGCCTCATAGGTGAGCGTGCCCGAGCGCGAGACGACGCCGACCGAACCCTGCTTGAAGATCGATCCGGGCATGATACCGATCTTGCACTCGCCCGGCGTCAGCACGCCAGGACAGTTCGGGCCGATCAGCCGCGACCTGCTCCCCGACAGCGCGCGCTTGACGCGCACCATGTCGAGCACCGGGATGCCTTCCGTGATGCACACGATCAGCGGCACCTCGGCATCGATCGCCTCGAGGATCGAATCGGCCGCGAACGGCGGCGGCACGTAGATGACGCTGGCGGTGGCGCCCGTCGCCGCCTTCGCCTCGGCCACCGTGTCCCAGATCGGCAGGCCGGTCTCGGCATGGGTGGTGCCGCCCTTGCCCGGCGTGACGCCCCCGACCATCCGCGTGCCATAGCTAAGCGCCTGCTGCGTATGGAAGGTGCCGGTCGCCCCGGTCATCCCCTGCGTGATGACCCTGGTGTTCTTGTCGACGAGGATGCTCATCCAGTCATTCCTATGGCCGGTGGGAAACGGAAAGGACAACCGCGAGCTTGCCCAGATCATATTGCGCTTTAACCTGAGCGCTCGCGGCAGCCCAAACCGTGATGTGCGGATCGCCCTGACGCAGGTCTTTGATATCAGTACTCACGACGGGCTCGCCAAATTTCAGCGTCGTATACCTGTTCAGTTCCGCGAACCGCGCGGCATCGTCGAAATGGCCGACGACATTGCATTGTCGCACATCTGCCCGGCCAGCGACGCGCACAATGAAAATGTCCGCGTTCGAACTGGTCCTCTCATAGCCGACGAACTGCATCGAGGCGTCGCCGGTGGTGCTTCCCTGAACCCAGCCGGCGCTGGCAAGCCGTGCGATATCGACTGGCCCCTCGGAGACCGCGCCGAGACAGTCAGCGACCGCATCGCCGACTTGCTCAATCGTGGCCATGCGCTTGGCGGGATCGGCGGCACGACCTTGCGTCCCAGCCGCGACCAAAGCGAACGGCAGTCCGATGACCGCCAAGCGAAGAATATGAGGGTTTTTCTTCACTGACCTAATAGCATCTTTATGCCAGCGACCCATCAATACCCTTGCACGCCACCAGCAGCTCCCGCACCGCGTCCACGCTCACCTGGAAGTTCGCCTTTGCCTCGTCGTCGAGGGCGATCTCGATGACGTCCTCCGCGCCGCCCGCGCCGATCACCACGGGCACGCCGACATAGAGCCCGTCGAGGCCGTACTTCCCGTCGACATGGACGGCACAAGGCAGGATGCGCTTCTGGTCGCCCAGATATGCCTCGGCCATCGCGATGGCGCTCGTCGCGGGCGCGTAGAAGGCGCTGCCGGTCTTCAAGAGCCCGACGATCTCGCCGCCGCCGCCGCGCGTGCGCTGGACGATGGCGTCGATCCGCTCCTTGGTCGACTTGCCCATCTTGACGAGGTCGTCGACCGGGATGCCCGAGACGGTGGTGTAGCTCGTGACGGGCACCATCGTGTCGCCATGGCCGCCGAGCACGAAGGCGTTGACGTCCTTCACGCTGACGCCGAATTCCCACGCGAGGAAGGTCGCGAAGCGCGCCGAATCGAGCACGCCCGCCATGCCGACCACCTTCTGATGCGGCAGGCCGGAAAACTCGCGCAGCGCCCACACCATCGCGTCCAAGGGATTGGTGATGCAGATGACGAAGGCGTCGGGCGCGTGCGCCCTGATCCCCTCGCCCACCGCTTTCATCACTTTGAGATTGATGCCGAGCAGGTCGTCCCGGCTCATGCCGGGCTTGCGGGCGACGCCGGCGGTGACGATGATGACGTCGGCGCCGGCGATGTCGGCATAGTCGTTGCTGCCCGTGATCTTCGCGTCGAAGCCCTCGACCGGCCCGCATTGCGAGAGGTCGAGCGCCTTGCCCTGCGGCAACCCCTCGGCCACGTCGAACAGGACGATGTCGCCCAGTTCCCTCTTCGCCGCCAGATGCGCGAGCGTGCCGCCGATATTGCCAGCGCCGATGAGCGCGATCTTCTTACGGGCCATGCGTTCGGTCCTCCAATCTGCAACCTTGGAATTGCGGCCCGCTTAGGCCGGAACGGTTAACGATTCAATCGCGTTCTTTCGGGTATTTTTGCGACTGGTTCTCATTCGCATTACAGTTCCTCGCCCCCCACGCCGGCGTGCCGCGCGCTGTCTGGCCACCGGCCGCCCGCTTTTCGCGGGAGCGCGGCGACTGTCGTCAGGTCAAGGGCGACGCCACCGCCGACGCCCCATGCGGCAAAGCGAGATAGTCGCGGCTTTGCATCTCGTGGAGGCGCGAGGCGGTGCGGGCGAATTCGAACGATCCGTCGCCTGCCACATAGAGGTCGTCGGGCTCCGCGTCGGCGGCGGCAAGGAACTTGACCTTGTTCTCGTAGAGCGAGTCGACCAGCGTCACGAACCGCGCCGCCTCGTTGCGGCTGTCCGGCCCCATCACCGGGATGCCGACCATCATGACGGTGTGGAAGCGGCGGGCGAGCGACAGGTAATCGGGCGCGCCGCGCGCCTCGCCGCACAGCTTCCTGAACGAGAAGACCGCGACGCCCTTGAGGCTCTTGGGCACATGCAGCGTGCGGCCCACGCCCACCGGCAGTTCCTCGCTCGGCACGTTGCGCGCGTCCTCGACCGGATAATCGGTGAGACGGAAGAAGGCGTCGCGCAGCGCCTGCGTCGCCGCCGGGCCATTGGGCACATGCCAGGTCGGCGCGCCGCCCAGCCGTTCGAGCCGGTAGTCGGTCGGCCCGTCGAGCTTCAGTATGTCGAGCTTCGCCTCGATGAGGTCGATGAAGGGCAGGAACAGGTCGCGGTTGAGCCCGTCCTTGTAAAGATCGCGCGGCGGCCGGTTGGAGGTGGCGACCACGGTCACCCGCCGCTCGATCAGCGCGGTGAACAGGCGCGAGAGGATGGCGGCGTCGGCGCTGTTGTTGATGACGAGTTCGTCGAAGCACAGCAGCCGCGCCTCATTGGCGATGGCGGCGGCGACGGGCGGGATGGGATCGCCGCTCTCGCTCTCGCGCGCCTCGCGCAGGCGGGCGTGGACGTCCTGCATGAAGGCGTGGAAATGGACGCGACTCTTGCGGGGCTCGGCGACCGCGCCATAGAACAGGTCCATCAGCATCGACTTGCCGCGCCCGACCCCGCCCCAGAGATAGAGGCCGCGCGGCGGATCGGGCAGCCTTCCGAGCATCCGCCAGAGCACGCTGCCGCGCGGGGGCACCGCATCGATCTGCTGCTGCAGCTCATTGAGCCGTGTCGCCGCGCGGCGCTGAGCGGGATCGGGGCGCAGCTCGCCCCGCGCCATCAGGGCTTCATAGCGGTCGAGGACGCAGGTCATGGCGCCACGCGCTCAACCAGGCCGATGGTGTCGAGCGAAGGCGAGACACGCTGGCGACACCGCTTCTCGACGTCGCCCGAAGCGAACGGATGGAATGGCACCAGGCTCGCCGCCCCCTAGAGCTGCCGTTCGACCAGCATCTTCTTGGTCTCGGCGATCGCCTTGGCGGGCGAGAGACCCTTGGGGCAGACATTGGCGCAGTTCATGATCGTGTGGCAGCGATAGAGCCGGAAGGGATCTTCCAGCTCGTCGAGCCGTTCGCCCGTCATCTCGTCGCGGCTGTCGGCGAGCCAGCGATAGGCCTGGAGCAGGATCGCCGGCCCCAGGAACTTGTCGCTGTTCCACCAGTAGCTCGGGCAGCTCGTCGAGCAGCAGGCGCACAGAATGCATTCGTAGAGCCCGTCGAGCTTCTCGCGCTCGGCCGGCGACTGCAGCCGCTCCTTGCCCGAGGGCGGCGGCGTCACCGTCTTGAGCCAGGGCTGGATCGCGGCATATTGCGCGTAGAAATGGGTGAAATCCGGGACGAGATCCTTGATGACATCCATGTGCGGCAGCGGCGTGATCCGCACATCGCCCTTGAGATCCTCGATCGCGGTGGTGCAGGCGAGCCCGTTGCGCCCGTTGATGTTCATCGAGCAGGAACCGCAGATGCCCTCGCGGCACGAGCGGCGGAAGGTCAGCGAACTGTCCTGCTCGCTCTTCATCTTGATGAGCGCGTCGAGCACCATCGGCCCGCAGGCGTCGAGGTCGATCTCGAACGTGTCGTAGCGCGGGTTCTCGCCCTTGTCGGGATCGTAGCGATAGACCTTGAACGTCTTCACCCGCCTGGCATCCGGCGCCGCCTTGTGCACCGCGCCGCTGGAGCGGACGGTGCTGTTCTTGGGCAGGAAGAATTCGGCCATGCGCTTAAATCCCGTGCGTCGCTGCGTGCGTCCCTGAACTATATGGGGGCGCGGGTGTCAAGGCGCGAGGGGGGTGGCGCGGCCGAACGGGCGACGCGGCAGCTCCCGATCCCGACCGACGCGAGGTTCATCGACGAGGAAGGCTTTGGAGGAATTGCGCGAGCGCCTCCGCCCCGCGTACCGATGCCGGCCGCTGATCTGAACGGTCGATGGTGTAGGCGAACCTGTCGCGCTGGACCGGCGCATATCGGGCGCCGAGCCCCGGCAGGTCGGCCAACAGCGCCGGTAGCGCCCCGGCATCGCGTATCACCGGGCCGTTGCTCCAGAAATCATAGGCGCGGTCGTTGCCGGCATGGGTGTCGATAAAAATGACAGGTCGCGGCCGGGCCAGAAATTCGTAGACCTGGCTGCTGACGTCACCCAGATACGCATCGGCGCCGCGCATGTAGGTCATGTCGAAAAGCCGTGGACTGTCGACATCGATAAGGATGTTCGGGCTCTCGCGCCAGCGCCGCTCGATACCCGGTCGCCAGCGCGCGATCCGGTATTCGGGAGAGATATGCAGCGCCTTGCGGAACAGCATGACATGCGGGGCGAAGACGAGGTTGTACGTCTGTCCGGCCGGACCGGCGAACCAGTCCAGGATCGCCGGACCATGATCGTACCAGCTCGACAGGTGCGGATCGAAATGTGGATTGTAAACGACGACGGGACGGTCGTTCGCAAAGAGCGAGGGTCGCCCGTCCAGCGCGATCCGGTCGAATTTGGCGTAACCGATGATCCGGCAGCGATCGGGGCTGATGATGCCATGCGCCGCCATCTCGTCCACGACCTTGCGTCCGCTGAGCAGCATCAGGTCGAACTGAGCCATTTCGGGGTGATAGGTGACGCCACGGTCCCCGGCCCCATGCGGCACGAAGACGAACCGGGGCGCCCGTCCGTCGCGCGCGAGCAACCGGCGTTTGATGCGCAGGCATGTGCGCTCGGTCGACACAAGCATGTCGAGCGACGCAAAGAAGTCGATGGCCCTGTGGAGACGCGTGATGCGACGAACCGGCGCCACGCGATTGACGGGCGCGGTCAACCAGCTCATCCAGCCGGGCAGATCGAGGTTGTGCCACCGCAGTGCCGTGGCCTCGTCCTGCGAAAGCAACGACCGCAAATGACTGGCGATCTGTGGCGAACCCGTCGCTGCGATGATCTCCGCTTCGGGATGGGCGAGCGCCATCCGGCCAGCGATCGAGGCCGTATGCGCGGCTTGATGCGCGGCATCGTGATTGAAAAGGAAAGCGACCCGACGCGCGTCGAGACACGATTTATCCATCACGCCGCTCCCGAGAAGCGCGAGGCCATCAACTCGACGATGGCCTGGGCCGCTCGCAACGAGGCGCCGGCGCGGGTGTCGCCCAGCGACGCGGCGGTCAGGTCTCGCTGCACGTCGATGAACGCGGCGTGCCGCGCCGTGGCGCGCGCGATGGCGGGCAGGATATCCGCCGGCCGATCCACCACCTCGCCCATTTCCCAGAAGCGATACTCGGCGTCACCGCGCCACGCCGCCCCATGCATGTTGAGGAAGACGCAGGGGCGCGGCCGCGCGGTGAACTCATACACCTGGCTCGACACGTCCCCGACGTAGATGTCGGCCATGTCGACATAGGTTCCATCCACGCAATTGTCCGAGCCTGTGTCGAAGTGGACGTTCGGTGTCGAGCGCGCGTTCCATCTGTCGCGAACACGCTGGCGGCGTCGGCGAAACATCTTCACATGCGGCGCGACAATGAGGTTGAAGGTCCGCTGATTGGCGAACTGCGCCAGCATGGGGCCGATGGCCTTGTTCCACGAACTCTGCTTGGGCGCCTTGTGCGGATTGTAGAGCACGACCGGCCGGGCTTCCTCGAACAGGACTGGCGCGATCCCGCCGATGCGATCGGCGACATCCATCTTGATATAGCCGACGGCGCGCACAGCGTCGGGGCGCGTCAAGCCCAGTGCGATGAGGCGGTCGCGCGTCTTTTCGCCGCTGACCAGAGCCAGGTCGAACGCGCGCGTCCTGGGGTTCCAGGCCGCCGATCGATCCCCCGCGCCATGCGAGACATAGATGAGAGGCGGGCAGCGTGGACCCAGCAGACGGCGCAGGATGGCCACGTCTCGTTCCAGGGAAACAATGGCGTCGAAGCGGCTCAGCAATTCAAGGTTCGCTGCCAGAACGGCCGTCTTGGCCAGGCCGAACACACGCAGTGTCTGGATCGCCCGTCCGATAGCGGCGGGGCGTAACCATATGCGCTGTGCGACCTTCTCGCCGAACGCGCGCTCGATCCTGTCGAGATGGCGCGGCGTCGCCACATCATTGTAGAGAACGGAGACCTCGATGCCATGCTGCGCTTGCAGCGCCAAAGCGACCGAATGGCCATGATACACTTGATACGCCTCGGCATTGTACAGCATGGCAATGCGCATGGCTCGGGCGTTCTGTGCCGTCATCAGGAGGTGAGCGGGAACATGGGGCTTGGCAAGCGCCCGCCGATACCCGAAAGCCGGCGCATGGAAAAGGGTCACATGCGTGGAGACGGGCCTGCACCGGTCTCGCGCGCGGACACCGACACCCCCCTCAGGCGGATCGCCCGCAATTCCGGCTGGCTGTTCAGCGGCAAGCTGGTGGCGGCAGCGCTCAGCTTTTTTTACCTCGCACTAGTGACGCGAACGCTGGGGCCGGCGCATTTCGGCCTCTTCATCCTCATCGTGACGACCGTCCAGTTCATCAAGACGCTGCTCAGCTTCGACAGCTGGCAGGCGGTCGTGAAGTATGGCCAGCCCGCGGTGCATGATAGCGACCGGCAACAACTGGGCCGGCTCACCGGGCTTTGCCTGGCGATCGATATCGGGGCCGGGCTGATCGCAATGGCCATCGCGCTGTCGGTCCTGTTCCTGTTCGGCGACCGGCTTGGCCTCTCGCCTGACAGCCGGACGATCGCCGCGATTTACACGATTGCCTCGATGCTTGCCGTGCGATCTACTGCGGTAGGGCTGCTGCGACTTGTCGATCGGTTCGCGGCCGGTGCGTTCGCCGATACCATGTCGTCAATATCGCGCATGGCGGGCGCGATCCTCGCGGCGATCGTCCAGCCCGACGTGACGGGCTTCCTCCTCGCGTGGGCCATGTCCGAGCTGGTCGTCTCTTGCACCTACTGGATCATGGTCCGGCGCTATTGCGGACCACTGATGAGCCGCCCGCGCGTCATCGCGGCCTGGACCGCTCTAGAGGCATTTCCCGGTGTTCTGCGATTTCTGGTCGCGACAAATTTCGCCTCGACGCTACGCGCGATCGTCAGCCAGGGTCCGGTGCTGCTCGTCGGCGGTTTCGCCGGCGTCACCATGGCCGGGTTTTACCGGCTCGCGACACAGCTTGCCTCCGCCATGGCACTCGTGGCGCAGATGGTCTCCCGATCGATCTTCACCGAGATGGCGCGCAGCCGCGGCCGCCATGGCGCCGGGACGCCATCCCATGATGTGTATCGCACGCTCTGGCAAAGCTTCCGGCTCGCCATCGCCGGCGCCGTCGTGATCGCCGCGCTGCTCCTGTTCGCGGGCAAGCCGTTCCTGCTGCTGATGGCCGGGCGCGATTTCCTGCCGGCCTATCCGCTGCTGCTGCTGCTGGGGTTCGCCACCGTGTTCGAGATCAGCGGCGTGGGCTTCGCGCCGCTGCTCCTGGCGACCGACCGGGCAAGGCTGGTCGTCTACATCCAGGTTGGCGGTGTCATCGTGCTGGCGATATTGCTCGCGGCGCTATTGCCCAGCCATGGCGCCCAGGGCGCCGCGATCGCCGTGCTGACGGCCGCCATCGTCCAGTTCGGGGCGCTCGGCGCGGCCGTGCGCTTCGCTGCCCGGACCGACAGGACGGCAATCTGAGCGCGGGCTCACGCCGCCAAAATCCGCTCGATCAGCGCGATGTCCTCGGGCTTGTCGGCGTCGATGCACGCTTCCGCCTCGGCCAGCGGCACCAGCACCGCGTCGAGCCCGAGCCGCCGCCCCGCCCAGGCAAGCGCGCACGGCAGGCTCATGACCCGCAGCATCGCGAGCGCCAGCAGCAGCGGCCCGAACGCGCCGATCACGCGCCGGCCCTTCTTGCGGTCCTGCTCGATCCCGCGCCACAACCGCACGGCTTCGAGCGCGCGTTCGCTCCCCAGCCAGAACAGATTGGCGCCGGACCACGCACCGCCCGCGAAGCGCAGCCATGTCCGCCGGCTCTCGGGATAGCGGGCGCGCAGCACCCGCCGCTCGACCATCGCCACGGCGAGGTCATGGCCCCGCGCCCCGGCCACGAGCGCGTCGAGCATCGCGCCCGACAGCAGCACATTGTCCGCCGTGGTGAGAATGGTGGGGAAGCGCATCTCGCCCGCGGCCTGAAGGTCGAGCAGCGACTGGCTGATCCCCGCCCCGCTGCCGGCGAAGCGCATACGCGGATCGGCGACCGCCCATCCCAGACCCGGATCGGCGCGCAAGATGTCGAGTTGCTGCGCCAGCACCGTCACCCGCCCGACGTCCCCCCGCGCGAGCAGCGGCCGCAGCGTGCGCGAGAGCATCGGCTCGCCGGCGATCGGGATCAGCGCCTTGGTCGCCACGCCATAGGCGTCGCGCAGCGGATCGGGGCCGGGCCGGCTGCCCGCCAGCACGATGATGTCGAGGCCCGCCGCTTGCGCCGTCATGCCCGCGCCATAGCGGCGGCGGCGACGCAATGCATGGCTCTTTTTGCCGCGCCGGCCGTTGTCGCGCCCGATGAAGCAGTGGATGGTCACCAATCACGCCAGCGGCAGCGCCGATCCCGCACGGGTCGAGGCGATGCGCGCCACCTTTGCCGAGGGCGGCCAGCCGATCGAGCGCGTCATCGTCTGCGGCGACGAGCCGCTGCCCTCCGCCGCCGAGGTACGCAGCGACGCCGTCGACCGGGTCGTCATCTTCACCGGCGACGGCACGATCAACGGCACCGCCGACCGGCTCGAGGGGTGGGACGGCGAAGTGCTGGTGCTCCCCGGCGGCACGATGAACCTCCTCTCCCGCGCGCTCCATGGCGAGCGCGACGTCGATATGATCATCGCCGCGACGCTCGCCGGCGAGGTGTGCGCGACGCCCGTCCCGGTGATCCGCGGCTGTGGCCAGGCGGCGCTGTGCGGCGTCATCGCCGGCCCGACAACGGCGTGGGGCGAGGTGCGCGAGCATATGCGTCGCACCGACCTGCGTGGCCTCGCCGAAAGCGTGCCGCAGGCCATCAGCCGGACCTTCCAGGGCGAGGGCGTGCGCGTCGAGGGGCACCCGAACAGCTACCAGGCCATATACCTCCAGCCGAGCGCGAACGGGATGACGGTGGAGGGCGTGCTCGCCGACCACGCCGCCGACCTCGTCAAGCATGGCTGGGCGTGGCTCACCGGCGATTTCCGCAACGGCCCGACCGAGCGGCTCGCCGAGACCGACCGGGTGACGCTGCGGGGTACGAGCCCGGTTGGCCTGCTCATCGACGGCGAACGCGCCGAGGCCGAAACCCCGTGCAGTTTCGAGGTCGAGCCCTCGCGCCTGCGTTTCCTCTCGACGCAGGGCGGCGTCCGGTGGTGACGCTCGCCCATGTCTCGGACCTTCATTTCGGGCGCGAGGACCGGGCGGCGCTCGACTGGTTCGCGGGCGAGATGGCGGTGCATCGGCCCGACGCGATCATCGTCACCGGCGATCTCACGATGCGCGCGCGGGCGCACGAGTTCGAGGCGGCGCGGCAATGGCTCGCGCTGCTGCCCGCGCCCGTCTCGATCGAGGTCGGCAATCACGATCTGCCCTATTTCAATCCCCTGCGCCGGCTAGTGGCCCCCTATGGCCGGTTCGCGGCGGTCGAGCGCATGGTCGAGCGCGCGTTCGATCTGCCCGATGTCGCCATTATCCCCTTGCGCACCACGGCGCGCATCCAGTGGCGCTGGAACTGGTCCAAAGGGCATGTGACGGCCGAACGCCTCGCGACCGCCGCCGCCGATCTGGCCGCGATACCCAAGCGCCACCGGCTGATCGCCTGCCACCACCCCCTCATCGACGCCGGCACGCAGGGCACCGCGCGCACCCGCGGCGGCGAGGATGCGCTGGCGATGCTGGCGCGGGCCGGCGCGACGGCGATCCTTTCGGGCCATGTCCACGACCCCTTCGACCGTTGTGTCGAGGTGGGCGGCCGGCCGGTGCGGATGATCGGCGCCGGCACGCTGTCCGAACGCGTCCGCGCCATGCCCGCCAGCTTCAACCTGCTGCGTTTCAAGGGGCCGGCGATGATCGTCGAGCCGCGGCTGCTCCACCCCGGTTGACGCGGCCTCCCCCGGCGCTAGCGTGGCGGCATGACCCGATTCAGCCCCCCGCTCCTCCTCGCCGCCCTCCTGCTCTCGCCCGCCGCGCAGGCCGCGCCCGATCCGCTCGCCGCGCGGATCGACCGCGTTCTGGCCAAAACGCCGCTGATCGACGGCCATAACGACTGGGCCGAGACGCAGCGCGACAAGGCCGGCGAGGGGCGCTGGACGCTCGACCTCACCCGGCTCGATCCGGTCGCCTACGACACGGATTTCGAGCGGCTGCGCGCGGGCCGCGTCGGCGGGCAGTTCTGGTCGGTCTATGTCGACGCCTCGCTGCCCGGCCCCGAGCAGGTCAAGCGGACGCTCGAGCAGATCGATCTCGTCCACCAATGGGCGCGCCGCTATCCCGACCAGCTCCGCCTCGCCACCACGGCGGCGGAGGTTCGCGCGGCGCACAAGGCGGGCCGGATCGCCTCGATGATCGGCGTCGAGGGGGGCGGGCAGTTCGACGAGAGCTTCGCGGTGCTGCGCGCCTATCACGCGCTCGGCGCCGGCTATGTGACGCTCACCCACTTCAAGACGATCGCCTGGGCGGACAGCGCGACCGACGACCCCGCCCATGGCGGCCTGACGCTTTATGGCAAGGCGGTGGTGGGCGAGATGAACCGGCTGGGGATGCTCGTCGATTTGAGCCATGTCAGCGAGCCGGTCATGCGCGACGCGATCGCGGTCAGCAAGGCGCCCGTCATCTTCTCGCACAGCAGCGCGCGCGCGCTGTGCGACCATCCGCGCAACGTCTCCGACGCGGTGCTGAGGCTCGTCGCGGCCAATGGCGGCGTGGTGATGGTCACCTTCGTCCCGCACTATGTCTCAGAGCCGGTCCGGCTGTGGCGCGCGGCCCGCGCGGGCGAGGAGGCGCGGCTCAAGGCGCTGCTGACCGGCAACGCCGCCGGCGCGGCCGAGGCGCTCGCCGCGTGGGACAAGGCCAACCCCGAACCCAGGGCGACCATCCGCGACGTCGCCGACCATATCGACCATGTCGCGAAGGTCGCGGGCGTCGACCATGTCGGCATCGGCGGCGATTATGACGGCGTTCCGACGCTGCCCGACGGGCTGGAGGGCGTCGAGGGCTATCCGCGCCTGCTCGCCGAACTCGCGCGGCGCGGGTGGAGCGACGCGGACCTTGCCAAGCTCGCGGGCGGCAACATCCTGCGCGTGATGGAGACGGCGGAGCGTGTCGCCGCCACGCTCGCCGCCGCGCCGCCGGCCACCGCGACGCGCGCGGCGCTGGACTCGCCGGCCAAGCCGTGACCCTGTCCATCGCGCCCCTCACCGCCGCGATCATGCTGATCGGCTATGCGCTCGGCTCGATCCCGTTCGGCATCGTCCTCACGCGGCTCGCGGGGGCGGGCGACCTGCGCCGGATCGGATCGGGCAACATCGGCGCGACCAACGTGCTGCGCACCGGGCGCAAGGGGCTGGCGGCGGCGACGCTGCTGCTCGACGGGGCCAAGGGCGCGGTCGCCGTGCTGGTCGGCGAGCGGCTGCTCCCCGGCGGCGGCGGCGCGCTGGCGGGCGTTATGGCCTTCGTCGGCCATTGCTATCCGCTCTGGCTGCGGTTCCGGGGCGGCAAGGGCGTGGCGACGATGCTCGGCGTGACGCTGGCGCTCGCCTGGCCGGTCGGGCTCGTCTTCGCGGGCGTGTGGCTGGGGATGCTGGCGCTGATCCGCATCTCCTCGGCGAGCGGGATGAGCGCGGCGGTCTCCGCGCCAATCGCCGCCGCGCTGCTCGGCGACAAAGCACTCGTCGTCCCGCTCGCGGCGATGGCGGTGCTCGTCCTCTGGCGCCACCGCGCCAACATCGCCCGCCTGCGCCGGGGCCAGGAGCCGCGCGTGGGAGGGTCGTCGCGCGGATGACGGGACTGGCGCTCGACCGTTTCGACCGGCTGCGGCTCTACCGATCGCCCAATGTCGGGCCGATCAGCTACCGACAATTGCTCGCCCGCTTCGGCTCGGCGGAGGGGGCGCTGCGCGCGATCCCCGACCTCGCCGCGCGCGGCGGCGGGCGCGCCGCCCGCCTCGCCGATCCGCGCGACATCGCCGCCGAAGTCGCGCGGACGCAGGCGCTGGGCGCCGACTACCTGCTCCTCGGCGACCCCGATTATCCGCCGCTCCTCGCCGAAGCGGAGAGCGCGCCGCCCGTCCTCATCCGCCGCGGCCGCCGCGACCTCGCGCTCAAGCCGATGGTGGCGATGGTCGGCGCGCGCAACGCCTCGGCCGCCGCCTGCCGCTTCGCGCGCGATCTGGCGCATGAACTGGCGAAGGAGGGGATCGTTATCGCCTCCGGCCTCGCGCGCGGGATCGACACCGCCGCGCATGTCGGCGCGCTCGGCGGCGGCACCGTCGCGGTGATCGCCAGCGGCATCGACATCGCCTTTCCGCGCGAGAATGGCGAGCTGCAGGAGAAGATCGCGCTCGACGGCCTGCTCCTCACCGAACAGCCGCCCGGCGTCGAGCCGCTCGCCCGCCACTTCCCCGCGCGCAACCGCATCATCGCCTGGATGAGCGCGGGGACGGTGGTGGTCGAGGCCGCGCCGCGCTCCGGCTCGCTCCTCACCGCCCGCCTCGCCGCCGAGGAGGGGCGCGAGGTGATGGCCGTCCCCGGCTTCCCGATCGACCCGCGCGCGCAGGGCTGCAATCAGCTCATCCGCGACGGCGCCACCCTCGTCCAGAGCGCGCGCGACATCGTCGAATCGATCGGCCGCATCGACGACCGCTTGGTCCGCCAGCCCGACCGCCCCTTCGCCCCCCAGCCCCCGCCCGCCGACATCGCGCCGAGCGACCGCGCCCGCATCGTGGGGCTGATGGGCATGAGCCCGGTCCCGGTGGACGAACTCGTCCGCCAGTCCGGTTTGCCTGTCACGACGGTGCAGACCGCGCTGCTGGAGCTGGAGCTGGCGGGGCGGTTGCAAAGACATGCGGGGGGGCGGGTGAGCCTCGGTTGAAGCTGCTTTCAGCCGGGCGGATAAGACGGAGGACAACCTTCAAGGCTGCGCAAGTGCCCTCACCAATCCCGTGGCGTCGCGCAATCCGGTAATCACAACGTCGTTGACGTCCCCGCTCTTTTGGTTGGTGACAGCGAGGTTTACCCAGCTGCCGCCATCCTCATCATCCACCACGGCCGCTTCGAGGACGTCATCCCTCAAGATGCGACGTTGCACCCCGAAGGCGCCGGGATAACGCCACAGCACGGCGTCACGGGTCACGGCGAGCGTTCCGAAGAGTTGTACGGCCAACCGTTGCATAAACGTTTTGGCAACCTGGAACGTGATTACCACACAGCCGACACCAAACGTCAAGAAAAGTACAATACCTGCGAATATCTTTGCGTAAATATTTGACGAAAACATCGACACCATATAGATAGACAGTTTAACAACAAGAAAGTTATATCCAAACAAAAAAGATGAAGACAATATGACTAGATACTGATCAGATTTGGAGAATGCGAACGGCTTGAATCGACTTTGCCACAGTACAGGCTCGTATAGGTCGTAAGAACGTTCCTGAGGCTCCAGATCATTGACGACGATGCCCGCCGCGCGACAGGCCCGAGCGATCGCAAGCGCATTGGCCCGGTCGACCTCGAGTAAGGATTTTCGATCATCTGACGGCCTGACGGTCCACCACATGCCGCGTCGTTCGATTTGCAGGGGCATCGCGACATCAAGCGGCCAGATGATCCGACGCCCGAGGTAAGACTGGACGATCGCGGTGCTGGTGACCGCATACCGGCCCCATGCCAGCACGACAAGCGCGCGTACGCTGACGACCACCATCAGGGCTGGTATGGAACCGAAGACGACCAGCACCACCCACGGCTCTTCCCAGACGATGTGGCCGTTGACGCGGATGGCGATGGGGCCGGGATGGCCTCCAAAAATCCCCACGGCAGTTACGACCGGTATGATGATGAGAGCCAACATGAAAATGCCGCGCAAGAAGGTCGGCCAGTAAAGCAGCCGCCCCTCGACGAGCCGGGGCTCGGCAAGATAGGCGGCTATTCGCCGGTCATCAGGTCGTTCTTTTCGATTTGGCATCACGTCACGACTGCTAAGAAGGCGAAATCGCATACAGCAGGGTCAAGCAGACCAAAAGCCGTGGGCAGGCTCACCAATGCCCCTGGCCCCCATCAATGCATCCGGTCGAACCGCGCCCCCATGCGCGTCTCGGCGATCGCCTGATCCACAGCGCCAGAGCCCTGACGCGGTGGCCACCCTTGTCGGCGGTCGCCCTCTCGAGCTTGCGGCGCCGAGGGTCAGGAGGGCGGGAACGAGACTCCAGTTGGGCATGATGCCCTCTCCAGCAGCATCCGGCACGAGCACCGGCCGCCCCGTTGACCATGAAAGCTTTGCATTGCCAAGACGCCCGCCCCTTGACGAACCCGCCTCCCCCTCCCCACCCTCGCGCGTGTACGCGTAGAGGACCGTTCAGCCCGTCATGCAGCTCGTCATCGTCGAATCGCCGGCCAAGGCCAAGACCATCGAGAAATATCTGGGCGGGGGCTATCGCGTGCTCGCGTCCTACGGCCATGTCCGCGATCTGCCGGCCAAGGACGGGTCGGTCGATCCCGACCATGGCTTCGCGATGGCGTGGGAGCCCTATGCCGACAAGGGCAAGCAGCTCAAGGCGATCACCGACGAGGCGAAGAAGGCCGACCGGCTGATCCTCGCCACCGACCCGGACCGCGAGGGCGAGGCGATCAGCTGGCACGTCCAGGAAGTGCTCCGCGCCAGGAAGGCGCTGCCCAGGGAGGTCGAGCGCGTCACCTTCAACGCCATCACCAAGGCGACGGTGACCGAGGCGATGCGCCATCCCCGCGCGCTCGACGAGGATCTGATCGACGCCTATCGCGCCCGCCGCGCGCTCGATTATCTCGTCGGCTTCACGCTCTCGCCCGTGCTGTGGCGCAAGCTCCCCGGCGCCAAGTCGGCCGGCCGCGTCCAGTCGGTCGCGCTGCGCCTCGTCGTCGATCGCGAGCGCGAGATCGAGACGTTCACGGCGCGGGAATATTGGTCGGTCACCGCCGAGCTCGAACAGGGCGGCCAGTCCTTCCTCGCGCGGCTGGTGCGCTGGCGCGGCGACAAGCTCGACCGCCTCTCGATCGGCGACGAGGGCGACGCGCAGGCGGCGAAAGCGGATGTCGAGGCGGGCCGCTTCACCGTCGAGGCGGTCGAGCAGAAGCCGCTCACCCGCAACCCGCCGCCGCCCTTCACCACCTCGACGCTCCAGCAGGAGGCGGCGCGCAAGCTCGGCTTCTCCGCCAGCCACACGATGCGCATCGCCCAGGCGCTCTACGAGGACGGCGCGATCACCTATATGCGCACCGACGGCGTGCAGATGGACGGCAGCGCCATCTCCGCCGCGCGCAAGGCGATCGCCGAGCGTTATGACGGCGGCTACCTCCCCGACAAGCCGCGCCAGTACCAGACCAAGGCCAAGAACGCGCAGGAAGCGCACGAGGCGATCCGCCCCACCGATTTCGGCCGCGACCATGCCGGCGGCGGCGACCATGCCCGGCTCTACGACCTCGTCTTCAAGCGCGCGCTGGCGAGCCAGATGGCCTCGGCCCGGCTGGAGCGCACCACGATCGATCTGGTCGACGGCACCGGCCGCCACACGCTGCGCGCCACGGGGCAGGTGGTGCTCTTCCCCGGCTATCTGGCGCTCTACGAAGAGGGGCAGGACGATGGTGCGCGTGGCGGCTCCGGCAAACAGGCCGACGCCGGTGACGACGACGACAGCCGCCTCCTCCCGCATCTGCGCCAGGGCGACGTGCCGGCCAAGAAAGCCGTGCGCGCCGAGCAGCATTTCACCCAGCCGCCGCCGCGCTACAGCGAGGCGAGCCTCGTCAAGAAGCTCGAGGAACTGGGCATCGGTCGCCCCTCGACCTATGCCTCGACGCTGCAGACGCTGAAGGACCGCGATTATGTGCGGATCGAGAAGAACCGCTTCTTCGCCGAGGAAAGCGGCCGCCTCGTCACCGCCTTTCTGGAACGCTTCTTCGAACGTTATGTGAGCTACGACTTCACCGCCAGCCTCGAGGAGGAGCTGGACGACATCTCCGGCGGCCGCGCCGACTGGCAGGCGGTGCTCGACGCCTTCTGGCGCGATTTCAAGCCCAAGACCGCCGAGGTGATGGAGAAGAAGCCGTCGGACGTCACCGCCGAGCTTGACGCCTTCCTCGCGCCGATGCTGTTCCCCGACAGGGGCGACGGCGGCGACCCGCGCCTCTGCCCGCTCTGCCATGACGGCCGCCTCTCGCTGCGCGGCGGGCGGTTCGGCGCGTTCATCGCCTGCTCCAATTACCCGGAGTGCAAATATACCCGCAAGTTCGGCCAGCCCGGCGCCAAAGGCGAGGCGGAGAGCAGCGGGCCGGAGGTGATCGGCACCCATCCCGCCACCGGCGAGGACATCCTGCGCAAGACCGGCCGCTTCGGCCCCTATGTCGAGATGGGCGAGGGGAAGGAGGCGAAGCGCGCCTCGATCCCCAAGGATCTCCCCGGCGGCGAGCTGACGCTCGACTGGGCGGTGAAGCTGCTCGGCCTCCCGCGCACCATCGGCGCGCATCCCGAGAGCGGCGAGCCCATCGTCGCCAATCTCGGCCGCTATGGGCCGTATCTCCAGCACCAGGGCAAATATGCCAAGCTCGGCTCGACCGCCGAGATTTTCGAGACCGGCATGAACGCGGCGGTTGTCAAACTGGCCGAGGGGCCGCGCGGCGCCGCGCGGGGTTCGCGCGAGCCGCTGCGCGTGCTGGGCGCGCATCCGGCGACCGGGGCGGAGATCAGGCTGATGGCCGGCCGGTTCGGCGCCTATGTCACCGACGGCACGACCAATGCGACGCTCCCCAAGACGGCGGATCAGGACGCGCTGAGCCTCGACGAGGCCGCCGCCCTCATCGACGCGCGCGCGGCGGCGCCGGCCGGCAAGAAGAAAGGCAAGCCAGCGCGCAAGGCTCCGGCGAAGAAGGCGGGCGCGGCAAAGGGCGGGACGAGGGGTGCCGTACCGAAGTAGCGCTCCGCGCGGTGGGTTACGAATCCCGCGCAGAGGTGTAAACGGAGCCGCATGAGCGCCGCCCTCTACACGCCGGAGATCCTCCGCCTCGCCGCCTCGCTCGCGCGGTGGCCGGCGCTGGGCGATGGCGCCGCGCGCGTCGAGCGGCGCTCGCCGACCTGCGGGAGCCGGATGATCGTCGACCTCGACATGGGCGCCGATGGCCGTGTCGCGGCGATCGGGCTGACGGCGCACGCCTGCGCGCTGGGGCAGGCGGCCGCGGCGCTGCTCGCGACCCATGCGGTCGGCCGGACAGCCGACGAACTGGCGGCGGCGGCGCGCTGCTGGACCGATTACCTCTCCGGCGCGAGCGACGCGCTCGATTTCTGGCCCGGCATGACCGTGCTCGCCTCGGCGCGCGCCTATCCCGCGCGCCATCCCTCGCTGCGCCTCGCCTTCGAGGCCGCCGCGCGGGCCGCCCGCCCGATCGACAAAGACCGCCGCGCCCATGGCTGAGCCGGTGAGCGCCACCGACGTGCTGCTGAGCGACGGGGTCATCCTCCTCGGCGCGGCGCTGCTGTTCGTGCTCCTCTTCCGCCGGCTCGGGCTCGGAGCGACACTGGGTTACCTCGTCGCCGGCGCCCTCGTCGGGCCGCATGGCCTCGGCCTCGTCGGCGATGGCGACAGCAAGATGGCGATTGCCGAGATCGGCATCGTCCTCCTCCTGTTCCTCGTCGGGCTGGAGCTCAACCCGACGCGGCTCTGGCGATTGAAGCGCGACATTTTCGGCCTCGGCGTCGCGCAGGTGGTGATCTGCGGCGCCGTGCTGGCGGCGCTCATCTATGTGTCGACGAGCTTTAGCTGGGGCGCGGCGATCGCGCTCGGGCTGCCGCTCGCCCTCTCCTCGACCGCGCAGGTGCTGCCGGGTCTCAAGTCGAGCGGGCGGATCAACTCGCCCTTCGGCGAGAAGGCGTTCTCGATCCTCCTCATGCAGGATCTGGCGATCGTCCCGCTCATCACCATCATCGCCAGCCTCTCGCGCAATCCCGCCGATGCCGGGCCGCCGGGCTGGCAGATGGCGCTGGCGACGGTCGGCGCGATCATCGGCCTCGTCCTCGCCGGCCGCTTCATCCTGCGGCCCCTCCTCCGCCTCATCGGGCGGCTGGGCGAGCGCGAGCTGTTCGTGGCCATGGGTCTGTTCACGGTGCTGGCCGCCGCCGGCCTGATGCACGCGCTGCACCTCTCGACCGCGCTCGGCGCCTTCATCGCCGGGGTGATGCTCGCCGACTCGCCCTATCGCCACGAGATCGAATCGGATGTCGAGCCGTTCCGCTCGATCCTGCTCGGCCTGTTCTTCCTGGCGGTGGGCATGGTGCTCGACCTCGACACGATCCGCGAGGCGCCGCTCTTCATCCTGCTGATGGCGACGCTGCTGGTGGTGACCAAGATCCTCCTCATCGCCGGCCTCGCGCGCCTGTTCGGCATGGACGGCAAGCAGGCGCTGGCGCTCGGCCTGCTGCTGAGCCAGGGCGGCGAGTTCGGCTTCGTGCTTTTCAGCCAGGCGCAGGACGCCTTCCTGATCCGGCCCGAGGCGGCGAGCATGTTCAGCGCCATCGTCACGCTGTCGATGGTCTCGACTCCCTTCCTGCTGATGATCGCCCGCCGGCTGGAGTTCGCGCTGCCCAAACGGGACGGCGCGAAACCCGAGGGGCCGGACGCCGCGCCCAACGAACAGGCGATCGTGATCGGCTATGGCCGCTTCGGCCAGACGGTCGGCCAGATGCTGATGGGCGCGGGCTTCGGCATCACCATGATCGACAAGAAGCCCGCGCAGATCGAAATCTCGGAGCGCTTCGACATCAAGGTCTACTATGGCGACGGCCTGCGCATCGACCTGCTGCGCCGCGCGGGGGCCGAGGAGGCGCGGCTGCTCGCCTTCTGCATTGATGACGCCAGCGTCGACGCCAAGATGCTCGAGCCGATCCTCGAGGCGTTTCCGCAGGCGGCGGTGCTGATCCGCGCCTATGACCGGCGGCAGTTGATCGCGCTGCGCGGCCTCGACGCGCAGATCACGCGCGAGGTTTATGAGTCGGCGATCTGCATGGGGCGGCAGGCGCTGCTCGCGCTCGGGCTGGATGACGGGCGGGTCGGCGAGATCGAGCGCCAGTATCGCGAGGTGGACGCGCGGCGGCTCGACCGGCAGGTCGAGAGCGGGACGCTCGAAGCGGCCAAGGAGCTTCTCTTCCGCCCCGGACGGGCGATGCGCGCCGACGGCACCGACACACCGATCGGCGACACCGCCTGATGCTCCCGCTCGCCGCGCTTTCCGCCGCGCTCGCCATCGCCGCCGGGGCGTTCGGCGCGCACGGGGCCGCGAGCCGCGAGGCGGCGGACTGGCTGCGCACCGGCGGCTTGTATCAATTGATCCATGCGGTCGCGGTGATCGCGCTGGCGAGCCAGCCCAAGTTTGCCGGCCCCTGCTGGGCGATGCTCGCCGGCGCCGCGCTCTTCGCCGCGACGCTCTACGCCATGGCGCTGGGCGCGCCGCGCTGGCTGGGCGCCGTTACCCCGGTCGGCGGCGCGACGATGATCGCGGCGTGGCTGTGGGTGGCGTGGGCAGCCTGGCGGGGGTGAAGATGCCAGCCATGGCGGGCGTGACCACGGTGTAGCCCCTCCCCAACCCCGCCCCGCGCGCGGGAGGGGCAGCGAGGCTGACCGAGCCGCAGGCGAAGTGGGCCGCGGCGGGGAGGGAATGCCTCGCCCGCCAAACGCCAACGAAAAAGGGGGCCGTGGCCGACCCCCTTCTCCGATCCGAATGGCAGCTTCCGCGTCAGCGCTTCGAGAACTGGAAGCTCCGGCGGGCCTTGGCGCGGCCGTATTTCTTGCGCTCGACGGTGCGGCTGTCGCGGGTCAGGAACCCTTCGGCCTTGACCGCACCGCGCAGCGCCGGCTCGTATTTGGTGAGCGCCTGGGCGATGCCGTGCTTGACCGCGCCCGCCTGACCCGACAGCCCGCCGCCCTTGACGGTGCAGACGACATCATACTGGCCCACGCGGTCGGTGACGCCGAACGGCTGGTTGATGACGAGGCGCAGCGTCGGACGCGCGAAATAGACTTCCTGGTCGCGGCCATTGACGGTGATCTTGCCGGTGCCCGGCTTCACCCACACGCGGGCGACGGCATCCTTGCGGCGGCCGGTGGCATAGGCGCGGCCCTGCTTGTCGAGTTCCTGCGCGCGGAGCGGCGCGGCGGCCTGGACCGGGGCGGCGGGCGCATCGGCGGCCGGCTGGTCGATGCCGGCGGCGATGGCGCCGAGGTCGGACAGCGATTGACGGGTATCGGACATCAGGCACCCACCTTGTTCTTGCGGTTGCGCGACGCGATGTCGAGCACCTCTGGATTCTGCGCTTCGTGCGGATGGCTGGCGCCGGCGAAGATGCGCAGGTTGCGCATCTGCTGGCGGCCGAGCGGGCCGCGCGGGATCATCCGCTCGACCGCCTTTTCGAGCACGCGTTCGGGAAAGCGGCCCTCGAGCACCTTCTGCGCGGTCACTTCCTTGATGCCGCCGGCATAGCCGGTGTGCTTGTAATAGACCTTGTCGGTCAGCTTGCGGCCGGTGAAGCGCACCTTGTCCGCGTTGATGACGATGACATTGTCGCCGCAGTCGACATGCGGGGTGAAGCTCGGCTTGTGCTTGCCGCGCAGGATGTTGGCGATGATCGTCGCGGCGCGGCCCACCACCAGGCCATCGGCGTCGATCAGCAGCCACTTCTTGTCGACCGTCGCCGGCGTGGCCGACTTGGTCGTCTTCATGAGCGCCTTCATGGCTGTGAACACTCCATTGGAGAAACGGCAAGGCGGCGCCGCTGCCGGCACCGCCCTTCGCCGCGCCAATGCGTCAGCACCGCCACGAAGTCAAGCGAAAGCGCGGGTCGGCGATGTGGTAAAATAATACCGCAAACTAGTCGGCGCCGATCAGCCGCCATTGCTCGACCACCGGCCGGGCGGCGTCCGCGCCGATCACCGTCCGCCGATCGACGGCGAGGACGAGGCCCGAGCGCGTGGAGACACGGTAGGTCGCCTCGCTGCGCAGGTCGCGCTCGCCATCGTCTTCGCGCACGACGAGCAGGTCGTCGCCCGCCTCGGCCGGCGGCCGCGCCGCGCCGGCGAAGCGCAGCAGCGGCGCGACATCGCCGCACAGCGTCGCGACGCGCTCGGCCGCCGGCGCCCGGTCGATCATCGCCATGACCTGCACGGCCTTGGCCTGCTCGCCCGCGTCGGTCAGGCGCCCGGCCAGCGCCACCTGGCCGCGGCGAAAGGCGAACCAGGCGGCATCGGCATCGTCGACGCCCTCGATCGCCGCCCGCTTGCTCAGCCGGCAGCGGATGGCGACGCCCTGCATCGCCGCCGTCGCGGCGACGAGCCGGGCGGTGGTCTCCGCCTCGCCATCGCCGGTCGCGCTCACCAGCGTCACCGCGACGAAGCGGCCGGCCCTGTCCTCGCCGAAGCGCAGCCGCCGCTCGAACCGATAGCGCATCGGCTCGCCCGCGCGCGTCCAGCCCTGCTGCTCGACGACGAGGATGAGGTCGCGGTCGATCGGCGGGACGAAGGGCAGCGGCTCGGCGGCGATGGCGAGCGCCGGCGTGGCGGCCGCCATGCCCAGCGCGATCAGTCGCTCGGGCCGCACTGCCCCTCCACCCAGGCGGCGAAATCGGCGCCCGCGCCCGCCATGCCCAGTGTCAGGATCGCCGGCACCGCATAAGGATGTCCGGCGGCGAGATGCGCGCGCAGCGCCTCCCGCCGATCGGGACGGGTCTTGAACAGCACGGGCACCTCGGGCTCGCCGTGCAACTCCCCCTCCCAGCGATAGACCGACCGGCAGGGCGCGAGGATGTTGGCGCAGGCCGCGAGCCCCTTCCCGACCGCGTCCCGCGCGGCCGCCTCCGCCGCGCCGGCATCGCCATAGAGCGTGTAGATCAACGCGACCTCGCTCATCGACCGCGCGTGCCCAGCGCGTGCGCGCCGCTCGCCGCCGCCGCCACCAGCAGCGCGCCCACGCCCTGATGCGCGACCGCGATCCACAGCGCGACGCCGCTCATCAGCGTCGCGATGCCGAGCGCGATCTGCGTCGCGACCAGCGCCGCGAGGGTGAGCGCGAGGCCGGCCCGACGCGGCCTCACCCGCCAGGCCAGCACCACGATCAGCCCGGCAACCAGCCACGCCCACCAGCGGTGGACGAACTGCACCACGATCGGATTGTCGACCAGATTGGCCCAGGCCGGGTTCAGCATCGGCACCCCGGCGGGAAACAGGCTGTCCCCCATCAGCGGCCAGGTCGAAAAGGCATGGCCCGCGCGCAGCCCCGCCGTGAACGCGCCGAGCAGCAACTGCACCGCCAGCGCCGCCATCACCAGCAGCGCGAAGCCGGTCAGCCGCGCCGTCCTCGCCCCCGGATCGCGCGCCAGCGCCCGCAGGTCACGCGCGGTCCACACCAGCCCGCCCAGGATGAACAAAGCGGTCAGCAGATGCACCGCCAGCCGGATGTGGCTGACGTCCACCCGGTTGACGAGCCCCGATCGCACCATCCACCAGCCGATCGTCCCCTGCAGCGCGCCCAGCGCCAGCAGCGCCACGAGCCGGGCGCCATAGCCGCGCGGGATCGCGCCGCGCACCGCGAACCACAGCAGCGGCGCCGCAAAGGCGAGCCCGATCACGCGCCCCAGCAGCCGGTGGATATATTCCCAGAAGAAGATGAACTTGAAGTCGCCAAGCGTCATGCCGCGGTTGACGGTCTGATACTCGGTCGTGCCCTTGTAGAGATCGAAGGCGTGCTGCCAGTCGGCCTCGTTGAGTGGCGGCACCGCGCCCGTGACCGGCTCCCAGCGCGTGATCGACAGGCCGGATTCGGTCAGCCGCGTGATCCCGCCGACCACCACCATCAGCAGCACCAGCGCCGCGACCGCCATCAGCCAGTTGGCCAGCGCGCCCGGCCCCGGCCGGGCCAGCGCGCGCCCCGACGCGGAGGACGAGGAGCGGATGATGCCGTTCTGCATGATAAGTCCCGATGCAACCCCTGCCCCACCGCCCATGCGCGCGATCGCGGCGGGGTTCAAGGGGGTTGGGGTCGGGGACGGCGGAGGGCGCGGACATTAGGACGCCGTCCGAGCGGCTGACAAACGAGCGCTTTCCTCTTGGGCCAGGCATCGTATCCTTGGCCACCTGCAACAGGAGCCGATTTGGATCACCGAGGGTCCGAACCCATGAACGGGATTCCGATCGCGCTTGGTGATGTGATTCACCGCTTCTCGTCGAGGAGGCGCGTTGGATCGCGGATTTCCTTGATTTTCGGATGAGCAGTGGTCTCGGATCGAACCGCTCCTGCCACGGGATACGCGTGGGATGCCACGGCTTGACGATCGGCGGGTTCCGTCGGGGATCGTCCATGACGCTCTGTAACAACCGATGATGCGGCACACCGGCTTTGCATCAATAGGGAAATATGCACGTGTCACGGTGATTCCGGGCGTAATTCTAATTTAATTCCGTAATTCCCAGACGTTCTGACGGCGGACAGTTTAGCGTCCAACACCTCGAGCTTTCTACCACATTGCGGTTACCAAAGCACCTGCAAGCGCAGCGAGCGATGAAGCTATCCCGGCCATGCTTGGTCGCTGCGCCTCTGCGGCCTCAAAGGCGATCACGGCCCATATATTTGCACTGATATACAGCACGACAGCAAGGGCTTTCATGGCGTTTATCATTTGCAGAAAGCCTTTTCACCGATATGACCGTAAAATCCGAGAACTGCTCCAAGCCCAGCCTCAAGCGCGGCCGCACCAGCTAACGCAGGCGTCGCCGGTGAAGGAATAAGAGCTGCCAATCCGGTCGCAGTGGCAGTCGCGCCAAGGGCGGCTCCTGCCACTGCCGCGCCAACGGAATATGCGCAGGCCTGTTGCTGCTCAGTCGGCCGGGTTCTGTATCGACCAACTTCCCCGTTGCCTCCACCTCTACCGCCCATCGTTTCCGACACTCTTTGCAAATTTGTGGACTGGATTGCCGCCAGACCCTTATTTCTAAGGCCATTAACGACGATTTTGTCGCGCGCCAACCCGCTCGGATCGGTCCCATTCACCGGATCGCCGCCGACATAATTGTACCAGTTCATGCCGTCGCCATAGCCGATCGGATCGGTCAGGAGGAAGCGGCCGAGCGTGGGGGAGTAGGTGCGCGCCTTGTAATGGGCGAGGCCCAGGCTCGAGAGCCACATCTGGCCGGTGTACTGGAACTGGCCGCTGTTGCCGCTGCCGGGGATGCCATATTCGTCGTAGCGGTTGGTCTCGATCACGCTGCCGTCCTGCGCCGTCACCGCGATGATGCTACCACGCTCGTCGGCATGGGCATAGCGGCGCGTGCTGGTGTCGGCGCTGTCGTAGCGCGCCAGCAGCTCGTCGGCGCCCGCGCCCCAGACATAGCGCTTGGCGAACGTCGTCACCCCGTTCACCACCTTGTCATGGGTGATGATATGATCGCCGTCATAGACGAAGCGGTTGTCGTTGGTGTTCACCACCCGCGCCAGCCGCCCCAGCGGATCATAGGACGGGCTCGTCGCCGTCGGCGCGCTGCCGCCTGGCTGAAGCCATACGTTATGCGCTCGGACGCTGGGCCAGCTTGTCGCGGGTCCTCGACGATGGTCGCATCGAACTGGACACCAATCCGGTCGAGCGTGCCATCCGCCCGGTCGCACTTGGGCGCAAGAACCACCTGTTCGCCGGTAGCGACGGCGGTGGACATCGCTGGGCGGTCATCTGCTCGCTGATCGAGACCGCCAAACTCAACGGGGTCGAGCCATACGCTTGGCTGCGCGACGTCCTCGAACGCATGGTCGATGGCCATCCCGCCAACCGACTCGACGAACTGCTGCCGTGGAACTGGGCCGCTGCTCATTGCCTAGCCGCCTGACGTGCAAGGATCGGACGGATACGCTTCAGCGTCCAAGCCTTCCTTGAGAAGGAGGCCATAGGGATAGGGCGCACCCTCCCGACAAAGCCGTAGAGTGCGACCGTCAGCTCCTAACATCGTGATGCCAGAAATCACGGTTTCGATCTGGCCCTTATGCCAGAAGCTCCATTCGGTGATGCGAACCTCCTTAGGCAAAACCTCCAGCGGTGGCACTTCCTGCTCGCTAAGCCAGGCTTTGACACTGTCGCTTGTCAGGTAGGACCTGATGAGTTTGACGGGGCCGACATCCTTCTCGTTCTCCTTCAATATGAACACGGTGTAGGTGTCGCCGACGACGGTTACCAAGAACGATACCTGCCGCTCTCCCTTGGGGAAGACCTCGATGGGGATGATCACCTTCTCTGCACCGAGAAGAATGGAGTTCATCTGGTCGGACACATTTTCCCCTTCCCGCCCCTGAAGTGAATGGTTTCGGGTACACGAAGCTGGAACGTGTTGGCAGGAATATCGATTCGGTAACGTAGGTCTGCACCGAGCCGAAGCTGGATGCGGCTAGGATAAGATCGCGAGAGGATGTCAGGCCGAGGGAAATCCGGCAGGGTGCGGCTAGACGCACCCGGCGCGCGCAAGGCGCTGGGGATGGCTTTCAAGCAATTCGTCGCCATTGCCAGGGAATTCGGTGGGCTTCCCGGTAGCGTCCATGTCGAACTGGCGCGCGACATCGGAAAATCGCTCGAAGAGCGAACCAAGGCGGACAATGGCCGCAAGGACAAAGAAGCGCGCAATCTAAGGCAGGCCGAGCATTTTGAGGAAATTGTCGGACGCCCGCCCGTCAAGGGCAGCGAGGACATGTTGCGCTTCCGCCTGTGGCGTGAACAACGCCATGAATGCCCTTACCGCGCCAGCCGAGAAGGCCAGAGCGGCCACATCAGTTGCGAGACATTCAGGGCGGACCGGAATGGAGACGGAACCCTGCTCAACATCGATCACATCCTGCCATGGAGTTGGTCGCACGACGATAGTTTCGAAAACCTCGTGTTGTGCTTCGCGGATGAGAATGCCCGTAAGGGAAGCCATGTTCCGTGGCAATGGTTCGGCAGCGATGCGGACCGCTGGGCAAAGTTCAAGGCGTGGATAGACAATATCCCAACGCTGAAGAGCACGATCGGCGCCAGAAAGTGGAAGGATTTCGATGACGATCCCGGCATGGGCGGATACAAACGGCGCAACCTGCTTGTCGAAGGTGACGAAGCAATCGAAAAGCTGAAGCAGCGGCTTTCATCGCGCCACCTCAATGATACGCGTTATGCGGCACGCATTCTGATGCAGGCAATCGAATGCCTCTATCCGATCGAGCAATATTCAGATCGTCAAGGCAATCAGCGCGTCAGACAGCGGGTGTTTGCGCGGCCCGGGCAGCTTGTCGGCATGTTGCGTCGCGCTTGGGGCATCAATCATTTGAAGTTCAATTCCCAAGGTGAGCGGCTCGACGATGATCGCAACCACGCCGTCGATGCCTTGGTCGGTGCAGCAGTCACCAACCTCGAACTCCAGCAGATGACCAAGGCCTATCAAGAGCAGGAAACAAGGGGCGGCAGGACAGGCAGGGCGCTGTCCCATGTGCCGCCCCCTTGGCGTTCCTTCGCGGCAGACATCGAAGCCGCGCGCGACCGTGTCTTTGTTGTGCGATCAGAGCGAAGGCGCGCTCGCGGCAAGCTGCACGATGCGGGCATATATGGTGGTGGCCCAGCTGCCGGGAAGGAGCAGTTTCATTACCGGCTGAACCTGCAGAAAGAGTTCGGCCTGAAGAAAGGCAAGTTCGACGCCGAAGTGGCAAGATCGCAGTTGGCCACGATCAAGGACCCGGATCGCAACCGGCACTTGATTCAGGCCATCGAAGCCTGGATCGACGGCGGCGCACCGCGTGAGGATGGCAAATGGCCAGTCGACCAGCGTGGGCAGCCGATCCGGCGGATTACCCTGAATGACCCGACACGCAAACCTGGCATTGCCGTGCATGATGGCGATGCCAAGCGGCAAACCATGGTTTCCGTAGATGTATTTTCGCTTACTGGTGCAAAATATAATCGTCGTTGGGCATTCGTCCCAATATACCTCCATCAAATCTTCGATGAGAAAAACTGTCCGCAGGCACCATGGCCGCAAATCCTAGATCAGGGTGTCCATGTTCAATTTCATTCCAGATTGGGGCGCGGGGATTATGTGGAATTCATCGAAAGGAACGGCGAGTTCTGTGAAGGTTACTTCGTGGATTTCGATATAGATAGCGATCGATTTTCAGTTGGCAGACATAGCGACATGTCAGATCGAAGAGTTAGCGCGAGCAAGATGTTAACCATAAACAAGTATCAAGTGGACTCATTCGGCAGAAAAGCTCTTGTACAAAGCGAGGTCCGCACATGGCATGGCGTGGTCTGCACATCTCCAACCCAGCCCGGCTGACCCACCGCAGCCGCCAAATCGTCGTCGATCCTGAAAATGACTGTGAAGCGCTGACTTTTCCCGTCGAGGATATTGCCTGGATCATTCTCGACACACCACAAGTCTCGGTCAGCGGTTCCCTGCTCAGCGCACTGGCCGAAAATGGCGTTGCCATGGTTGTGCCGGACGCGAAGCATCACCCCGCCGGGATGCTGATGTCGTTCCATCAGCACCATGCCCAGGCGGCTATCGCCCATTCGCAGATTGCGATGAGCCAGCCATTGAAGAAGCGCCTGTGGCAGAAATTGGTCAGTGCCAAGATCGAAAATCAGGCCGCAGTCCTGCGCGCGATCGGCAATGATCACGCCAGCGCCCTTTCAGCCATGGCAAGCCGGGTAGGCTCCGGCGATCCCGACAATCTGGAAGCCCAAGCAGCTCGAGCCTATTGGCAACGGCTGTTCAAGGGCTTCCGGCGCCATGACGAGGACCGGCGCAATGGCCTACTCAACTATGGTTATGCCGTGGTTCGCGCGGCTCTCGCCCGCGCATGTGTGGCTTCCGGCCTGCTTCCCGCCTTCGGCATTCATCACCGGTCCCGAACCAACCCGTTCAATCTGGTCGACGATCTGCTCGAACCGTTCCGGCCAGTCGTGGATCGCATGGCGCGTGCACGTGCGACAAGCGAGGAGCGAGAAGAACTGGGTGTCGAGGATCGCCGCCACATGGCCGGAATCCTCACCGAGACCATTTCGATCGGCGAGGAACGCATGACCATGCTTGCCGCGACCGAAGCAGTCGCCACGAGCCTAGTCAGAGCCATCGAGGGAGGCAATGCCGTATCGCTCAACACGCCAGCCCTGCCGCTTGCGCGGCGAAGCTGAACGTGGAAGCCGAGGAGGCTCGCTTCATGTGGCTGATGGTGTTCTTCGACCTGCCGGTGAAGACGAAGCCGCAGCGCGGCAAGGCTAGTCGATTTCGCCAATTCCTCAAAAACGACGGCTACATCATGCTGCAACTTTCGGTTTACGCGCGGGTCTGCCGGGGGCAAGATGCCGTGGATAAACATATCCGCCGGGTTCGCACGAGCCTTCCCGAAGAGGGTAGCGTGAGGACGCTCCAGGTTACAGACAAGCAGTATGGCAGGATGGAATTGATGCTGGGAACAGCACCAAAAACCGAACAAACTGGGCCATCTCAAATGGTTTTGTTGTGATTTCGGCGGCGATCAAACCGCGGAAATCACAACAATTCCAATCCATTGCCGTAGAGCGGTCCTACCATGGGCAAATCGGTAGGGAAACCACGGCGGGCGCCGACAGCGCGCGCTTCACGACTTAGTCCTACCATGGGCAAATCGGTAGGGAAACCACGGCCCAGGTGGCGCGCTTGGCGCAGCCCGCGCGGTCCTACCATGGGCAAATCGGTAGGGAAACCACGGCCGAGCGCCTGCCGGTCGGCGCTGAGGCCATGTCCTACCATGGGCAAATCGGTAGGGAAACCACGGCGCCATGACGCGGCGCACGAGCTCGCGACCCGTCCTACCATGGGCAAATCGGTAGGGAAACCACGGCTTGAGCACCGTCGGCTCGCGCTCGGGAGTGGTCCTACCATGGGCAAATCGGTAGGGAAACCACGGCTGCCGGGCTCGGCGGCCGGACCGCCCGGCGGTCCTACCATGGGCAAATCGGTAGGGAAACCACGGCGCAGCACAAGGGCGGCGGCGCCGAGGCGGAGTCCTACCATGGGCAAATCGGTAGGGAAACCACGGCGGCGCCTCACTGGCAGGCGCGCGGGGTATCGTCCTACCATGGGCAAATCGGTAGGGAAACCACGGCGCGGCCATGAGCGTCTCGACCTTCGAGGTTGTCCTACCATGGGCAAATCGGTAGGGAAACCACGGCGCCCATGTTGCTACTGCGGCGCGCAGATAGGTCCTACCATGGGCAAATCGGTAGGGAAACCACGGCGGTGGATGAAGTCGGGCGCGGTGATGTCGCGTCCTACCATGGGCAAATCGGTAGGGAAACCACGGCGCTGGAGCAGACCAAGGAACGCAGCCTCGAGTCCTACCATGGGCAAATCGGTAGGGAAACCACGGCGCAACAGCGCGCTTGCCAACAATACCTATTGTCCTACCATGGGCAAATCGGTAGGGAAACCACGGCCAGCGCGGCCAGCGTCGAGGTGGTGAGCGCGTCCTACCATGGGCAAATCGGTAGGGAAACCACGGCTCAGGCGCCAGCCATCCCACGCCTTCACGTGTCCTACCATGGGCAAATCGGTAGGGAAACCACGGCGCATGACGGGAAGCTAGCCAAGCTTCCATAGTCCTACCATGGGCAAATCGGTAGGGAAACCACGGCACAAGTTAAGGGCTTCCGCAGCGGTAAGCTGTCCTACCATGGGCAAATCGGTAGGGAAACCACGGCGCGCGGCCTGTAGCAGCGCGTCGGGCCAAGGTCCTACCATGGGCAAATCGGTAGGGAAACCACGGCATGGGGCTGGAGCGTCGGAAGCCGGTTGTCGTCCTACCATGGGCAAATCGGTAGGGAAACCACGGCATCGTTCACCGCCGCCGGCTATTGCCTCGTGTCCTACCATGGGCAAATCGGTAGGGAAACCACGGCTGCAGGTTGCCACACCAATCGCAAAACGGGGTCCTACCATGGGCAAATCGGTAGGGAAACCACGGCGGTCGACCCGCGCCGCCCGCCGACTCCCGGTCCTACCATGGGCAAATCGGTAGGGAAACCACGGCGCGTTACGCGCGCTCTCCACCTTCGCCTTGGTCCTACCATGGGCAAATCGGTAGGGAAACCACGGCTGACGGTCGAGGCATGACACCCGCCGCCTTGTCCTACCATGGGCAAATCGGTAGGGAAACCACGGCAGCCGCTCACGCTGACGCCGCTGACCGGATCGAGTCCTACCATGGGCAAATCGGTAGGGAAACCACGGCCGCGGATCGTGTCGAAGATCGCGCCTTGCAGTCCTACCATGGGCAAATCGGTAGGGAAACCACGGCCTTACCCGCGTTTCTGAAGCGGGAACGGAGTCCTACCATGGGCAAATCGGTAGGGAAACCACGGCGGCGGTTGGGCTGTTAGAAATACTGGCGGCGTCCTACCATGGGCAAATCGGTAGGGAAACCACGGCCAGGCCGGTCTGCTGGTCGAGGATGTTGGCGTCCTACCATGGGCAAATCGGTAGGGAAACCACGGCTCAGCGTCTCGATCACGGACGATTTCCAACGTCCTACCATGGGCAAATCGGTAGGGAAACCACGGCGAGCGACCGCCTCGCCACCGTCGGCCCGCGGTCCTACCATGGGCAAATCGGTAGGGAAACCACGGCGGCTGAAGCAACGCCAACGGCGTAAGCTGGGTCCTACCATGGGCAAATCGGTAGGGAAACCACGGCTCGTCTTCGCCGCGGCGTTCGCGATCCTGTGTCCTACCATGGGCAAATCGGTAGGGAAACCACGGCGCGGAAGCATTTGCGCCGCAGTTCAGTCTGGTCCTACCATGGGCAAATCGGTAGGGAAACCACGGCGTGCGATCGACCGCGCCGCGACGACCGATTATCCTACCATGGGCAAATCGGTAGGGAAACCACGGCCCCCTTGCCCTCGAGGAACGCGATCGCTTCGTCCTACCATGGGCAAATCGGTAGGGAAACCACGGCGCTGCTGCCGAGCGGCGTGCGGCTGCTGTGGTCCTACCATGGGCAAATCGGTAGGGAAACCACGGCGACGCCTTCGGTCGTTTCGACCTTGACGAGGTCCTACCATGGGCAAATCGGTAGGGAAACCACGGCGGTGATCGGCGGCACGGGCACGAATTACACGTCCTACCATGGGCAAATCGGTAGGGAAACCACGGCGGCCGCGCGCTGCTCACGAAGAGCTTGTAGGTCCTACCATGGGCAAATCGGTAGGGAAACCACGGCATTCCCAATGGCGGCAAGCGCACCCGCTGGGTCCTACCATGGGCAAATCGGTAGGGAAACCACGGCCCATGTCGGTCGCGATCAGCACGATCGTCCGTCCTACCATGGGCAAATCGGTAGGGAAACCACGGCGCCGGAGCGAGGCCTCCAGCGCGTCGTTGGGTCCTACCATGGGCAAATCGGTAGGGAAACCACGGCCACCCCGGCGGCCGATCGCACCGGCCCCGTGTCCTACCATGGGCAAATCGGTAGGGAAACCACGGCGCCGATCAGTGCCGCAACCGATGGTACGCCGTCCTACCATGGGCAAATCGGTAGGGAAACCACGGCAGGAAGGCCGGCCCGCGCGCGTCGAGCTGCGTCCTACCATGGGCAAATCGGTAGGGAAACCACGGCCGATCCACTGGTCGAGGAAACCCGCCGTCGGTCCTACCATGGGCAAATCGGTAGGGAAACCACGGCCGGCGGCGCGGCCCGGCGAGACGATCATCTGTCCTACCATGGGCAAATCGGTAGGGAAACCACGGCCGATCCTTCCGCAGATGGGTATTTCGACGAGTCCTACCATGGGCAAATCGGTAGGGAAACCACGGCGGTGAGATAGATGGAGGCGAGGCCGCGATAGTCCTACCATGGGCAAATCGGTAGGGAAACCACGGCTGTCCAGCCAGTATAGTGCGGGTAGAACCAGTCCTACCATGGGCAAATCGGTAGGGAAACCACGGCGTCGTCCTCCAATGAAAAACCCCGCCGGTGGTCCTACCATGGGCAAATCGGTAGGGAAACCACGGCCATGGCCAGCGCCTCGCGTCGGCCCTCCGCGTCCTACCATGGGCAAATCGGTAGGGAAACCACGGCCCAACTTCGATCCCACCGCCTTGTTGACGCGTCCTACCATGGGCAAATCGGTAGGGAAACCACGGCACTTCACTCAAGCCTAGGACTGACCATGCAGTCCTACCATGGGCAAATCGGTAGGGAAACCATGGCCTAATCGTAAGCGCCGTTGCGGCCCCATTGACGTGACCCCCTGATTTTCGTCCATGAGCGATTAGAGTCTGGCCTGAAGGAAGGACAGACGATGAAGCGTGCAAGGTTTTCGGAGGAGCAGATTATCGGGGTGTTGAAGGAGGCGGAGGCGGGCGCGAAGGCCGCTGATCTTGCCCGGCGTCACGGTGTGTCTGAAGCGACGATCTACAACTGGAAGGCCAAGTATGGCGGGCTGGAGGTGTCCGAGGCCCGGCGTTTGCGGGAGCTCGAGAGCGAGAACGCGAAGCTCAAGCGGCTCTTGGCCGATGCTGGACAACGTCGCGTTGAAGGACCTTCTTTCAAAAAAGTGGTGACACCCGCCGTGAAGCGGGAAGCTGTCGTTCACCTCCAGCTTCTATCTCGACGCCGCCGAGTGGTTCCGGTTGAAGGGTGATCTTGCTACCGCGAACCTGCTGTTGCTCTCGGCGCTTGAACTGCCGCTTACTGACGATGAGACACGCCAGATCGTTGCCTTCCGGCTCGAGCGTGACAAGTCTTATGGTCGCGCCGTCGAGCTAACCGCTCAAATCGCGGCAGGAAATGCCGACTTCCGGCCTCAACCGGCCCGCGACTTTGCGCCGCCCTGGCTGCGCGTGGTCGCAATGCTGGCTCGGTAGGTCGTGCCGATCTGGAGCGCGCGTTCAAGCTGCTGATCGATGCGGCGTTGAATCCGGCTTCAAGCGACTTCGACGGGTTCGAGGTGGTTGCGCTGATGGAAGCGAATGCGCTGACTAGTGATATTGATGCGGCTGGCGGCAACTGGGAACTCGATCCCCGTTTGACCGGCGTGCTCGGACACCGACGTCCGCATCGTGATGGAGTGGACCGCCGACGACGCGGACATCGATCTCTGGGTTGACGAACCGAACGGGGAGCGCGTGTATGATGGTGATCAACTGAGCAGCGCTGGCGGCCAGATTTCGAACGACATGACCGATGGGTATGGCCCTGAAGAGTACGCTATTCGGCGTGGCCCGGCTGGCACCTACGGGGTTCGGGTAAGGATCGACGATCAAAATCTTGTGAACGCCGGCTTCACTTGCGCGCGTGTGAGCCCGATGCATCACATCGCCTGCCGGAAATTCGAACCCGCTGAAGCGGCGCGGCATGAGCTTTTCCGGTGCGACTGGCCCGAGTTCATCCATATCGAGATCGGCCAATATCGCGTCACCGACCGGGGCACGACTGACATGCACAGGGAAATATCGCTCGTCTGCACCAATCACCGCAGGATCGTAGACAAGTTCTGTCACATCGCCTCCCGGATTTAAGAGAACGAATATAGAACGATCTTTTGCACAAATAAAGGATATGAGTTTGAATCAGCGCCGCTAGGCGATCTGCGGCCGTCCCGGTCGGCACCGGGTTCTAGGCGGCTACAATGCCACGTCCAATGGTCCCTGCGTTAAGGCGTGGAAAGCAGCAATCAGATGGGCATGATCGGAACATCCGACGGGTGATTCGGCGCGCCGTGAGACGATCTCGATTCCGGCTTTAGGAATTGAACCCATTTTGAATTTAACAGTGATCGACCGATTGATGGACCGCCCTTCCCGAATCCGGAAAATAGCCCTTCATATCAATGTATAACGTCGCCAATTGGATTCCGGCTCGGCCTCCATTCCGCCGTTTGAAGACGTCCGGTCACGTCCACCAAACGCCTATTCTCAGTCACTTTTCTCGCCGCGATCGCCCGCATCGGCTCGGACGGGTCCACCGGCATCCCGGACGACTGACGGTCGGGATGATGGACCGGACCCAGAGCAGGGATTCGCAGGCGCATCAACGCCGGACGGTGCGAAACGCAAGGCGCGGCTGGCCCCACCGCTCGACACTGGCGGCCAGGGGTGCGACAGCCTCGTTCCGGGCGCCGGGTGGCGGATGGAACGCGCCCGCCACCGCGCAATGACGCGCTTGCGCCATTGCCACCCACTCCGCCCGGTCGGCGTCCACGGTCACACGATGGCGGGTTCCGCCCGCCGACGCGGATACGGCAACCTCGGCTGTGCGGTGGCACCGGCTCGATGAGTCGGACCCGAGGGCGCTTTCTCGATTCCCGCCGCAGGAGCTGAACCCGCCTAGAAGCGGATGGGGATCAACCGATCGGTCGACAACCTCTCGGGAGGTTCGACGACATCTCTGTACATCAGCATATTGTGCCGACGACCGGAGTCCGGGGATTCGTCATCGCCGCCGCTCCCGGCGATAGGCCAAAGGCGTCATGCCGACCTCCTTGCGGAAAAGGCGCGCAAGCTGGCTCTGGTCAGTATAGCCGACGGCGGCGGCGACATCGGCGATCGAGCGATGGCTGTTCGCCAGCAGATCCTTCGCGCGCTCGATCCTGAGCATGATCTGGTAGCGATGCGGGGGCAGGCCGGTCGTCCGCTTGAAGGCGCGCGCGAAGTGGAACGGCGAAAGCCCCGTTTCGGCGGCCAGTCTGTCAAGCCCGATGGGTTCTTCCATGCGAGCCTCGAGCAGCGCGGTCGCCTTGCGCACTTGCCAGGCCGCGAGTCCGCCGCGCAACTCAACGGGCGGCCGATCAGTCGACAATTTGACGAGGAGCGCCGCCGTCGCCAGGAGCGCGCCCTGGTTGAACAAGGCATTGGCCGGCGACGCCGCCGCATTCTCCTTCCACACCCGCGCGAGCGCGGTGGCGATGAATGGATCGCCAAGCGGCCCGGCATGAAGATGGCCGAAGTCTCCGCCCGCGGGCAAGGCGAGATCGTCGCCGGCGAGGTGAACAAGGTCATGCCAGCGGATCGATTGCACCACAATCGAATGCGCGCCATCGCACTGGATGGAATTGCCCGAATTCGGCGGTATCAGGATGGTTTCGCCAGGCCTGAACCGCGAACGAAAGCGCCCGCAGCCCAGATCGGCCGTGTATTCACCGCGGCCTTCGTCCACGAAGCCCACGACCAGATCGGGCGTGGGCGCGTCGGACCAGTCCCCGGCCGACTGCACCGCCAGGACCATGTCACCCGCGCCGGCGATGACGCGGTGGTCGGCGATTACCGAGCCATAGGTGGTGCGGTAGAAATCCAGATAGCTATCGTGGGCCGTTCGCTCGTCCGTGCTCACATGCGCCGCTCCCGCCGATCGGCCGAAGGCGTCATGCCGACCCCCTGGCGAAGAATCGCGGCGAAACGGCTCTGGCCTTCGTCGCCGCCGGCGCCGGCGATGGCGGACATCGACAAGGTCGCGTTCGCCAAGGGAGCCTGCGCCCAGGCGGTCCGCGGCACGACCTGGCAGTGGCACGTCGACGGGCCGGTCGATGGCTTGAAGGCGCGGCGTATCATGTGCCGGACATCCGCCAGGCCACCTCCTTGGGTTGCTCCATAGGCTGATCCTCCGTGTTGACAACGGCACGGCGCAACGCGCGTGCGCGAGCCGCCGCGCGTCAATATAAACGCGGACCGCGGCTCCCGTAAATCAAAGATTGGCGCGCTCTCACCACGAAACGATCGTCATCGCCGAGCCATCGCGGAGCGAAACAACCGCGATCACGTTGCGATACCAGCAATTCGCGTCGGCCCGCGTGCACAGGGCCGCAAGCGCTTTGGCGCTTTGGCGCTGCTCTGGCTGGATGAGACGCGGCCATGAACGGCGAACACGCCGAAGCGACCTCTTCGAGCGGCGATCTTTGCGTTCTCCGAGCGGTGGAGGCGCGCCCCGACCGCCCGCGGCCCAAACCCATCGCGCGCCGGGTCCGTTTCGCGTCGACGGTCACTGGGCCGATGCCAAGGCCGGCGGGACGATGGACGTGGCGGACCCCACCACCGAAGCGGCGATCACGCTGGGCGCGCCGATCGGCTTCTGGTGGAGCGAGCTGACCATCCCTGGTTCGCCCTTCGCGAGAAAGGCACGCGGTCGATCTGTTCAGCTACAAGGGCGGCAAGGTGGAGGCCGTCGGCAGGCGGGCGGTGACCGTCGGTTGGATCCGATGATTGCATGTCGCATCCCGCGGTGGACGTGATAAGGAGGGTGCATCGCAGTTCGTTTGCGTGCACACGGGATAATCGGATGCAGGGCAGGAGGGGATCGGCGATCGCGTCGCGGGAGCCGCGCATGAATCGGGTCGCGGGCCGGCCCGACGCGAGCGGTCGTCCGCGCGGCGCCGATGGCCGCCCAAACCGCGCGGCGCGGCGGCGCCCGGCCGGGAGCGGGCGGCGGTGACGCGCTTCAGCAGCTTCTCGCTGATCGCCGACGATCAGGCGGCCGACGGCAAACAGGCCGAATCCGCGCTCCCCGACATTTCGGACCTGCGCGCCCGCATCCGCTTCTCGCCGCACGAGGGGCAGATCTGGCTCCACGACCAGCGCGTCGTGCTGCTCAACCTCGAATCGCTCATCACGCTGCGCCGCGAGCTGGTCGACAGCCTGGGTCCGCGCCGCGCGCGCGAGGTGCTGTTCCGCATGGGTCATGCGGCGGGCGCGCGCGAGGCGATGATCGCGCTCAAGGTCCGCGCCGACCTGCCCGAGCTTGACGCCTTCCTCGTCGGCCCGCAACTCCACGCGCTGCGCGGGGAGGTGTTCGTCGAGCCGGTCCGCATCGAGGCCGACCAGAAGAGCGGTTCCTATTACAGCGAGCTGATCTGGCGCAATTCGGCCGAAGCGGAATGCCATGTCGCCTGCTTCGGCGGCAGCGCCGAGCCGGTGTGCTGGATGGAGATCGGCTATGCCTCGGGCTATACCAGCACGGTGATGGATCGCCCGATCCTGTTCAAGGAGGTCGCCTGCGTCGCCTGTGGCGACCCGACCTGCCGGATCGTGGGGCGTCCGGCGGAGGAATGGCCCGACGATGCCGATCTCGTGCGGATGCCGCGCGTCGAGCTGCCCACCCATGGCAAGGAGCCGCACGAACTCTCGGTCGGGCTGGTCGGCGCCTCGCCGGGCTTTCTGGGCGCATGGCACCTGCTCGAACGCGTCGCGCCCATGAACACCACGGTGTTGCTGCTCGGCGAGACCGGCGTCGGCAAGGAGCTGTTCGCGCGCGCGCTCCACAATGCCAGCCGCCGCGCCGCCCTGCCGATGGCGTCGGTCAACTGCGCGGCGATCCCAGAAAGCCTGATCGACGCCGAGTTGTTCGGGGTCGAGCGCGGCGCCTATACCGGCGCCAACCAGTCGCGGCGCGGATGGTTCGAGGCCGCCGACAAGTCGACGCTGTTCCTCGACGAGATCGGCACGCTCAATGTCACCGCCCAGGCCAAGCTGCTGCGCGTGCTGCAGGAGGGGCAGTTCAACCGGGTCGGCAGCACGGTGACGCGCACCGTGGACGTGCGCCTCGTCTGCGCCACCAATCTCGATCTCGAGGCGGAGGTCGAAAAGGGGCATTTCCGGCGCGACCTGCTCCACCGGCTCAACGTCTTCCCGATCCACATCCCGCCGCTCCGCCACCGCCGCGACGACATCCCGCACCTGATCGCCTACTTCCTCGAGCGCTTCAACCAGCGCGCGGGCCGGCGCGTGACGGGCTTTACCCAGGCGGCCGTCGACGGGCTGCTGATGTTCGATTTTCCCGGCAACATCCGGCAGCTGGAGAACATGATCGAGCGCGCCGCCATCCTGACGCCCGACGACGAGCCGATCGACATGCTGCATCTGTTCCACGGCACCCATGTGCCGCGCCGCTCGTTCCTGACGCCGGTCACCACCGGATCGCTGGCCAATCAGGACGTGTTCGAGCCCATTGCCTCGGGCGATCCCGCCGGCGCCCCCCTCGCCGAGGTCGAGGCGCGGATGATCCGCGAGGCGATGAACGCCGTGGGCGGCAATGTCTCGTCGGCCGCGCGGCGGCTGGGATTGACGCGATCGAAGCTGCGCAGCCGCCTCAAGCGGCTGGGACCGGCGCGCTCGGACCGGCTGCACTGAGCGCGGCGCCGGTCAGCCGCGCGGAACGGTCGGCCATGCGCTCGAGCAGCGCGACCATCTCTCCCAGCGCGCCCGTGTCGATCCCCGCCGCGATGATGACGAAGCGCGAGTGGCGGTCGGGAAAGGGCCAGCGGTCCAGCCATTGCACATTGTGGAGGAGATGCTGGACCCCGTGGATCACCGCCGGCCCCGCCGCCTCCTCCTCGACCGTGACGATCGCCTTGAGGCGGAGCAGACCGGGACCAAGGTTGCGCTCGATCCCGTCGAGCAGCAGCTCGAGCGCGCGCCGCGGCATCGGCGCCTCGCGCACGAAGGAGAGGCTGCCGATGCTCATGTGGCGGTGATGGTGATGGCCATGCGCGTCGTCGGCGGGCGCGCCGGCCGTGTCGAGCGCCGTCAGCCACCGGGCCGCCTGCACCGCGCCCTGCGCGGGATCATAGCCCTGCCAGGCGAGGATGCGGGCGAGATCGACCGGCGCAAAGGGCGCCGCGACGACGGGCGCGCGGGGATTGAGCCGGGCGAGCACCGCGCCCAGCGACGCGCGCTGATCGGCGGAGGCGAGATCGGTCTTGGTGAGGAGGATGGTGTCGGCGATCGCGACCTGCCGCACCGCGACGTCATGGTCGACAAGCGTCGCCTCCCCGTTCACCGCGTCGACCACCGTGACGAGCGCCCCCAGCCGGTAGAGCCCCTCGAGCGTCGGGTCGGACAGGAACGCCTGCACCACCGGCGCCGGATCGGCCATGCCCGACGTTTCGATCAGCACCCGCTCGAACGCGATCTCTCCCGCCGCGCGCCGGTGATAGACCGCGTTGAGCGTGCCGATCAGATCGCCGAAGACGGTGCAGCACAGGCATCCGTTCTCCAGCAGGATGACCGCATCCGAACTCGTCTCGATGAGCGCGTGATCGAGCCCCACCTCGCCGAATTCGTTGACGACGACGAGGCTCCCCTCAAGCGCCGGATGCCTGAGCGCGGCGTTGATGTGCGTCGTCTTGCCGCTGCCCAGAAAGCCCGCGACCACCGTCACCGGGGTGCGCGGCGCCGGCGGCCGCCCGCCCCCCGCCATCAGAAGATGTCGCAGCCCGGCAGGCCGCAGGAGAGCAGGCGGTCCGACGGGAAGTTGGTGATGATCTCGCACCCGTCCCTGGTGACCACCACTTCCTCCTCGATCCGCGCCGCGCCCGATCCGTCGGCGGCACCCTTCCAGGTTTCGAGCGCGAACACCATCCCTTCCTGCAGCGGCTTGTTCTGGCCGCGATAGCGCTTGGAGATGATCGGCCGCTCCCACAGCGACAGGCCGATCCCGTGCCCGTACTGGAGCAGGAACGCCTCGGCCTCGTCGCGATAGCCGAAATCGGTCGCGTCGGGCCACACCTGGGCGATCTCGTCGATCGTCACGCCCGGCTTCACCTTGTCGATCGAATCGCTGATCCACTTCGAGGCGCCCTCATAGGCGTCGATCTGATGCTTGTTGGGCTCGCCGCAGATGAAGGTGCGGTAATAGCAGGTGCGATAGCCGTTGAAGCTGTGCATGATGTCGAGAAACACCATGTCGCCCGGCTGGATGATGCGGTCGGAAAAGGTGTGCGAATGCGGCCGGCCGCGCGGGCCGGAGACCGAGTTGACGCATTCGACGCGCTCCGAGCCGAGGCGGAACAGCTTGTCGTTGGCGATCGCGACCAGCTCGTTCTCGCGCGTGCCGGGGCGGATCGCCCGCGCGATGTCGACATAGGTGGCATCGACCATCGCCGAGGCGAGCTTGAGGAGCTGGATCTCGTCGGGCGTCTTGATCTCGCGCGCGTCGAGCAGCGCCTGCTGGCCGTCGACCACCTCGATCCCCGCCGCCTCGAGCGCGCGCAGCATCGGCAGTTCCATCACGTCGATGCCGATCGGCTGGTTGGAGATGCCGCGATCGGCGAGCGCCTTCCTGATCTGCCGCGCGAAATCGTCCTGCACGTTCATCCATGGCGGCAGCCCGCCCTGCATCGTGGAGATCGGCGCGGCGACATTGTCCGCGATCCAGGGCGAGGAAATCCGCTTCGCCGGCGCGGCGGGATCCCACAGCAGCGGCGCGCCCTCGGTGCCGCACAGCGCGTAGCGCATGAACTTGTCGCGCGCCCATTCGCCGACATGGGTGCCCGTCACATAGCGGATATTGTCGAAGTTGAAGCAGATCACGGCGCCCAGCCCGGCGGCGCGGATCGCGTTCTGCGCGCGGCGCAGCCGGTCCTGATGCAGGCGGTGGTAGTCGATGCCCTGTTCCCAGTCCTTCGCCTGGGTTCCGAAGGCGGCGGTGGCGTGCGGCCTGTTATATTTCATCGCGTCCCCCCCGGCGCCGGGAGCGGATAGTCCTGGCAGGGAAAGGTCAGGATGGTGACGCCCGCGCCGGCATAGTTGGGGACATCGGCGGCCGCCTCCTGCCCGGCGTCCGACTGCAGCGCCGTTTGCATCGCGCCCTCGTCGTCGAAATCGCAGGTGACGATGGCGAAATAGGGCGACGCCTCCGCCCCCGCCGCCGCCGCGTCGAAGCCGTGGCTCATCGCCCGCAGACCCGGAAAGCGGGCGACGATCGGCAGGTGAACGTCCTTGAGGTAGCGCCGGAAATGGTCGGGATCGGACGGTTGGTTGTAGAGCGCGATGAGCCGGTGCATGGCGGTGGTCCTCAGTGAATGGTGACGTCGAGCTTGCTGAACCCGCGCAGCGTGCTGTTGAGCACGCGCTCCGCGTCGCCCAGCTCGAACCGCTCGACCTTCGGGATCAGCGCGGTGAACAGCGCCGCCATCTCCATCCGGGCGAGATTGTTGCCGATGCAGACATGCTCGCCATGGCCGAAGCCGACATGGGCCTCGACACCCTGGCGCTGGATGTCGAACATGTCGCCATCGTCCCATCGCCGTTCGTCGCGGTTCGCCGAGCCGTAGAGGATGATGACCCGTGAATCCTTGGGGATCACCGCGCCGTCGAGGTCGTAATCCTCGACCGCGTAGCGCGAAAAGCCCTGGATCGGCGATTCGAGGCGCACCACCTCGTTGATCGCGTTGGGGATGAGCGTCGGCCGGTCGCGCAGGAGCCGCCACTGCTCGGGATGGCGGGCGAACAGCCACACCGCGCTCGCCGTGGCGAAGATGGTGGTGTCGAGCGACGGCGCGACATAGGAAAGCGCCATGAGCCGCGCCTCCTGATCGCTGACCTCGCCGGCCGCGGCGGCCTCGTGCAGCATGGCGGCCCAGCTTCCCGGCTTCAGCTTCTCCGGCACCGCCTGCGTCATGGCGTAGTTGACCATCTCGTCGAACACCGAGAGCGCCGCGCCCGCCCGCTCGTTCAGCGGGCCGAAGCTGTCGAAATTGGCCGCCGCCCAGACGAGCATCCGCTCGCGCCCCTCCTCCGGCAGCCCGACCAGGTTGGAGACGATGCGCAGCGGCAGATACTGCGCCAGCCGCGTGACCGCGTCAAACCGGCGCGCGCGGGCGATCTCATCCACCACCGTTTCCGCCTCGGCGGTGATCGTGTCGCGCAGCGCGCGCAGGGCGCGGGGACTGAGCGGCCGCGATTCGACGCTGCGGATGCGGCGATGCTCGGCGCCGTCCGAACACAGGCCGATCCCCCCAGCGAAAATGCCGTTCACGGTGTCATTCATCATCACGCCCTTGCCGGAGATGAAGACGTCCGGCCGGGAGAGGATTTCCTTCACGTCGCGATAGCGCGACGCCACATACATGCCGAGATTTTCGAGGTAGACGAGCGGGCCGAGATCGCGGAGCCTGCGATAGCCCTCGAACGGATCGAGCAACTGCTCGGTCGCATAGAGATCGAAATGGATCGACGGAATGGCTGCGGACATGAAACCCCCTCCCACACGGACGTCGGCGGGTCGGCCGGATATGTCCGGCCCGACCCGGTAAGCTCACTGGTTAGCAGATCGCGATCAGAAGGGTTGCACGATCTCCTCGATGCCGAACAGCGCCCGGCCATAGATGTGGCTGGCGACCTCCGGCATGACGAAGGCGTGGCGGCTGGAAATCTCGCTGTCGCGCCAGATCCGCTGAAGGGCGTTGACATTGGCGAAGCTGGCGGCGCCGTTGACGCTCATCAGGCGGTTGATCGACTCCCGGCACAGCTTGGCGGCGCGGCCGGTGTCCATGCGGATGCGGGCGCGGGTGAGCATGTCGAGCTTCTCGTGCCGGGCGGCGGCGAGGTCGATGTCGGCGCAGGCGCGGGCGACCAGCAGCCACGCCTCGTCCGCCATCGAGACCGCCTCGGCGAGCGCGATCTGGTGCGCCGGCGAGTTCTTCGCCTCGGTCCAGACGGTATAGGCGACGTTCTTCTTGCCGCCCTTCTCGATCGTGATGTTGATCGCCTCGCGGGCGAGGCCGATCTGCGCGCCGACCAGAATCAGCTCGGCGACCGGGATGAACGAGGCCCAGTCGTTGTTCTCCGAGGGCGTCCGCAGATAGTCCTCGTTCGCCATGTCGTCATATTTCTGGATGCGGTGGTCGGGGACGAAGACATTGTCCGCCACCAGCGTGTTGCTGCCCGACGCGCGCATCCCCGCGACATACCAGGTCTGCTTGATCGACAGGTCGCTCATCGGGATGAGCCCGAGGCCGAGAATGGGCGACCCGTCGGGATTGTCGCCGAGCTTGACGCCCAGCACCGCCCAGTCGGCATGGTTGGACCCCGAGGCATAGCCCCATTCGCCGGTGACGCGCACGCCGCCCTCGACGCCCTCATAGACGCGCTCGGTGATCTGCGGCGGGGTGAAGATGCCGCAGATGCGCGCCTTCGGGTTGCTGCCCCAGACGTCCTTCTGCGCCTGGTCGGAAAAGAGCGTGCCGAACCACGTGCACACGTTGAGCAGCGCCGCCGCCCAGGCGGTGCCGCCATCGCCCTCGCCGATCGCCGCGATCGTGTCGAGGAAGGTGCGGAAATTGGCGCCCTGGCCGCCGAGCCGCCTGGGGATGGAAATGTGGAACAGCCCTGCCTCGTCGAGCGCCTTGATGACCGGCTCGGCGACGCGGCGGTCGTCCTCGCTCTGCTGCGCATGTTGCTTGATGAGCGGCTTGAGCCGGCGCGCCCTCGCGACGATCTCGGCATTGGGGCCTTCCGCCTCGAGCAGGGCGCCGAGCGGATCCTGAAGCGGGTTGCGGATGAGCGAAAGCGGTGCCGAAGCGGATGACGGATTGGGTTGCGCGGATGCCATGATGATGTCCTCTCCCGATCTATAAAGCTTTAAGGGCGTCGCCCCGGCCGATGCAGGCCGTACCACCGCTTCGCAGGAAGCGTGCCAAACACGGACCGGGCCGGGCGGCGACGCGCGATCGGGCTCGAAAAGCGCGGGCGGCGGTGCCCGGCGATCGCCCGGCCGGCACCGCGCCGCCCGCCGGGACGCGGGAGCGTGGTTAACAATGGGTGACCGATTGGTCATCATTGGCCATTGTTGCCGCGACGGTCGGTCAAAATCGGCCAGCCGCGCGCCACCCCGCCGCCGGCATGACACGGCAAGCCGCGCGATTGGGGCTTTGGCACGCATCCTGCTTTGTTACCGCCAAAGCCCGTCACGCGAACGGGGCGACAGGAGGATGCCATGAAATCTGGTGCGACGAGACTTGCCTCTTTCGCGGTCGCGGCGGCGCTGGCCGCGTTGTCGGCGGGGCCGCTGGCCGCCCATGGTGGCGAGGCGGCGCACGGCGGCCATGCCGGCACGCCGGCCAAGAGCGCGGGCGCGGTGATCCCCCGCTTCGCGCAGCCGCTGCCCAATGTGCCCGGCAAGTCGATGATCGCGGTCGAGGTGACACTGGCGCCGGGCGAGCACGCCGCGCCGCATCGCCACGCCGCGTCGGCGTTCATCATGGCCTATGTTCTGTCGGGCAATATCCGCAACCAGGTCGCGGGCGAACCGGCCAGGGACTACGGCCCCGGCGACACCTGGAAGGAAGATCCGGGCGCTCATCACGTCATGGCCGTCAACCTGAGCAAGACGAAGGAAGCCAAACTTCTTGCCGTCTTCGTCGTTGATTCGACCGAAACAGAGCTGACCACGATCGATAAATAAGACGACGATCGACATTCGATATCGTATTTTTGGGAGGGGTGCGATGAAAAGAGCCATTCTGCTTGCGTTCTTGCTGGCGGGTACGGCGGCCTGCAACCAGCAGGCCGATACCAAGAAGGCCGACGCGGCGGCGAAGACCCTGGCCGACGCCAATGCCGCGACCGCGACCAACCTCGACAATGTCGATCTCAACGACACCACCGAAGACCCCGCTTATGCCTCGGCCGGCGAGGATCTGGCGAAGGAGAATGCCGGCCTGCTCGGCACCCCGGCACCGGCCGCGGTGCTCAAGAGCATCGACGGTTCGACGGTCGACCTCACCAAGACCTACGGCAAGAAGCCGGTCTATCTCAAATTCTGGGCGACCTGGTGCGTGCCGTGCCGCCAGCAGATGCCCGCCTTTCAGCGCGACTATGAAAAGCTGAAGGACAAGATGGAATTCGTCGCCATCAACGTCGGCCTCAGCGACGACGAGGCGTCGATCCGCAAGTTCGAGAGCAAGTACGGCATGACCATGCCCGTGGTGATGGACAAGGACGGGCAGCTCGCCAAGCTGTTCCACCTCGGCGTCACGCCACAGCATGTGATCATCGGCAAGGACGTCCGCTTCGCCTATTTCGGCCATGCCGACAACGCCTCGCTGCGGCAGGCGATCGACAAGGCGCTGAGCGGCGCGGGCACGGCGGCACCCGCCACCGCGCAGGCCGTGGTCCAGGATCGCGCCTTCGCGGTCGGCGATTTCGTCCCCGCGCTCTCCGCCGTGTCGCTGACCGGGCAGCCGGTGAGCTTCGGCGGCGCCCGGCCCGGACGGCTGCGGGCGGTGCAGTTCTTCGCGAGCTGGTGTGAATGGTATCTCGAAAAGTCGCGGCCGGCCACGGCGCAGGCGTGCGCGCGGCGGCGGCAGGAGATCGAGGCGATCAAGGCGAAGATGCCCGGCGTCGAGTGGCTGGGGATCGCCGGCGGCCCGTGGGCGACCGCGCAGGATCTCGGCGACTATCGCAAGAACAACACCGTGACGATCCCGCTCGCGCTCGACAAGGACGGGGCGCTGTTCCGCGCCTTTGGTGTCCGCGACCTGCCGACCGTCGCGCTGATTGATCCCAGCGGCCGGCTCGTGCGGCTCGTCGGGCCGAACGACACCGATCTCGCGGCCGCGATCCAGAAGGCGGCGGCCGCGCAACCGGCGGGGAACCGCACCTGATGTCCGGCCGGGGGCGCCTCGCGCCGGTGGCCGGACTGATCGCGCTGCTGGCCGGCCTGTTCTGGAGTGCCGGGGCGGGCGCGCAGCCTGTCCCCGGCGGCCGCAACCATGTCGCGGTGCAGCTCGTCGCGAGCAGCAAGAGCCCGGCGCCGGGCGGCACCGCGACGCTGGCGATCGTGATGACGCCCGAGCCCGGCTGGCACGGCTATTGGAGCACGCCGGGCGATGCCGGGCTCCCGGCCAAGCTCGACTGGCGGCTGCCCGCGGGCGTCGAGGCGGGCGAACCGCGCTATCCGGCGCCCAGCCGCCTGTCGATCGACGGGCTGATGAACTATGTCTACGACAAGCCCTATGCGCTGCTCGCGCCGCTGCGGCTCGATGGCGCCGTCACGGCCGGAACGCCGCTGCCGCTGGCGCTGACCATCTCCTATCTCGCCTGCACCCGCGAGGCGTGCCTGCCCGAGACGGCGTCGGTCTCGACGACGCTCATCGCGGGTGACGGCGCGGCCGATGCCGCGAACGCGTCGCGCTTCGCCGCCTGGGAGGCCGCGCTGCCCCGCCGCCTCGCGCGGCCCGCGACCCACAGTGTCGAGAACGGCCGGCTGCGCATCGCCATCCCCTATGGCGGCGACCTGCCGGCCAAGCCCTATGTCTATGTCGATGCGACCGATGTGGCCGATTTCGCCGCGCCCCAGTCCTATGCCCGCGCCGAAAGCGGCGCCCTCGTCATGGAAACGAGGGCGACCGCCACCGTTCCGCCGTCCGAGCTTCGCGGCCTGCTCGAGCTGGGCGACGGCGTGGCGACCGCGTTCGTGTCGCGCCCCGGCGCGGTGCCGGCGGGCGCACAGCCGCTCGACGCGACGCGGTCCGCCCCGGCGCCGGCCTCCGGCATCCTCGCGGTGACGATGCTGGCCTTTGCCGGCGCGCTGCTCGGCGGACTGATCCTCAACGTCATGCCCTGCGTTTTCCCGATCCTCAGTCTGAAGGCGCTCAGCCTCGCCAAGGGCGGCAAGGACGGCCGCGAGGCCCGCGCCGAGGCGCTCGCCTATACCGGCGGGATCGTGCTCGTCTGCTTGGCGCTCGGCGTCTTCATCCTGACGCTGCGCGCGGCGGGAACGCAGGTCGGCTGGGCCTTTCAGTTGCAGAGCCCGGCGGTCGTCTTCGGCCTGATCCTGCTGGTCGGCGCGATCGCGTTCAACCTCGCCGGGCTGTTCGAATTCTCCAACCTGTCGGTCGGCCAGGGACTGACCGCGCAATCGGGCCTGTCCGGCGCCTTCTGGACCGGGGCGCTCGCCGCCTTCGTCGCGACGCCGTGCACCGGGCCGTTCATGGCGGCCGCGCTGGGCGCCGCGCTCGTCCTGCCGGCCTATGCGGCGCTGCTGATCTTCGCCGGGCTCGGGCTCGGGCTCGCCCTGCCCTTTCTGGCGATCGGCTTCATTCCCCGGCTGCGCAAGGCGCTGCCCCGGCCGGGGCCGTGGATGAGCACCTTCCGGCACGTGCTGGCGATTCCGATGTTCGTCACCGCGCTCGGCCTCATCTGGGTGATCGGCCGGCAGACGGGCACCACCGGCATCCTCATCTCGCTCAGCGCGCTGCTGCTGCTCGGCATCGGCCTTTGGATCATGGGGCTGCGCCAGCGCGGGCTCAAGCCATGGGCCTGGGTTCCCGCGACGGTGGCGGCGGTGCTCGCGCTCGGTTTCGCGCCGCTGCTGCCGGGCCATGCCTCAGTGGCGGCGGAGGCGCGGGCCGCCGGGCGGCAGCCCTTCGATCCGGCGAAGCTCGCGCAGGCGCGGGCGGACGGCAAGCCGGTCTTCCTCTATCTGACGGCGGACTGGTGCCTCACCTGCAAGGTGAACGAGAAAGCCGCCATCGAACGCGCGCAGACCCAGGCCGCGTTCGCGCGCGCCGGCGTCATCACGATGGTGGGCGACTGGAGCGACGGCAACGCCACGATCACGCGCTTCCTCGCGGACAACGGACGGAGCGGGGTGCCGCTCTACCTCTGGTACGCGCCCGGCAAGCCGGCGCAGGTTCTGCCACAGATCCTGACCCCGGCGCTTCTGATCGGATATGCGGAGAACAAGTAAAACAGTCCGAACATAAAAGAAAAATACGGCGTCGTTCTTTATTTCAGGGAGGGGAAAGTCATGAGACGCACTTTTTATTATGCACTTTGCGCCGCGCTGCTGCCCGCCGCGCCGGCCTGGGCGCAGGGCAGCGACACGTCGCAGGCGCCGGCCGCGCCAGCGGCCGAGCCACCGGCGGCGGCCTCCGAACAGTCGATCTACATCAACGGGACCATCGTGCTGGCGAGCGAGTATCGCTATCGCGGCGTGTCCTACACGAACAACGATCCGACCGCGCAGGCCTATCTGACGATCTCGCACGCATCGGGTTTCTACATCGGCACGTTCGCGTCGAACCTGTCGGGCTATGGATCGTTTGGCGGCGACAATCTGGAGGCCGACGTTTATGGCGGCTATACCAAGACGGTCGGCAAGCTGACCCTGGACGGCGGCGCCTGGTTCTACAACTTTCCCGGCACCGACAATACCGATTTCTTCGAGATCTATGCGTCGGTGGCCGCGCCGATCGGCCCCGGCAAGCTGAAAGTGGGCGCCTATTACGCGCCCGACCAGAAGAACATCGGCGGCAACGACGATATCTCCGCATTCGCCGACAGCTCGCTGCCCATCAAGGGGACACCGTTCACGCTCAAGGCGCATGTCGGATACACCAACGGCAAGGGGTCGACCCTGTCGGGGCCGGAGGGCCATTACTGGGACTTCCTCATCGGCGGCGAGGTGGCCTACCGCAATCTCAGCCTCAACATCTCCTATGTCGATACGACGATCGACCGGGAGCTTGCGGACAGCTATTATTATATCGGGGGCCGCCGCGTCATCGACGGCGCGGCGCTGATTACGCTCACCGCCACCTTCTGATCGGGCGGAAGGCGAGCGAGCCGGGCCGGCGCGCCGGCGGCGCGGCCATCGTCGCATCCGCCATCGTCGCATCCGCCATCGTGATGGCCCGAACCGGCGCGAGCGATCGCGCGGTCCGCCCCGCCGCGACTCGATAGTAGCGAAATTGCAGCCAATCTAATCGAATATGGCGCAAACAATGGCCGATATCCGCGCTGGACAGCATGAATTGTATCCGATAATGAGTGACTGGCAGGGCTGACCCCTTGGCAGTGGATATCAACCCTGCGCATTCAGGCGGACCAGAGAACCGCTGGAAAAAAGGGAGGGAACTATGCGTGTTCGATTGACCCGCGCGCTCGTCGCGCTGCTCGTCGCCGGAAGCTCGTCCGCCGCGATCGCGCAGGCCACGTCCGATCCGGCGTCGACCGCGGTCGAGGATGTCGGCGCCATTCCCGAAATCGTCGTCACCGCCCAGAAGCGCGCCCAGTCGCTGCAGGACGTGCCGGTGTCGATCAGCGTCGTCCAGGCCGAAGCCTTTTCGGAGCGCAACGTCACCCAGCTCAGCGATCTGCCGACGCTGGTTCCCGGCTTCGAGTTCGTGCGCGCGCCCGCGCAGACCACCGGCCTCACCTTCCGCGGGCTCGGCCCGCAGGCCGGCAACCTCTCGTTCGACAGCTCGATCGGCATGTTCGTCGACGGCGTCTTCCTCGGCAATATCCGGGCCTTCAACCAGACGCTGTTCGACATCCAGCGCGCCGAGTTCATCAAGGGATCGCAGAGCGCGCTGCTTGGCAAGAACTCGACCGTCGGCGCGCTCTCGATCGTCAACAACACGCCGGCCAAACGCACCGAGGCCAAGGTCGAGGCCGGCGCGGAAGTGGATGATGGCGGCTATTTCGTCGACGCGGCGCTGAACGGCGCGCTGTCCGAGACGCTGTTCGCGCGGGTTTCGGGCCGCTATTCCTACCAGAAGGGCTATATCCGCAACGTCGCCACCGATCACAAGGGGCCGGAGAACACCGACTGGGGCGTGCGCGGCCAGCTGCTATACGACGACAAGGGGCCATTCAACGCGCTGCTGAGCTATCAGCATACCGACAACGAACAGATCGGCATCGCGACCCAGTGCGTGCCGCCGGGGTTCGCCTTCCCCGGCATTGCCGGCGCGCCCTTCCCGCCGGGTACCTCGATCGACGCGGTATGCGGCGACGGGCTCGAGAACGATGTCAACGCCGCCTTCAGTTCCGACCCCCGGCTGAAGGACGGGGACGACAATTACCGCACGAAGCTCGACATCACGTCGGCGACGCTCAACTATGATCTCGGCCCGGTGACGCTCACCGCGATCACCGCCGGGCTGTGGAGCCGGACGTTCAACGCGGCGGATTTCGATTTCGACGTCAAGGACGACAATCTGTGGGTGCGGGACGAGAAATACCGGCAGTTCACCCAGGAAATCCGGCTCACGTCGAACGACACGTCGGCGCCGATCCAGTACATCGTCGGCGCCTTCTACGTGAAGAGCCGATGGACGCTCATCGAAACGCGCATCTGGGGCATCCCGGATTTCCCGCCGGTGCCCCTTCCCGGCTTCCCGCCGGCCGGACAGCTGTTCAACGGCGGCTGGGTCGACGATTTCCGGCAGAGCGACCGCACCATCTCCGCCTTCGGCCAGCTCACCTGGAAGCCGGTCGACAAGCTGACCTTCAACCTCGGCGCGCGCTATTCGCACGACCGCAAGGTGGTGGATTTCGGGCGCGCGCCCGACACCACCAACCTGACGGCGTGGAACACGGTCATCCAGGCGCCTTTCGTGTTCCAGCGGCTCGACCCGGCGGTCGACAATCTGCTCAGCGGCAGCCTCGCCGCCCAGTATGAGTTCAACCGGGACGTGACGGTCTATGCGTCGGTGTCGCGGAGCGGCAAGGCGGGCGGCTATGGCGAATTCGCCGGCATTCCGGTCGATCCGGCGCTGCCGCAGGCGCTGTTCAACGGCATCCCGCTGTCGCAGGGCAATCCCAACCGGGATTCGCGGGTCAAGCCGGAGCGCGCCAACGCCTATGAGGCGGGCGTCAAGGCCAATCTGTTCGACCGCCACCTCAGCATCGACGCGGCGCTGTTCTGGACCGACATCTTCAATCTGCAGCAGCTGACCTTCACCGGCCAGTTCATCGTCACCAACGACCGGGTCCGCAACCGCGGTGGCGAGGTGAACTTCACCTTCCGGCCGACCGACAATCTGACGCTGTCGGGCGCCGCGACCTACGCGAAGGTCCGCGACATCCGCAACAAGCAGGACAGCGTGAACGCCCCGCGCTTTTCCGCGTCCGGTTCGGCCGAATACCGGATTCCGTTCAACGCCGATCTCGAGTTGAAGGTGCGCGGCGGGTTCCGCCATCGCAGCTCCAAATATAATCAGCTCGGCGAGGCGGAGCGGGACGGGGCGTTCACCACCGCCAATTTCGGCGCCCGGCTGGAAAGCGTCGCGGGCTGGTGGCTCAACGCCAATGTCGAGAATGCGTTCAACGCCAAGGGCGCCAATTTCGGCTTTCCCGGCCCCGACCCGTTCATCGTCTCGTTCAAGGCGCTCGAGCCGCTGCGCCGGGTCACCCTGTCGGCCGGCATCAAGTTCTAGCCGCCGCGCGGGCGGGCCAGCCGCGATGTCCATCGCCACGGCCCGCCCCGCACCGACCCGGATGACGCCGTGACCAGCGACATCGGCCCCAGGCGGTTCGGCGACATCCTCGGTCACGATCCGACCGGGGTCTGTGTGGTCAGCGGGGTCGCCGGCGCGGCGGCGTGGATCGAATGCGACATCGACGCCGTGCACCCGGCCGGCGACCATGTCATCCTCGTCGGCCGGGTCCGCGACCTCGCGGCCAGCGCCGACCGCAGACCGCCGATCTTCCTGCGCGGCGGCTTCGGGCGCTTCGGCCCGTTCGCCGACGGGGGACGGCCGGCAGAGTGAAAGGAGCCGCCTTGGGTACGATCACGGTCACAACGCGCGCGGGCGAGGCCCGCGTGCTTCCCGCCACCGCCGGACTGACGCTGATGGAAATCATCCGCGATGCCGGCATCGACGAGCTGCTCGCCCTGTGCGGCGGCTGCTGCAGCTGCGCGACCTGCCATGTGCATGTGGAGGCGCCGGACCCCGCGCTCCTCCCACCGATGCGGCCGGACGAGGACGACCTGCTCGACAGTTCCGACCACCGCGACGCGACCTCGCGCCTGTCGTGCCAGATCGCGTTCACCCCGGCGCTGGACGGCCTCCGGCTGACAATCGCGCAGGAGGATTAACGCGCCGCGTCGATCGCCACGGCCAGGCAGGCGATCGCCCAGAACAGGCAGAATTCCGCGCCGCCCTTGTTCCACAGCCAGGCGCCCTTCGAGACCCTGAACACGGCAAGCGCGGCGGCGCACAGAAAGGCCGCCGCCAGCACGCCGGCCCAGGCCACCGCCACCCCGCCGATCAGCGCCAGCGCCAGCGCCAGCTCGATCGCCAGCGCCGCGTTGACGAACAGCGCCGCCGGCCGCAGACCGGCCGCCTCGAAAAAGCCGGTCACCAGCGGACGCGACGCGATCTTCGCCCAGGCATGGGGGAGGAAGAACGCGCCGCACGCCACGCGCAACAGATCGACCGCGTCGCCGCCCAACCTCTCGATCCCGGTCACCGGCGGCGCGGCCGGCGGGTGGGGCCGGTCCGCTTGACCGCAACCTCGTCGAACAGCGACGGATGTTCGGCCAGTTCGAGCCGGGTCCGGCGGATATGCTCGCAAAGCTGGTGCGCCGCCCCGTCGGCGTCGCGCCGGCGGATCGCGTCGACGATCAGCCGGTGCTCGGCATGGATGATCCAGTTGCGCTCGCGGCCGAGCAGCTTGGTGAAGGCGCGCCGGTAGTGCTGGGTGGTGTTCCAGTAGCGTTCGATGAGGCCGAGCAGATGCTCCATCCGCGCCGGGGCATAGGAGGCGAGGTGGAAGGCGCGGTCCAGCCGCAGGAATGTTTCGGTATCGGTGCCCGCCGCCATCGCCTCGACCAGCGCCACAAGCTGCGTGACCTGCGCGTCGGAGATCGCGGCGACCGCCATGCTCAGCGCCAGCGGCTCCAGCCGCTCGCGGATCATGTAGATTTCGAGGCATTCGCGCAGGTCGAGCCGCGCGACCCACGCGCCGCTGCTCGGCTTGAGCACGACGAGCCCGTCGCTCTCCAGCCGGCTCAGCGCATTGCGCACCGGCAGGCGGCTGACCGCGAAGCGCGCGGCGAGATCCTCCTGATTGAGCCGGCTCCCCGGCGCCAGCTCGCCCGACAGGATCAGCCCGCGCAGCGCCTCGGTCGCCTTGTCCGTCGTCAGCGACGGCACCGCGTCGCCGGCGAACATCTGGTCCTCATCCGCTATGATCGGCTGCCTGGCCATGTCCCAACCTCATCGGGCCGGATCGGCGGGATGCCACAATCTGACCTTACTGTTCGCTTCATACCCCTTGCCGCCGGGAAAGCTCACCAGTTCCAGCTGCATACCCCAGGGCGCGAGGAAATAAACCCATGTCTGGCCGGCGCTGGGTCCGGCCTCGCGCACCGTGGGCTCGCCCAGGATGCGAAGCCCGCGCGCGCGCAGATAGGCGAGCGCGGTGTCGAACGATTCCACATAGAAGGCGAGGTGGTGGCCGCCGACGTCGCTGTTCGCGGGCGGTGTCCGGCTCTGTCCGGGCGCCTCATATTCGAAGATCTCGAAATTGGGGCCGTGCCCGCAGCGCAAGAAGCGCAGCTCCCGCACCCGCGCGCGCGGATGGACGTTGAGGTGCCGCGTCATCCAGTCGCCCTCGCCATCCTCGAACGGGCCGAGCGAATAGACATGCTGGCAGCCGATCACATCCACGAAGAAGCGCGTCGCCGCCTCGATGTCCGGCACCGTGAAGCCGATATGCTCGACCCCGCACAAGCCTGGCAGCCCCTCACCCCGCATCACTCGACCCATCGGATACAACACGGCCAGTAATGCCGGCAATATCCGCGATTGCAAGCCAGAATCGTATCCGATTATCTTGACATCGCGGCCATTGCGCCGCACACCCGCCAGATAACAAGGGCGGGCAGAGGCGATGGCGGAGACCAGGGACTTGCAGGCGGCGACGCCCTGGATCGCGCTGACCACGACCGACGCCGACTGGCACGACGCGGACCCCGCCCTGCTCGAAACGATGCTCGGCTCGATGGTGCTGATCCGCGCGTTCGAGGAGAAGGTGCTGGAGCTGGCCGGACAGGGGCTCGTCCACGGCCCGGCGCACTCCGCCGTCGGGCAGGAGGGCGGCGCGACCGGATCGGTGCTCGCCATGCGCCCCGGCGACCAGATCAACGGCTCGCATCGCGCGCACCACCAGTTCCTCGCCAAGGCCGTCCACTACGCCCTGCCCGGCGGGCTTCCGGCGCGGACGGCATTCCCGCCGCCGGTCCGCGCGATCTCGAAACGGGCGCTCGCCGAAATCCTCGGCCTGGCGCAGGGTTACTGCAAGGGGCGCGGCGGCTCGATGCATCTGCGCTGGGCGGACAGCGGCAATCTGGGCACCAACGCCATCGTCGGGGGCGGCGTGCCGCTCGCCGCCGGGGCCGCCTTCGCCCACAAGCGGGCCGGGACGGGCGACGTCGCCGTCACCTATTTCGGCGACGGGGCGGTCAATATCGGATCGGTGCTGGAGACGATGAACCTGGCGGCCGCCTGGAAACTGCCGCTCTGTTTCTTCATCGAGAACAACCGCTACGCCGTCTCGACCACGGTGGAGGAAGCGACGGCGGAACCGCGGCTGTCGTCGCGCGGCCTCGCCTTCGCGATACCCGCCTGGAAGGTCGACGGCATGGACCCGCTGGCGGTGTATCTCGCCATGGGCGAGGCGACGCGGCTGATGCGCGCCGGGGGCGGGCCGACGATCATCGAGGCGGACGTGTACCGCTATTTCCATCAGAACGGCCCGCTTCCCGGCAGCGCCTTCGGCTATCGCAGCAAGGAGGAGGAGAAGGCGTGGCGCGAGCGCGACCCCATCCTGCGTGTCGCCGCGCGCCTCGCCGAGCGCCAGCTGATCGGCGAGGACGCGATCGGCGAACTGCGCGCGCGCGCGGCCGGGCTGATGGACGAGCTGGCCGGCGAGCTGGTCGAAACGCACGACGGCGGTCGCCGCATCATTCCCGCGCTGTGGCCATCGCCCGACTTCCGCGATTTCGGCGTGCGCGGCGACCTGTCGGAACTGCGCGGCGTGCGCGAGGCGGAACTCGATTCCTTCGCCGGCGCGGTGGTCGAGAAGCGCTTCGTCGACGTCGTCGCCGACGTCATGCACCGCCGCATGACGGAGGACGACCGCATCGTCCTGATGGGCGAGGACATCCATCGCCTCAAGGGTGGCACCAATGGCGCGACACGCGGGCTGGCGGATGCCTTTCCCGACCGGGTGCTGGGCACGCCGATATCGGAGAACGCCTTTGCCGGCCTCGCCGGCGGCCTCGCCATGGACGGGCGCTTCATCCCGGTGATCGAGTTCATGTATCCCGATTTCATGTGGGTGGCGGCCGACCAGATCTTCAACCAGATCGCCAAGGCCCGGCACATGTTCGGCGGCGACAGCCCGGTGCCGCTGGTGCTGCGCACCAAGGTCGCGATGGGCACCGGCTATGGCTCGCAGCATTCGATGGACCCGGCGGGCATTTTCGCGACATCGGCCGGGTGGCGGATCGTGGCGCCATCCACCCCGTTCGACTATGTGGGGCTCATGAACAGCGCGCTGCGTTGCCAGGATCCCGTGCTGGTGCTTGAACATGTCGAGCTGTACGGCGGCAAGGGTCCGGCGCCGGCGGACGACCTCGATTATTTCATCCCGCTCGGCAAGGCGAAGCTGGTGCGGCGCGGCACGCGCATGACGGTGCTCACCTATCTCTCGATGGTCCGGCCGGTGCTCGACGCGGTGGAGGCGCTGGGGATCGACGCCGATGTCGTCGACCTGCGCAGCCTCGACCGCGCGGGGCTCGACTGGGAGACGGTCGGCGGCTCGATCGCGCGGACCAACAACGTCCTCATCGTCGAGCAGGGCTCGCTCGGCACATCCTATGGCGGCTGGCTCGCCGACGAGATCCAGCGCCGCTATTTCGACTGGCTCGACCAGCCGGTGCGCCGTGTTCATGGCGGCGAGGCGTCGCCCAGTATCTCCAAGGTGCTCGAGGCGGCGGCCTTTGCCCAGCGGGGCGACGTCGAGGCCGCGCTGCGTCAGGTGATGGCCGACCAAGGCCTGACGGTGGGCTGAGCGGCGAGGCGCCATGACGATGCGCCGTCGCGGGACCGGACATTTTCGCGACGGCGACCCTGAAGGAGAGCGCATATGAACGTCGGCTTCATCGGACTGGGCAAAATGGGCACCGAAATGGCGGGCCGCCTGATCGACGCCGGACATGCGCTCACCGTCTACAACCGCACCGCGTCGAAGGCCGAGCCGCTGGTCGGCAGGGGCGCGCGGGCGGCGACGTCCGCCGCCGAAGCGGCCGCGTCGGCCGACTTGGTCGTCACCATGCTGGAGAATGACGAGGCGCTCGCGGCGGTATGCCTCGGCGATGGCGCGTTCCTGTCCGCCATGCCGGCTGGCGCCGTCCATGTCGCCATGGGCACGCACGGCATCGCGCTCGTCCGCCGGCTCGATGCCGAGCATCGCGCGCGCGGGATCGGCTTCGTGGCGGCGCCGGTGCTGGGGCGCCCGCCCGCGGCGGCGGCGGGTCAGCTCGGCATCATCGCCGGCGGCGATCCGGCCGCGATCGCGCGCGCCGAGCCGCTGTTCGCGGCGATGGGGCGGCGCACCTTCCCCGCCGGTCCCGACCCCGTCGCCGCCGCGACCGCGAAGATCGTCAACAACTTCCTGCTCGCCGCCTCGATCCAGGCGCTCGGCGAAGCCTTCGTGCTGGGCGAGAAGGCCGGCCTGCCCGCCGACGCCCTGCTCGACATTCTGACCGACGGCCTGTTCAGCGGGCCGGCGCACAAAATCTATGGCCGGCTGATCGCCGACAAGGCGTTTTTCGACGCGCCCGGCTTCTCGGCCTCCACCGGGCTCAAGGACGTTAAGCTGGCGCTGGCCGCCGGGGACGCGTTCAGCACCCCGCTCCCGTCCGCCAACATCTGCCACGACCGGCTGCTGAGCGCGATCGCGCACGGCCTCGCCGCCGCCGACTGGTCGGTCATGGCGCACGAACAGGCCCGCGCGAGCGGCATCGCCTGAACCATCCCCCGCAGGAGACGCATCGCATGGAACGCCCCGCCCTCACGACGCTGCTGCCGCCCGAGATGACCGAGCTGCGCTGGCGGCCGCTGATGACCTTCTTCCTCGACATCAAGCCGCCGTGGAATGTCGGCAAGACCCCGGTCGCCGATCGCAGGATCGCCGAGCTGCCGGGCGGCTATTTCGAGGGCGAGCGGCTGCGCGGCAGAATCCTGACCTCCGGCAGCGACTGGCAGACGGTGCGCGAGGACGGCGCATGGATGATAAACGTGCGGACCCTGCTCGAAACCGACGACGGCGCGCTGATCGGCATGATCTACCAGGGCTTGCGGCACGGCCCCGCCGCCGTCCTCGCCGCGATCGCGCAGGGCGAGGCGGTGAGCCCGCTCGATTACTATATGCGCGTCAACGTGACGTTCGAGACGGCGGCCGAGCGTTATGGCTGGCTCAACCGCTGCCTGGCCGTCGCGCACGGGCACCGCCTGTCGAACGGCGCGATCTACAATGTGTTCGAGATCGTCTGACCCCCCGCCCCGACGGCGGGACCGCCCAGCATCGCCGCCACCGCGTCGGCGATCGCGAGAGCGGCGGTGAGCCCCGGCGAATCGATGCCGAGCAGGTGAACCATGCCGCCCTGGCGCGCGATGAGGAAATCGTCGGTCTCGGCGATCTTGGGCCGCACCCCGGCATAAGCGGGGGCGAGGCTGCCGTCGCGGATGTCGGGATAGTAGCGCCGCACCGCCTGGTAGAAGGCGGGCAGCCGCGCCGCGTCGACATCATGGGAAATGGCCTCGACCGGCTCGACATCGGGTCCGAACCGCGCCGCGCCCGCCATGTCGAGCGTCAGGTGTATGCCCAGCCCGCCCGGCTCGGGCAGCGGGTAGATGAGGCTGCCAAAGGGTGAACGGTCGGTGAGCGCGACATAGTTCCCCTTGAGCCAGCGCGGCCGCGCCGCCAGCCCGACGGTCCGCGCGAGCGCGGCCGCGCCCAGGCCGGCGGCGTTGATGACGCACCGCGCGGCGAGGCGCTCGCCACCGGCCAGCCGCACGAAGGGACGGTCGTCGCCGTCCGATCCGATCGCGCTGACCTCGCTCCGCGCGATCTGACCGCCGGTGGCCCGCATGTCGGCTTCCAGCGCGGCGACGAGCGCCAGCGGATCGACGATCCCCGTCTCGGGCGAATGGAGCGCGCCGGCGGCGCGCAGCGCGGGTTCCATCCGCCGCGCCTCCGCCCCGGTCAGCATCCGCAGGCCGCCGACACCGTTCTTCCGGCCCCTGGCTAGAAGCCGCGCCAGCGCCGGCAGTTCGGTGTCGCTGGTGGCGACGATCAGCTTGCCGAGCCGGCGGTGCAGAATGGCGCGCTCCTCGCAATAGCGATAGAGCCGCGCGCGTCCCGCCACGCACAGCCGCGCCTTCATCGAGCCGGGCGAACAATGGAGGCCCGCGTGGATCACGCCGCTGTTGCGGCTGCTCACCCCGCCGCCGGGCCGATCGCGCTCGACGACGATCACTTCCCTGCCCAGCCCGCCCAGCCGCGCCGCCACCGCCAGCCCGACGACCCCCGCGCCAATGACGAGAACATCCGCGCCCATGGGCGGGGAGCCTAGGGCACCGGCCGGCCGCTCGCCAGCCGTTTCGACTCGCGAGCGCCTATTTCGCCGCCATGCGGACCGCGCCGTCGAGGCGGATGACCTCGCCGTTGAGCATCGGGTTGGTGACGATGCTCTCGACCAGCGCGGCATATTCCTCCGGCCTGCCCAGGCGCGAGGGGAACGGCACCTGGCGGCCGAGCGACTCCTGCAGCTCGGCGGAGAAACCCGCCATCATCGGCGTCCAGAAAATGCCCGGCGCGATCGTCATGACGCGGATGCCGTGGCGGGCAAGCTCGCGCGCGACCGGCAGCGTCATCGACACGACCCCGCCCTTGGACGCGGCATAGGCCGCCTGCCCGATCTGGCCGTCGAACGCGGCGACGCTGGCGGTGTTGACGATGACGCCGCGCTCGCCGTCCGCCGTCACCGGATCGGCGTGCGCGAGGCGGGCGGCGACCTGGCTCAGCATGTTGAACGTGCCGACGAGGTTGATGGAGATGGCGCGGCCGAAGTCGGCGAGCGGGGCGGGGCTGCCGTCGCGGCCGATCACCTTCGCGCCCGGCGCGATGCCGGCGCAGTTGACGAGGATGCGGACCGGGCCATGCGCCGCCTCCGCCGCTTCCACCACGGCTTGCGCCGCGGCGGCATCGGTGACGTCGAGGATCGCCGCGCGCGCGCCGATCTCGCTGGCGGTCGAGGCCGCGAGATCGGCGTTGAGATCGACGATCGTGACCTTCGCGCCCCTCGCCGCCAGCGCCTTCGCGGTCGCCGCGCCCAGCCCTGACGCGCCGCCGGTAACGATCGCCGCCGCGCCTGTGATGTGCATCGTCGCCTCTCCTCGCATTTTCGGGCTGCCATGACGGGACGGAGCCGATGTGGCAAGCCAGTAGAACTGTTCTCCCGCGCAAGCGGGAGTCCGTCGGGCAAGGCTCAGCTCACCCCATGGACCCCCGCCTGCGCGGGGGAACGGCTATGCCTACCGCTGCACGTCCAGAAAGGCCGTCACGGTCAGCCGCCCCGTCGCGGGGTCGGCGGGCAAGGCGCGACCCGCACTGATCGCGCCGCTGTGGAGGATGTTGCCGGGATAGAGCAGCGCGCGGTTGTAAGCCGCCGGGATGAGCGCGGTCCGCTCGAACAGCGCACCGCCCGCGTCGACATAGCCGGTCGGCGCGCCCTGTTCGCGCAGCTCGGCAGCGAGGCGGGCGTGATAACCGGGCGCCCGGTCCGCGTCGATGCGTTCGAAGCCCGTCGCGCGGTGGCGGTAGAAGGCGGTGCCGTCGGGATCGCCGGGGTTCAGATAATGGACGATCGCCATCCGCCCGGCCTCGACCGCGTCGATGTGCGGCAGCCGCTGCGCGACGCTGAGCGCCTCGGGCGCGCGGGTGACGATCGAGAAGCTGGCGTCGAGGATGTCGGCGGCGCCGTGCAGGCCGAACACCTGCCGCATCACCCCCGCGATGACGTGTCGCACCTGCGCGAAATAGTCGTCGGGCAGCGGCGCGCGCACTCCTGGATAATGGCGCTCGGCCGGGCCGAAGCGTTGCGTCGCGGCGAAGGCCCGCAACATGTCGGGATCGGGGTGGAAGTGATCGACGACAACAACCGGCCCCGCCTCCGCCCCGACACTGGCGACGCGGATACGCGGCTCGCCGCTCATGCGGGCACGGGCGCGCGCTCCGCCGCCGCGACCGTGCCGAGGATGCGCGCCATCGCCGCGTCATGCCTGGGGAGCGTCGGGACGCTGCGCGCGACGGTCGCCGCGATCTGGTCGAGCTGGACGCGGTTGGTGTCGGCGGGGATGGTGTCGGCCATCGGGTGATAGCCCTGCGCCAGCACCCCCTGCCCGTTGAGCACCGCGAGCCAGCTTGCCTCCTTGAACAGGTCGTCGGTGCCGATGACGACGCGGCCCGAGCGGCGGTAGTGGCCCTCGGTCTCCACGAGCGTGTCGGGCAGCGCCATGTGCCGGCAATATGTCCACAGCGGCTCGGGCTTGTCGGCGGTGGCATGGTAGTGGAGGATGAGGAAGTCCTTGATATTGTCCATGTCGGCACCGAACAGCCGCGCGAATTGGCGGGCGAGCGCCGGATCGCAATCCGCGTCGGGGAACAAAGTCAGCAGCTTGGCGATGCCGCTCTGGATCAAGTGGATGCTGGTCGATTCGAGCGGCTCGAGAAAGCCCGAGGAGAGGCCGATCGCCACGACATTCTTCTCCCACGCCCGCTGGCGGCGCCCGGCGGTGAAGCGCAGGACGCGCGGATCGGCGAGCGCGGCGCCGTCGAGATTGGCGAGCAGCGTCGCCGCCGCCTCGTCGTCGCTAACGAACGCGCTCGCATAGACATAGCCGTTGCCGGTGCGGTGCTGGAGCGGGATGCGCCATTGCCAGCCCGCCGCGCGCGCGGTCGAGCGGGTATAGGGCGTCGTCTCCGCCACGCGCTCGCACGGGACGGCGACGGCGCGGTCGCAGGGGAGCCAGTGCGACCAGTCGTCATAGCCCACCCCCAGCGCCTCGCCGATGAGCAGCGCGCGAAAGCCCGAGCAGTCGATGAAGAGATCGCCCGCCAGCCGCTCGCCGCGCTGCGTCACCAGCGCGGTGACGAAGCCGCTCTCATTATCCTGCTCGACGCGCGCGAGCGTGCCCTCGACGCGCGTCACCCCCTGTCCTTCCGCCAGCCGGCGCAGGTAACGGGCATAGAGCCCCGCGTCGAAATGATAGGCATAGCCCAATGTCGAGAGGATCGAGCGCGGATTGTCGTCGGGCGGCGCGAAGCGGTTGTCCATCGCCAGCGCCGTGGCGAGCGAATAGGCGGCGAGCGGCGTCGTCAGCCCCTCCGCCTGCGCCTTGAGCCAGCGGTGATGGAACGGCACGCCGGGGAGCGGGACGCCATAGTGGCCGAACGGGTGGAAATAGCGGTGCCCCGGCCGCGCCCAGTCGACGAACTCGATGCCGAGCTTGAAGCTCGCCTTGGTCTCGCGCAGGAACTCCGCCTCGTCGAGCCCGACGAGCTGGTTGAACCAGTGGATCGTCGGGATCGTCGCCTCGCCGACGCCGACGGTGCCGATCGCCTCCGATTCGAGCAGCGTGACCGCCGCCTGGCCGCCAAGCGTCCGCGCGAGCGCGGTGGCGGTCATCCAGCCGGCGGTGCCGCCGCCCAGGATCACGATCCGTTCGATCCGCCTGCCGTTCATCTCGCTCTCCCTCGCGCTTCGCAATCGATTGTATCGTGCGTCTGCCCGTGCCATCAAGTCATGGATCGAGCGCCGGGGCAAGCCGGCCGGCTGCGGGAGGACCGATGGACGCCACCACCAAGCCGCGACTGTCGCTCTGGCGCATCGTCGAGATGAACCTGGGGTTCCTCGGCCTCCAGTTCAGCTTCGGGCTGCAACAGGGCAATATGGTGCCGATCTACGCCTATCTGGGCGCGAGCGAGGCGGCGCAGCCGCTGCTCCAGCTCGCCGGGCCGATGACGGGGCTCCTCGTCCAGCCGATCGTCGGCGCGATGAGCGACCGCACCGCCTCGCGCTGGGGGCGGCGGACACCCTATTTCCTCGTCGGCGCGATCATTTGCAGCCTGGGCCTGTTCCTCATGCCGTGGAGCGCCAGCCTGCTGATGGCGGCGAGCCTGCTGTGGCTCCTCGACGCGGGCAACAACATCACCATGGAGCCCTATCGCGCCTATGTGAGCGACCGGCTCGATCCCGGCCAGCACAGCGCCGGCTTCCTCACACAGAGCGCGTTCACCGGCCTCGCGCAGATGCTCGCTTTCCTCACTCCCTCGCTGCTCGTCGGCGTGCTGGGGGTCGGCCGCGACGCGGTCGACGCGCATGGTATCCCGATCACCGTCCACATCGTCTTCACGATCGGCGCGGTGCTCTCGCTCTCGACGATCCTCTGGTCGATCCTGCGCGTGCCCGAGCTGCCGCTGAGCGCAGCGGAGGTCGCGCGCATCCGCGCCGAGCCGCGATCGATCGGCGCCACGCTGCGCGAAATCGGCGACGCGATCCGCGCCATGCCGCTCCCGATGCGGCAACTCGGCTGGATGAGCCTGTTCCAGTGGTATGCGATGCGCTGCTACTGGGACTATGTCGTGCTCTCGATCGGCCGCTCGATCTACGCGACGCGCGATCCCGCCTCGGCCGGCTTCCGCCAGGCGGTGCTCACCAATGGCGAGATGGCGGCCTTCTACAACTTCGTCGCCTTCCTCGCCGCGTTCGCGATGGTGCCGCTGGCGCGGCGCTGGGGCGCGAAGCCGCTGCATGGCGCGTGCCTGACGCTGGCGGGCCTCGCGATGATCGCGCTGCCGCAGGTGGAGAGCAAACTGCTCCTCTTCGTCCCCGCGATCGGCATCGGGCTGGGCTGGGCGAGCATCATGGGCAATCCCTACATCATGCTCGCGCGCAGCATCCCGCCCGAGCGGACCGGCGTCTACATGGGCATTTTCAACATGATGATCGTGGTGCCGATGCTGATTTACACGGTCACGATGCCGCTCGCCTACCATCCGCTGCTCGGCGGCGATCCGCGCCATGTGCTGATGCTGGGCGGCGTGCTGATGCTGGGTGCGGCGGTCGCGGTGCTGCGCGTGCGCGAGCGGCCGGCGCCGGCGACGACTTGAGCCATCTCCTTTGCAATCGGTTGCAATGACGCAAACAAGCCGCTAGCCGAATGGCTGAGGCGCTTCGTCATCGCCCCTGGGTCTGCGTCGCCCCGGCCCCCGAGCCGGGGTCCCGCTGCCTTGCGGCCCAAGAGGAAGCGGAACCCTGGATCAAGTCCGGGGTGATAGGCTGGTTTGGTCAAAAGCGGATTGAGGCAGGTGCTGGTGGCACAAATGAGCGGTCAGGATCGGCAGGAGGGGGCGGCGCGCTGGACCGCCGACGCGGTGGCCGGCATCGCCCGCGCGCCGCTCCCCGCGCTCCCCGTCATCACTGCCGCCGATGTCGTCACGATCGCGCCGGCGCTCGACCTGTGGGACATGTGGCCGATCCAGCATCGCGACGGACGCACCGCCCGCTTTGATGGCGAAACGCTGTGGATGATCCTCGCCGCCGACCGCTTCGCCGACCCGGTCGCGCGGCATGACGTGGCGCATATCCGCCTGTTTGCCGAGGATGGGGCGGGGCGCTGGACCGATCTGGGGCCGGCGCTGCCCGAACGCCTCTCGCCCGGCGCGCGGCAATGGTCCGGGTCGGCGGTGCTCGGCGAGGACGGGCGGCGCGTGACGCTCTATTTCACCGCCGCCGGCCGGCGCGGCGGGCCGCTCACTATCGAGCAGCGCCAGTTCGAGACCACCGCCACGCTCGATCGGCGCGACGGCCGCCTGGCTCTCGCCCACTGGAGCGAGCCGCGCGAGCTGTTCGCGCCCGACGGCGTCAGCTATGCGGCGACGGGCGGACCCAAGGCGCCGTTCATCCCCGGCTTTCGCGATCCCGGCTTCTTCCGCGACCCGGCGACCGGCGCCGAGCATCTGGTCTTCACCGGATCGGCGGTGGGCGGGTCGGGCCGCTACGATGGCGTCATCGGCCGCGCCGACCGGGACGGCGACGGCTGGGCGTTGCGGCCCCCGCTCCTCTCGGCCGCCGGCCTCTGCCACGAGCTTGAGCGGCCGCATCTGATCGCGCGCGACGGGCTCTATTACCTGTTCTGGTCCACCCAGCGCGGCATGTTCGCGCCCGGCGGGCCGGGTGGCCCCACAGGGCTTTACGGCATGGTCTCCGACCGCTTCGACGGCGGCTGGCAGCCGCTCAACGGCACCGGCCTCGTCGCCGCCAATCCGCCCGAGGAGCCAAGCCAGGCCTATAGCTGGCTCGTCCTCGACGACCTCAGCGTCGTGAGCTTCATTGATTACTGGGGACTGGAGGGCCGGACGCCCGGCGGGACTCCCGGCCTGGTCCGCAGCCGGTTCGGCGGCACCATCGCCCCGCGCTTCCGCCTCAGCCTGTCGGGCGAGCGGAGCCGGATCGTTTGAAAGCGTCCGTTCGCTTCGAGCGATGTCGAGAAGCGGTTTCGCCAGCGTGTCTCGCCTTCGCCCGACACGAACGGAGGGTCTGGGAGGCGATCGGCTCTAGCTCGACATCCGCACGACCAGCTCCGGCGTCATCACCACCGATCCGGGGCACTCGCCCGCGATCCGGCGGAGCAGGAGGTCGACGAGGTGCCCCGCCCCCGCGTGCAGATCCTGCCGCACGGTGGTGAGTCGCGGGACGGTCTGCTGCGCGATCGGCAGATCGTCGAAGCCGACGACGCGGACCTCGCCGGGCACGGCGATGCCATGGTCGGCGAGCGCCCGCAGCGCGCTCATCGCCACCACGTCGGAGGCGGCGACGATACCGTCGAAGCGCCCCCGCTCGGCCTCGACGAAGCGCGCCATGTCGGCGTCCTCGGCGAAAAGATGCGCGGGGAACACGGTCAGCCCCTCCCCCAGCCCCGCCCGCGCCAGCGCGGACCGGCAGCCCGCGAGCCGCTGACCAATCTCAAGCGCGCGCGGATCGCCCAGGAAGGCGATGCGGCGGCAGCCGCGCGCGACGAGGTGCCGCGCGGCCAGCTCGCCGCCCAGCACATTGTCCGATCCGACCGAGCAGTGCACCTGCGCCGGCGTGAAACCGCCCCACACCACCAGCGGACGGTAGCGCGCCGCGACGCGGTCCAGCGTTTCGGCCTGATCGGACTGACCGATGATGATGATGCCGTCGACCCGTCGCGCGTCGACCATCTCGTCGAGCCAGCAGTCGTGCTGCGGCACCACGCGCGAGAGGAGGAGATCATAGCCGCGCTCGGTCAGCGCGTCGGCCATGTGGCCGAGCATCGTCATGAAGAACGGGTCGGAAATGTGCTGGCCTGTTTCGTGCCCGAGCGGGATCACGACGCCGATCGCGCCGGTGCGCTGGATGCGCAGGTTGCGCGCCATCGCGTTGGGCCGGAAGCCATGCTCGCGCGCCAGCGCCTGAATGCGCTCGCGCGTGTTGCGGTTGATGAGCTGGGAGTCGCTCAGCGCCCGCGACACCGTCCCCGGCGACACGCCGGCAAGTTTCGCAAGCTCGCCGATGTTGCGGATCTTTTCCAACGTCCTCGTTCACCCCCGCCGCGATGATGCGTCGCGGCGGGTTGGGATGGCAAGCCTTTTCGTGGCGTCAGCGCATCGCGCCGCCGCCGTGAACCTGGCCCAGCGCGGCGATGTGGCTCCGCACAACGGGCACCGCCGACGCCGCGACGGTGCGCAGCGGCGCCTTGTCGCCCTTGTCCGCATAGCCCTGGTGCAGTGTCAGCGCCATCTGGTGCGCCTTCTTCTGCTGCGCCAGGTAGACGGCGTCGAAGGCGGCGCCGGATGTGCCGCGCAACCGCGCGATCATCCGTGTCTGCGCCGGCTCGAGCCTGGCCGCCGGGGGATTGAGGCCGGCCGATCTGGCGGCGGCGGCGATGTCGGCGGTGGCCTTGCCATGCGCGTCGATCATCATCTGCGCGAACCGCCTGACCTCGACGCGTTTGGACCGGGTCAGCGCGAGCTGCGAGGACCGGACCTCGAACAGGTCGCCCGCGCCGGCCTTGGCGACATAGCTCGCGGCGATGGTCGTTACCGGCTTGGCGGTGGCGCTTGCGGCGATGGCGGGCGAGAGGGCGAGCGGCGCAGCGAGCAGGGCGAGGGCGAGCAACGGGGTACGGGTCATGACGGGGGCTCCTGTGGCGGATGTGTGGTCCTGCCCAACGTTCGGCGGGTGCCGCCGCTGCCTTGCTCCAGATGGCGTCCCACCAATATGGATCAGTCGTCGGCCGCTTTGCTCTCGTCAATCGCGTCGAGCACCGCTTGCGGCTCGACATCGCGGCTGATCCGCTCGATCTCGGCCGAGGCGGCGGAGGGCACGTCGAGGTGCCGCGCGATCGCGTCGACGGCGCGGGCGAGGCGGGTCAGCTCATGCTCGGTGAGCAGGTTGATGTGGAGGTCGAGCGACGCCTGCAGATCGGCCTCGGCCGCCATCCGGTTCTGGCTGATGAGCACGAAGGTGGACAGGAAGATCGCCTCCACCGAGGCTTCGGACGCGAGGATGACGAAGCTCGGGTCAAAGGGGCGCAGGCCGGGGATCATGCCGACATTGAGCAGAATCCAGCCGCCATAGAGCGCGAGGTGCAGGTACACGAAGACCATGCTGCCGGTGAAGCGGGTGATCCCGCGCGCGAGCCGCTCGCCGATCGGCGCCCGCTCCCGCTCACGCGCGCGCCGCTCCCGCATGTCCTCGATGTTGTTGCGAAGGACATGGTCGAGATCGTCAGAACCTGCTGTCGTGGGCTGCATAGATGCGGTCCAGAACGGACGCGCTCGCCGCGAGGTTGCACGCCGCCGGGTTGAAGCGCGGATCGCGCGCGAGTTGCTCCGCCCAGTCGATCAGCGCGCGACCGCCCCAGTCGTCGGGCGGCTCCGCAAGGGTTCGGGCGGTGGTGCCGGTGAAATGCGCGGCGGTGAAGTCGTAGAAGGAGCCGTTCACATTGCGCAGCGCGGCCCCGCCCTCGGTGCCGTGGAACGCCGCCTCGATCACCGCCTCGCGCCCGGCATGGAGCCGCCAGGAACAGGAGAGGCGGATCGCCACCCCTTCCCCCGTCACAAGCAGCGCCTCGGCATGGTCCTCGCACTGGGTGGCGCGGTCGGTCAGCAGCCTGCCGCTGGCGTGCAGCACGCTCATGACCCGCTCGACATCGGGAAAGCCGAGGCACCACAGCGCGAGATCGACGAGGTGGATGCCAAGGTCCATGACGCAGCCGCCGCCGCTCAGCGCCGGATCATAGAACCACGGCCTGTCGGGGCCATAGGCATTGTGGAACACCAGCTCGACCGCCTGGACGCGGCCGATCCCGCCCTCGCGGATCAGCGAGTGGATCGCCTGCATCGCGGCGGTGAAGCGGTAGGAAAGGTCGAGCCCGAGCAGCCGGTCGGCGCGGCGCGCGGCGGCCAGGACGGCGGCGACCTCGGCGGCGGTGCGGCCGAGCGGCTTCTGGCAGAACACCGCCAGCCCCCGGTCGAGCGCGCGGATCGACTGATCGGCATGAAGCGCGCTCGGGCTGGCGATGACGATGCCGTCGAGCGGCCGGTCGAGCAGCGCGTCGAGGCTCCCGCGCCGCGCGGCGCCGGGCGCCAGCGCGGCGGCGGCATCCAGCGCGGCGTCGCTCGGATCGGCGAGCGCGGCGACCTCGATCACGCCGGCATCGCGTGCCGCCCGCATCCGTGCCCGCCCGATCCAGCCGAGGCCGAGGAAGCCGATGCGCGGCACGCCGCTCACGGACAGACGATGCCCTTGACGAAGGCGCCCGGCCGGTCGCGCGTCGCGTCGAGCGCGGCGCCGAGCCCGTCGAGCGCATAACGGTGGGTGATGAGCGGCGCCGGGTCGATCCGCCCCGCCGCCACCGCGTCGATGGCGGCGCGGATGCCGGCCATATAGACCCGCGGATCGCGCTCATGCGCGTTGATGACGTCGATACCGCGCCAGTTCCACAGCCACATGTTGACCTGCCGCGGCCCGTCCTGATGATAGCCCGCGACGACGAGCCTGCCGCGCTCGGCGGTCAGCTCGGCGGCGAGGTCGAGCGGCTCCTGCTTGCCCACCGCCTCGACCACCCGCTCGCAGAGCCTGCCGCCGGTGAGCGCGCCCACCTGATCGACGATGGCGTGACGGTCGCCGAACGCGACCGTTTCGGCGGCGCCATAACGACGGGCCAGATCGAGCGACTCCGCACGCCGCGAGATGGCGATGACGCGCGCGCCCGCCTCGCTCGCCAGCCGGGTAAGGACGGCGCCGAGGAAACCGATGCCGACGATCGCCACCGTCTGTCCCGCCCGGATGTCGGCGCGCGCGAAGATGTTCATCGCGCAGCCGAGCGGCTCGCCGGGGAACGGCATGTCACGAAGTTCGTCGGGCAGCGGCACCACGCAGTCCGCCCTGACAAGGTCATACTCGGCATAAGCCTTGTAGGAGAGCGCCGCGACGCGCGTGCCGACCGGCGGTCCCGCGCCGCCCTCGCCGAGCGCGTCGATCGTACCCCACGCCTCATGGCCGAGCGAGCCGGGCTCGGTCGGAAAGCTCATCCAGTCCGGGCCGGCCCATGGCGTCAGGTTCGACGCGCAGACCCCGCACCCCTCGACACGCAGCCGCACTTCGCCCGGCCCCGGCGCCGGCAGCGGCACGTCGACGACCGCGACCTCGCCCGGTCCGATGACGACAGCGGCACGCATCACGCGGCCTCGCCACGCGGATCATATCGCCACCCCAAGGGTTTGCAGCCCAAAACCCCCGGAGGAAGGATCGACCCATGGCCGAGAAAAAGACAAGCAAGGCGAGCAGCGCCAAGCGGACCGACGGCGCCCACCGGACCGTGACCCCCACGCCGGAGCTTGCCGCGGTCATCGGCGCCGACCCGCTCACCCGCAACGACGCGGTCAAGAAGATCTGGAACTATATCAAGGCGCATAAGCTTCAGGATCCCAAGGACGGCCGGCAGATCAACGCCGACGACAAGCTCGCGCCGGTGCTCGGCAAGACGCCGATCTCGATGTTCGAGATGAACAGGAAGCTCTTCGCGCACCTGAAGGCGGAGTGATTTTCCAAATCTCTGCTCCTTCTCGTCATTGCGAGCGCAGCGAAGCAATGACGGACGGCTTTACTCCGCCGCCCAGGCGATATCGCCCGCCCCGATGAACGTCGCCATCGCGGCGTGAGCGGCATCGTCGCTCATCTGGCGCGGCGGGTGTTTGCACAGCCAGGCGGAGACCGGCTCGATCGGCCCGCCCATCCCCCGGTCGCGCGCGAGCTTGGCGCAGCGGATCATGTCGATCGCGACGCCGGCGCTGTTGGGGCTGTCCTCGACCGAGAGGCGCAGTTCGAGGTTCATCGGCACGCCGCCGAACAGCGTGCCTTCCATGCGCAGGAAGCAGACCTTGTTGTCGTTCTGCCACGCGACATAGTCGGACGGGCCGACATGGATGTTCTCGTCCGCCAGCCGTTCGGCCGCGACGGCCTGCACCGCCTCGGTCTTGGAGATTTTCTTTGAGGTGAGGCGCGCGCGATTGGCCATGTTGAGGAAGTCGGTATTGCCGCCGGTGTTGAGCTGATAGGTCCGCTCGAGCCGCACGCCGCGCCGCGCGAACAGGTCGGTGAGGACGCGGTGGACGATGGTGGCGCCGAGCTGCGCCTTGATGTCGTCGCCGATCACCGGCACCCCGGCGGCGGCGAAGCGGTCGGCCCAGTCGGGATCGCTGGCGATGAAGACGGGGATCGCGTTGACGAAGGCGACGCCGGCCTCCAGCGCGCAGGCGGCGTAGAACTCGGTCGCCGCCTGCGACCCGACCGGCAGATAATTGATGAGCACATCGACCTCGTGCTCGATCAGCGCCGCCACCACCTGCGGCGCGTCCGGCTCGGGCGCCTCGGCCGGCACGAAGCGGCGGGCCTCGGGCGCCTCGTCCATATGCTCGGCGACGCCGTCGAGCAAACGGCCCATGGCGACCGTCGCGCCGCTAGGGCGCACCGTATCGGCAAAGCGCGCGGTGCAGTTGGGCGGGGCGAAGATCGCCTCGGCGACGTCGCGGCCGACCTTGCGCCGGTCAATGTCCCAGGCAGCGACGACGCGGATGTCGGCGGCGCGATAGCCGCCGATCTCGTGGTGCATCAGCCCGGTCGTGCCGTTCGTGCCCTCGCCATAATGGCTGAGCCCCTGCACCAGCGAACTGGCGCAATTGCCGACGCCGATAATGGCGAGGTTGATCGGCCCGCTCATCGCCCGCCTCCCGTGCCGCTCGCGACCATCGGCTGCGCCAGCGCGGGCGCGTAGCGGTCGACCATCCAGGCGCAGAAATCGGCGAAACCCTGCGGATCGGCGGGCGCGCTGCTGTGATGGGGCGCGAGCCCGAGATGCGCGGGCGTGAAGCAGAAGGTGAGCGTCACGTCGAAATCGGCGAGCGCTTCCATCTGCCGGTCGAACCAGTCGAGCGCGCCGGGACGGAAGCTGTCGGCCCAGCTGAGGCCGGTGCGCAGGTGCCGCGCGCCCAGCGCCTTGATCCACGCGACCGCCGCGTCAAGCCGCGGATCTTCGAAGTGAAACCATTGCATGAGGCCCATCCGGTCGGCGACCTGGGCATAGTCCTCGAGCGCCGGCTTGGGCGTGCCGTCGGCGCGGATCAGGCCCATGTGGAAATGGCGGTAATAGCTCGACCCCTCCGCCTCGCGATGGCGCGTGGTCGCGCCCCAGTCCTGCGGCAGGTCGTAGAGCGAGTACCAGAAGAGGCGCGGCACGCGGCCGATGAGCAGCTCGGCGGTGCGCTGGAGGCCGAACTGCTGCACTTCCTCGGCGCCGAACGAGCCGACGCCCACCTCGGTCACCCAGACGGGCCGACCGCCCGCGACCCCCTCGATCTCGGCGATCCTGGCGGGCCAGTCGTTGATCGGCCACAGGTTCCAGTCGAGCGGAAAGCCGTGGACGGCGATCACGTCAACGGCGGCCAGCGCGCCATGCGCCTCCATCCGCCGCACCCAACAGGGGTCGACCGGCGACATGCCGCCAAGCACGCGGGTGAGGCCGGGATTGATCGCCGCAATCGCATTGCCCGCGCGCGTCACCAGATCGGCATAACGCGACCAGTCGGGGTCGATCTCCAGATCCCAGTGCGACTTGTTGTTGGGCTCATTCCAGATCATCGCCGCTTCGATCACGCCTCGTCTCCTCCTCGCGCCGGATAGACCGCGCCCGACCCCATATCCCGGTCGGCGAAGGGGACCGGCGCCACGCGGCACAGATAGACCTCGGCCTCGGGCCGGCTTTCGATCGCGAAGCCCGCCGCGCGCAGCATCGCCTCGCTGCACGCACGGTTGGGCGCCCACCAGTGAGTCCAGTCGCCGGCATAGTGCCGCTCGATGAAGTGCATCTTCGGATAGCCGGGCGCGTCGAAATAGCCGGGCGGGTCGAAGGTGCCCGGCGCATGGAAGGGATCATCCTCCGGCACCGGCGCCACCGCCTCGCTGCCGCGCTGCATCGTCTGGAACCACGGCCCCGGCGCGTCGATCTGCGCGCGCAGTGCCTGATCCGCGCGGCGGGCGGTGTCTGGCGATGGCGGCATCAGCGCGCGCGGGGGAGCGGGGGGATCAACATAGATGCTGCCGCAACGACAGTCCTGGCGGCCTGGTTCCCGCAAGGCAAGGCCGGCCGCGCCTCGGCCTGCCCCGCGTTACACCATGACAACATGGGTTTAGCGCGCGCGAGTCGGCGGGAACTCGCGCGGAACCGGGATGAAGAAGATGCTGTTGATCGACCCATGGCGGAACATGGGGAAGGGCGTTCATGGAGCGGGTACTCATCACGGGCGGGGCGGGCTTCATCGGCCGCTTCGTCGCCGAGGAACTGCTCCGGCGCGGCCATGAGGTCCGCGTCCTCGACAGCCTGATCGAGCAGGTCCACCGTGCCGGCGAGCGTCCTCTCGCCCTCTCCGACGAGGTCGAGCTGATCCGCGCCGACGTGCGCGACGGCGACGGGGTGGCGGGCGCGCTCGCGGGCGTGGACAGCGTCATCCACCTCGCCGCCGAGGTCGGCGTCGGCCAGTCGATGTACGAGGTCGAGCGCTATACCTCGGCCAACGACGTCGGCACCGCGGTGCTGTTCGAAAAGCTCATCGACCGCCCGGTGCGCCGCGTCGTCACCGCCTCGTCGATGAGCATCTATGGCGAGGGGCTCTACGCCGACGCCGACGGCAACCTCGTTCAGGATGCCGAGCGCGGGAGCGTGCGCGACGGGCAGAGCCAGTGGGAGCCGGTCGACGGCCTCGGTCGCCCGCTCACCCCCCTCGCGACGCCCGAATGGAAGCGGCCCGCGCTCGCCTCGATCTACGCGCTCAACAAATATGTGCAGGAGCGCACGACGCACATCATGGCCGCGCCCTATGGCATGGAGAGCGTCTGCCTGCGGCTGTTCAACGTCTATGGCCCAGGCCAGGCGCTGTCGAACCCCTATACCGGCGTGCTGGCCATCTTCGCCGCCCGGCTGCTCAACGGTCAGGCGCCGATGATCTTCGAGGATGGCGAGCAGCGCCGCGACTTCGTGCATGTGAGCGACGTCGCGCGCGCTTTTGCCGACGCGCTCGAACTGCCGCAGGCGGCGGGCGGCACGTTCAACATCGGCTCGGGCACCGACCGATCGGTGCGCGAGGTGGCGACCGCGCTCGCCCGCGCCATGGGCAAGAACGCGATCGAGGCGGAGATCGTCGGCAAGGCGCGGATCGGCGACATCCGCCACTGTTTCTGCGACACGCGCCTCGCCGAGGAGACGCTCGGCTTCCGTGCCCGGCGCGACGTTGTCGACGGCCTTGCCGAACTCGCCGAATGGGTCGCCGGGCAACAGGCCGAGGACCGCGTCGCGCAGGCGCGCGCCGAGCTCGACGCGCGGGGGCTGGTCGCGTGACACGGGGCCGCCCGATCCTCGTCACCGGCGGCGCGGGCTTCATCGGCTGCAATATCGCCGACCGGCTGCTGGGCGAGGGGCACGCGGTTCATGTCTACGACTCGCTCCACCGCCCCGGCGTCGAGCGCAACCTCGCCTGGCTGCAGGAGCGGCATGGCCGGCGGGTCACCCCGATCGTCGCGGACATCCGTGACGCGGCGGCGTTGCGCGGCGCGGTCGGCGAGGCCGGCGCCATCATCCACCTCGCCGCGCAGGTCGCCGTCACCACCAGCCTCGACAACCCGCGCGCCGATTTCGAGGTGAACCTCGCCGGCACGTTCGACCTGCTCGAAGCGGCGCGCGCTCAACCCGCGCCGCCGCCCCTTCTCTTCGCCTCCACCAACAAGGTCTATGGCAGCCTCGGCGACCTGACGCTCGACCATGGCGAGGACGGCTATGCGCCCGCCGACCCGGCGATCCGCGCGTATGGCGTCGGCGAGGACCGGCCGCTCGACTTCCACACGCCCTATGGCTGCTCCAAGGGCGCCGCCGACCAATATGTGCTCGATCATGCGCGCAGCTACGGCCTGCGCGCGGCGGTGCTGCGGATGAGCTGCATCTACGGCCGGCGCCAGCTCGGGACCGAGGATCAGGGCTGGGTCGCCCATTTCCTGATCCGCGCGCTCGAAGGGGCGCCGGTCACGCTCTATGGCGATGGCGATCAGGTGCGCGACGTGCTCGACGTGAGCGACGCCGTCGACGCCTATATTGCCGCGCTGGGCGCGATCGACCGCATCGCCGGCCGCGCCTTCAACTTGGGCGGCGGCCCTGCCAACGCGATCAGCCTCAACCGTCTGCTTGCGCATATCGGCGATCTGCTCGGGCGTCCGGTGGCGATCGACCATGCCGACTGGCGCGCGGGCGACCAGCGCTGGTTCGTCGCCGATACCCGCGCCATCGACGCCGCGCTCGGCCTCGCGAGCCGGACGCCGTGGCGCGCGGGGGTCGAGCGTCTGGCGCAGTGGCTGGGCGACGACCGCGCCGCGCCCCGTCTCCCGCTGGCGGCGAGCGCATGAGGGCGGCGGGCCGGCACCTGCTGATGACCGCCGACGCCGCGGGCGGCGTGTGGCAATATGCGACCGATCTTGCCGAAGCCCTGGTGCCGCACGGCTGGCGCGCGACGCTGCTCGTCACCGGCCCGGCGCCGTCCGACGCGCAGCGCGCCGATGCCCAGGCGCGCGGGCTCGCCGTCCGCACGACGACGCTGCCGCTCGACTGGACCGCCCCGCGCGCCGAGGATGTGGCCGAAGCCGGTGCCGCCATTGCCCGCCTCGCGCGGGAGGGCGGCGCGGACCTGCTCCAGCTCAACAGCCCCGCTTATGCCGCCGGCAATCGTTTTGCGATGCCCGTCGTCGCCGTCGCGCACAGCTGCGTCGCGAGCTGGTGGCGGGCGCAGTATGATGCGCCGCTGCCGGATGATCTCGCCTGGCGCGCGGACCTGACCGCGCAGGGTCTGGCGCGCGCCGATGCCATGGTGACGCCGAGCGGAGCCTTTGCCGACGCCTTGGTCGAGGCGCACGCCCTCCCCCGCGCGCCGGTCGCGATCCACAACGGCCGCTCGCCTCGCGCGGTCCCGGCGCGGGCGATGCACGACTGCGCCTTCACAGCCGGCCGGCTGTGGGACCGGGCGAAGAACATCGCGACGCTTGATGCCGTCGCCGGGCGCCTCTCCATCCCCTTCCACGCCGCCGGATCGACGCGCGCGCCCCATGGCGAGACGGTGACGCCGCGCCATCTCGTCCTCATGGACCAGCTCGACGACGCCCGGATCGCGCGCCGCCTCGCCAGCCGGCCGGTGTTCGTCTCCGCCGCGCGCTACGAGCCCTTCGGCCTCGCCGTGCTCGAGGCCGCGCAGGCGGGCTGCGCGCTCGTCCTGTCCGACATCCCGACCTTCCGCGAGCTGTGGGACGGCGCCGCGACCTTCGTCGCGCCCAGCGATGCCGACGGCTTCGTCGCCGCGATCGAGGCGCTGACCGGCGACCCCGCGCGGCGGGTCGCGGTGGGCGAGGCCGCGCGCGAACGCTCGGCCCGCTACACCGTCGCCGCCACCGCCGCCGCCATGGCCGCGCTGTTCGAGCGGCTCGCGCCCGCGCGGCGCGTCGCGGCATGAGGATCGTCTATTTCACGCACAGCCTCGCTTCGTGCTGGAACCATGGTAACGCCCATTTCCTGCGCGGCGTCCTGCGCGACCTCGCCGCGCGCGGCCATGACGTGCGAAGCCGGGAGCCGGAGGGCAACTGGAGCCTCGCCAATCTCCTCGCCGATCATGGCGAGGCGGGCCTCGCCGCCTTCCGCACCGCCTATCCCGAACTCAGGCCGCAAAGCTACGACCCCGCCCGCCCCGACCTCGACGCGATGCTCGACGGCGCCGACCTCGTCGTCGTCCACGAGTGGAACGACCCGGCGCTGGTCGCCGCGATCGGGGCGCGGCGGGCGCGGGGCGGCCGGTTCACGCTGCTCTTCCACGACACGCACCACCGCGCGGTCAGCGATCCCGAAGCTATCCGGGCTTTTGATCTCGATGGCTTTGACGGCATCCTCGCCTTTGGCGAGGCGCTGAGCGCGGTCTATCGGCGCTGGGGCTGGAGCGGACGCGTGTGGACCTGGCACGAGGCCGCCGACCTGCGCCTGTTCCGCCCGCCGCTCGTCGAGCAGGACCGGCGCGGGCTTGTCTGGATCGGCAATTGGGGCGATGGCGAGCGCACCGCCGAGCTTGAGACCTTCCTGTTCGGCCCGGCGCAGGCCGCCCATGTCCGGCTCGGCATCCACGGCGTGCGCTACCCGGCCGAGGCGATCGCGGCGATCGAGCGCCGTGGCGCGCGCTATCATGGCTGGGCGCCCAATGCGCGGGCGCCGCGCCTCTTCGCCCGCCACCGCATGACGGTGCACGTGCCCCGCCGCTATTATGCGACGCTGCTCCCCGGCATTCCGACGATCCGCATGTTCGAGGCGCTGGCCTGCGGCATCCCGCTCGTCTCGGCGCCCTGGGAGGATACCGAACATCTCTTCCGCCCCGGCACCGACTATCTGGTGGCGCGCGACGGGGGGGAGATGATGGCGCATCTGCGCGCGCTCGATGAAGACCCGGCGCTCCGCCGCTCGCTCGCCGACCACGGCCTCGCGACGGTCCGGGCGCGGCACGGCTGCGCGCATCGCGTCGACGAGCTGCTCGCCATCCGGGCCGCGCTCGCCGGGCCGGCACGGAGGAATGTCGCATGAAGATCGCCTTTTACGGCTCCAGCCTGCTCTCCTCCTACTGGAACGGCGCGGCAACCTATTATCGCGGGATATTGCGCGATCTCGCCGGGCGCGGCCATGCCATAAGTTTCTACGAGCCCGACGCTTTTGGCCGGCAGGAGCATCGGGACATCGACCCGCCCGACTGGGCGCGGGTGATCGTCTATCCGGCCACGGTCGCGGGGCTCAACGCCGTGCTCGGCGAGGCGGGCGCCGCCGATGTGGTGGTGAAGGCCAGCGGCGTCGGCGTGTTCGATGCCGAGCTGCTCGCCGGCATCATCGCCCGCGCCGCGCCGCACGCGCTCAAGATTTTCTGGGATGTCGACGCCGCCGCGACGCTCGACGAGATGCGCGCCGATCCCGGTCATCCGGTGCGCCGCGCGCTGCCCGATCTCGACCTGGTCGTCACCTATGGCGGCGGGCCGCCGGTGGTCGACGCCTATCGCGGTCTTGGCGCGGCGGCGTGTGTGCCGATCTACAACGCGCTCGATCCGGCGACGCATTTCCCCGTCGCGCCCGATCCGCGCTTCGCCGCCGATCTCGCCTTCCTCGGCAATCGTCTCCCCGACCGCGAGGCCCGAGTGGAGCAATTCTTCCTCGACGCCGCCGCGCGGCTACCGCAGCGGCGCTTCCTGATCGGCGGCAATGGCTGGGGCGACAAGGCGATGCCCGCCAATGTCCGCGATGTCGGCCATGTCTACACCCGCGACCACAATGCCTTCAACGCGACGCCGCTCGCGGTGCTCAACATCGCGCGCGACAGCATGGCGCAGGTCGGCTTTTCGCCCGCCACCCGCGTGTTCGAGGCCGCCGGCGCCGCCACCTGCCTCATCACCGACGCGTGGGACGGCATCGAGCTGTTCCTGAAGCCCGACGCGGAAGTGCTCGTGGCGCGCGACGGGCAGGACGTCGCCGATCATCTCGCCGCGCTCACCCCCGAGCGCGCCCGCGCCATCGGACAGGCCGCGCTCGCCCGCGTCCGCGCCGAGCACAGCTATGCGCTGCGCGGGGCGGAGGTCGACCGGCTGCTCCGCGCCCACCACGCCCGCGTCACGGAGGCCGCATGAAGATCGTCGTCCTGGGGCTCAGCCTCTCCTCCTCCTGGGGCAACGGCCACGCGACGACCTATCGCGCCCTGCTCGCGGCGCTCGCGCGGCGCGGGCATGACATCCTGTTCCTGGAGCGCGACGTGCCCTGGTACGCGGCGCACCGCGACGGCGTTGATCCCGATTACTGCCGCCTCGCCTTCTACCCCGATCCCGCCGCGCTGATGGACTGGCGGCCTCAGATCGAAGAGGCCGACGCGGTCATCGTCGGCAGCTATGTCCCCGACGGGATCGAGGTGGGCGAGCGCGTGCGGGACTGGGCGCGCGGCGTCACGGCCTTTTACGACATCGACACGCCGGTGACGCTGGCGGCGCTCGCGACCGGCGACTGCGCCTATCTCTCGCCGGCCCTGGTACGGCGATATGACCTCTACCTCTCCTTCACCGGCGGCCCGACACTGGAGCGTATCGAGCGGCGCTTGGGCTCGCCGGCGGCACGGGCGCTCCACTGCTCGGTTGACACCAGCGCCTATCGGCCGCTGCCCGTCGCGAAGCGCTGGGATCTCAGCTATCTCGGCACCTACAGCCCGGACCGGCAGTCGACGCTCGAAACGCTGCTCATCGAGCCCGCGCGCCGCCATCCCGACCGGCGCTTCGCCGTCGCCGGCCCGCAATATCCCGAGAGCATCGACTGGCCCGCCAATGTCGAGCGGATCGAGCATCTGCCGCCCGCCGAGCACGCGGCCTTCTACTCGGCCTCGCGCTTCACGCTCAACGTGACGCGGGCCGACATGATCGCGGCGGGCTGGTCGCCTTCGGTGCGGCTGTTCGAGGCGGCGGCGTGCGGCACGCCGATCATCTCGGACATCTGGCCGGGGCTCGACGCGCTGTTCGTGCCGGGCCGCGAAATCCTGCTGGCGCGGGGCAGCGCCGATATCGACGCGTTTCTAAACCGCGACGCCGGGCCGATCGGCGCGGCGGCGCGCGCGGCGGTGCTCGCAAGCCACAGTGCCGATCACCGGGCCGAGGAACTCGAACGCGCACTGGCCGAAGCGTCGGCCCAAGTCCTGACGGAGGCGGTATGACCGACCGAGACGCGCCGGTCACGCTGGTCGCCGGGGGCGCGGGCTTCATCGGCTCGCACCTGTGCCGCGTGCTGCTCGACCGGGGGGAGCAGGTCGTCTGCCTCGACAATCTGCTGACCGCGCGGGCCGACAACGTCGCGCTGCTGAGCGGCCACACGGGCTTCCACTTCATCCGCGCCGACATCACCGATCCGCTGACCGAGGCCGTGACGGCGCTCGGCCGCCGCATCCGGCGCATCTACAATCTCGCCTGCGCCGCCTCGCCGCCGCTTTACCAGGCCGATCCCGAGCATACGATGCTCACCAATGTCGTGGGCACCAGCCAGCTGCTCCGCCTCGCCGAAGCGACCGGCGCGCGGTTTCTCCTCAGCTCGACGAGCGAGGTCTATGGCGATCCCGAGGCGCATCCGCAGCGCGAGGATTATCGCGGCTGGGTCAACTGCACCGGCCCGCGCGCCTGCTATGACGAGGGCAAGCGCGCGGCCGAGGCCATGGCGTTCGATTTCGCCCGCGCCGGGCGCGCCGACGTGCGGATCGCGCGCATCTTCAACACCTATGGCCCGCAGATGGACCCGCAGGACGGCCGCGTCGTCTCCAACCTGCTCTGCCAGGCGCTCGCGGGCGAGGCGATCACCATTTACGGCGACGGGTCGCAGACGCGCAGCTTCTGCTACGTCTCCGACATGGTCGAGGGGCTGATGCGGCTGATGGAGACCGAGGATCTGCCGCTGGTGCCGGTCAATCTCGGCAATCCCGACGAATATACGATCATCGAGCTGGCCGAGCGGGTGGTCGCGCTCACCGGCAGCATCGCGCCGATCGTCCACGCGCCGCTTCCCACCGACGACCCCCGCCGCCGCCGCCCCGACATCGGCCGCGCCAGGAGCCTGCTCGGCTGGGCGCCGCATGTGCCGCTGGCGGACGGGCTGGCGCGCACCTGCGCGTGGTTCGCCGACGAGATCGGGGCGGGGCCGAGACGGGCAAGAGCGGTGGGGTGAGGACAATCCTCCCCGCTTGGCGGGGAGGATTTTCAGTTACGCCAGCTTCAGCGCTTCCCTGTTCATGCGCGCGGTCAGCGTCTTGTTGGCGTCCTCGCCAAGCTGGCTCTTGAGGCGGGGAAAGAGGTCGGTCTCCTCCAGCGCCATATGCTCGTTGAGATCGCCACGCAGCCCCTCGAGCTTGGTCTTGAAGGCGGCGCCGTCGGCGATCACATTCTCGAGCTCGTAGAGATACTGCTTGATATGGCCATGGTCCTCGTTGAGGCCATCGGCCTGATCGGCGAGCCCCGCCTCGCGCAGCGCCGGATAGACGGCATTCTCCTCCGCGAACGCGTGCTTGCCGAGCGCATATTTGAGCCTGGCGAGGAGCAGCGTGCGCTTGGCCGGCTGATCGTCGCCCACGACGATGAGCCTGTCGATCAGCGCGAGCGTCGCCTTGTGCTCCATCTTGAGCGCCTCGTCCCAGCTCCCGGCGAGCGCGCTGGGCGCCTGCATGGCGAGCTTGCGGCCCATGAGGCCAGCGACGGCGAGCCCGGCGCCGAGCAGCACGCCCTTCATGGTGCTGCCGCCATGGTCGTGGACGTGGGCCGCCCTGCGCGCCTTGGCGGCGGCCTTGCGGGCGTGCTTGCCCTGATGCTTCGCGGTGTCGATCGCGTCGTCGATGAGATGGGATGTCATGGATGGGCTCCTGTGGTTCGTGCCTTGCTTCTCCAAACCCCCGCCGGCCGGCGCCGTTCCCGCGCTAACACAGGTCAAGATGCGGAACGGCGCCGGGGCACGGCGGATTGCCCGGACAGCCGATCCCGGTTCGAGCAAAAGGATGTGCCATGTCCGAAATCCTGACCGCGCGGCGCGACGACGCCCCCGCGAGCGAAGCCAAGTCGGCTGATCCGTCGGAGAGCGCGCGCGAGAACGAAACCGCCGCCAAGACCGTCACCATCAACCGCGATCCGCGCGATCTCTACGATTTCTGGCGCGACTTCGGCAATCTTGTCGCCGTGCTCGAGAATGTGCGGCGGATCGAGCGGATCGACGACAGGCGGACCCGCTGGGTGGTGAAGGCGCCGACCGGCACCGTGCAGTGGGTCACCGCCGTCGTCGACGACCAGCCCGGCCGTCTCATCGCCTGGGAGTCCGAACCCGGCGCCGACGTGCGCAACAGCGGCCGCGTCGAGTTCCTCCCCGCTCCCGGCGGACGCGGCAGCTGGGTGCGGGCGACCATCCATTACGACACGCCCGGCGGCCTCATCGGCAAGATCGCGGCCAGGCTCTTCCAGCGCGAGCCCGCGATCCAGGCGCGCCGCGACCTGCGCCGCTTCAAACAACTCATGGAAACCGGCGAGATCGCCACCGGCGCGCGCACCCATGCGCAGCGCGAACAGCGGGGAGAATGATCCGGTGCGCGCGCTCACCTGGCACGGCAGGCACGACGTCCGCGTCGACACCGTCGACGATCCCGAAATCCTCAACCCCCGCGACGCGATCATCCGCGTCACCTCGACCGCGATCTGCGGCTCGGACCTCCATCTCTACGACCACTACATCCCGACGATGAAGGCGGGCGACATCCTCGGCCACGAATTCATGGGCGAGGTGGTCGAGACCGGCCCCGGCTCCTCATTGCGGAAGGGGCAGCGCGTGGTTGTGCCCTTCACCATCGCCTGCGGGAGCTGCTTCCATTGCGGGAAGCAGCAATATTCAGCCTGCGACAACGGCAATCCGGCCGATCATCAGGACATCGGCCAACTGGCCTACGGGCATCCGATGGCGGGGCTGTTCGGCTACAGCCACATGACCGGCGGCTATTCGGGCGGGCAGGCGGACTATGTCCGCGTGCCGTTCAGCGATGTCGGCCCGATCGTCATCCCCGAGGGCGTGGATGACGACAAGGTGCTGTTCCTCTCCGACATTCTGCCGACCGGCTGGATGGCGGCGGAGAATGCCGCGATCGAGCCCGGCGACACCGTCGCGGTCTGGGGCTGCGGCCCGGTGGGGCTGTTCGCGGTGCAATCGGCCTTCATCATGGGCGCAGAGCGGGTGATCGCGATCGACCATCTCCCGCACCGGCTCGACCTCGCCAGGCGCTTCGGCGCCGAGACGATCAATTTCCACGAGAGCAAGACCTATGACGCGCTGATGGAGATGACCGGCGGCATCGGCCCCGACGCCTGTATCGACGCGGTCGGGCTGGAGGCGCATGGCCTCTTCGTCGACAATGTCGTCGATCAGGTGAAGGCGTCGACCTTCCTGGGCACCGACCGCATCCACGCCATCCGCCAGGCGGTGCTCGCCTGCCGCAAGGGCGGGCGCGTGTCGATGCCAGCGGTCTATGGCGGCGTCGTCGACAAGTTTCCGCTCGGCGCGCTGATGGAAAAGGGCCTGACGCTCAAGACCGGCCAGACCCATGTCCAGCGCTACCTCCCCGCATTGCTCGAAGCGGTGCTCGAGGACCGGATCGACACCACCTTCCTCATCAGCCACCGCCTGCCGCTCGAACAGGCGGCGAAAGGCTACGCCATGTTCCACGACCGGCCGAACGAGGCGACCAAGGTGGTGCTCAAGCCGGGGATGGCGGCGTAACAGCTACATCTTCCGTTCGGTTCGAGCGCAGTCGAGACACGTGAGCGCCAACGGTTCTCGGCTTCGCCCGAACCGAACGGCGGTCGGGAAACCTATCCCAAAGCCCCGTGGCAGTGCTTGTACTTCTCGCCCGATCCGCACGGGCAGGGCGCGTTGCGGCTGATGTCGAGCTCGGCATAGGGATTGGCCTCGGCGACGGCGGCGGCGGTGAACGCCCGCGGCACGCGCGTGGTGACGAGGCCGAGCGTGCCCGCGTCGCGATCGGCGCTGTCGTCCTCGCCGGTGAACGGGTCGATATGCGTGGTGATGAAGTCGGGGAGCACCGGCAGCTCGGGCGGCTGCTGGAACTGGAAGCTGACATGCGCCATCGCGCCCGTCACGTCGTCGCGGATGTTGTCGAGCATCCGCTGGAACAGCGCGAACGCCTCCTGCTTGTACTCGTTGATCGGCGTCTTCTGCGCATAGGCGCGCAGGTGGACGACCTGCCGCAGCGCGTCGAGCGTCGAGAGATGCTCCTTCCAGTGATGGTCGAGATGCTGGAGGAGGATGTTCTTCTCGACCATGTGCCAGGTGTCGGGGTCGAGCCCGCCCGCCTTCTCGGCCACCGCCGCGTCGGCGAGCTTGGTCAGCCGCTCCTCGATCAGTTCGGGCTCGATCACGTCCTCGCGCAGCCAGGCGTCGATGTCCGGGGTGAGCGCGAGCAGCCGGTCCACGTCGGCCTTCAAGCCCTCGACGTTCCACTGCTCGGGATAGGTGCCGGGCGGGCAGGCGGCGCCGACGATGCCGTTGATCGTCTCGTGCCGCATGTCGGCGACGACCTCGTCCACCGTCGCGGCGTCCATGATGTCGCTGCGCTGCTCGTAGATAACCTTGCGCTGGTCGTTCATCACGTCGTCATATTCGACGACCTGCTTGCGGATGTCGTAATTGCGCGCCTCGACCTTCTTCTGCGCGGTCTCGATCGCCTTCGACATCCAGCGCGAGGGCGGCAGCGCCTCGCCATCCTCGAGGCTGGAGCGCATCATCTTGGCGAACAGCGTGTCGGGGCCGAAGATGCGGAGCAGATCGTCGTCGAGGCTCAAATAGAAGCGCGACAGGCCGGGGTCGCCCTGCCGCCCCGAGCGGCCGCGCAACTGGTTGTCGATGCGCCGGCTCTCGTGCCGCTCGGTGCCCAGGACGAAGAGGCCGCCCGCGTCGAGCACGCGCTGCCGCTCGGCCGCCACTTCCGCGCGAATGCGGGCGACGCCCGCGTCGCGATCGGCGCCCTCGGGCATGTCGGCCAGCTCGTCGTTGACGCGGAACTCGACATTGCCGCCGAGCTGGATGTCGGTGCCGCGCCCGGCCATGTTGGTCGCGATCGTCACCGCGCCCATGCGGCCCGCCTGCGCCACGATATGCGCTTCCTGCTCGTGGAAGCGCGCGTTGAGGACGCTGTGCGGCACGCCCTCCTCCTTGAGGAAGTCGGAGAGCATCTCGGATTTCTCGATCGAGACGGTGCCGACGAGCACCGGCTGCCCCTTTTCCTGATGCTCCTTGATCGTCCGGGCGATGCCGCGGAACTTGTCCTCGGTCGACTTGTAGAACAGATCCTCCTCGTCGACCCGCCTGACGGGCAGGTTGGTCGGGATGGTGACGACGTTCATCTTGTAGATGTCGAAGAACTCGGCCGCCTCGGTCGCGGCGGTGCCCGTCATGCCCGACAGCTTGGGGTACATGCGGAAATAGTTCTGGAAGGTGATCGAGGCGAGCGTCTGGTTCTCCGGCTCGATATGGACGCCTTCCTTGGCCTCGACCGCCTGGTGGAGCCCTTCGGACCAGCGCCGGCCGTCCATCATGCGGCCGGTGAACTCGTCGATGATGATGACCTTGCCGTCCTTGACGATATAGTCGATGTCGCGGCGGAACATCGCGTTGGCGCGCAGCGCCTGGTTGACGTGGTGGACGACCTGCGTGTTCTCGAAATCGTAGAGGTTGCTGCCCTGGAGCAGTCCGGCGGTCTCGAGCAGCCGCTCGACCTTCTCGGTCCCGTCCTCGGTCAGCGTGATGCTGCGCTGCTTCTCGTCCTTCTCGTAATCCTCTTCGGAAAGCTGCTTCACGATCGCGTCGACCGCGATGTACAGTTCCGATTTGTCGTCGGTGGGGCCGGAAATGATGAGCGGGGTGCGCGCCTCGTCGATCAGGATCGAGTCCACCTCGTCGACGATCGCGAAGTTGAACGGCCGCTGCACCATCGACGCGCGCTCATATTTCATGTTGTCGCGCAGATAGTCGAAGCCAAGCTCGTTGTTGGTGGCATAGGTGATGTCGGCCTCATAGGCCGCGCGCCGCTCGTCCTCGTTGAGGTTGGGGACGATGACGCCGGTGGTGAGCCCCAGGAAGCGGTAGACCTGCCCCATCCAGTCGCAGTCGCGCCGGGCGAGATAGTCGTTGACCGTGACGACGTGCACGCCCCTGCCCTCGAGCGCGTTCAAGTAGGTGGCGAGCGTCGCGACCAGCGTCTTGCCCTCGCCCGTCCGCATCTCGGCGATCTCGCCGCGGTGAAGGACGATGCCGCCGATCATCTGCACGTCGTAGTGGCGCTGGCCGAGCGTGCGCTTGGCCGCCTCGCGCACGGTCGCGAACGCCTCGGGGAGCAGATCGTCAAGGCTGGCGCCGCCCGCCAGCCGCTCGCGGAAGCGGCGCGTCTGATCGACCAGTTCGGCGTCGGACATCGCGCTGATCGTGGGCTCGAAGCCGTTGATCCGCTCCACGATCCTGCGCAGCGATTTGACATAGCGATCGTTCGACGATCCGAAGAGCGATTTGGCGACGGCGCCGAGCATGAAAGCTGTCCTGCAAGCTGAAAAGCGGGCGGCCGGCCACACACCGCGCCCCATGAACCATGCGGCGATGTAGGAGCCGGTGGGGGGTTAGTCAATTGAGCGGGGCATTGCCCCTCATCCGGCAGCCAGCGCGCCCTTTGGAACTCCGGCAACCATGGGGCGATGCCCCTTGCATGAACTTCGGCGAAGGCCCGCAGGCAGCGCTTCTTGCCGGCGATCCGACCATGAACAGCCTCTCAAGGCTTGACGGGCTGCACCTTGATCTCGTGCACCACTGTTATGGTCACGGCAGTGGGCTTACCCACCTCATCGGTATAGCGCTTACCTCCGTATTGATCTCCATAGGTTTCGCAGAAGGATTTCTTCGATCCGTCTGCCCCTTTGATGTACGCTGTCCCCGTGCTGTCGGTCGATTGGCAACTCGACACCGTGCCGTCCGGCTGGACGGTCAACGTCATGTCCGAACGCCAGTTTGCGGACATGTAAGGAGTGCCATCGCCACGAGGCAGTTTCCAAACGACGGCCCGCTGGAAAACGCCCTGAACCGGCTGCCCCCTGCTGTTCACCACCGGCCTGAAACGCGCGTTGCGGCTGAGTACGGCACAAGTGGCTTCGTCCAGAACTGCCGAGCCGCTGCTTTTCTTGATGGTGCAGCCGGAAAGTTTGCCTGTTTTATCCACTATCAGCCGGACGCTGACCGTACCTTCCTCGCCCGCCTCTATTGCCGCCAAAGGATAATCGTCTGAGCTTATCCATGACGGGACATCACCGACAGAGGTTGGCCCAGTGACGACCACCCCGTTGACGACAGTTGGCATCGCCGCCGCCCCAATCAACATGATGAGCATCGCGCTCTCCCATGCACAATGGCGTGTTAACGGTATCTCATGCTCGGAGGTTGGGCAAGCCCGCCATTGACCGCACCACACCATCCGCTATTCGCCCCGCCATGGCCGACCGCTCCCCCCTCGCCCGCCCCTTTCCCGCCATGCCCGCGATCGCCGGCGCGACGCCGCGCGTGGCGCGGGCGGGGTACAAGGCGTGGGGGCGGTGCGACCTCACCTTCGTCATGCTCGACGAGGGCACGGGCGTCGCGGGCGTCACCACGCGCAGCCGCTGCCCCTCGCCCGAGGTCGAGTGGTGCCGCGACGCCATCCCGCTCGGCCGGGCGCGGGCGCTGGTGGTGAACGCGGGGAACAGCAACGCCTTCACCGGCGCGCGCGGCCGGGCGGCGGTGGAAGCGATCGCGGCGCGGGTGGCGGGGCACCTCCAGTGCCAGCCGAGCGACGTGTTCATTGCCTCGACCGGCGTGATCGGCGTGCCGCTCCCCATCGACAAGGCCGAGGCCGGGCTCGACGCCGCCTTCGCCGCGCCACCCGCCGGCTGGGACGAGGCGGCCGCCACGATCATGACCACCGACACCTTCGCCAAGGGGGCGGTGACGCGCGCGGTGATCGGCGACCGGACGGTGAGCCTCATCGGCATCATCAAGGGATCGGGGATGATCGCGCCCGACATGGCGACGATGCTGGGCTTCATCTTCACCGACGCCGCCGTGGCGCCGGGCCTGCTCCAGACCATGCTGGAGGACGCGAACCGGCGCAGCTTCTCGTGCATCACCGTCGATGGCGACACCTCGACCAGCGATACCGTGCTCGCCTTCGCCACCGGACAGGCGGGGAACGCGCCGCTTACGACGATGGACGATCCCGGCGCCGACGCCTTCGCCGCCGCGCTTTCCGACCTCTGCCTCCAGCTCGCGCATCTGGTGGTGCGCGATGGCGAGGGCGCGCGCAAGTTCATCCGCATCGACGTCACCGGCGCGGAAAGCGACGCCAGCGCGCACCGCATCGCGATGTCGATCGCCAATTCGCCGCTGGTCAAGACCGCCATCGCGGGCGAGGACGCCAATTGGGGCCGCGTCGTCATGGCGGTGGGCAAGGCGGGCGAGCCCGCCGACCGCGACCGCCTGTCGATCCGCTTCGGCGGGATCGAAGTCGCGCGCGAGGGCCATGTCGTCGAAGGCTATGACGAGGCGCCGGTCGCCGCCCACCTCAGGGGCGAGGACATCGACATCGCCGTCGACCTCCGCCTCGGCGACGGTCGGGCGACGGCGTGGACCTGCGATCTCACCCACGGCTACATCGCCATCAACGCCGATTACCGGAGCTGAGCGCGATGCACGCCTTTTACGAGCCGGTCGCCGGCCTGATGCGGCGGGTCGCGCGCGATGTCGTGATGCCGCGTTACCAGAACCTCGCCGCGACTGAAGTACGGGAGAAGGCCGCCGACGACCTCGTCACCATCGCCGATCAGGAGAGCGAGGACCGGCTGAGCGAGGGGCTGGCGGCGATCCTGCCCGAGGCGGCGATCCTGGGCGAGGAGGCGGCGGCCGCCGATCCGTCGCTGCTCGCGGGGCTGGGCGAGCGGCTGAGCTGGATCATCGACCCCATCGACGGCACCGGCAATTTCGCGGCGGGGCGGCCGCCGTTCGGGATCATGATCGCGCTCGCCGACCGGGGCGAGACGCTGGCGGGGTGGATCCTCGACCCGCTCACCGGACGCCTCTGCCATGCCCATGCCGGAGGCGGCGCCTTCGTCGACGGCGAGCGGGTGACCGCGCGGCCGAGCGGCGCGGCGCGGCCAATCGCGGGCATCTCGCTCTACTTCGTCGACATGGACAAGCGCGCCGCGCTCCAGGCGAGGGCGGAAGCGCAATTCACCCTGGTCGACATCCCGCGCTGCGCCGCCGAGCAATATCCGCGCGTGCTGCTCGGCATCAACGACCTGTCGCTGTTCGAGCGGACGCTGCCGTGGGACCATGCGGCGGGCGCGCTGCTCGTCAACGAGGCGGGCGGCCGCGTCGCGCGGCTCGACGGCTCGCCCTATCGCCTGGGCGACGGCCGCAAGGGTCTGCTCGCCGCCGCCAGCGCCGCCCTTTGGGATGAAGCGGCGCCGATTGTCGCGGGATGACGTCCAGACACCTTTAAAGCGCGCTCTCCAGCCAGCTCTTGAGCTGGCTCTTGGGCGCGGCGCCGACCTTGGTGGCGGCGGGCTGGCCGTCCTTGAACAGGATCATCGTCGGGATGCCGCGCACGCCATATCGTGCCGGCGCATCGGGATGATCGTCGATGTTGAGCTTGGCGATCGTCACCTGCTCGCCCAACTCGTCGCTGATTTCCTCGAGCGCCGGGCCGATCATCTTGCACGGGCCGCACCATTCGGCCCAGAAGTCCACCAGCACCGGCGTGTCGGACGCCAGCACGTCGGCCTCGAAGCTCTCGTCGGAAATCGCCTTGGTCGCCATGGTCTGTCTCCGGCGGGCGGCGCATCGGCACGCCCGCGTCATGAAGGTTGGTAGCCGCCAATCTAGGCCGCGCGGGGCGTCGGCTCAACCCCGGCGGCGCAACATGTGCTGTCAATCCGCCAAGCCCGGCTTGTGCGCGGCAAGATCGCCGGCGGAGAGCACCACGAGGCGCGGCCCCGCCGTGTAGAGCAGCGCCGCCTCGACCCGGCGGTCGGGAAAGATGACCGCCAGCGCGGCGGCATAGGCGGCCATCTGGCGCATATGCGGGACCGGCACGGCGGCGACATCGGCCGGCACGAAGCGGCCCGTCTTGAAATCGACGATCTGCACGAGATCGTCGGTGACGAGCAGCCGGTCGACCGTTCCGGCGATCACCTGGCCGTTCACCACGGCCGCGACCGGCGCCTCGGCCAGTGCCTGTGGACCGAACAGCCCGGCAAAGCGCGCGTCGCCGATCACCGCGAGGGCATGGTCGACGAGCGCGGCACGGGCGGCGGCATCGTCGAGCCCCTGCGAGGCCAGCCAGCGGTCGGCGAGCGCCGCGCGATCGGCGGGCGCGACCGCCGGCAGCCGCTCGAACAGCGCATGGAGCCGCGTGCCGCGCTCGGCGGCGGCGCGCAGCGCGGCGGGGGGCGGCGGATCGGGCGTCACATCCTCGGGCAGGGCGGAGGGGGCGAGCGGGCGCGGCGGACGCGCCTCGATGGGCGCGGGGGCATGGAGCCAGGCCGGGCGATCGACCACCGGCGCGGCGCCCGCCGCCATCCGCTCGGGTCGCGCCTCGGGCAGCGGCTCGCGGCCCTCCCAGACCGTTTCCCGGCCCCAGAGCGGATCGTCCCGCTCGGCCGCGCCCAGCGTGCGCAGCGCCCGCTCGATCCGGGCGTGCCAACTGTCGGGCGCGGTGACGCCCCTGGACCGGGGACCGAGCGCGCCGGCGACGGCGAGCACCTCCTCGGCGCGGGTCATCGCGACGTAGAGCAGCCGCCAGTGCTCCTCGCGCTCGGCGAGCGCCGCCGCCGCGACCGCGTCGGCCACCGGGCCGAAGGCATCGGCCTTGCGCGGGCGGGGCAGCGGGAGCTTGCCGATGCCTTCCTCCTCCCAGACGAGCGTGGCGTCGCGCCGGGGCTGGTCGGGATCGAAGGCGGCGTTGGCGAGGATGACGAGCGGCGCCTCGAGCCCCTTGGCGCCGTGAACGGTGAGGACGCGCACCGCGTCGCCCGCCTCGGCGGCCTCGCGCTTGATGTCGGCGTCGCCGCGGTCGAACCAGTCGATGAAGCGCTGGAGCGAGGGGGCGCCGTCGCCCTCGAACAGCAGCGCGGCGTTGGCAAGCTCGTCGATGGGATCGGCCGCGTCGAGCCCGAGCCGGGTGAGCAGGCGCCGCCGCCCCCGCATCGGCCCGACGAGGATATGGTCGATGAGCGCGTGCGGGGTCATGAAGTCGGCGCGCGCGAGGAGGTCGCGCAGCGGCGCGAGCATCGCCTCGTCGCCGGTCGCGCGCAGATGCCGCCACAGGCCCAGGCGCCCGCGCCCGATCGCGCGGTGCATGAGCGCGTCCTGGCTCCAGCCGATGAGCGGCGAGACGAGCAGATTGGCGAGGTTGAGGTCGTCCTCGGGCTGCACGGCGAAGCGGATCGCCGCGAGCAGGTCGCGCACGCCCAGCGGCGTCTGGAGCCGCAGCCGGTCGACCCCCGCCACCGCCACGCCTTCCTCGTGCAGCCGCGCGACGATCAGCCGCGCCAGCTCCCCCCGGCTGCGCACCAGCACCATCACGTCGCCCGCGCGCAGCGGCCGCCCGCGTGACTTCAGCCACAGCGGCGCGTCGAGCCAGGCGCGCACCTGCCGCGCGACCCGGGTGGCGAGGGCGCGGACATGGTCGGCGGCCCAGTCCTCCTCGCCCTCGGCCGTGTCGTCCTCCTCCTCCTCGCCCTCGGGGGCCACGGCGCGCACCGGCGGCCACAGCAGCACGCGGCCGGGGTGACGGCGGGCGCTGGCATGGCCGGGCGGCGCCGCGTCGAGCCCGATCGCCGCCGGCCCGATCTCCGCCAGCACCGCGTCGACCGCGTCGAGCACCGGCGGCGTCGAGCGGAAGCTCTGCGCGAGGGGAAGCTCGTGGAAATCCTGCCCGGCGATCAGCGCCCGCGCGCGGAACCCGTCGCGCGCGGTCATGAAGGCGCGCGGGCTCGTGCCCTGAAAGCCGAAGATCGCCTGTTTGACGTCGCCGACCGCGAACAGCGTCCGCACCCGGTCGTCGCGCGCGCCAAGGCCGGCGAAATAATCCTCCACCAGCGCGTTGACGATCAGCCACTGGTTGCGGTTGGTGTCCTGCGCCTCGTCGACGAGGACATGGTCGATCGACTGATCGAGCTTGTAGCGGATCCACTCGGCCATGTTGGCCTCGCGCAGCAGCGCGACCGTGGTCTCGATGAGGTCGTCGAAATCGACCGCGCCCGCGCGGCGCTTGGCGGCGGCATAGGCGCGGGCGAAGGCGCGGCCGGCGAGCAGGCCCGCCCCGGCGAAGCGCGCCCAGGCGACGCGGTCGCGCAGAGCCAGCAGCGCCCGCGTCGCCTCGCCAAGGGTGGCGGCCATGTCGGCATAGGCCGGGTCGATCTTGAGCCGGTTGTCGTTGACCTTGCGCGGCGTGCCCGTGGTGGTCCAGAACACCAGATGAAGGCTTTCGAGCGCGGCGGCCCGGCCGGCGGGGTCGAGCGCGAGCCAGTCATTGACCGCCCGCGCCGCCGCGCCGCCCTTGACGCCACCCCAGGCGGCGTTGACGGCCGCGACCCGCCGCAGCGAGGCACAGTCGAACGCCCCGTCGGCGCAGGCCGCCGCCAGATAGGCGTCGAGGTCGCCGCCCGGCAGTCCGAGCCGGTCGAGCAGCCATGCCGCCGGATCGTCGCCCAGCGCATCGAGGGCCGCCAGTGACCCGGCGCACCGCTGGAGGTAACGCTCGGCATCGCCCTCGCCCATCCGCAGCGACAGCGCCTGGATCGCCCCGGTCACCGCCGGATCGCCCCCGATGAGCAGGTCGACGAGCGCGGTGCGGGCCAGCTCGCCCCGCGCGCGATCGTCGAGCGGGGTGAAGCCCGGCGCCAGCCCCGCCTCGAGCGGGAACGCCGCCAGCAGCCCCTGGCAGAAGCTGTGGATCGTCTGGATGCGCAGGCCGCCGCCCGTCGCCTCCAGCACGCGGGCGAAGAGCGTGCGCGCCCGCTCGCGCGCCTCGGGGCCGGAGGGCTCGCCCAGCGCATCGAGGTCGGCGAAGAGCGCCTCCTCCTCCATCTGCACCCAGAGCGCGAGCCGGTTGTGGATGCGCTCGGCCATCTCCGCCGCGCCCGCCTTGGTGAAGGTGAGGCAGAGGATCTGCTCGGGCGCGACGCCGCCGAGCAGCAGCCGGAGCACGCGCGCGGTCAGCACATGCGTCTTGCCCGTGCCGGCCGATGCGCTCAGCCACACATGCGCGCCGGGCGACGCGGCGAGCGCCTGCGCCCGGTGCAGCGGCTTCAGCCCCTCATCGCGCCGCGCGCTCATGACTCGCCGCGCCCATACCATTCGTCGAGCCGCATGAGCTGGTCATAGTCGGCATAGACCGGCGCGTCGGGATGCGGGCGCGCGGTGAAGGGCGCGGTGCCGGTGAGATAGGCCGCGACGGCCTCCTCGAAGAAACGCGCGATCATGGGCACCAGCGCGTCGGGCGCGAACGCGCCCCGGCGCTTGGGATCGGCGAGCCCCTCCCGGTAGCCGAAGCGGTCCGACTTCTTGCCGAGCGACCAGTATTCGAACGCCGTGGCGCGCGGATCGGGCACGGGCAGGTCACGGAAACCGCCGCATTCGGCGATGAGGCCAAGGAGGCCGAGCTGGAGCGCATGGCCCGCCTCGACCATGCGCAGGCTCGGCGGCTTGCCGCTCTTGTAATCGACGATCGCGATCTCGCGCCCGCCGACGCGGTCGATGCGGTCGGCCTTGCCGTGGAGGCGGACGCCCGCGATCTCGATCTCGCCCTCCACCTCCGCCGCCACCGGCACCCGTCCCTCCGCGATATCGGCGGCGAGTGTCTGCGCGATCCATTCGAGCGCGGCGCGCAGGCGGGGGCGCCACAGCACCCGGAGCAGCGGATGCCGCCCCGGCGCGTCGAGCAGCGCGTCGGCGCGGGCGAGGAGCCGCGCGGGATCGCCGCCATCCTCGCGCCACCAGTCTTCGAGCACGTCGTGCACCGCCGTGCCGCGCCAGGCGGCGCTGGGATCGGCATCGACCGGGTCGAGCGACCGCAGACCCAGGACGCGCTTGGCATAGAAGGCATAGGGGTCGGCGCGCAGGCGGTCGACATCGGTGACGGCGATGCGACGCGGCCGATGCTCGGCGGGCGGGACCGGCGCGGGGCGGGACACGCGCGCGGCGGCGATGGCGCCCGCCTCCGGCCGGTCGATCGCTTCGGCCAGCGCGGCGAGGCGCGTGTCGAGCGTCCAGCGCGGACCCGCCATCGCGCGCAGCCGCAGCCAGAAGCGCGACGCCACCGTCGGCGCGCCCTCGTCGCGCCGCGCCCGCGTCAAGAGCACACGCGACGCGCCGAGGCCGTTGGCGAGGTCGCGCGCCGCCTGCCCGATGCGCCGCTCGAGACTGGCCAGGCCCAGTTCCTGCCGCACGCGCGGGGCGAGCCACGGGTCGGGCTGCGGCAGCGCCGGCCAGACGCCTTCGTTGAGCCCGGCGAGGATCATGAGGTCCGCCTGCTGCAGCCGCGCCTCGATCAGGCCCAGGATCGCGACGCGCGGATGCCCGCCCTGCGGCGGCCGCACCGCGCAATCGGCGAGCAGCCGGCCGAGCAGCGCGACGAAGCTCTCGCCATCCGCGCGGGCAGGACCGTGCGGCGCGGCGCCTTCCAGTTCGGCGAACAGGCGGGCGGCGGCATGGCCCTGATGCCCCGCCCAGACCGCGTCGTCGCTGATCCGCCCCGCCACCTCGCGCAGCGCCTCGACGAGGAGCGGGATGGGCGGGTCGGCCTCGTCGCCGAACGCGGCTTCGAGCGGGGCGAGCAGCGGCCGCGCGTCCTCATGCCACCAGCGTGCGAGCGGCGCCTTGACCAGCGCGTCGATCCCGGCCAGCCCCGGCGCCGGGCGCGGCCCGCGCAGGGCGAGGTCGAGCGCGCGCACCTCGTCGAGCCAGCCGAGCCGTCCCGCCCCCGCGCGGACCAGCGGATGCTTCAAGACGCTCAGCAGCGGCACCGGCGCGAAGCGCTGCACCGCCGCCTGCGCCAGACCGATCAGCAGCGTGCCGGGCGCGAGCCGGGCGAGCGGGCGGCCGGCGCTGTCGTCCGCCTCGATCCCCCAGCGGCGCAGATGGCTGGCGACGCGTGCGGCGAGACCCCGGTCGGGCGTCACCAGCGCGGCGGTGCGGCCGGGCGTCTCGAGCGCCTCGCGCAGCGCGATCGCGATCGCCTGCGCCTCGGCGTTGCTGTTGGGCGCCTCCAGCGCGGCGACGCCGGCGAGGGTGCGGTCCTCGCCACGCGCGCTGCGCCACCGGCCGGTGAGCAGCGGCGGCAGCATGGCGAGACCGATCGCCCGCCCGCGCCGCGCCCGCGCGTCATGCTCGCTCCCCCAGCGCCAGAGCTTCACTTCCTCGCGCGCGATGCCCATCCGGTCGAGCAGGAGCTTCAGCTCATATTGCGGATGCGTTTCGAGGCCGCGCGGGCGGCGGCCGGTCACCGGGTCGGGATCGTGCGGGCCGAGCGAGCGCCAGGCGGCGTCATCGAGCCCAAGGTCGAGGTCGGCGAGCACCACGCGCCCCCTCGGCAGCATGGCGACGGTGCGCAGCAGCGCCGCGACGGCGGGGGCCGGCGTGCTGATGCCGGCGGCGACGACGAAGCCGGGCGGCGGGCGGTTCCTCCACCCTCGCGCCGCGCGATCGAGCAGCCGGTTGCGCCGGTCGGCCAGATCAATGCAGCCGATCCGCGCCAGCTCGCGCGGCCAGGCGTCGAGCAGGATGCGGAACAGCGCCAGCGACGTCTGCCAGTGGCCCGACAGCTCGGGCTCGACATCGAGCGCGGCGAGCCGGTGCGGGTCGATCCGCTCGATCAGCAGCTCGTCGAGCGTGCGGGCGAGCGCCTGGGCGAGCCGCACCGCCTCCCCCGCGTCGACCGGCTGCCCCTCCCGCGCGCGCGCGTCCTGCACCAGCCGGGCGAGGATCATGCGGCGCTGGAGCGGCGGCACGGCGGGCGGGATCGGCGCTTCCGCGCCCAGCGGATCGAGCAGGCTGCCCAGCGTCTCGTCAAGGTCGATGTCGCCGACCGGCACCAGCCGGGGCAGCAGCAGCCCGCCGCCCGACGCGCGGACGAAGGCGTCGCGCACCGCGCGCACCGCGCGGTTATTGGGGAGGAGGACGATGCCGCGCGCCAGCGCCAGCCTGTCGCCGCGCCGGCCATAGCCCGCCACGAGGCCGGCGGCGAGCGCGTCGGCGAAGGCGCGATGCGCCGGAATATTGCGGACCGCCGGGCGCCGCCGGTCAGCCATCGGCGATCGCCGCCTCGGTCAGCGGGATCGCGGCGGGCGTCCCGACATCGAACCACAGCCCCTGGTGGACGAGGCCGTAGCAGCGCCCCGCCGCGATCGCGCGGTCCCAGAAGACGTTGGTCGAGAACACCTCGCCCGGCGGATCGGCGATGAGGCGCGGGTGGAGGATCTGCACGCCGGTGAACACGAACGGCGCCACGCGTCCGGGCCGGCGCCGGCTGATCCGCCCCGCGCCGTCCATGTGGAAATCGCCCGGCCCGCCATGATTGGTGGCGCGGGCATGGCTGACGAGCAGGAGCAGCGCGTCCATCGCCCCGTCCTCCCAGCGCTCGGCGAGCATCGCGACGCTGTCGCGCGGGCCGTCGATCCAGATATTGTCGCTGTTGGCGCACAGGAACGGCGCATCGCCGAGCAGCGGCAGCGCGCGCACCAGCCCGCCGCCGGTTTCGAGCAGCCGGTCGCGCTCGTCGGAGATGCGATAATCGGCGCCGGTGCGCGCGGCGCGGGCGCGCAGATGCGCCTCGACCGTGTCGGCGAGATAATGGACGTTGACGACGATCCGCCCGATCCCCGCCGCCTCGATCCGGTCGAGCGCATGGTCGATGAGCGGCTTGCCCGCGACCTTGACCAGCGGCTTGGGCCGGGTGGCGGTGAGCGGCCGCATCCGCTTGCCGAGGCCGGCGGCCATCAGCATGGCACTGGCGAGCGGCGTGCTCATGGCCCGATCGGCGCGGCGCGGACGGCGCGGGGGATGTTCGCCTCGAACCACGCCGCCACCGGGGCGAGGGCGGGATGGGCGAGGTCGCGCTCGACGAGGCGCCACATGCGCGGGAGGAAATCGAGGTAGCGCGGCTTGCCGTCGCGGCGCCAGAGGCGCGTGAAAATGCCGATGATCTTGGCGTTGCGCTGCGCGCCGAGCACGGCATAGGCGGCGTCGAAATCGACCGAAACGGGGGCGAGCGCCTTGTACTGCGCGATCATCGCCGCCTCTGTTTCGGGCGGCACGTCGCGGCGCGCGTCCTGAAGCAGCGACACGAGGTCGTAGGCGGGATGGCCAACCAGCGCGTCCTGGAAATCGAGCAGCCCGAGCCGCCGATCGGGGAGCAGCATGATATTCTCGGCATGATAGTCGCGCAGCACGGTGACACCCGCGCCGGTGTCGCGCTCGACGATCGGCAGCACGGCATCCCAGGCGGCGGCATAGCCCGCCTCGTCCACCGAAAGGCCCGCGGCGGGGCAGTACCATTGGGTGAGCAGCGCCGCCTCGCGCTGATAGGCGGCGCGGTCATAGCGCGGCACGGCGGCCGGCGGCTGGCGATGCAAATCGGCGAGCAGCGCGACGGCGCGCGTGTAGATGTCGCCCTCGTCATCGGGGTGCACGTCGAGATGATCGCGCACCCGCGCGTCGCCGAAATCCTCGAGCAGCAGCAGCCCCCGCGCCGCGTCCTCGGCGAGGATGGCGGGCGCCGCGAAACCGGCCGCCACCAGATAGCGATCGACCGCGACGAAGGGCCGGATATCCTCCTGCGGCGGCGGCGCGTCCATCAGCACCGCGCGCCGGTCGCCATCCACCACGCGGAAATAGCGGCGGAAGGAGGCGTCACCCGCGAGCGGATCAATCCGCGCAGCGCCCCAGCCCGCCGCATCGAGAAAGGGTCGCGCGCCGGGCGGCGGAATCATGGAGGCGGCCATCGCCCTTCCCAAGCGCCCGGCACCGTGGCTGTCAAGCGCCGCCCGTCCCCGTCCGCCGGCGCGATCGTCAGGCGGAGCGCGTCGCGCCACAGCGCCGCCCCCATCCGCTCGGGCCATTCGACGAGGAGGAGGTGGTCGTCGCGCAGATCGTCGAGCCCGAGTTCGGGCAGCTCGCCGGCGTCCTCGATCCGGTAGAGGTCGACATGCGCGACGGGAAAGGCGACCTCCGGCGGCGCATAGGGCTGGACGATGGCGAAGGTGGGGCTCGGCGCCTCGCCGGCAAGACCCAGCGCGCCGAGCAGCCCGCGCGCCAGCGTCGTCTTGCCCGCGCCGAGCCCGCCCGACAGCGCGACCACGTCACCCGGCCGCGCCACCTCGCCAAGCCGCGCGCCGAGCGCCAGCATCGCCGCCTCGTCCGCCACCCTCATCCGCGCGGCAGCTCCATGGTGACGACGGTGCCCTGCCCCGGCTCGGAGATGAGTTCGAGCGTGCCGCCATGCGCCTCGACGCACTGGCGCGCGAGCGGAAGGCCGAGCCCGGCGGTTTCCCCGCCCCTGATCTTGTCGACCTGGTTGAACAGGTTGAACAGCCGCGCCTGCGCCTTGGGGTCGATGCCGGGGCCATCATCCGACACCACCAGCCGCGCCGTCTTGTGCGTGCCATCGCCATGGACGAGCACGCGCCCGCCCTCCCCCACATAGCGCAGCGCGTTGTCGATCAGATGGTCGAGCGCCTGGGCCAGCCGGCGCTGGTCACCCTTGATACTGCCGAGATTGGGCTTGAGGTCGGCGACCAGGGTGATCCCCCTCGACGTGGCCGCCGCCTCCACCCGCCCGATCGCCGCCCGCGCCAGCGCCTCGAGCGCGACGGGCTTGCGCTCGATCGGCAGGCCGCCCGTTGCGCCCTGCGTGAGGTCGAGGACATTGTCGATCAGCCGCGCGAGCCGCCCGGTGCTCTCCATGATCGCGTCGACATAGTCGCGCGCCTGGGGCGGCAGCGTGCCCGCATAGCCCGCCTGCATCATCTCGGCGAACCCGGCGATCGAGGTGAGCGGCGTGCGCAGCTCGTAGCTCATGTTGGAGACAAAGGCGGTCTTGACGCGGTCGGCCTCCTCCAGCGCCTCGTTGCGGTCGCGCAGCGCCTGCTCGATCTTGCGGCTGTCGGAAATGTCGAGCATCACGAACAGCGCGTTGCCGTCCGGGAGCGGGATCGCGGCGAACTCGAAATAGCGGCCGTCGGCGAAGGCGACGCGCCCGCCGCGCTGGCGCCGCTCGACCGTGGCGGCGCGGATGAGCTGCTGGACGAGGCCGGCATGTTGGGGCCGCGCCAGCCGGTCGCCGAACCTGTTCATCAGCTCGTCGACGCGCGGGTGGGCGGCGAGCACGCCCTCCTCCGCGCCCCAGATCTGGCGGAAGCGGCTGTTCCACAAATGCAGGCGCCCGTCGGCGGCGAACACGCCGATCGCCTCGAACAGATTGTCGAAGGTCGCGGTGCGCACGCGCAGCAGCGTGTCGCGCGCGCTGGAGAGCTGGAGTTGTTCGGTCCGGTCCTCGAAGATGAGCAGCAGCCCGCCATCGGGCAGCGGCTGCGCATAGACGCGCAGGTGGACGCCATCGGGCAGGTGCCAGTTCTCCTCGCGCGCGGCGGGGGAGAGGAACCAGTCGCGCCGCTCCGCGCGCCAGGCGGGGAAGTCGCGGTGCTCGGGCAGCCGGCCGGCGAGGCGCATGTCGTCGAGCACGCGGTCGAACTCCGCCCCGCCCGCCACCGCGTCCGGGGTGAGGCCGAACAGGCTCATGAACGGCTGGTTGCAGAATTGCAGCCGGTGGTCGGCCCCGAACTGCGCCACGCCGGCCGAGAGGCGGTCGAGCATGTCGCGATGCGCCGCGACGAGGCGCTTGTATTCGGCGCGTGCCTCCTCCAGCTCCTGCACGTCGATGGCATAGCCCGCGACCCCGCCCGGCCCCAGCGGCACGTCGACGACGCGGATCATGCGCCGCTCGCCGTCGATCGTCGCGGGGACGAGCCGGGCGAGCGCCCTGCCGCCCTCCGCCGCCTTCGCCGCCGCCGAGGCCGGGGTGAGGCCGTCCTGCGGCTCGATCAGCTCGGTGCCCTGCTCGATCACCTGCGCCGCCGAGGCGCCATCGACGGCGTGGACATACTGGCTGTTGACGAGCGTCAGCCGCTGGTCGGGGCCGCGGTGCCAGATCGGCATCGGCGCCGCCTCGATCACGCCCGACAGCGCCTCCAGCGCGGCGCGGTAGCGGGCGATGTCGTCGCGCAGCCCGGCGATCTCCGACTGGCTCTCGGTCGCGTCGAAGATCCACAGCACCACCGATCCGCCCGGCGCCAGCTCCGGGCTCGCCGGCGTCCCGCGCACGAGCAGCGAGCGGTCCGAGCCGCGCGCGCTCACCGGAATGGCGAAGGCGCGGCCGGCGCGCTGCGCGGCGGCGATGTCCTCGGCGAGCGCGCGGGCATGGTCCGGCTCGATCCCGCCCTCCTCGGCGACGAGTTCGGAAACGAAATGCGGCACCGCCTCGCGCCCGAGCCAGCGCGCCAGCCGGTCTGGCGCCTCGATGCGGCCGTCGGGGCGGATCATCACGGGAATCGCGGGCGCCGACTGGAGCAGATCGGCGAGCCGGTCCACCTGCCGCCGCGCCGTCTTCGCCTCGCGCCGCATCGCGACCCCGCTCGCGATCGCCCACACCGCCCCCACCAGCCACAGGGCCGCCACCGCGCCGATGAGCGCCATGGCCGTGGGTGTCAGCGCGAGCATGGCCGAGGATTAGGCCCGCCGGCCGGGGGTGGCAAGGGCGGGCGGGACTGTGGCCGGCCGCGTGTCCGCCTCCGCGCCGCAGCGGCGTTAAAGAATGAAGTCGGATGCAATCATCTTGAATACGCCCCTGATGATGAGCGAAAGATCGGCAATTCCATCACCATCGATATCCGCCGCCAAGGTCACGCCGTTGCCGTTGTAGGTATAGCGCAACTCGCCCTCAACCTTGTGAAATTTGTCCGAGCCGATGAAAATGAACGGATCGTCGATCACGCCGCCATTGGAGATTTTGGCGTCGATGGCGCTGAGGTCGATCCGATCCCCCTCCAGACGCTTGAAATCGGTGATGATCTCCACGCCTGTCTTGGGTGAAATGTCGCTCGCGGCTGTGTAATAGAAGGTGTCGGCGCCGGCTCCACCCGTCAGCTTGTCCGCTCCCGCGCCGCCGTAGAGACGATCGTCGCCGCCATCGCCGGACACCGTGTCTTGGCCGCTCTCGCCATAGATCACATCGGCCTTAGCCGAACCGATGACGATATCGTCCCCGGTTCCCATCTTGATGGCGGCGATCCCGACGAGATCCACGGTCTCGAAATGGAACTCATTGGTAGCGAGACTACCTTGAATGATCACGTTGGCAAAGCCGCCGCCCGATATCCGTTCCACGTTCACGATCGAAAAGAAGCCCAGCACGACATTGTCGGCGCCGGCAACGACCGTATCGAAGCCCTCGGCGCCATCGACGACGTCGAAGCCGCTGCTCCGCAAGCCCTGCGCGCCTAGAGCGCCGACGTAACGAAACAGGTCATCGCCCTCGCCGGCGAACAGCAAGTCCGCGCCGGCACCGCCCGTCAGCACGTCGTTGCCTTTGCCACCCCAAAGTATGTCCCGCTCGTCCAGGCCGAACAGCTTGTCGTCGCCGTCCCCGCCGCGCAACTCATCGAGCCCCCAGCCGCCCACGATGGTGTCGGCTTCGGCGACATCGGTGACGGTGATCGTGAGGTCCTGGGTGTCCGTCCGACCGCCGTCGCTGACCGCCACCTTCACCTTGTAGACGCCGTTGAAGTCGGCATCCGTCGGGGCCTCGAAATCCGGTGCGGCCTTGAAACGCAACGCGCCGGTCGCGGCGTCGATGGAAAAGAGCGCGGCGTCGGCGCCCCCACCGATGCCATAGGTCAGACCCGTGGAATCGACGTCAGTGGCCGTTACCTTGGTGACATCCACGCTGTTTTCGGCGATCGAGATTACGGCAACGGGGCCGCCACCATTGGAGGTGATGACCGGCGGCTTGTAGACTATTGGCTTGACCGCCGCCGCCGCGACATCGGCCGAGAAAATACCCGCTCTTATATCCCAGCCGGTGGAGGCGCTGATCGAATTTTGTTCCCAGACCGTCACGAACTTGTCCCCGCCGAGACTCGCTGTCGCCACATGCGGAGCACGGGTGATCCCGTTCGTATCAAAAGCGATGCCGGAGCTGACCCGCTGCTGGTTCCCGGCCTTGTTGCCGGTCGCGTCAAAGGCCTGCGCCATGACCGCCGACTGGCTTCGGTCCGTCCAGGTCACGACGAAGCCGCCGCTTTCGAGCGCATGAAGCGAAGGCTGCGTCTGATCCCCCGCAACCTGCGTGTTGACGAGGATTTCGTCCCTCTTGGCCGCGCCTTGCGTGTCGAAGACTCGCAACTTGATGCTGGCGCCAGAGTTGTCGCCCCCTTCGCCACTGCCATCCGCCCAGCTGACCACGAATGACCCATCTGCCAGACCCGTGACGGCCGTCTGTACTTGCCAGCTTTCCAACGTCGTGTTCGCGCGGACGAGCGATCCAAGCTTCTGACCGGAAGCATCGAACCGCTGGATAAAGACGTCCAGATAGTCATCTTTAGCGTCATTAGGATAGTGCAGCCCGGCAACGACAAAGCCACCGTCCGCCAATTGCGTCACGGCGGCGTCGCTGACGTCGAGGTCTATGAGGCCGCTGACAGCACGGCCGTCAGCCGCGTAAATCCGCGCCGTCGCGTCACTATTCGCCTGGCCGGAATCGTGCCAAGTCAGGACAAAGCCGCCGCCATTCAAAGGCGCGATCATGAACCCAAAATCGAACGGGTCGGGCTCCAGGGGATCAGTGTCGAGCACCAGCGTCGATCCGATGCGCTGTCCGTCAGGCGTGAGGATTTGCGCCTTGACCGTGTTCGTTGTGCTGATGTCTTCCCACGCGACCAAGATGTTGCCGTTGCTCAGCATCGACATCTTGTAATCGACAAGAACACCGCCTGACCCGCGATCGAGCACGAACTCGTGACCGGATTTCGTCCCGTCAGCGTTGAAACGCTGAAGACCGATCTCGTTGGGCAGCGGTGCTTTCCTGTCCACCCAGCCGATGATGAATCCGCCGTCGGATGAAGCCGCAACCTGCGGCTGCACCTGCTTGCCGAGCGGGTTTATGAAAATGAACGCATTATCCCGCGACCAAACCGGCATCGACAGTCCCCAAAAAGCACCGCTAAGCCAGCCTAAGGATAAATGACTACATTCATGTGACTGCTTCATTTCCCGTTAAAGCGTTCTCTTTCAAACCCTGATCTACCCCGTCCCTCCTGATATGTTGATCATCCGGCGATCAAAAGTACGCAGCAAGGGCGCGGACAATCGCCAACCCCACCCCCCCTCAGTACCGATAGTGATCCGGCTTGAACGGTCCCTGCGGCGTCACGCCGATATAGGCGGCCTGCTTGGGGGTGAGCGTCGTGAGCTTGACGCCGAGCTTGTCGAGGTGGAGCGCGGCGACCTTTTCGTCGAGATGCTTGGGCAGGACATAGACGTCATTGCCATATTTCTCGCCGCCGGTGAACAGCTCGATCTGGGCGAGCACCTGGTTGGTGAAGCTCGACGACATGACGAAGCTCGGGTGGCCCGTCGCGCAGCCCAGGTTCACAAGGCGGCCCTTGGCCAGCACGATGATCTTCTTGCCGTCGGGGAACTCGACCTCGTCGACCTGGGGCTTGATCT
>JAESFG010000270.1_pt1 | contig 113739 bp, 106 predicted proteins | sample 9269371 | NCBI WGS metagenome assembly JAESFG01 (sample SAMN14506227, study PRJNA617093) | algae metagenome | isolation source: Aetokthonos hydrillicola CCALA 1050 (B3-Florida) and co-occurring... | place: USA: South Carolina | collected 2013-01-01
ACTGCGGGCCCGGGTCAGGCATGCATTTCAGGACATCATGCGGAGAGAGCCTCTCCGGCCGACGAACTCTCATTGAAGAACAGGGCCTGGCTGATGAGGGCCTTCAACATGTCCGGATTATAGGGTTTGGTCACGAGAAAGGTAGGCTCCGCGCGCTCGCCGGTCAGCAGTCGCTCAGGGAATGCGGTGATGAAGATCACGGGAATGCTGGCGATCTTCAGGATATCGTTGATCGCGTCGATGCCCGAACTGCCGTCCGCCAGCTGAATGTCGGCCAGGATCATGCCGGGCGAGGTCTTCTTGTAGAGTTCAACCGCTTCCTTGTGGGTGCGCGCGATGCCGCTGACCGTATGGCCGAGATCGGTGACGATCTGCTCGATGTCGAGCGCGATCAGCGGCTCGTCCTCGATGATCAGGATGTCGGTGGCGATCTGATGAGAAATCTCACGCGCCGCCTCGTCGAGCAGCTTGGCCGTTTCCTCCGGCGTCACGCCGAGCACCTCGGCGGTTTCCGCCACGGTGAAGCCTTCCACCGAAACGAGAAGAAAGGCATGGCGAGCGGTGGTTGGGACGGCACCGAGGCTGGCCATGGCCTTCTTCTCCCATGCATAGGGAGAGACGACGGGCGGGACCTCGACGGAAGCCGAGCGCAGGATCGTAACCAGAAGCTTGTATAGCGCCACCCGGTCCGACGACGCACGCGGGAAGATCGAGAGATCGGCGATCAGCGCCTCCAGCGTGGCGGCGACATAAGCATCGCCCGAGGTCTGAGAGCCGGTCACGGCGCGAGAGTACCGCCGAAGGTATGGAAGATGAGCGGCGACCCGAGCGGTCAATGACATGAAGAATTCTCCCCTGATGACGTAAGAGCATAAAACCTTTGGCGAAACGCGCGAAAGACAGGATCGTTCCGTAGCGGGCGATCTTTTTCAATACTTTTTTCAGAGGCTCGCCGGCCCCTTGCCCTCCTGCTCCGCGGGCGCCTGACCAAGCCGATCAAGCACCAGTTCGACCTCGCGTAGGCGCGAATTGAGCCCGTCGTCGTCGACGGCCGGCGCCTCGGAAGCCAGGCGCTGCTCGGCGCGGGCATCGTCACGGAGCTTGGACAGCAGTTGGACCCGCTCGTGCGGGTCAAGCGCCGGGTCCGTCATGATCTTTCGCACTTCGGCGTCCTTGATCGTGTCATACATCGCAGGGTTCTTTCTCGAGAGGGAACATCAGTCGCGGCGCCGGGAGCTTTCGCCGGTGCGCGACATCACATAGGCAAGGGCTGCAACAGCCAGAAGAGAGCCGACCGGGCTGGCGCGAACCATCATCGGCACCAGCGCCGACATCCCTGCCATCGTGCCTGCGGTCATGGCAGTTCTCGTCTCGAGCCGGCGACGCCGCCACAGACTCCGCTTGCGCATTGCGGCGATGACGAGGACCAGGATCGAGGCCAAAGTCGTCAGGCCCGCCACTGACAGCGCGGCTGCGATGGGACCCGCTTCTCGCGCAACCCAGAGAAAGAGCGCGACGACGAGAGCGGCATAGGTGGTCAGTACAAACAAGCCGACGAGAGCATAGACGGCGGCCAGGGCGGCCACCTCCCGCGACGTCGATCGCAACCGGCCGGTCAACAGCGATACAATAGCCAGCATCCGTCAGCGCCTCGTCAGCAGAGCGAACAGGAAGCCCACGCCGGCGGCTATGCCGATCGCCCGCATCGGGTTGTCCTTGATATGGCGCTCGACACTCTCCTCCAGCGACCTTGCCTCCGCGATCGCGCCGTCGACCGCCGTCCGCGAGGCGGCAACCGCATCGCTGGCGAGATTTTCGACGTGGTCACGGAAATCCTCGGCCTTCTGCCCGCCCATGGCCGAGAGCGTCCGGCTGATAGCCGCAATCTCCGCCTTCAGGTCGTCGATACGCTGCTGCATCTCGAGTTCGGAGAGTACCTGCTGCGCCTCTTCGGCCGATCGCGACATCGCCATGATAATCTCCTGTGCGTGTGGAACGCCCAGTCAACGCGAAAGACAGCCACTTTGTTCCTCTCGAAACGAAGGTGAACGGCATGTCAGAATAGAAGGAAGGAATGTGAAGGAGAGAAACGTTTCGGGGGGACGGAATAACGTTTCTCTCCTTCCAGGGGCGCCGCCTGCGGGCGGGGAGCGGTGGCGCCGGGCAAACCCGTCAGGGGAAGCAGGTTTGCATGGAAGGAACACACGGCAAAAAACTTGGTTCCAGGCTTCGCGATTTTTTTTCGAGGAACGTTCCCACGGAACCGACGTTGGACCGCCGGACGATCGCATCTACCCTGTGATCGCGAAAAGACGGAAAGGACAATGCGATGAATTGGAACCAGGTCGAAGGAAACTGGGAACAAGTCAAGGGCTCCGTGCAGAAGCAATGGGGCAAGCTTACCGGCGACGATGTCGACGTCATCAAGGGCAACCGCAAGCAGCTCGTCGGAAAACTGCAGGAACGCTACGGCAAGGCGCAGGAAGAAGCTGAGCGGGACATCGACAGCTGGCTGAGCCGCAACTGACTTGAACCGCCAGCGTCTAACTCCCGGGGACGGGGCTCCATCTCTGTCCCGTGATACGAAAGGGGGCGGCGCCCAAGAACACCGCCCTCTTCTGCTCTACGCGCCTGAGCAATACTTCGATTAGACTAGGTTCGCCGTACGACCCGCATGATGAGGGAAATGACCAGAAGCGCGAGGAAGACGAAGAACAAAACCTGCGCGATGCTTGCCGACGCGCCGGCAACGCCGCCAAAGCCCAACACACCGGCAATGATCGCGACGACGAGGAACAGTAGGGCATAGTACAACATCGATCTTCTCCTTGACGTTTGCCAAGCCCAGAACTTTTTGCCGCCGACTTTGTTCCACGGGCCTGATGCGCATCGGGAAAAAGAGTTGTGGCGCGGCAAAGCAAGAGAGATTTTTTTTCAACGGGATGGAACTCCGGCCGGCGCTCCGCGTTCACAGGAGCGAAGTTGGCGGGGCAATAACGGAAAGCAGACGACGGATGAAAGACAATCAGACACGGGAAAAGGCCAGCCCGGAATTTTCCGGCGCCTATTCGGAGATCCCGAAGAAGCTCAAGGCTTATTACGATTCCTTGCAGGACGAAGCGATCCCGGATCGCTTCCTCGACCTTCTGGAAAAGCTGGAGCAGGCGGAAGAGGCGGCCAAGCGCTCCGAGCAGTCCTCCGAGGCGATCCATGAGCCGGTCAAGGAGCTCGAATAATGGAAATCTCGCCGGAAACGATCGAGCGGGATTTCAAGCGCTCCATGCTCTCCTGCCTGCCGAGCCTGCGCGCCTTTGCGGTGTCGCTCTGCAAGCGGCACGACTATGCCGACGACCTCGTGCAGGACACGATCATGAAGGCTTGGGCCAAGAAGGAATCCTTCGAGCACGGCACCAACATGAAGGCCTGGCTGTTCACGATCCTGCGCAACGAGTTCTACAGCCAGGCCCGCAAGAGCGGCCGCGAGATCCAGGACAGCGACGGCTATTTCACCGAACAGCTCGCCAACAATCCCGGCCAGCACGGCGTCCTCGATCTCAGCGATTTCAAGGCGGCGCTCGAAAAGTTGCCGGATGACCAGCGCGAGGCGATCATCCTCGTCGGTGCCTCGGGCTTTGCCTATGAGGAGGCGGCGGTCATCTGCGGCTGTGCGGTCGGGACTATCAAGAGCCGGGTGAACCGGGCCCGCAATCGTCTCGCCGAGATCCTGAAAATCGACGGCGACGGCGACTTCGGCCCCGACTCGCATTCGCTGGCGGTCACCAGCCGGACCTTCGCGCGCATCCAGTAGCACGCTCCATGCGCCGCGGCCTCCTGAAAGGCCGCTGCGCCTCCCACCCTTCCCAACCACTACGACAGCGAGATCGGCACTTCCGCGCGCGTGCCGCGGGGGCGGTGGATGTAGCTTATTCCCTCGCCGATCGTCTTGGCCATCGAGGCAACGATGCGCGAGCCGAGACCGGTCCCGGTCGGTGCCGCCTTCTCGTCGAAGCCAATGCCGTCATCCTCCACTGCGAGCAGCGCCCGGTCGTCGCCCTGCTTCTCCAGCGTGACGCGAATTTCGCCGCTTTCGCCGGGTGGATAGGCATATTTGATCGCATTGGTCAGGAGCTCGGTGAGGATCATGCCGACCGAGACCGCTCGATCGGACGCGAGATCAAGCCTGTCCATCTTTGTCACGATCCGGGTCGTGTTGCCCGCCTTCTCGATCGTGTCGGCAATTTCGGACACCAGCGTGGAGAGATAGCGGCTCATTTCGACGATGCGAACGTCGTCGGACGTATAGAGGCTCCGATGCATGCCGGCGATCGCCGTTATCCGCGCCTGCGTCTCCGACAGCGCGACCTTCACAGCCGGCTCCGGGCTTGACGCGGCCTGCATGCGGATCAGCGCCGCCACAAGAGCGAGGCTGTTGGCGACACGGTGGTTGACTTCCGCGAGCAGGATTTCCGCCCGCTCCTTCGCGGCGACAATCTCCTGATCGGCTTTGCGCTTGGCGGCGCGCAATTCGGCGCTGTCGAGTGCCTGCCGGACGGCGCTGCGCAGCAACGCCCAGAAATCCTCGCCGACCGTCTTGATCACATAGTCTTCGGCGCCCGCCTTCAGCGCCTCGACGGCGACGGTGGCCTCGCTCGATCCGGTGACGTAGATCACGGGAATGTCGATGCCGCGCTCACGGATCTCCTGCAGGAAGGCGAGGCCCGTCGTGCCCTGCAGGTAGTGGTCGAGCACGATGACGGCGATCGAGGAATCGAGTTTTGCGAGGCCGCTCGCGTGATCGGCCGCGTGGACGAATTCCAGCCCGGCGCGCGAAAAGGCCTTGTCCGCCAGGCGCGCGAGGCCCTCGTCGTCATCGATATAGAGTATTTTCGGTTTGGCTTGCGTCACGGGATCTGCATGACCGAGAAAAAGAGGCCCAGTTGGCGGATGGCGTTGGCGAAGCCGTCATAGTCGACCGGCTTGGTGATGTAGACATTTGCGCCCAGATCGTAGCAGCGCTGGATTTCCCGCTCGTCATCCGTCGTCGTCAGGATGATGATGGGCAGTCTCTTCGTATGGATGTTCGACTTGACCTTTTCGAGGATGTCGATGCCCGACATATCGGGCAGATTGAGGTCCAGAAGGATGAGCAGATAGCGGTTCTGGCTGACCTCCCCGGAAAGATCCTCGCCGAGAATGTAGTGCAGCGCGCTGGTGCCGTTGGTGAAGGGCACGATCTCGTTGTGCACACCGGCGCGGCGGACGTTCTTCTCAATGAGCCGCGCATGACCCTCGTCATCTTCCACCATGACGATGGTGACTTCCCTGCCCGCAGCCTTCATTGGCCCACACTCCTTACAAAACGGCTCAAATCCGACGGCAGGCGTATCATGAAGGTCGTGCCTTTTCCAAGCTCCGATCGGACCTTGATTTCGCCGCCCATGTTGCGCACCAGCGAGCGGACATGGGCGAGGCCGATGCCCTCGCCCGCCTTGTCCTGCACGCCGGAGCGGCGGAAGAGTTCGAAGACGCGCTCAAGGTCAGCCGCGGCGATGCCGCGTCCATTGTCTGTGACGTCGATGGCCACGTTCATCCTGCTGAGCGGATAGGCCTTGATGGTGATGACCAGCGGCCGGCCGGGATCGCGATACTTCACGGCATTGTCGAGCAGATTGCCGAAGACCTGCTCGATCGAGAAACGGTCGGAGATGAAGTTCTCCACGTCAACGTCGATGTCCAGCCGCCCGTCGGCTTCCGCGATCTGGTGCTGCACCGCTTCGCCGCCAGCGCGCGCCAGGGCCTCGAGATCGATCGTCTCCGGCTGCAGCGGGCGTCGGCCGTCGCGAGAAATCTTGAGGATCGCATTGATCAGGCCATCCATCTTGCGGGTCGAGGACCGGATGAAGGCGATCGCCTCGGGAAGGTCCTCACGCGCGGCTGCTTCCGCCTCGCGTCTGATATCCTCGGAAAGTGGCCCGTCCTCGCCCTCGAAATAGCGGCCGATCGTCCTCAGCGCGCCTTCGAGCTCGGCGGTGAATCCCATGATGTTGACGAGCGGCGCTCGAAGGTCGTGGGTGACGATATAGGCGTAGCGCTGGATTTCCTGGTTGGCCAGCATCAGGTCTTCGGTGCGCTCCCGCACCCGTTCCTCGAGACCGGCATTGAGCGCAGTCAGTTCCGCCTGCGCCGACTGGATTTCGCGGACGTAGCGCGCAATGATCATGACCGCGCCGGCGAGAAGGGTCGCAATCGCGATCGCGCCGAGTATTGTGGTGACACGCAGAATGCCAGCGATCCTGACCTGGTTGGCCACCTGGGCCGCCACCCGTTCGTCGGCAGTGCCGAGTACCGAACGCAGGACATCGTTGGCCTTTTCCATCTGCTCGAAGCCGAGCCGGCTCCGCACAATGTCGAGCGCCTCCGCCTGCTTGCCGTTCACCGCCAGTTCCACCGTCTGGTCGAGTTCGGCGGCCTTGGAGGCGATGATCTTGCGCAACTCATCGCGGTCGACGTGAAAGTAGGGGCTGCCCTCGATCGCCTTTTCGAAGGCGTCCTGACGCTTGCGCAGTTCGCTCGCGGCCTGCTGGTAATTGCGCAGGAAGTCGTCGTCGCGCGTGAGGAGATAGCCGCGCTGGCCGCTTTCGGCCTGCTGCAGCATCAGCAGGAGGTCCGCCGTCGTGCTGCGCACGCGCCGCGAACCGATCAGCTGCTCGGCATAGCTCTGGGTCTCGTAGACGAGATAGAGGGTGGAAGCGATGATGCCGACAAGGACAGCCGCGCTCGCGGCAAGCGCCAGCAGCGTGTTGCGGATGAAAGTCGCGCGTCTTCTCTTCAACTTTTCCCCGATCTTTCCAGTCGCGGTCCGTCAGACGACGTCCCGACGGCACGTCGCGCCGACCGGTGGCCGTCCCTGTGGCCGGAAAGGCCGTGCCGCATGCGACCAGCGGCCGGACGGTCTTCCAATTGCATCTCGATTGTCGCCCCCTAAGCCCGCCTGCCATGCCGCAAGCGCCGTTGAAACGCCGGCAGCCGGCCTCGAGTTCCATTCCGCCAGAGATTTTTTTGGAACGGCCCCCAATTGGAACGGCCCCCAACAGGTCCGAAATGGTTTTCCAACGAAGTCGGGAAAAACGAAATCTCAAATCTCTACCTACTTGATAGGGTAAGTAAGATGAGCTACGAGAATGCAGCGACGGGGCGCGAATGAGATGTCGCCCCTCCCCCAGAGGAGATGTCGATATGAAGCTTGAAGCCGTTTCCCACAGCGCGGAACGTGTCGCGAGCTCTCATTCCGGGGCTATCATGCGGCCGGAAAACGCGCTCCTCTCCGCCTGCGTCCTCCTCGCCTTCGCCTTCGTCGGTGCCTGCATCTTCCTTCTCGGCTGAGCAGCGGCATTCCCGGGACAGCGGACACCCGCATTAATCGCTATTTAAACGATTTGATGCAGCATCGGCCAAAAGTGCCGAGAGTGTTCGTTTGAAGCCGCAGACAGTTTCGAGGGCCAGATTGCAGGCGGCTGAGAATGGGCCTCGGTCGGACCTTGTGCGCCTTCTCGACCGTGCACCGGGCGGGATCGCCGTCCTCGACCCCGACAGCCGCGTTCTTTATGCCAACCAGACGCTGGCACAGCGCCTGCGCGGCAAGGACACGCTGATGGCGATTGTTCATTCCGACGATCGCCCGTCGGTCGAATTCGCCCTGACCCGCCTGAAGTTGGATCCGTCGGCAAACCAGCGGCTGGAGTTCCGGCTGGTGGCGCGGGACGGCACGGCATGCTGGGTTCTCGGCGAGCTGTCGGCAGCGCGGACGAGCGTGCAGGGAACTGTCGAGGAAATCCTCGTCCAGCTGTCGGACATCGACCAGCAAAAGCAGATCGAGACGGAGATGCGCTCCTGGGAGCGGCGCTGGAACCATGCACTGGTCGGTTCGCTGCTCGGCGTCTGGGATCATAACTATGCCACGGGGCATTTCTTCTACTCCGAGACCTGGAAGACGATGCGCGGCTACGCGCCGGACGCCGTCATCGACACGTCGATGGAACAATGGATCGAAAGCGTCCATCCCGAAGACCGCGACATGGTCAAGGACGAGGTCGAACGCCAGGGCCGGGGCGAGGATTTCAGCCCCATATTCTGCTACCGTGAACGCCATCAGGCCGGGCATTACATCTGGATCGAATGCCGGGGTGCATGCATCGACTGGTTCGAGGACGGTACGCCGGCACGCGTTGTGGGCACGGACACGGACATCACCGAGCGCAAGGCCAACGAAGACCGTCTGCTACAACTCTCTAAGAAGCTGGAGCTGGCGCTCGAAGTCTCGCGGATCGGCGTCTTCGAAGTGGACGTCGACAAGGATGTCGCGCACTGGGACGAGCGGATGCTGGAAATCTACGGCCTCCGGGAGCAGCCGAACCTGCAGGCAGCGGATGCCTGGTTCAAGCTTCTGCACCCGGACGATCGCGAAAGGGCGATCCGGCGGATCGCCGACAATGCCGCAACCGCCACGACCTTCGACAATGCCTTCCGCATCGTGCGGCCCGACGGCGCCGTCAGGCACATCCGCGCGCGCGTCACGCCCTTCCAGCTGGACAGCGGCGAAATGCGGGTGCTCGGAGCCAATTGGGATGCGACGCAGGACATCACCATCCAGGAAGAGCTCGCCGAAGCGAACCGCCTGGCCGAAGCGCGCAACCGTGAACTCGAAGCGGCCAAGGCGCATATCGAGCACAGCGCGCTGCACGACTTCCTGACGGCGCTTCCGAATCGCCGCTATCTCGATGCGGAACTGTCCCGCCGCGCCCTGCGCGCAGCCGAGGGCGGGAGCGGAACCGCCATCCTGCATCTCGATCTCGACCGTTTCAAGCAGATAAACGACACGCTCGGTCATGTCGCGGGCGACCACATGCTGTGCCATACGGCGCGGGTCCTCCGCCAGGAGATCGGCGAGGGCGACTTCGTCGCCCGGATCGGCGGCGACGAATTCGTCATCCTCGCGGACTACACGGGACCGACGCAGCCGCTCGGCGATCTTGCCGACCGCATCATCCAGCGCCTCAAGGCGCCGGTGCCTTTCGAGAACCATCAGTGCCGCATGGGCGCCTCGATCGGAATTGCACATGCCGACGGTTTGGTCATTGACGACAAGCAGTTGCTGCTCAATGCCGACATCGCCCTCTACCGCGCCAAGACACTCGGACGGAACCGCTTCGAGTTCTTCACGCAGGATCTGCAGACGGACGTCGTGCGCCGCAAGCGCGTCGCCGACGAAATCCTGGCCGGGCTCGAGCGCAGCGAATTCGTGCCGCACTATCAGTTGCAGTTCCGCGCCGACGACCTCTCCGTCGCCGGTGTCGAGACGCTGGCCCGGTGGCAGCATCCGGAGCGCGGCCTGCTGACGCCGGACAAGTTCCTGCAGATTGCCGAGGATCTCGACGTCGTTGCCGTGCTCGACCAGGTGATCCTCGAAAAGGCGCTTGCCGATTTCGCCCGCTGGCGGAATGCGGGACTCGACGTGCCGAAGGTGTCGGTCAACCTCTCCGCCCACCGGCTCGCCGATCCGGCGCTCGAGGAGGCGCTCGAACATCTCGACGTGCCGCCGGGGGCGCTTTCCTTCGAGCTCTTGGAAACGATCTTCCTCGACGACTGCGATGGCACGGTGGCCGACAATCTCAAGATGATCCGCAAGAGGGGCATCGGTATCGAGATCGACGACTTCGGCACCGGTCACGCCTCGATCGTGAGCTTGCTGAAGACGGGCCCGGGCACGCTGAAGATCGACCGCGAGCTGATCGCCCCCGTCATTCGCACCGTGGAACAGCGGCGACTCGTCGGCTCGATCATCGAGATGGGAAAGTCGCTCAACATCAAGGTGGTCGGCGAAGGCGTCGAGACCATGGCGCATGTGCGGGTGCTGAAGCGACTGGGCTGCGACATCCTTCAGGGCTTCGCGCTCGCCCGGCCTATGGCGGCCGAGGCCATCGGCCCCTATATCCGCGAGGGCGCCTGGAAGCGCCCCCGCAGATAGAGCTGCATCATTCCCCGTAGCCGACGATCGACTTGATCTCGAGGAAGTCGTGGATGCCGAAATCGGCATATTCCCGACCATTGCCGGACTGCTTGTAGCCGCCGAACGAGGAATGGGTGTCCCAGTCGGGATAGTTGATGTTGACGGTGCCGGCCCGCATCTCGGCTGCGACGCGGCGGGCGTGCGCAATGTCCTTCGACTGGACATAGGCGGCGAGGCCGTAGACCGTGTCATTGGCGATTCGGATCGCGTCTGCCTCGTCCTCGTAGGAGATGACCGACAGCACCGGCCCGAAGATCTCCTCGCGCGCGACCGTCATGTCCGGCGTCACATGGCCGAAGACGGTCGGGCGGATGTAGTAGCCGCGATTGAGATGCTCCGGCCGGCCGAGGCCGCCGGTGACGAGTGTCGCGCCTTCGTCGATGCCGGCCTTGATCAGCCGCTGGATCTTGTCGAACTGCAACTGGCTGACCACCGGGCCGAGGTCGGTGTCCGCCGACTTCGGGTCGCCGGTGCGGAACTTCTCGGCGGCGACCTTGGCGATGCCGAGCGCCTCGTCATGACGGTCCTTCGGCACCAGCATGCGCGTCGGTGCGTCGCAGGACTGTCCGGTATTGCCAAAGCAGCCTTCCACACCCTTTGCGACCGCGGTCTCGAAATCGGCATCGGGCAGAATGATGTTGGCGGACTTGCCGCCGAGCTCCTGCGCGACGCGCTTGACCGTGTCGGCCGCGGTGCGGGCGACGATGATGCCGGCGCGGGTCGAGCCGGTGAAGGACACCATGTCGACGTCAGGATGACCTGCCATGACCTGTCCGACATCAGGACCGGTGCCGTTGACGAGGTTGAACACGCCCTTCGGCACGCCCGCGTCATGCATGACCTCGGCCCAGACAATGCCGGAGATTGGCGCGATCTCGGAGGGCTTCAGGACGACGGTGCAGCCGGCCGCGAGCGCCGGAGCGACCTTGCAGACGATCTGGTTGAGCGGCCAGTTCCACGGCGTGATCAGGGCGCAGACGCCGATCGGTTCCTTGACGACCATGGTCGTGCCGCGGTGTTCGGAGAAGGAATAGTCCTCGAGCGCCTTGATCGTCGCTTCCATATGGGCACGTCCGGCCCAGGCCTGGGCGTCGCGCGCGAACTGGATGGGGGCGCCCATTTCGTCGGAGACCGCCTGGGCGATGTCCTCGAAGCGATCGTTGTAGACCTCGAGAATACGCTTGAGCAGCGCCACGCGGTCGGCGTGCGAGACGCGGGAATAGGTCGCGAAGGCGCGCTTGGCGGCAGCGACGGCCTTGTCCACATCGGCCTTTCCGCCGACCGAGATCTTGGTATAGGCCTCCTCGGTGGCCGGGTTGATCACATCGAGCGTGGCGGGCGCCACGGGATCGACCCAGGCGCCGTCGATGTAGAATTTCAGATGGTTGGACATGAACGTCTCCTCAGGGATGCTATCGGTCTCGGGTCTGCCTATCTCTCGGCGGCATCGAGCATGCGATACCAGGCAATGGTGGCGGCCACGCCCACCTGGCGGAAGGCATGGAAGGGGATGGGCCGGATCGGCGTTACGGGGAACGGTAGCCGGTCGGGGTCGCCGCTGGCAAGAAAATCCACCAGGGGCTCAGCGATGGCCGTCATCATGGCAACGCCCCGGCCCTGGCAGCCGACGATGGTGACCAGCCCGTCCTGGGGGACATGCACATGGGGCAGCCCGTCCGCAGTCATGGCCACGCGCCCGAACCAGCGCTTCTCGATCGGCACGCCCGCCAGCGCCGGGAAGATCCGCGTCAGGCCATGTTCGAGATGCGCCCAGTCATTCGCGCTCCTCGGCAGCGCCATGCGGCCGCGCCCGCCGAGAACGAGCCGTCCATCGGGGCTCTTGCGATAGTAGATGACGATGCGGCGGGAATCCGACACCGCCTGGCCGCCGGGCAGGATCGACTGCCGAACCGTCTCCGGCAGGACGGCAGTCGCGATCTGGAAGGAATGCAGCGGCACAAGCGTCCGGGCGAGGCCGGGCACCAGCCGGTCGGTATAGGCGTTGGTGGCCAGCAGGACCTTTGCCGCGTCGATCTCGGCCCCGTTGGCGAGCCGCGCACGCCACCGGCCGCCGCTCCGGGCGAGGCCGACACAGCGCGTGCCCTCATGAAGCATGGCGCCGGCGGCGATCGCGACGCGGGCGAGTTCCATCACCAGGGCATAGGGCTGGACGAGGCCGGCACGGCGGTCGAGAAAGCCGCCGAGATAGTTTGACGTGCCGATCAGGCGGTTGACGGCCACCGAGTCGAGCAGGGCGACATCCGCCCCGCGCGCCGCCCACTGGCGATGGCGCTCGGCGGCGGCCTGCATGGCCGTCTCGGTATGGCAGGCCTGGATCCAGCCGTTGCGCGCATGGGGCACTTCGAGGCCTTCGTCGGCAATGGTCCGGAACAGCACATCCGCCGTGCTCTCGGCAAAGGCATTCAGCCGCGCGCCCGCCGCCTCGCCGAACCGGGCAAGAATCTTCTCGGGGTCGTACTTCAATCCGGGAATGACCTGGCCCCCATTGAGGCCGGAAGCGCCCTCGCCGAGGCAGCCGGCATCGATCACCCGAACAGTGAGCCCGCGTCGGGCCGCGATGCGGGCAGCACTGAGGCCGAGGAAGCCGGCGCCGACGATCAAGAGATCGCAGCTTGCCGGCGCGTTGACAGGCGCGCCGGTCGCAACGGGGCGCACGCCGTCCGCCCAGAGCGGCGTTTCGAAACCGGTGGATGTCATGACGTGGCGGCCCTCGCCTCCGGTGCCCGCGGCAGGTCGGCGGGCGGAATGTGACAGCGGACCCGATGCCCCGGTCCGGCCTCGACGAAGGGCGGCGCCTCCGTCTCGCAGATCGTGCCGATCTTGCGGACGCAGCGCGTGTGGAAGACGCAGCCCGAGGGCGGGTTCATGGCACTCGGGATCTCGCCCTGCAGGCGGACACGGTCGCGCGCGACCCCGTCGATCGATGGCACCGACGACAGCAGCGCCTCGGTATAGGGATGATGCGGGCCCGAAAACACGTCCTCCGCCCGGCCGATCTCCATCAGCCGTCCGAGATAGAGAACCGCGATCCGGTCGGAAAGATAGCGCACCACGCCGAGATCGTGCGAGATGAAGACGTAAGAGACCTTCTTCGAGGTCTGCAGCTCGACCAGGAGATTGAGGATCGCCGCCTGGACGGAGACGTCGAGCGCCGAGGTCGGCTCGTCGAGCACGACCACGCGGGGGTCGCCCGAAAAGGCGCGGGCGATCGCCACGCGCTGCTTCAGCCCGCCGGAGAGCTGGCGCGGCCGGAGGTCGAGATAGCGGTCGGCGAGACGGACGGCGCGTGTGAGCTCGACGACTCGCGACGCCTTGACCGCGCCGGCGAGGCCGGTCAGCAGGCTGATCGTCCGGCCGATCATCCGCCGGACGGTATGCGACCGGTTGAGGGCGGAATCCGGGTTCTGGAAGACGATCTGCAGCGCCTTGACTTCGCTCTGGGCACGGCGGCGGAGATCGGGCGAAACCTCCTTGCCGTCGAGGCGGATCACGCCACCCGGATCGGCGGGCACGATGCCGAGGACCGAGCGAGCGAGCGTCGTCTTCCCAGAACCGGATTCGCCGACGATGCCGAGCGTCTCGCCCTCCAGCACGTCGAGCGTGACGTCGTTCAGCGCGCGGAAGGTGGCGGCTCCACGGCCGAAAGTCTTGGAGACGTCCGCGAGCTCGAGGATCTTGCGATCGGTGGCGGCGACTGCGCCCGCGTTAGCCGCATCGCTGCCATAGTCCAGCGCGCCAGCGCGATCATGGTAATGACAGCGGCTGAAATGACCCTCGCCGACATCATAGGCGGGCGGGTCGTCACGGCGGCAGCGATCGTCGGCCAGCGGACAGCGATCGGCAAAGACGCAACCTGGCACGTCCGCCCCTGCCGTCGGCAGGAAGCCGGGAATGGTCACGAGCGGCGCCACGGCCTTCGACCGGCCCCGCTGCGGCAGGCACCGCAACAGGCCGACCGTGTAGGGATGGCGGGGATTGCGGAAGATCTCGGCCGTGCGTCCCTGCTCGACCAACCGGCCGGCATAGAGCACGCCGACACGGTCGCACATCCGGGCGATGACGCCGAGATTGTGGCTGATGAACAGGATCGACGTGTCGAATTCCTTGCGCAGCTGCACGATCAGGTCCAGCACGTCGGCCTCGACCGTGGCGTCGAGGCCCGTGGTCGGCTCGTCGAGGACGAGCAGCGAGGGTTCGCTCGCCAGCGCCATGGCGATCGCCACGCGCTGCTGCATGCCGCCCGAGAGCTGGTGCGGATAGCGCTCCATCACGCTCTGCGGGTCGGCAATCCGCACCTTCTTGAGGATATCGACCGTGCGCGCCGTCCATTCCGCCCGCGGCAGGCCGAGCAGCTCAAAGACCTCCTCGACCTGGCGGCCGATGCGGATCGAGGGATTGAGCGCCTTGCCGGGGTCCTGGTAGACCATCGCGACCGAGCGGCGCCGGAGGTCGCGCAGGCGTTCGGCATCGAAGGTCAGGAGGTCCTCGCCGTTGACGAGCACCCGGCCGCGCGGCACCGAGCCATTGCGCGGCAGGTAGCGGAGAACGGCGTACGCCGCCGTCGACTTGCCGCAGCCGGACTCACCGACGAGGCCATAGCACTCGCCGCGTCCGATCTCGAGATTGATGCCGCGCAGAACCTTGCGGTCACGCCCGCGCACGCGATAGGCGACGTCAAGATCCTCGAGTTTCAGCGTCGGAACCGCCTCAGTCATCGAGCGCTCCCTGGATGCCGTCGGCGATCAGGTTGACGCCGATGACCAGCGAGGCGATGGCGAAACTGTCGAACAGCACGGTCCACCAGTAGCCGCCGCCGATCAGGCCGTAATTCTGCGAAATCGACAGGCCCCAGTCCGGCGACGGCGGCTGGATGCCGAAGCCGATGAAGGACAGGGTCGCGACCGTGAAGATGGAGTAACCGAGCCGCACCGTGCTTTCGACCAGGATCGGGCCGAGCACATTGGGCAGGATCTCGACGAACATGATGTAGAGGCGGTTCTCCCGGCGCAGTTCGGCGGCGGCGACATAATCGAGGTCGCGTTCGGCCAGCACGCTCGCTCGCACGGTGCGCGCGATGATCGGGGCGAAGGTGAAACCGATGACGAAGAGCACCGTGACCGTCGACGTGCCGAGGGCGGTCAGCGCGAGAAGCGCGACGATGACGGTCGGCAGCGCGAGCACGGCGTCGACCAGCCGGCTCAGGACCTCGTCGACCATCCCGCCGAAATAGCCCATGGTGAGGCCGAGTGCCGTGCCGAGCACGGTCGACAGGATCGTGGCGAGCGGTGCGATCGTCAGGATGTCGCGGGCGCCGGCAATGACGCGGGAGAAGACGTCACGGCCGAGCTGGTCGGTGCCGAACCAGTGGTCGGCGGACGGGGGAAGCAGAGCATTCAGCATGTCGTCGGCGAAGGGATCATAGGGCACGAGGCTGCGACCGAAGATGGCGCACAGCACCCAGAAGAGCACGATGGCAAAACCGGCGACAAAGGTCCAGGACCTCAGCACAAGGCCGAGATTGTGGCGGAAATCGCTCCAGGCCGAATAGGGGGCGCCGGTCTCGGGACTCGCGGTGGCGTCGGCGCTCATGCCTTGCCTCCGAACCGGATGCGCGGGTTCAGCATCGCCTGCAGCACGTCGGCGACGAGCGTCGATATCATGAAGAGCGCACCCACGACCATTACGCCCGCCTGCAACATCGGGAAGTCCTTCTTGTTGGCGGCCGTGTAGATCAGGCTGCCTATGCCCTGATAGCGAAACAGGATCTCGATCACGACGAGGCCGCCGATCAGGTAGACGGTCTGGGTCGCCACGACGCTGATGGTCGGCAGGAGCGCGTTGCGCAGGACATGCCGCCAGATGACCTGCGGATAGGTCAGGCCCTTGAGAACCGCGGTGCGGGTGTATTCGCTGTCGAGCGCCTCGATCGTGCCGGCGCGGGCCATCCGTGCGATATAGCCGAACAGCACTAGGACCAGCGGCATGGCGGGCAGGATCAGGTGGTAGACCTGGGTAAAGAAGCCGGCATTGCGCGGCCAGGTCGCCGAGATCGGGAACCATTTCAGCCAGACGCCGAAGATAAGGATCAGCACGATGCCGGACACGAATTCCGGTACGACCGTCGCCGAGAGGCCCGAGACGGAGATCGCCCGATCCACCGCCCGCCCCCTATTGAGCGCCGCGACGACGCCACCGAGAATGCCGAGCGGCACGACGAGAATGAAGACGACGCCGGCAAGCTTGGCCGAGTTGACTGCGGCCGTGCCGAGAAATTGCGACACCGGCGCGCGATAGGCATAGGATTTGCCGAGGTCACCGCGCGCGAGATTGCCGATCCAGGTGCCGTATTGCACCAGCCAGGGTTGGTCGGTGCCCATGTCGTGATTGAGCTTGTCCACCGCCTCTTGGGCGGCGAAGGGGCCGAGCATGGCGCGGCCGACATTGCCGGGCAGCATGCGCCCGCCGGCAAAGACCAGCACGCTCAGAAGCACCAGGGTGACGAGCGACAGAAGCAGACGCTTCAGCACATAATAGAGAATGGTCCCGTCCCCCGGTTCCCCTTAGGCCTGGAGACTATCCCGGCCGGAGCCGGGATAGTGCCGGTCTTTGTCCGTGCCGTCAGCTGAGCTTGGCGTTCCGGAGGAAGAGATGGCTCATCGCCGTCATCTCGATCCCGGTCGAACCCTTCTTCGCGGCCGACATGTAGTCGTAGAAGTAGGTGAAGAGAACCGGGGTCTCGTCGAGCAGCAGGGTCTGGATCTTGCCTGCGACCGCCTTCTGCGCCTCGAGATCGAGGGCCGCCACGAAGCTCGCGACGAGGCCGTCATACTCCTTGTTGTTGAAGCGGGCAGAGTTCCAGGTGCCGTCGCTCTTGAGCGGCGCCGAGAGATAGACGTTGGGCACGCCGCGATGGCCGTAGTCGGTGATGCCCATGTCGGAGTCGAGCCAGGGCGAGTTGCCGCGGACGGCATCGGCGTAATAGGCGCCCTGGTCCATGATGTTGAGGTTGATCTTGCCGCCGATTTCCTTGACTGCATTCTGGATGATCACGGCATAATCTGGGATTTCGAGATACTTTTCGGTGGTCAGCGTCATCTCGAAGCCGTCGGCCATACCGGCGGCGGCCATCAGTTCCTTGGCCTTGGCGATGTCCTTCTGGCGCTGCGGCACGGACTTGTCGGTATAGGGATAAGCCTCGCCGAACGGGCTGTCGTTGCCAATCTTGGCCTTGCCCTTCATCAGACCCTGCACGATGGCCGGACGGTCGAGACACAGCGCGATCGCCTGGCGCACCCGCTTGTCCTTGAAGACCGGGTTCTCGGTGTTCATGTGCACCTGCTGGTGGGCCAGCGAGGGCGTGGAGATCATGTCGACATTCGGATCGTTGAGAATGCCAGCCGCCTGCAGGATCGGGATCTGCTGGATGAAATCGATCTGGCCGCCCTGAAGCGCCAGAACCTGCGGCTGGTAGTCGTCGTAGAAATTGATCTCGACGCGATCGGGCAGGACCGGGCCGCCCCAGTAGTTCTCGTTGCGGACGAAGGTCGCGCCGACCTTCGGCGTGTAGCTCTCGAGCTTGAACGGACCGGTGCCGATCATCTTGCTCTCGAAATCGCCGTTGTAGTCGGCCGGGACGATGACGGCGTTGTAGTTGTCCGTCGACATCGAATAGGGGAAGCCGCCGTTCGGCGCGTCGAGATGGAACTCGACCGTGTAGTCGTCGACCTTGCGGGCGCCGCCCTTGGACAGCACGCCGGTCATGGCCGAGAGCGCGTTGGAGCCGTTGGCCGGGTCGGCGATGCGGTTGATCGAGGCCACGACGTCATCCGCGGTCATCTCACGGCCGTCGTGGAACTTGACGCCCTTGCGGATCTTGAAGGTCCAGACCGAGCCGTCCTTGTTGGGCGACCAGCTCTCGGCAAGCAGCGGCCGGGCCACGAGGTCCTTGCCCGAAAGGACGAGGGTTTCAGCGACCTGGCTGATGACGGTGATGCCGCCGCCGTCGGCGAGCTTGACCGGCTCGATCGCCGCGGCCGGAACGATCTGGCCGACGCGGATGGTGCCGCCGGGGGTCTGGGCAAGCGCCCGGCCCGATGTCGCGGCATTGAAGCCGACGGCCCCGGTCACGGCGCCGAGATAGGGAAGGGAGAGGCCGAGGACGGAGCCGAAGCGGAGAAAGTCGCGGCGGTTGACACGGCCCGAGACCAGGCCGTCGATCAGGTGGTTTTCGTGTTCGCTACGGCCTTTGCGCAGCGCGTCGAGCAGCTTGAAATTGATGGTCATGGTTCCCTCTGTTTTTCATCGCAGCGTTCGATCGTCTTTTTATGTATATATTTATTGATCGGGGTTATTGAGCCTTCTTTCCGGCCGACCTGTCAAGCCCGTCGGACGCCTCCGGCCTCCCTTCCCTGTTGCTGAACGAACGTATAGCTGCTTTTTCCGAACGTCAACGCGGGGTCCACGCCGGCGGCCGACGGCACCTCACGCAGCCCGTCCATAGAAGCCCATCTGCTCTTCGCGACTGAAGGTGACGCCGGGACGCTCATAGAAGGAATAGACCGAGATCAGGCGCTCCTTGGCGCCCTGGACCGGAGTGACGCGGTGCATGGTGTTCTTGCCCTTGAAGACGTTGAGCGTCCCCGGCGTCAGCTTCAGGAGCCTGACTGCCGGGTCCTCGCCGCGCAGCACCTTCACGACGCCATCGTAATTCGGGTCGGTCTCACTGCGGAGGTCGGTCCGGTATTCGAAGTCGCCGCCCTCGCAGGGGGCCTGGAACAGGATGGTCGTGGTGAATTCCGAGCGGTCGAAATGCCAGTTCAGCGCCTCGCCGTCGCGGTAGCCCATCACATTCACGCGAGCGAGCGGGTCGCGCATGGTGAAAAGGGCGTCCTTCTCCATGCAGGCCGCCAGGAAGACGGCGAAATGCGGCCATTCGTAGATCCAGATCGGCACCGAACCGGGGATCTGGTCGGCGCAGACGGTGTGGCTGACGGTCTCGACCTTGGCGAGCGCCGGATGGTCTGCCGGCAGTTCCGGCACGTCCTTGCGGAAATAGACGTTGTGGGCGCGGCGGTGGACGAAGGCGAGCGTGTCGAGCACCGGCTTGATCTCGCCGATCGCGCGTGTGACCGCGTCCTGCCGCACGAAGCCGTCGAGGTTGAACATGCCCTCGGCGGCCAGATCAGCACGGCACCGGTCGACAAGCGTGGTCCAGGCCGGACTCCCGGGCTGGTGCAGTGGATAGCGATCGAGGTCCAGTATGTCGCGCATGGGGGTCTCCTTGGTGGCAGCCCCCATCCTGCCTGCGTCCTGTCTTTACTCAAGCGGCAAAATCCTTATCCTGCATCAGGAAAACTGAGGCAGCCATGAAGCCGACCCTGCCGCCCCTCAACGCACTCCGCGCCTTCGAGTCTGCGGCCCGCCACGGCGGCTATGTCGGGGCCGCAGGCGAGCTCGGCGTGTCGCCTGCCGCCGTCAGCCGCCAGGTGCGTATCCTCGAGGACTTCCTGGGAAAGCGGCTGTTCCGCCGCTACAACAACCGCATCGCGCTCACCGATGCCGGACAGACGGTGTTTTCGGGGGCATCGGGGGCGCTCGGCTCGCTCGCCGCGCTGACAGAGGAGGTGGTGGCCGGCCGCGCGCGCTCACGCCTCGTGGTCAGCGCAATCCCCTCGATGGCCGAGCGCTGGATGGCGCCGCGGCTTGCGACCTATCGTGAGCGGGTGTCGCAGTTCCGGTTCGATCTCCGGTCCGAAGAGGACCTCGTCGATTTCACCCGCGGCGAGATCGATCTCCGGCTCGCCTATGGCGCCAATCTCTATCCCGACATGGTGACGATCCCGCTGATGCAGGATGCCGTCGTGCCGATGTGCAGCCCCGCCTACCGGTCGAGCCTCGGCGCGGCACTCGATGCCGACCTCGCTGCCGTGCCCGACGATGCGCTGATCCATACCGACTGGGGGCCGTCCTTCGTCTCCCATCCGGGATGGCGGCTCTGGTTCTCGCCGACCGGCCGCGTGCCCGATGAGAGCCGGGGCTATCGCGTCGGGGCGTCGAGCCTCGCGCTCGATCTCGCGGTACGTGGCGTCGGGGTGGCACTCGGCCAGCGCCGGATGGGCGCCGACGACCTGGCGAGTGGAAGGCTGGTGGTACTTTCGGATCGCGAACTGCCGCTCGGCCATCCCTATTGCCTCATCCATCCGCCCGCCAAGGCACGCAAGGCCGGGCTGATCGACCTCCTGGCCTGGTTGCGGCAGGCGGCCTGAGCCGGCTCAGATATGCCGTTCGGTGTAGGACTTGAGCTTGTCGTAAAGCTCCTTGTCGATCGTCAAGCCCGACTTCAGGTTCTTCTTGATGTTGTCCTGCCGGCGCTGGTTGGGCAGGCGTGCACCGGGCTGTGCGGTGATCGAACCGATCAGGCGTTCGATCTGCTTTTCGAAAAGACCGCCCGAGAAGACCTTCGGATCGAGCGCGATGAAGAACTGACCGTTGCCGACCGGCAGGCCGTCATTCTCGCTCATCGAACCCATCTCCGGACCGCGATTGGCGCCGGCGACCGCCGCGCACATCGTCTCGACGACGAGGCCGAGACCGAAACCCTTGTGGCCGCCAGCCGGCGCCATCGAGCCCTTGAGGCCCTCCTCGGCGTCGGTCGTCGGCTTGCCCTGCCGGTCGATGGCCCAGCCGAGCGGGATCGCCTGATGCTCCTCCGCCGCCCGCTTGACGGCCGTCCAGGCGACCTGGCTCGAGGACTGGTCGATGAGGAAGGCGATACGGCCCTTGCGGCCGGGAACGGCGAAGCTCATCGGATTGGTGCCGATGACCGGCTTCGATCCACCGACCGGCGCGATGGCGGGCGTCGAATTGGTGAAGCCGAAGGCGACCAGGCCCTGTTGGGCAATGAACCCCGTGTGGTAGCCGAGCGTGGCGGCGTTGTAGGAATTGTGCACGGCCATGGCGGCGATGCCGTATTCCTGCGCCGCCGGGATCAGGTGGGCGAACCCCTTCTCGATCGCCGGATGGGCAAAGCCGTTCTTGGCATCGACGCGGAAAGCGACATTGGTCATCCGCTTGACGACGGGCGTGGCCTTGCCGTCGACCTTGCCGGTCTGAACGTGCTCGCAATAGTATTGCAGCCAGTAGAAGCCGTGGCCCTCCAGGCCGGACAGCTCGGTGTCGAGGATCGCGTCGGCGAAATACCGGGCATTGCGCGCCACCGTGCCGGCTCCGACAAGCGCATCGAAGATCAGGCCGGAGGCCTGGTCGGCGGTGAGCTTGACGGTCTTGGTCATGGGAGTCCTCGGCAGTATCGATGTTTTGGGGAGCAATACCCCTCCCCAACCCCTCCCCACAAGGGGCAGTGCCGATTTACCCCTCACCAACTTCGGCCAACAGTTCGCTTTGCTCACTGGGCCTTCGTATCCTCTCCCACAAGGGGAGAGGTATTGTGCCCCGCTCGCCGACCTTGCTCGTGGCACCAAGGTCGCCACCAGTTTACCTCTCCCCTTGTGGGAGAGGATACGCAGGCCGCATGAGCCGAAGGCGAAGGCATGGCCGAAGTTGGTGAGGGGTGAAACACCTTCCCGCCTCATTCACCGCTTCCGAAATCCGTCCCCATAAGAGGCATTCTTCGCCCCCGGGAAAGACCCCTCCGCCAGGTACCGCTCGTGGCACCGCTTGAGCGCCACTGGATCGAGCGTCACCCCCAGCCCAGGCCCGTCCGGCACCCGCACCATACCGTTCTTCATCACAAACGGCCCACCCGCGATCACGTCATCCGCATACCAGCGGAACAGCGTCTGGCTCGCCTCGCGGATAGGCTCGATGGCCGCGGTCAGATGGAGATAGGCGGCGCTGGCGATGCCGGTTTCGCCGGAATGGAAACGGAAGCCGACGCCGAACGCCTCGCAGGCGCGGATGAACTCGACCGTCCGACGGATGCCGCCATGCTCGTTGATGTTCGTCACGATCGTGTCGGGACAACGCAGCGCGACTGCCTTGGGCAGATCAATCGCATGGGCTGAGAACGCGATCGACGTGTGCTTCCTGAGTTCGGCCATTTCCTCATAGGTTTCGACCGGCTCCTCGAACCACTGGATGTCGAAGCACTCGACCTTCCGGAGCACCGCGCGGGCCGTCGGCACGGTCCAGCCGCCATTCGCGTCGAGGCGGAGCGGGCGGTCGCCGATCGCGGCACGGACTTCACGGAGCATTGCCAGTTCCTCATCGAGGCCGACAGTGCCCATCTTGCCCTCGAAGAGGGTGGAACCATGCGCCTCGATCATCCGGGCGCAGTAGCGCGCCACCTCGACCGGCGAGGATTCGCCAGGATCGTGCGGACCGGGAAAGCGGTAGCTGAAATATTCGCTGTGCGGGATCTCGGTCCGCACCGCGCCGCCCAGCAGGAGATGCAGGGGAACGCCTTCGGTCTTGCCGCGCGCGTCCCACATCGCCATTTCGATGCCGCCGAAGACCCGCCGGGCCGCCAGCACATTGCCCCAGGGCGTATAGCGCATCCCGGGAACGAGGCGGCGCTCGGCCGTGGCGATGTCTCTGACATCGAGACCAACAAGCTGATCGCCCACGGCATTCACGTCGGTCGAACGGTCACCGTCGGCGCATTCGCCGAGGCCGATGATCCCGTCCTCCGTCTCGAGTTCGATCACCGTCTTGGTCAGCGAGGCGATCGATCCGTAGGAAAAGCGGTAGGGGGCCGAAAACGGGATATTGACCGGCGTGGCGCGGATTCTGGCGATTTTCATGCGGCGATCTCCCTCTGGACGACACAATAGGCCCCGCCGGAAAAATCGCCAAGCCCCTCTGGACATAGGTGTACAGAAATGTTTCATTCGCTCATCGAGGGAGCGAAGACATGATCGACGAGATGCTGAGCCAGACACGGCGGGAGCGGCGCCAGCGGCAGGGCGAAGCCCGGACCCAGCCCGTCCGTCACATCGACTATCGCCATCTGAAGAACAGCTTTACCCCGCAGCCGGTCTTTTCCGCCGACGAGGTCGCGGCAATCCACGAGACGGCGCTTCGCGTGCTCGAGGACCTCGGCATGAAGGTCCTGCTGCCGGAGGCGCGCGCGCTCTACCGGCAGGCTGGTGCCCTGGTCGACGAGACGACGCTGATGGTGCGGATCGGCCGCGACATCGTCGAGGCCGGGCTCGCATCTGCGCCGCGGTCGATCTCCGGCCGGGCTGGCATCACGTCGCGCGACATCACCTTCGAACTCGGCAACATGATGTTTCTCGCCGGCTCCGGCGCGCCCAACGTCACCGATCTCGACCGCGGCCGGCGCGCCGGTTCGCTCGCAGATTTCCAGGCGCTGACCAAGATCGTCCAGCATTTCGACGTTCTGCACGCCCAGGGCCCCTATGTCGAGGCGCAGGACGTCGACGTGAAACACCGGCACTATGCCGTAACACGGACGCAGCTGACGCTGTCGGACAAGTTTCCCTTCGTCTATGCCCGCGGCACGCCGCAGGCCGAGGACGCCTTCGAGATGATCCGGCTCGCGCGCGGCGTCTCCGAGGACGCGTTTCGCGAGACGGCCTGGTGCTATACGGTCATCAACACCAACTCGCCGCGCCAGCTCGACATCCCCATGGCGCAGGGCATCATCGACTTCGCCCGCGCCGGGCAGATATCGGTGATCACACCCTTCTGTCTTGCCGGCGCCATGGCACCGATCACGGTCGCCGGCGCGCTCACGCTGCAGCATGCCGAAGCGCTCGCCGGCATCGCGCTGGCCCAGATCGCCCGCCCCGGCGCGCCCGTCGTCTATGGCAGTTTCTCGTCCAATGTCGACATGAAGTCCGGCGCGCCGGCCTTCGGTACGCCGGAACATGTCAAGGCGACGCTCGGCGCGGGGCAGCTCGCGCGGCTGACCGGCCTGCCCTGGCGCTCCGGCGGCGGCTCGGCCTCGAATGTCTCCGACGCGCAGGCCGCGCATGAGACGCAGTTCGCGCTCTGGGGCAGCGTGCTCGCCGGCGCGACGCTCTGCATCCATGCTGCGGGCTGGATGGAGGGCGGGCTCTCGGTCTCCTACGAGAAGCTGATCACCGATATCGAGGCGCTGCAGACGGTGGCCGAACTCTTCCAGCCGACCCCCGGCGATGCCGACGCGATCGGCTACGATGCCATATCAGAGGTCCAGCCGGGCGGGCACTTCTTCGCCGCGGCACACACGATGGCACGCTACCGGACCGCCTTCTACCAGCCGCTGGTCGCGGACCTCTCGAATTTCGGCAACTGGACGGAAAGCGGCTCGAAGACGGCGACAGAGCGCGCCAACGGCATCTGGAAGCGAGTGATCGACGACTATCGGCCGATCGCCCGCGCCGAGGAGATCGGCGTGGCGCTGGACGGGTTCATCGCAAAGCGCATGTCCGAGGGCGGCGCGGAAGCCGTGTCCTAGGTCGGAAAAACACATGTGCGAAACGGCCGATCCGCGCTAGTTTCCGCGTGGACATAGCTGTACAGACAAACCGGGTTTCGAGCCCCAGAACACATGGAGCGGGACGTGAAGTCGCATTACAAGGTCGTGGTCATCGGTGGCGGCGTGGTGGGCACCGCCATTCTCTATCATCTCGCCAAATACGGCTGGTCGGACACGCTCTTGATCGAGCGCAACGTCCTGACCTCCGGCTCGTCCTGGCACGCCGCGGGCGGCTTCCACGCGCTCAATTCCAACCCGAATGTCGCGCAGCTGCACGCCTATACCATCGACCTCCTCTCCGAGGTCGAGAAGGAGTCGGGCGTCAATATCGGCATGCACACGACCGGCGGCATTTCCTATGCCTGCAACCCGGACCGCTGGGATGCGCTGAAAGCCTCGCTCCGCGTGTTCCAGTCGACCGGCATCGACGACGTCCGGATGATCGGCGTCGAGGAGATCCTGGACAAGTTCCCCTTCATCAAGCCCGACGGCATTATCGGCGGCATGTATGCCGAACGCGAGGGCCATATCGACCCCTCCGCGGTGGTTCATTCCTATGCCAAGGCCGCGCGGCAGCGCGGCGCCTCGATCGTCGAGAAGAACCGGGTGATGGAACTGCACCAGAAGGGCGACGGCTCCTGGGACGTCGTCACCGAGCAGGGCACGATCAACGCCGAGCATGTGATCAATGCCGGCGGCCTCTGGGCCAAGCAGGTCGGGCGTATGGCCGGCCTCGAACTGCCGGTCTCGCCGCTCGAGCACATGTATCTCGTCACCGAGACCATTCCGGAGATCGCCGAGCGCAAGGGTCCCGAACTGCCGACCATGGTCGATCTCGACGGCTTCTCCTATCTCCGCCAGGAGCAGAAGGGCATCCTGATCGGCATCTACGAGGTCGAGCACCGCCACTGGAACATGGACGGCGCGCCATGGGACTATGGTTTCGACCTGATCCAGGAAGATCCCGAGCGGATCGAGCACGAGCTGACGCTCTCCTACGAGCGCTATCCGATCCTCGAACGCGCCGGCATCCGCCGCTGGGTCAACGGCGCTTTCACCTTCACCCCCGACGGCAACCCGCTGGTGGGACCGGTCCGCGGCGTGAAGAACTACTGGGTCGCCTGCGGCGTCATGGCCGGCTTCATGCAGGGCGGCGGCGTCGGCAAGGCGCTGGCCGAGTGGATGATCTTTGGCGAGCCGACCGACGACATCTTCGGCATGGACATCGCCCGCTACGGCAAACATGCCTCCAACCGCCAGTACATCAAGGAGACGACCGGCCAATTTTATTCGCGCCGCTTCGTCATGACCTATCCCAACCAGCAGCTGCCGGCCGGCCGGCCACTCAAGGTCTCGCCCTCCTATGACGAGATGACCGAAGCCGGCGCCCGCTGGGGCGTCTCCTGGGGCCTGGAAGTGCCGCTCTATTTCGCGCCCTCCAAGGACTATGAGGAAAACCACACGCTGCGCCGCTCCACGGCCTTCGACATCGTCGGCAAGGAAGTGCTGCATACCCGCGAGCATGCCGGCCTGATCGATATATCCGGCTATTCGCGCTACGAGGTGTCCGGCCCGAATGCCGAAAAGTGGCTCGACCGGGTCTTCGCCTGCAAGCTGCCCAAGCCCGGCCGCTCGGTGCTCGCTCCGATGCTCGCCCCCAACGGCAAGCTCAAGGGCGACCTCACGATCTTCAACTGGGGCGACGGCACCTTCTGGATCATGGGCTCCTACTACCTCCGCGAATGGCACATGCGCTGGTGGGAACAGTTCGCCGAGGCGGGCGTCAGCGTCCGCGACCTCTCGGACGACTGGGTGGGCTTCTCGCTCTGCGGCCCGAAATCCCGCGACGTGCTCCAGCGCGCGACGGAAGACGACGTCTCGAATGCCGGCCTGAAGTTCCTCGGCTGCAAGAATGTCGATGTTGGCCTCGTCACCGCGAAGGTCGGCCGCATGTCTGTGACCGGCGAAATGGGCTACGAGATCAACGTGCCCGCCGCCTATCACCGCACCGTCCGCGAGACGCTGCTCAAGGCCGGACGCGACATCGGGCTCAAGGAAGTGGGCTTCGGCGCCTCGCTCTCGATGCGGCTCGAGAAGAGCTACGGCATCTGGTCCAGGGAATTCACCCAGGCCTATACGCCGCAGGAGACGCTGTTCGACCGGTTCATCGATTTCTCCAAGCCTGATTTCGTCGGCAAGCAGGCGGCGGTCGCCGAAAAGGAAACCCAGTCCGCCAAGCGCCGGCTGGTAACGATCGAGGTCGACGCGACCGACGCGGATGCCTCAGGCTACGAGCCGATCTGGAAGGACGGCAAGATGATCGGCTACGTGACCTCGGGCGGCTATGGCTACACGATCGGCAAGTCGCTGGCGCTGGCGCTGATCGAGAAGGAATACGCGGTGCCGGGCACCGAGCTCCGGACGCATATCGTCGGCGACGAGCGCGGCTGCCGGATCATCGAAGACTCGCCTTACGACCCGATGGGCAAGGTGATGCGGGGTTGATGCCGCTGGCTCCGTCAAGACTTGGGCGGAGCTTCACCCCTCACCAAGCGCGACCAGCTTTCGACTTCGTCTCAAGCGGTCTTGCTATCCTCTCCCACAGGGGGAGAGGTAGAGTTGCCACAAGCCCCGCCAGCGCCTTTTGGCAAGGCGGCGCCGCGAGTCTACCTCTCCCCTTGTGGGAGAGGATACGCAGGCCCGGTAAGCGAAGCGAACCGTTGGCCGAAGTTGGTGAGGGGTACATTCCCCTCCATTGATCACGAAGGGGAAAAATCTCATGAGCGCAAACGTCAGGTCAGCCACATGACCCGTCACTATTCCGCTCTCTCCCTGATCAAGGAAGGGCTGGCCAACCAGAAGGGCTGGCAGCCCGCCTGGCGCTCGCCGGAACCGAAGGCGCGCTACGACGCGATCATCATCGGCGGCGGCGGGCATGGGCTGGCGACGGCCTATTATCTTGCCAAGTATCATGGCGTCACCAATGTCGCGGTGATCGAAAAGGGCTGGCTCGGCGGCGGCAACACGGGCCGCAACACCACGACGATCCGCTCGAACTATTTCTATCCCGAGAGTGCGGCGCTCTACGATTATTCGCTGAAGCTCTACGAGGGCCTGTCGAAGGAACTGAACTACAACATCATGTTCTCGCAGCACGGCGTGCTGACCATGGTGCATTCGAAGGGCGAGATGGAAATCGCCGCGCGGCTGGTCAACGCCATGCAGATCAACGGCTGCGATGCCGATCTCCTGAGCCTCGCCGAGGTCAAGGAGAAGGTCCCGCTTTACGATTTCTCGCCACAGGCCCGCTATCCGGTCTGGGGCGGCGTCTGGCAGGGGCGCGCGGGGTCGGCCCGCCACGATGCCGTCGCCTGGGGCTATGCCCGTGGCGCCGACCGACTGGGCGTGGACATCATCCAGAATTGCGAGGTCACGGGCTTCCTGATCGAGGGCGGCCGCTGCCGGGGCGTCGAGACGTCGAAGGGCGCGATCCGCTCGGAGGCGGTCGGCCTCGCGGTCGCCGGCCATACGTCGCAGATGGCCAGGCTCGCCGGTTTCGACCTGCCGATCATCTCCTATACGCTGCAGGCCTGCGTCTCCGAGCCGGTCAAGCCCATGCTCGGCTGCACGGTGCTGGCGCCGGCGACCGGGACCTATGTCAACCAGTCGGCCAAGGGCGAATTCGTCATCGGCGGCGGCATCGACCGCACGCCGTCCTATGCCCAGCGCGGCAACCTGCCCCAGCTGGAAGTGGTGCTCTCCGGCCTGCTCGAAATGTTTCCCGCCATCGGCCAGCTGAAGCTGATGCGGCAATGGGGCGGCGTCTGTGACGTGACGCCGGATTCCTCGCCGATCTTCGGCGAGAGCCCGCTGCCCGGCCTCTATCTCTCCTGCGGCTGGGGCACTGGCGGCTTCAAGGCCATACCGGCCGGCGGCGTGATGCTCGCGCATCTGCTCGCCACCGGCAAGCATCACGACCTGTCGAAAGCCTTCGACCTCGGCCGCTTCCGCACCGGGCGGCTGATCGACGAAGCCGCCGGCTCCGGCATCCCGCACTGAGGCCCTTGTCATGCAGATCTTCACCTGCCCCTTCTGCGGCCCGCGGCCGGAAACCGAATTCCACTTTGCCGGCGACCTCGGCAACCTCAGGCCCGAAGGCTTCGACAGCGTCTCGACCGAGACCTGGTCGGACTACCTCTTCCTGCACAAGAATCCCAAGGGCGAGACGAAGGAAGTCTGGAAGCACCTGACCTGCATGGAGGTGTTCGCCATGACCCGCGACAGCGTGAGCCACAGGGTCGCCTCATCGACAGCATTGCTGCCTGAAGGATTCTGATGATGGGATCGTCTGCGTTCGCGAGTTCACCCCTCACCAACTTCGGCCAAACGATCGCCTTCGGCTCTCGTGGCCTGCGTATCCTCTCCCACAAGGGGAGAGGCAAGCCCCGCCGCGCCGTCTTGCCCCAAGCGAGGCCCGAGCGCGGGGCACTGTACCTCTCCCCCTGTGGGAGAGGATACGAAGGCCGCACGAAGCGTCAGCTGAGTGCTTGGCCGAAGTTGGTGAGGGGTAACACTCCGGGAGCCGCCGCATGACCGCCTACCGTCTGCCCGCCGGCGGCATCGTCGACCGTGACCGCCCGATCCGCTTCACCTTCGACGGCCGGACCGTCGAGGGCTTTGCCGGCGACACGATCGCTTCTGCGCTTCTCGCCAGCGGCATCCGACTCGTCGGCCGCAGCTTCAAGTATCACCGGCCACGCGGCATCTGGGGCGCGGGCTCGGAAGAGCCGAACGCGCTGGTCGACGTGACAGGCGCCGAGGCCACGACGATCAACAATCGCGCGACCGTCATCGCGGCGCGGGACGGGCTCGTGGCCCGCAGCGTCAACAATGCGCCGGACGCCGAAAGCGACCGCTTCGGCTATTTCGACCGCTTCTCGCGCTTCATTCCAGCGGCCTTCTACTACAAGACCTTCATGGTGCCGGACTGGCACCTGTTCGAGCCGAAGATCCGCGCGATGGCGGGACTGGGGACGATGGATCCGGCCTGGACGCGTCCCGGCTTCGCTGCCCAGCTCAACGCTTATTGCGACCTGCTCGTTGTCGGCGGCGGTCCGGCAGGGCTCGCGGAAGCCCGCGCGGCGGCGCGCGCCGGGCGCAAGGTGATGCTCGTCGACGAGCGGATCGAGCTGGGCGGCGCGCTCCTGCACCGCGACCGGGACGCGACGATCGACGGATTGCCCGCCGCCGACTGGCTGGCTGCGGCGCGGGCCGATATCGCTGCTGCGGGCGTCACCGTTCTGACGGCGACCACGGCCTTCGGCATCTATGACCACAATCTCGTCGGCCTCAACCAGCGCCACCAGGACGGCTCGCCCGACACGCTGTGGCGTGTGAGACCGAAGGAAATCGTGCTGGCGACGGGAGCGATCGAACGGCCCCTGCCCTTCGCCAACAACGACCTGCCGGGCGTCATGAGCGCGGATGCCGCGCTCACCTATCTCAGGCGCTACGGCGTGGTCGTCGGGCGCGAGATCGTGGTCACCACCAACAATTCCTCGGCAGCGGAAGTCGGTCACGCGCTGGCGGAAGCGGGTGCGCAGGTGACGATCGTGGACATCAGGACCGACGCCGTCCTGCCTGTCGCCTCGGGCCGTCCCGGCCTTCGGCTCCTCGCCGGGCGGCGCGTCACAGAGGCGCTCGGCAGCAAGGGAGTTTCGGGCGTCGTTCTCGACGACGGCACGCGGCTCGCCTGCGATGCACTCCTGGTCTCCGGCGGCTGGACGCCGACGATCCACCTCTACGGTCAGGCCCGGGGCAAGCTCCGCTGGGACGACGCGCTCCAGGCCTTCGTGCCGGGGGCCGATGTCGAGGGCGTGCGGGTCACCGGCGCGGCCAGCGGGCAGTTCACGCTCGACGAGCCCTACGAAATCGCCCCCGCCTGGCCCGAACCCGGACAGAAGGGTCGCGTCTGGATCGACTTCCAGAACGACGTCACCACCAAGGATGTCGAGCTCGCCGCGCGCGAGAACTTCCAGTCCGTCGAGCACCTCAAGCGCTACACGACGCTCGGCATGGCGACGGACCAGGGCAAGACGTCAAACCTCGCCGGCCTTGCGCTGATGGCGAGCCTCACCAACCGGACGATCCCCGAGGTCGGGACCACGACATACAGGCCGCCCTTCACGCCCGTGCCGATCGCGAGCTTTGCGGGCAAGCGTTCGGGCATCCTCTTCAACCCCGTGCGCCGGCTGCCGCTCGAGACCAGCCACCGCGAGGACGGGGCGACCTTCCAGGAATATGGCGGCTGGCTGCGCCCCGCCTTCTACGGAAAGGGCGATGTGGAGTCCGAGATGCAGCGCGAGGCCTTCGAGGCCCGGCAGTCGGTCGCGCTCTTCGACGGCTCGACGCTCGGCAAGATCGAGGTGATCGGGCCGCAGGCTGCCGAATTCCTCGACTTCATCTTCTACAATACGGTCTCGACGCTTCAGCCCGGCAAGTGCCGCTACTGCTTCATCCTGACCGAGAGCGGCATCGTCTATGACGACGGCGTGCTGGTGCGGCTGGCGCCGGATCATTTCGTCGTCTCCTGCTCGTCCTCGCATGTGGCGGGCGTTCATGCGCTGCTCGAAGACTGGCGGCAGGACCGGTTCGACCGGACGAAGGTGTTCATCCACAATGCGACAGCCAACTACGCGACGCTCACGGTGACGGGTCCGCGCTCGCGCGATCTCCTCGAAGCCACCTCGCTCCGGGCCGATCTCACGGACGCGGCGCTGCCGCACATGGCCGTGACAGAGGGCCGGTTCCGCGACGAGCCGGTGCGGGTGGCCCGGGTCAGCTTCACCGGCGACCGATCTTACGAACTGACTGTCCGCGCCGACAAGGCGGAAGGTTTGTGGAAGCATTTGAAGGCGCTCGGCCGGGATTTCGATGCCTCGCTGCTCGGGTCGGAGGCGCTGCTGCTGCTGCGGGCCGAGAAGGGCTATATCATCGTCGGCAAGGACACGGACGGCCTGACCCGCCCCCGCGACCTCGGCCTCAACGGCCCGCTCAGGAACAAGAAGGTCGAATTCATCGGCAAGCGCTCGCTGCTGCTCGACGAAGCCCAGCGCGAGGGACGGCAGGAATTCGTCGGCCTCGATGTTGCGGATGGCGGGCCGATGCTGACGGCGGGCGCCCATGGCGTCGAGCAGGACGCCGGCCGCCACCGTTCGATCGGCTATGTCACCTCGAGCTATATGAGCCCCAATCTCAAGCGCCCGATCGCGCTCGGCCTGATCGAGCGCGGCATGTCCAGGCATGGCGAGGTCATCGACGTCAGGCATATGGGCGAAATCCGCAAGGCGCGGATCGTCGCGCCCTGCGCGTTCGACACGGAAGGAGCCCGCCTCAATGCGTGATCTCGCCCAGAGCTGGCCCCGCATCCCCGACTGGTCCGGAACGGCCTATGAGGGTCGCGGCATCCACGTCACGACGGTGACCGGGCTTGCCCAGCATCTCGTCTCGGGCAATCTCGCCCCGTTCGGCGCCGATATCGGCGCGCTCGGCATAGCCGCTCCGGATCGGGCAACGATCCGGCTGGCGCGCGACCGGGTGCTCGCCGTCAATGCCGACGCGTCGCTGGTGACACCGGGCTGGCACGCCGAAGGCTATGCCGCGACCGATGTTTCGGCGCTCTATCATGTCTTCGAGATATCGGGCGCGGGCCTCCCGGACCTCCTGCGCGAGGCGCTCCTGGTCGATCCCGACAATGCCGGACCGAGTGCCGCGGTGGTCTTCGCCGGGCTTCATGCCGTCCTCTACTGCGTCGGCAGCCGCGAGAGGCTCCGGCTGCATGTCGAGCGGCCACACGCCGCCGCTCTCGTCAACTGGCTGGAGGCACGCGATTGACGGCACTGGCGGCGAGCGAGGAAGGCGGACGCTCCAGCAAGGAGGACTGGCTCAACCACGCCATCCGCCTGCTCGTCGAGGAGGGGATCGACCAGGTCAAGGTGCAGGTCATCGCCCGCGAGCTCCATGTCTCGAGGTCGAGCTTCTACTGGTTCTTCGAGAGCCTCAAGGACCTGCACGACCAGCTGCTCGACCATTGGCTGCGCATCAATACCGGACCGATCATCGAGCGGGCCATGCGACCGGCGCCCACGATCGTTCGCGCCATCATCAATGTCTTCGAATGCTGGACCGACGAGAGCCTCTACGATCCCCAGCTCGACATGGCCGTCCGCCTCTGGGCGCGGCGCTCCGACGACGTCAAGGCCGTCGTCCGGCTCGCCGACAGCCAGCGCCTGGAAGCCGTGACGGCGATGTTCCGCCGCTATGGCTTCAGCGCGGAGGACGCGCTGATCCGCGCCCGCGTGCTCTACTTCACCCAGATCGGGCACTATGTTCTCGAAGTCGACGAGGACCTCGAGACCCGCCACGGCCATGTCGCCGCCTATCTCAAAAGCTTCTCCGGGCAGGAGCCGACGGAAGAGGATATCGAGGTGTCCAGGCGGTATACGTTCAGGATGCAGGGGTAGCGAGCGCCTCCTTCAGAATGTCTCTCGCCATCGAGAGGGCCTCGCCCGCCACGTTCCGGAACTTCGGCCTGAGTTCGAGTTGCATGATGCTGTCCGTGACAAAGCCGGGATCGCTCGCCTCGATCCTCTCCAGCGCCTTCTGAGCCGCTTGGCGCCAATGTGCGAGCGACGCCAAGAGCGCCGATCTCTCCCCCAGGCTCGCGGCAGCCAGGTCGAAGATGTCTCGAGCCGCCATTCGGGAGCCACGATAGAAGATTTTCTTCGTGATGACCTCAACGACGGTTTCGAGTTGCACCTCGCGCCCCGCGATGGTGATCGGGCGCGTCGGCTTTTCCGTCAGAGACTGACCGACGATGAAGTCCACTTCGCCCATCTCGCGAAAGGCGAGCTTGAGAAAACCCGTACCGTCGGAAGTATAGGCAGCCGGTACCACGTCGAATCGGAAATCCCGCCTGGCTGGATCGAGTTAGGCGAGGAGCTGAGGATCGCTGACGAAAATGTCGATGTCACGCGAAGAGCGGTGGTCGATCTGCATCATCATCGCCGTTCCGCCACCCAACGACCAAGCGTCAATGATGCGGAATTCGGCGTTGACTTGGTCGGTCAGATCACAAGCGATGGACAGAAGGTTCCGATTGGGAGGGCATCAGGCTGCCCTGTCGCCCGCCCAGCGCTGGCCCGACCACGAGTCGAAGAGACGGGCGGCGCGTTCGAGGGCGCTCTCGTGGACGCCATGGTTGCTTGCGAAGCTGCGCTGCAGGTCGAGACGAACGTCATAGAAAAACGACGACTTGGGTCCGACTGCCGCCCTCATCTTCACGGGATCATTCAAGCATTCGACCAGGCCACGCACGTCCAGCCGGTCGCGATACGGCGCGTTGACCGTCGTCAGTACAAGAACATCGATCTGGTCTGCGTCGATTGCATCACTATGCCATCAGGACCATTCTCAGGCAATGCATTCCCCCTCAGCCATGTGTCCCCCGCCTCAGCCCCTCCAGCCAGCGGCGGCACATGTCCATGCCGTCCTCGGGGCGGAAGGCGTCCGGGTTGAGGCACCAGGCGAGCCAGAGGCCGTCCATCAGCGCGGTGAAGGCCTGTGCGGCGAGGCGGATGTCGGCAACGGCGAAGCCCTCGTCTGCGGCGAGGTCGGCGATCAGCTTCTCGACGGCGGCGACATAGTCGCCATATTCCTGCTTCTGCGAGGCGGCCATGCGCGGGGAATGCAGGATCAACCCCCAGAACACGACCCAGACGCTCAGCACGTCGCGATCCATCATGATCGACGAGAAGGAGGCGGCGATGAAGGCGTCGAGCCGGGCCTGGGGCGTCGCTTCGGCCGCATCGACGGCGCTCAGGATCTCGCGCAGCAAACCCTCCGACATCAGGTCGAAGGCATAGGCGACGAGTTCGTTGATCTCGCCGAAATGATGGGTGATCAGGCCCTGGGTCACCCCGGCCTCGGCGGCGATCTGGCGCACCGACACACCGGCATTGCCATGGCGGCGGATGCAGCGGAGCGCGGCCTCGCCCAACTGGCGGCGGCGTTCCTCGGGTGTCTCCCGGTGGAAGCGCGCCCGGGGCTTCGTCTTCTGCTTCGTGGGTACCACCGTCAATGCCTCAGCCCGCAAACCTGTCTCGGCAGCCGTTCCCTATCCTTCCGCGGCAAAGCGTGCAATCCCATGAAAACCAAGTCCTTCTCAGCTTGTTATACGATCTTATAATTTCTCTTGCGCGGCGCCGACGCAGCGACTATCGTGCATTCCGACCGACCTTATCACGGATCGCGGGGATCACGACATGAACATGCTGGCCCGGCCGGAGAGCCGCTACGACATTCTCTTCGAGCCCGTGCGCATCGGCCCGGTCACGGCGCCCAACCGCTTCTACCAGGTTCCCCACGCGTCGGGCATGACCAATGCGCTGCCCCGCATCCGGGCGAAGTTCCGCGAGACCAAGGCCGAGGGCGGCTGGGGCGTGATCTGCACCGGCGCCTGTTCGATCGACCTCTCCTCGGACGACAGTCCGTTGCCGATGGCGACGATGTGGGACGACAATGACATCAAGGCGCATGCGCTGATGACCGAGGCCATGCATCGCCACGGCGCGCTGGCCGGTGTCGAGCTCTGGCATGGCGGTGCATCCGTCATGAACCGGACGACGCGCGTCGCGCCGCTGTCGCCGTCGGGCATTCCCTGGATGGCGACGCATGTCGGCTTCATGGGCAATCTCCGCCCGAAAAGCATGGACCGGCAGGATATTCGCGACGTGCTGCGCTGGCAGGCGGAGGGGGCCCGCAAGGCCAGGCAGGCCGGTTTCGACATCGTCTATATCTATGCCGGCATGGGCTATCTCGGCTACGAATTCCTGCTGCCGGAATACAATCACCGCAGCGACGAGTATGGCGGCTCGATCGAGAACCGCGTGCGCTTCGTCCGCGAGATGATCGAGGTCACCAAGGATGCGGTGGGCAAGGACTGCGGCGTCGCGCTCCGGATCTCGCTCGAGGAACTGCGCGCCAAGGTCGGCCGCCATCATCCGTCCGAAGCGCATGAGGTCATCGCACTGCTCTCGGACGTCCCCGACCTCTTCGACGTCAAGATGGACTCATCCCCCACCGACTGTTCCGCCTCGCGCTTCACCGGCGAAGGCAGCCACGAGCCGGTGATCGATTTCGTCAAGACGCTGACGAAGAAGCCGGTCGTCGGCGTCGGCCGATTCACCTCGCCCGACACGATGGTCAGCCAGATCCGCCGCGGCGTGCTCGATTTCATCGGCGGCGCCCGTCCCTCGATCGCCGACCCATTCCTGCCGAACAAGATCCGGGAGGGACGGATGGACGAGATCCGCGAATGCATCGGCTGCAACATCTGCATTTCCAGCTGGCATGACGGCGTGCCCGTACGTTGCACCCAGAACCCGACGATCGGCGAGGAATGGCGGCGCGGCTGGCATCCGGAAAATCCGGGCAAGGCGGCGACGCCATCGCGCGTGCTGGTCGTCGGCGGCGGCCCGGCCGGTCTCGAAGCGGCGCTCACGCTCGGTCGCCGCGGTCACGAGGTGACGCTGGCCGACAAGGCGGGCGCCTTCGGCGGCCGGCTGACCTTCGAAAAGACGCTTCCCGGCCTCTCGGCCTGGAACCGCGTCGTCGATTATCGCCTCGGCCGCCTCCAGCAGATGACCAATGTCGAGATGTATCTCGAAAGCGATCTCGGCGTCGACGAGATCATCGATCTCGCGCCCGAGCATGTGCTGGTGGCAACCGGCGCCCGCTGGACCAACTTCCTCTATTCCTCGATGGAAATCCCCGTCGGGCAGCTCGAACACGACCGCGTCTTCACGCCCGACGACATCGCGGCCGGCCGCCTGCCCGACGGGCCGACGCTGGTCTTCGATTTCGACAACTACTACATGGGCGGCGTCATCACCGAACATCTCGCCGCGCAGGGACTGCCGGTCTCCTATGCCACCCCGGCCGGTCAGGCTTCGGCCTGGACGATCATGACCAACGAGCTGCCGCTGGTCGCCCGCGCGCTCGCCCGCCGCAACGTGCCGGTCCGGACGCTCGAGACACTCGCCGGTTTCGACGGCGACACCGCAACGCTCCGGCAACTTTTCACCGGCGAGGAGACGCAGGTCGCCTGCCGCAACGTCGTCATCGTCGGCCTGCGCCTGCCGCGCACCGAACTCTTCGACGCGATGACAGTCCGCCGCGCCGATCTCGAAGCGGCTGGCATCAGGAGTTTCGAGCTCGTCGGTGACGCGCTCGCCCCCGGCGCCCTTGCCCATGCCGTCCATTCCGGCCACCGTGCCGCCCAGGAACTTGGCCTCGGCCCGCAGCCCTTCCGCCGCGATGCGCCGATCGTCGAGTTCGAGCCGAGTTACTGGTCGGACAGTGGGCTGGAGCGGTAGAGGGGCATTCGCTCCTCATCCGCCTGCGTGCTGCGAACCCTTCTCTCCGCAAGCGGGGAGAAGGAAAACGGAGCGCCGCCAGTGCCACAAGTCCCCTCGCCCCGTTTACGGGGAGAGGGGTGCGAAGCACGCAGCCGGGTGAGGGGCTCGCCGTCTCGGCGTGGGACACCGATATTGAACCGAGGACCTGAATGACATCGGACAGCCCGTCCATCTCCCCCTGGTCGATCGCCTCGCCGCTGGCGGGTGGGGCGATCCATGCCATGGGGTCGGGGCTGTTCCATACGCTGATCCCGCTCAGGCTGGTCGCCGACGGCTATGGCCCGAACGTGGTCGGCCTGGTGGTCGGCGCCGAAGGCGCCGGGTTCCTGATCGGCTGCCTGGGCTCCAAGCGGCTGATCCGCTCGGTGGGCGAGGTGCGCGCCTATGCGGCGCTCTCGGCGATCTCGGCAGTACTGATCATGGCCTGGGGCTTCTCGCCGCATATCGGCATCCTGATGCTGATCCAGGCGGCAATCGGCTTTGCCAATGCCGGCCAGGCCGTGGTCATCGAGAGCTGGATGAACGCGATGGTTTCGAACGCCAATCGCGGGCGGGTGCTTACGCTCTATGTGCTGGTCATCGGCCTGTTCTACGGTCTCGGCCAGCTGCTCGCCACCAATCTCGATCCGGGCGGCTTTCCGCTCTTGATGGTGTCGGCCTCGCTCTACACGATCGCGCTGGTCCCGGTCACCGCCGTCTGGGTCGGCGAGCCGCAATTGCATGTGGCGGTCGGCGTCCGCATCTTCCACACCTTCAAGATCTCGCCGATCGGCGCACTGGCCTGCCTGCTCACCGGCCTCATCTCCTCCACCTTCGCTTCGATCGGCCCGCTTTACGGGCTCGGCCTCGGCTTCGGCCAGGCGCAGATCGTGATGATGATGGCGTCGACCCAACTCGGCGCGCTCTTTCTGCAGTTTCCGCTCGGCTATCTCTCCGACAGGCTCGACCGGCGGGCGATGATGCTGTGGTTGTCGGTGGCGCTCGCCGTGCTCTGCGCGGCCATGCTCCTCCTGCATGCCGGGCTGCCGTTCTGGATCTTCATCCTCGCATTCTCGCTGTTCGGCGGACTGACCGAGATCTTCTATCCGCTCGGCGTGGCGCATGCCAATGACAAGGCGGACCCGCAGGAATTCGTCACGCTCTCGTCCAATCTGTTGCTGATCTGGGCCTTCGGCGGGACGGTGGGACCTGCCGTGATCTCCATGGGCGTCGAGCCCTTCGGCGCCAATGTCTTCTTCTACTATGCGATCGCGCTCGCGCTCGTCTTCGCAGGCTTCGCCCTCTGGCGCCGCTACCGCCAGCCGAGGGCCAAGGCGCGCGAGCAGTTCGTCGCCTATCCGCAGACCTCGCCGCAGGTCTACGAATGGGCGCCGCATATTCCCGCCGCCGGCGACGGCGCATCTCCCCATCCCGACCCGGAGGACAGACAGCCATGACGAGGCAGGCAGGCAGGCGCGAGCGCCGCACGACGGGTGGCGTACGACAGGTTCGCTTCGGGCCGGCGGTCAACCGCTATCCCTCGATGAACATCCTGAGCGCGGACGAGATCGAGTCGATCCACCATGCGTCGCTCCGGCTGCTCGCGGAAACTGGCATGGAGGTGCTGCACGACGAGAGCCGCAAGCTGCTGAAAGCCGAGGGCGCCAGCGTCGACGAGAGCAATCTGCGGGTGCGCTTCGACCCTGAAATGATCGAGGAGAAGATCCTGACTGTGCCGTCGCAGTTCACGCTGCAGGCGCGCAATCCGGGTAAAAAACTCACCGTCGGCAACGGCAGCCTGATCTTCGCGGCGACAGGCGGGCCGGCCTTCGTCTCCGACCTCGACCGCGGCCGGCGGGCCGGCAACTATGCCGACATGGTCGACTACATCAAGCTGGTGCAAAGCCTCAATGTCATCCACCAGGAGGGTGGCTGCCCCTGCGAGCCGACGGACCTGCCGCCCGATTCGCGCCATCTCGATTTCTACGACGCCGCGATCCGCTACACCGACAAGAACTGGCAGTGCTGGGCACTCGGCGGCTATCGGGTTGAAGACGCGATCGAGATGCTGTCTATCACGCTCGGCCAGAGCCGCGAGGAGCTCCGGAAGAACCCGGCGACGCTCACGATCGTCAATTCCAACTCGCCGCTCCGGCTCGACATACCCATGGGCGAAGGCCTCTGTGCCATGGCGCGCGCGGGGCAGCCGGTGGCGATGACGCCATTTACCCTCTCTGGAGCGATGAGCCCGGTCACCATTGCCGGCGCGCTGACCCAGCAGAATGCCGAGGCGCTGGCGCTGATCGCGCTCTCCCAGATCGTCGCGCCGGGAGCGCCCGTGCTCTATGGCGGCTTTACCTCGAATGTCGACATGCGCACCGGCGCGCCCGCGTTCGGCACGCCGGAATATGCCAAGGCACAATTCGCTTCGGGCCAGCTCGCGCGGCGCTACAATGTGCCGTTCCGGTCTTCGAACGTCACCGCCTCGAATGCCGTCGACGTCCAGGCTGCCTATGAGAGCGGCATGTCGCTGTGGTCGACCATTCTTGGCGGCGTCCACCTCATCGAGCACGCCGCCGGCTGGCTGGAAGGCGGTCTGACCGCCTCCTTCGAAAAGCTGATCCTCGATGCCGAGATGCTGCAGATGATGCGAAGCTTCCTCGAGCCGCTCGTGGTCGACGAAGCGAGCCGCGCCGTCGACGCGATCCAGGATGTCGGCCCCGGCGGTCATTTCTTCGGTACGCAGCATACGCTGCTGCGTTTCGAGACGGCCTTCTACGAGCCGATGCTGTCGGACTGGCGGAATTTCGAGACCTGGAGCGAGGGCGGCGCCAAGTCCGGCACCGAGCGCGCCAATGCGATCTGGAAGGAGCTGCTGCGGACCTACGAGGCGCCACCGCTCGATCCCGCCGTCTCCGAGGAACTCGAAGCCTATGTCGCGCGGCGCAAGGCGGAGATCGGCGCCGGCAAGCTCGATGCGGCATGACCGTCGGCAGAGGCTCCCTGCCGGGGCCGGCAGTGACCCGCCGTCAGCCTGCCCGGATAGAGACGGCGCGGCCTGCGGTCGACGGGCCCGCAGTCAGCGGCAGTTCGTGACCTTGTAGCGGGTGCTTTCGACCATCCCGCTGCGGCTCGTGGTTTCGTAGGTGATGTCGCAGGTGAAGCGGCGGCCGGACAGGCGTGCCATGTTGTTGTAGGCCTTCTTGTCGTCCTTCTCCCACACCTGCGAGCGGATGATGTAGTCGCCAGGCGCGCTGGCGCGATCGCATTTGGCGAGTGCGAACTTCTTGCCGCTGTGAACGGAGGCGACCACCATGCAGTGGCCTTTCTGCGTATCGGCGGCGGACGGGCTGGCCGTGGTGGCGAGGCTCGCCAGGACGGCAACGGCGGCAAGGAACGTTTTGTGCATTTTTCCCCAACTTCGGATTGATGCCCCACTTGGTCTCGAAATAAAGCGGGAGTCAACCCCAGGTATAATTTTCAATTTCTCTAAATTAGAGGATGTTTCTAACCGGCTGGGCGGCGGGCTTCAATAACTGGACGGGAAAGGCGGCGACCCTCTATAAGAGCGAAGCGTCGCGGGGGGAGCCATGCCGGATAACGACAGAAGTGCCAAGGTCGATGCCTTTCTCGAACGCGAGAAGACCTGGCGACCCGAATTCGAGCGGCTCAGGGCGATCCTCGGCAGCTCGGGTCTCGAGGAAGGGCTGAAATGGGGCCAGCCCTGCTATTCGCTCGAGGGCGCCAATATCGTGCTGATGCATGGCTTCAAGGGATATTGCGCGCTGCTCTTCTTCAAGGGCGCATTGATCGAGGACAGCGAGGGCGTGCTGATCCAGCAGACCGACAACGTGCAGGGGGCACGACAGATGCGTTTTGCGGGCGTTGCGGATATCGAGCGACTGGGCAACGTGATCACCGACTATGTCGGGCGGGCGATCGCCGTCGAACGCTCCGGCGCCAAGGTGGCGTTCCGCAAGACGTCGGATTTCGCCATGCCGGAGGAGTTCCGGAGCCGGCTGGAAGCCGAGCCGGCGTTGAGAGCGGCCTTCGAGGGGCTGACGCCCGGCCGGCAGCGGGCCTATCTCTTGCATTTCGGCGGCGCCAAGCAGGCGACGACACGCGCCGCCCGGGTGGAGAAATGCGTCGAGCGGATCCTCGCCGGCAAGGGTCTGGACGACTAATACCAAGTCTCGATGATAGGAACCCATAGGACCGGCTCGATCAGGTCTTCTGGCTAGGAGAGGTCCGCCGAGCGATGCTGTCGCATCTGTCAAGGACCTCGACAACGCCAGAAGGCCCGAGAAGCCGGTCCTATGGGTTCCTATCATCGAGACTTGGTATAAATGCTGCCGATATCGCTGGGCCGCGACAAATTTCTTTCCAATCCGTAAACAATTCCGCAATCCTCTTACGATATAACTAATGAAGCGAATCAAATGGGAAAAAGTCGGCATTTTGCGTAACGTTTTCGCCGACTATCATTTTTGAATAGGAGAGGTGTCGTGGCTCTTTCCCTTTGGACAGACACTCAGATTATCGGTCAATTAGATTCCGGATATTCGTGGAACAGCAACACCATAACCTATGCGTTTCCGACGACGCTAAGCGGCGTCTACTACGTCAGTGAAGGTTCCGGGTTCCAGCCGGTTGGGAGTATCTTTCGCCACATAGCTACCGTTGCCCTCACAACATGGGACGACTTGATCTCACCGGACTTCCAGCTCACAACATCCAACAGTTCGGATATAGAGTTTGCGTCTAGCAGCACCGGCGTCGATTGGGCGCACGCTTACTATCCAACAACTGGAAGCGCTTGGTTCAACAACCAGTATTCGGATTTAATGAACCCGGAAATTGGCGCATATGCCTTCAAGACGCTTATCCATGAACTAGGTCATGCGCTCGGACTCAATCACATGGGCGACTACGAGAACGCTCTCGTGCCTTCCTGCTACCAAGACAGCCATGTATATTCGATCATGTCCTATTTCGGAGCCGACGGGCCATACTACAATAGCGATGTAGCCCAGGCGAACTGGACCGATTCAAGCGGTGATGTCATCTCACCGCAGACGCCGATGATCAACGACATCCTTGCAATACAGTCCATCTACGGAGCAGAGACCAACACCCGAATCGGCAATACTGTTTACGGTTTTAACTCTAACATTTCTGGCGATATGGCGGAGATCTATGACTTCACTGTAAACGAAAACCCGGTCCTTGCCATATACGACAGCGGCGGCATCGACACGCTGGATCTTAGCGGGTTCAGCACAAAATGCCGAATTTCGCTTGTCGCTGGGACATTCAGCGACTGCAACCGCATGACATTCAACCTTTCTATCGCCTATCTTTCGACCATAGAAAACGCGGTCGGCGGGGCCGGCAACGACACCATAACAGGCAACGAAGCTGACAATATTCTGACCGGCGGTCGCGGCAACGACACGATATCAGGTGGCGGGGGTACCGATATCGCCATCTTCGCCGGCGCCTTCGCAAGCTACACGGTCGTTCAGAACGGCACGGGCTCCTATACGGTGACAGCCAATTCGGGCACCGACGGTACCGACACACTGACTTCGATCGAGATCCTGCGCTTCAGCGACCGCGATGTCGGCGGCAGCGCCACCGCGCCGGTCGTGGCGGCGGCGATTGCCGACCAGAGCGCCGACACCGACACCGCCTTCAGCTTCACGATCCCGGCCGGGTCCTTCACCGATCCGAACGGCGACGTGCTGACCTATACCGCCAAGCTCACCGGCGGCGCGGCCTTGCCGAGCTGGCTCTCCTTCAATGCCACGACGCGCACTTTCTCCGGCACGCCCGATGCCGGCGACGAAGGCACGCTCTCGATCGTGGTCACCGCGAGCGACGGCAGCGAGACGGCGTCCGACACGTTCTCGCTCGTGGTCGGCGAGGCGGGTGGCACCGACATCGTCGGTACCAGCGCAAGCGAGACGATCCCCGGCACCGATGCGGGCGAGAACATCTACGGACTGGCCGGGCGGGACACGATCACCGCCGGCGCGGGCGACGATCATCTTATCGGCGGGACCGGCATGGACGAACTCTGGGGCGAGGCCGGCGCCGACACCTTCGTCTACAGCCTTGTCGCGGACTCCCCCTGGAAGGACGGCAAGTTCGATACGATCATGGACTTCAGCCGCGCCGACGGTGACGTCATCGACCTCAGCGGCATCGACGCCAATGCGACCCGCGGCGGCAACCAGGCCTTCCGCTTCGTGGGCAAGAGCGCCGATCTCTCCGACAAGGGCCAAATCGACTACTGGGTCGAGAAGGGCGACACCTATGTCTACGGCTACACCGACAACGACAAGAACCCTGAATTCTATCTCGTCATCGACGGCGTGACCGGGCTGAAGGCGAGCGACTTCGTGCTCTGACCCGCCTCTGCAAACCGGCACCCCGCCGGCCGGCTCGCGACCCGGGCGGGTGCCGGAACGGGAAGCGGGCTCTACCAGCCCTCTTCCAGCACCTTGGCGACCATGTCGGCGAAGAAGTCGGCGCTTTCGCGGGTCAGGCAAAGCGGCGGCTTGATCTTGAAGACGTTGAGGTGGTCGCCGGTCGGCTGCATGATGACGCCAAGGTCCAGCAGCCGGTCGCAGATCGCCATGGTCTCGGCCGTCGCGGGTTCGAGCGTCGCCCGGTCGCGCACCAGTTCCAGGCCGAGATAGAGGCCCATGCCGTGCACGGCACCGACAATCGGGAACCGCTGGCCGAGGGCTTCGAGCCGCGCCTTCAGGTGGTCGCCGATCTCGCGCGCATTGTCGATCAGCTTCTCGTCCTCGATGATGTCGAGCACCGTCATGCCGACAGCGCAGCTGACGGGGCTACCGCCGGCAGAGGAGAAGAAATAGCCCTCGCGTTCCAGCGAATCGGCGATGGCGCGCGAGGTTATGACCGCGCCGAGCGGATGGCCGTTGCCCATGCCCTTGGCCACGGTGATGATGTCGGGCGTAACCCCCTGTTCCTCGAATCCCCAGAAGTGGTGGCCGAGCCGGCCGTAGCCGACCTGCACCTCGTCGGCGATGCAGACGCCGCCGGCCTCCCGCACGCGGCGATAGACCTCCGCGAGATACCCCTTCGGCAGTGGAATGCCGCCGGCATTGCCGTAGACGCTTTCGGCGATGAAGCCGGCGACACGCTCGCCTTTCTCCTCGATGCGGGCGAGCGCCTGCACCACGGAGGCGACGTAGTACTCGGTCGTGTCGTCGCCGCGGAACGGGCCGCGATAGGTGTTGGGTGCCATGACCGGATGCACCCAGTCCGGCCGGGTCTCGAGCGCGCGGGGATTGTCGGCGATCGAAGTCGAGACCGCGTCGGAGGCCACCGTCCAGCCGTGATAGGCTTCGAGCAGGCTGATGATGTTGCGGCTGCCACTATGCGCCCAGGCGAGGCGCAGGGCGAGATCGACGGCCTCGGAACCGGAATTGACGAGGAAGACAGTATCCAGACCCTCGGGGGCGAGGCCCGCGAGCCGCTCTGAGAATTCCGCGACGCCGGCATAGTGGAAGCGCGAGTTGGTGTTGAGCCGCGCCCATTGCCGGCGTACCGCGTCGACCAGCCGCGGATGGCCGTGGCCGGCCATGGTGACATTGTTGACCATGTCGAGATAGGAACGGCCGGTCACGTCATACATATGTTCGCCGCGGCCGCGTTCGATCTGCGGCGGGGCCGTGTAGTAGTTCTTCTGCGGCCGGGCGAAATGCGCCTGCCGGGCCGCCAGCAATTCGGCGCTGCGCGGCGCGGGAGCTGCGCAGGGAAAGCCGAGGAGCGGGCTCGGATCGAGGAAGATCGTCCGGTAGGCGGCGACATGCTGCGGCGGGCAGAAGAGCACGGGCTCGACATCAGGATCGGTCGTCAGCCAGAGGCGGACAAGACCGCCGCCGTCGACCAGGCCGATCTCGCGGCCGGCGGCAATCGCGCCGGACAGGGTGGTCTCGATGCCTTCGAGAAAGAGCGCGACATCGTCGCCGGCGAGGCGGTACCGACCCTCGCCGAGGAGGGCGAGTTCGCCGTCGAAGGGGGCGGCGAGACGCGTGCCCGCGGGAAGGCAGAGATCGACGAAGAGCGCGTGGGTGGCGGGTGCGGACGCGGAACAGATTTGCGTCTGGGACAGGCGAAACTCGCCGAAGCGCGTCGCCGCATAGCCGGTGCCGATTGCGGCCGAGCGCAGGATGGTCTGGTCGATGCCGGGCAAGGTCCAGGCGAAACTGTCCCAATGGTCGGACTGCGGATCGAGGGCCACGCAGGTCACGGTGTCGACGGGAATGGTCGGCAGAAGGGGCGTGTAGTGCTGCTCAGTCGGCAGGCTCGTCAGGCCGAGCGCCTGCCTTATGGCGACCCGCATGACGGCCGGCGGCACCGATGTCGCGACCCGGAAGATCTCGCGTTCGTGCTCGAGATTCTTCAGCACGTAATCGTTGTCGGGATCGACGGCGAGCTGCTGCTCACCGCTCGCCACCAGCAGGCAGGCTCGCTGCACGATGAGCGGCCAGAGCGCGTCGATCTCGGCCTCCTCAAGCGGATGGACGGCATGGAAGGCGGCAATCGTCGGCAGGATGAAGACAGGGTCGCCATCGGCGTGGTGGAGCATGGCCGCACAGCAGACTGCGAGCTCTGCCACCAGCCAGCCATAGACGAGATCGCCGAAGTCGATCACGCCGTCCGGGATCATCACCCCGTCCGCATCCGGCTTGGCGACGGTGTTGTCGTCGGTGATGTCGTGGTGCACGGCCTGAATCCGGAGCGCGCCGGCATGCGGCCGCACGAGTCGGTCTGCGGCAAGCAGCACGGCGCGGATCCGTTCGCGCTCACCGGCATCGGCCACCTGCCGCAGCATGTGCTCGGTGACGGGCACGACGCGCCGGAGATCCCACTGGACGGCACGGTCGAGGCCGTCGTGGCGGAAGTCGGCCAGCGCACGGGCGACATGGGCGACCAGTCGACCCATCGCCTCGCGCGTCCGGACCGGCAGGAACTTCCGCCGGGTCAGCGGTTCGCCGTCGAGAAATTCGAGGAGCCGGATATTGTAGTCGCCGCCGCGGAGGGTCAGCGGCATGATCTCCTGGCCGTCGAGGGAAAGGCCGACGCCCGGAACCCGCACGCCCCGGGCGCGCAGATGCTTCATCGCCGCATTCTGGGCGTCGAGCTCGATCGTGCCATAGGCGGCGCGATTGATCTTCAGCACGAAAGTGCCTTCGCCGCTCTCGATTCGGAAGTTGCGGTCCTGCTGGCTGCCGAGTTCGGTCAGCCGGCCGGTCAGGCCATATTTCTCGGCAAGAATGGTGCCGGCATCGACCGCGCTGATGTCAGGACGCGGCAGGTCCGCGCGGTCGAGAGCGGCCGTATCCAGCATGACGATAGACTCCCAAGGCATTTTCTTGTCGTATTAACCCTCAGATCGAAACAAATTCAACCGCTCGTACACTTATAACCGTTAGCGAGGTCGACACGCCAACCCGGAGCCCGGACAGTCCAGGCATGGAGCAGACAACCCGAAAGCGGACCGGTGTCCTTTTCTTCTGGCTCGTCTTCCTCGCCATGGCGGGGGCGATCGTCGCCACGGTTCTGCTCGCCAACGACCGCCGCAACCTGAAGCTCGTGATGCGCGAACTGGGCATCGAGGAGCAGCGCCGGATGGTGATCCCGAAGCCGGGCGTGATCGAGGCCTTCAAGGGCAAGCGGATCGCCGGCGTGGCGATCGCCATTCCCGGCCAGATGTTCTTGCCGCCGGTCATCGACAGCGACGGCGCCTTTCTGCGCAGCCTCGCCGCCAAGAATGCCGAGGGCCTCTGCCGCGCCCTGCGCAAGGAGGGCTTCGACATGTCGGAATGGGCCGGCAGCGCATTTGCCCCCACCGTCTTCGAATGCTCCTACGAGGCGACGCTTCCCAATGCGTCGAAGCCGGACGATCCTTCGACGCTGTTCATGATGGTGAAGGGGACTTCCGAGGGCGACCTGCTCTCGGCCCGCGCCAAGATCGTGGTGACGGAACGGACGGCGCAGGCCGACTTCGCCAAGCGGGCTGCGGACGCGCTGAAGGTCTTCGCGCTCGAGACAGCCTGGCTCGACCTTGCCGACGACCTGCCGAAGGTCGCGGCGCTTCAGGCCTTCACCACGACCAGCCATGGCATCACGGTGCGGCTGCAGGGCGAGTTTTCCGGGCCCGGCCGTTTCAACCTGATCCTGTCGGCCGCATCACCCCTGACGCCGTCGGAGCGCCGCACGCAGATCTATTTCGACCGCAAGCGGCACTGGCCGCTGCTGCCCGAGCATGGCGGGCCGAAGGTGGTCGCCAAGGTGCCGCCCGTCGAAGGGTGAGGCGGCCGGACGTCGGAATGGTGTTTTCGGAGAAAGATAATTCCCTGCGAGCCCGCCGCCGCGAAGACCATGCCGTGGCAGGCCCGCCTCGATCTGCTATGCACGTCCGGTCATCTCCTGGGAAACCTGCATGGAAACGAGCTTCACCCCCCTCGCCTCGCTGGCCGGCGGCCTGCTGATCGGCCTTTCCGCCCTCCTCCTGATGCTGGTCCACGGCCGCATCGCCGGTCTGTCCGGCATCATGGGTGGCCTCCTGCCGCCCTTCCCCGGCGACTGGCGCTGGCGGGCCGCCTTCCTTGCAGGCGCCATCCTGGGGCCGGCGGCCCTATTCGCCGCAAGCGGACCCGTCGCCTTCGCCGTTCCGGCCGGCACGACAGCGCTCTTGGTCGGCGGGATCTTGGTGGGCATCGGCGTCACATCAGGCAATGGCTGCCCCTCGGGCCACGGCGTCTGCGGCATCGGCCGGCTCTCCAAGCGCTCGATCGCGGCGACGCTCACCTTCATGGCCACCGCCGCCGTCACCGTCTTCGTCATCCGCCACCTGCTCTGAGGCCCTGCCATGAAACTCCTCTCCGCCTTCTTGATCGGCGCGATCTTCGGCCTCGGCATCGTGCTGTCAGGCATGGGCGATCCGGCGAAGGTGCAGAACTTCTTCGACGTCTTCGGCAGCTGGGACCCGAGCCTCGCCTTCGTGATGGGCGGGGCGCTCCTGGTCTTCATGCCAGGCTGGTTCCTGCTCGTCCGCCGGCGGACCGCGCCCCTCCTCGCGCCCGCCTTCCGCTTGCCGGAACGCAAGGCGATCGACGCGCGCCTTCTCGGCGGCGCTGCGGTGTTCGGCATCGGCTGGGGCATCGTCGGCTTCTGCCCCGGCGGGGCGATCCCGATGGTCGCGACACTGGATGGCCGCGTCTTCCTGTTCCTGGCGGCGATGGCGGCCGGCATGCTTCTCGCCCGGTTCCTGTCCGGCATGCTCTCGGACCGGCAGCGGGCGACGATCGAGGTCGCCGCCTCGGGCTGAGGGTCCTGCCTCGATCAGGGATGCATCCGCGCACCCTTCGAGACCTTGTCGGCCTGCTTCTTCGGCGCCCGGAAGGCGAGGCCGACGAGCCGGGCGTCCTCGGGCGAAAACTCGGCAAAGACGGCACGATTGGCTTCATCGTGGCCGGTCGCGAACATTTCCTCGACATAGGCGGAGGCGCGGATGCCGAGATCGAGGCATCTGCGCTGCGCCGCCTGCAGCACCGCGCCCTCCGCCGCCAGCACCACCATCGGCTGGACGCTCATCGGATGATAAGCGTTGCCGTCCCGGTCGCGATAGAGTTCGCCGAGCAATCCGGGTTCGGCCCCGGCAAGGCCGGTCGCCAGGAAGGCGGTCACGTTCAGTGCCTGCCAGGGCTTGAGATCGTCGCGCAGAATGATCACTATCTTTGTGTCGAACAAGGGCATGCCTCCGTTGAGTTTCCTATCCGCATCGGATCTAGAGAAGGCCGGGCCGCGGGGTCTTGAACGTTTGTGCGCGGAAAGCCCGGACGAACACATCTTGCACGATGCGGGCCTCGACGGCGTCGAGCGGATCGAGGCCGCGATCGCGCGCTACAGCTACAGCCGGCACAGTCACGACACCTATGCGATCGGCGTGACGCTCCGCGGCGTGCAGACCTTCCACTATCGCGGTGCGCGGCGCGCTTCCCTGCCCGGCCAGTGTCTGGTCATCCATCCCGACGAAGTCCATGACGGCGCGGCCGGCGACGAGACCGGACTGCGTTACCGCATGCTCTATCTCGATCCGGCCCGTCTCGCCGCAGCGCTTTCGCCGCTCGGCGCCGGGCTGCCCTTCGTCGCCGATCCCGTCGTCGACGACCCTGCGCTGTTCCATCTGGCGCTCGCCATTCTCTCGATCGAGGAAACGGGATTTGCGCCGCTCGAGGCCGACGGACTGGTCGCCGATCTCGCGCCCGTTCTGCTCCGCCTCGGCTGCGCGGCATCGACCGACCGCGGTCCGGTGCCGGTTGAAAGGCTCGCCCGCGTGCGCGATTTTCTCGACGCCCATCGCTTCTCCAGGGTGGGGTCGGAGGCGCTGGAGGCTGTCGCGGGCCTCGACCGTTTCACCATTGCCCGCCAGTTCCGCCGGCAGTACGGCACGAGCCCGCACCGCTATCTCGTGATGCGCCGGCTTCAGAGCGCCCGTGAGCGGATCTCCCGCGGCGAAGCGCTCGCGACGATTGCCGCCGAGACGGGTTTCGCCGACCAGGCCCATCTCACCCGCCACTTCAAGAAGGCCTATGGGATGACGCCCGGACGCTGGGCGGCGTTGGCGCTCCGCCGCGGCTGAGGCGGGACGCGAAAGGCCTTTCCATTCCCCGCAAAACCCTCTAAGAACCCGGCCGACATGCGCACGGCACGGTTCTGGTTCAAGTCCCGAATTATTTGCCCGGCCTTCGCCGCCTGACGGGCGGAGCGGAGGTCCGGGACTTGAGGCGTTTCGCCTTTACGAGCCGATCTTTCCAAACAGTCTTCACCTTCTGCGCCGGCGCCGCCGCGCTGCTCCAAATGGTCTTGCTATGAACGACGCCACCGACAAGAACGACTACTCCTCCACCCTCTTCCTGCCGCAGACGGAATTCCCGATGCGCGCCGGCCTGCCCGACAAGGAGCCGCAATTCGTCGCGCGCTGGCAGCAGATGGACCTCTACAAAAAGCTCCGCGCCTCGGCCGCGGGCCGCGAGAAGTTCGTGCTGCATGACGGCCCGCCCTATGCCAACGGCAACATCCATATCGGGCATGCGCTCAACAAGGTGCTGAAGGACGTCATCACCCGCTCGTTCCAGATGCGCGGCTACGACGCCAATTACGTGCCCGGCTGGGACTGCCACGGCCTGCCGATCGAATGGAAGATCGAGGAAGAGAACTACCGCGCCAAGGGCAAGCAGAAGCCCGACCTCACGGACGCCGACGCCATGGTCGCCTTCCGCAAGGAATGCCGCGCCTATGCCGAGAAGTGGATCGGCGTGCAGGCGGGCGAGTTCAAGCGGCTCGGCATCGAAGGCGATTTCGAGCGGCCCTACACGACGATGAACTACCATGCCGAGGCACGGATCGCCGGCGAGCTCCTCAAGATCGCGATGAGCGGCCAGCTCTATCGCGGCTCCAAGCCCGTGATGTGGTCGGTGGTCGAGCGCACGGCGCTGGCCGAGGCGGAAGTGGAATATGCCGAGGTCGAGAGCGACACGATCTGGGTGAAGTTTCCGGTGGCGGCCATCGACACGTCGGAGAGCAGCCTGTGGCGCGGCGTGGCCGGACTGATAAATTCCGAAGAGAAAGAAAGTGCCGCAACTTTGTCGCCGACTGATCTATCGGCCGTGAAGGAGCTTAGTGCCGCATCGGTGGTCATCTGGACGACGACGCCCTGGACCATCCCCGGGAATCGCGCGATTTCCTATTCGCCGAAAGTGGAATACGGCCTCTACGAAGTCGCCACTGCCGAGAACGATTTTGGCCCGCAGCCGGGCGAGAAGCTGATCTTCGCCAAGAAGCTGGCCGAAGACGCTGCGACCAAGGCCAAGCTGACTTTCAAGCTGCTTCGCGAAGTGGACGTCCATGACCTCGCAAGCATCATTTGTGCCCACCCGCTCAAGGGCCTCGGTGGCGGCTACGAGTTTCCCGTCCCACTCCTCCCCGGCGACCACGTCACCGACGACGCCGGTACCGGCTTCGTGCACACCGCTCCGTCCCACGGCCGCGAGGACTTCGAGGCGTGGATGGACCAGGTGCGCGTGCTCGCCGAGCGCGGCATCGACACCAGGATCCCCTTCCCGGTCGGCGACGACGGCTTCTACACAGAGGATGCGCCAGGCTTCGGCCCGTCGGCCGAGGGCGGTGCGGCGCGCGTCATCGATGACAACGGCAAGAAGGGCGACGCCAACAAGCGTGTCATCGAGGCGCTGATCGCCACCAATACGCTGTTCGCCCGCGGCCGCATCAAGCACGACTATCCGCATTCGTGGCGCTCGAAGAAGCCGGTCATCTTCCGCAACACGCCGCAATGGTTCGTCTATATGGACAAGGAGCTCGGCGACGGCTCGACGCTCCGGACCCGCGCGCTCAAGGCCATCGACGAGACCCGCTTCGTGCCGCCCGCCGGCCAGAACCGCCTGCGCGCCATGATCGAGCAGCGCCCGGACTGGGTTCTCTCTCGTCAGAGAGCGTGGGGCGTGCCGATCTGTGTCTTCGCCGATGCCGAGGGCAACGTGCTCAGGGATCCGGACGTCAATGCCCGCATCCTCGACGCCTTCGAGAAGGAAGGCGCCGATGCCTGGTTCGCGGCCGGCGCCAAGGAGCGCTTCCTCGGCAATGCGCATGACCCCGAGAAGTGGCAGATGGTGCGCGACATCCTCGACGTCTGGTTCGACTCTGGGTCGACCCACACCTTCACGCTCGAAGACCGCCCCGACCTCAAGTGGCCGGCCGACGTCTATCTCGAAGGCTCGGACCAGCATCGCGGCTGGTTCCATTCGTCGCTGCTCGAAAGCTGCGCCACGCGCGGCCGTGCGCCCTACAATGCCGTCATCACCCATGGCTTCACCATGGACGAGCATGGCCGCAAGATGTCGAAGTCGCTCGGCAACACGGTCGTGCCGCAGGACGTGATGGCCCAGTCGGGCGCCGACATCCTGCGCCTCTGGGTGATGAACACCGACTACTGGGAAGACCAGCGCCTCGGCAAGACGATCCTGCAGACCAATATCGACGCCTATCGCAAGATCCGCAACACGATCCGCTGGATGCTCGGCACGCTCGCCCATGACGAGGGCTGGCAGATCGCCTATGGCGACCTGCCGGAACTCGAGCGGCTGATGCTGCATCGACTGGCCGAACTCGACCAGCTGGTGCGGACGGGCTACGACGAATTCGACTTCAAGCGCATCACCCGCGCGCTGTCCGACTTCGCCAATGTCGAGCTCTCGGCCTTCTATTTCGACGTGCGCAAGGACGCGCTCTATTGCGATGCGCCGTCGAGCCCGCGCCGTCGCGCAAGCCTCTATGTCATCCGCAAGCTCTTCGACTGCCTTGTCCTGTGGTTCGCGCCGATGATGCCCTTCACGACGGAAGAAGCCTGGCTGAGCCGCGATCCGTCCGCCGTGTCGGTCCATCTCGAACAGTTCCCCGCCATTCCCGCCGAATGGAAGAACGAGGCACTGGCCGAGAAGTGGAAGAAGGTGCGCGCGGTGCGCCGTGCAGTGACCGGCGCGCTCGAGATCGAGCGCAAGGAAAAGCGGATCGGCTCGTCGCTGGAAGCCGCGCCTCAGGTCTTCGTGTCCGACGCGGGCCTGCTCGCAGCGCTTAAGGGTCTCGACTTCGCCGAGATCTGCATCACGTCCGACATCACCGTCAGCGCCGGCGAGGGCCCTGCCGACGCGTTCCGGGCAGACGACGTGGCCGGCGTCGCCGTCGTCCCCTCGCTCGCCGAGGGCAGCAAATGCGCCCGCTCCTGGCGGATCACCAGGGATGTCGGCTCCGACCCAGACTATCCGGACGTCTCGGCCCGCGACGCCGCAGCGCTGCGGGAACTCGCGGCGCGCCAGGCCTGACGGCCTGACCGCCACGGCTTGACGATCGGCAACGGAAAGCGGTTTCTTCCACCGCTTCCGCTGCCGACGAGCCGTTATCAATTGCGCTTTGACGGCTTCTCCGGTAAAAGCCTGCCTGAAAATGGCCGGATTTTTGCGTCAGTCGCAGAATTCGGGCTTTTACTTTCGCTGCACCGCCGGGAAGGGTTGGGACGGAATGACGGGAATGTATCGCGTGGCTGGCACCTTCGTCGTGCTCTCTGCCGCCGCTCTGGGCGCGGCAGGCTGCATGGGGCCGACCTATGGCACAGACAAGACGGCGACCGAGCAGCTCGTCGACGACCTCGGCGACTCCATGTCGCTGGCGCCGGCCAAGAAACCGATGAAACTCGCCTACCAGCCGCGCGGCGACCTCGTGAAGCCGGCCGACGCGAAGCTTGTGGCGCCGCAGACCAACCTCGCCTCCAAGGACAATCCGGCCTGGCTCGAAAGCCCCGAGCAGACGCGTGACCGCCTGAAGGCCGAAGCCGACGACAATGCCGACAATCCCAACTACCGGTCGCCGCTGATCGTCGGCGTGACCGAAGGCAAGACGAAGTCGGTCGAACAGCAGGCGGCGGAATACCGCGAGGCCCGCAAGATCATGGAAGGTCGCGAGAACAAGCGCCGCTTCATGAGCGATCCGCCGCTCGAATACCGCCAGGTCGACGACCCGGCCAAGCTCACCGATCTCGGCGAGACGGAAGCGGCGAAGGAAAAGCGCCGCAAGGACCAGGCCGAAATCGCCGGCAGCGGCAAGAAGTGGTACCAGCTCTGGTGAGCTGACGATGGCGCGCCGGAATCTCTTCGTCTGGCTCGCCTTTCTCTGCGCCCTGCCCGCCGCGGCCGGGGCACGATCGCCGCTCGACGGCAAGACCTACATCATCGAAATGTCGTCCAGCCAGGGTGCGAGCGGCTATGCCGACTATCTCGTGCCGCCGCTGGCCCGCGCCATCGCGGCTGCCGGCCTGAAGCCGAAGGGCGGACCGGGCGCGGATGTCGTCTTCAATCTCGTGACGGCGTCGGACGTCGGCAAATGGGTCGAGACCAAGGCAGGGCGGCAGTGGCTCTACACCGTGACGATCACCGTCGGCATCAGTGCGGAAAGCTATGTCATTCCCTTCGAAGGCACGCCGCAATTCGGGGTCGCGGCCCGGCTGGTGACGCCGGATTCCGACCGGGAGGACGAACTGCGCTGCCTGATCGGGCTTGCCACGCGCGAGGCGATCGCCCGTTACCGGCCGCACGGCCTGGTCCAGATTTCCGGCCAGTCCTGCCTTCGGCGCTGATGCCCCCCGATGCCCCCGGCAATTGCCGATTATGCGGCGCAAGAATGTCGCGGATGGTCAGAGGCTGTTAACCGCTCGCCCCTAGTGTCCCCCCATGGCATTCATCAGTCGAAAAACCGTCGTGCGCGCTGCCGCGGTCGCCCTCTTCAGTGCCGCCGTATCGGTCGGCATCGCGGCGGCGACCGTGCCCATCCTCGGCGGCACCTATGACGGTCTCGGCATGTGGCTGAGCCTGCTGCTGCCGCTCGGCATCGCCTTTCCGATGAGCGCCTGGCAGTTCCACCAGAGCGAGGCCCTGCGGCAGGCGCGCGACGAACTCGCTGCGATGCATATCGAACTCGACAGCGTGCATTCCGCGCTGAAGCAGGCGCATGAGGCGCTGCGCCACAAGGCCCGGCACGACGGCATGACCGGCGGCCTGCTGCGCGAGGCCTTTCTCGACGACCTCCGGGCGGCGAGCGTGGCCGGGCGAAGCGGCGCCCTGCTGCTTGCCGACGCCGATCACTTCAAGCGGATCAACGACAGTTTCGGCCACCAGACCGGCGACGAGGCGCTGCTGGCGATCGCCAAAGCCATATCCGGCACGATCGGCATCAACGACTTCTGGGGACGCATCGGCGGCGAGGAATTCGCGATCTTCCTGGACGGCGGCAGCCCCGAGGAGGCACTTGCCGTGGCGGAGACGATCCGGCGCACAGCAGAGGCGACGGACATCAGGCGGGAGACCGGACGCGTGCCGGTCACGATCAGCATCGGCGGCATCTGCGTCGCCGTAGGCTTCAACCTGCGCCAGGCGATCGCCGATGCCGACCGGCGGCTCTACCGCGCCAAGCGGAGCGGACGCAATATCGTGATCCTCGACGAGCCTGACGGGGGCGACGCCTCGGCGGCGTGAGGCTTCAATCGCGGCGGTCGCGGAAGAAATCGCGCAGCAGCGTCGCCGCCTCGCTCTCGCCGATGCCGGAATAGACCTCGGGTGCATGGTGACAGGTCGGCGACGCATAGAACCGAACGCCGCTTTCCACCGCTCCGCCCTTCGGATCCGGTGCGCCGTAATAGAGCCGGCGGATGCGGGCGAAGGAAATGGCCGTCGCGCACATGGTGCAGGGCTCGAGCGTGACATAGAGATCGGCATCGACGAGCCGCTCGCTCCCGGCCGCAGCGGCGGCGGCGCGGATGGCGGCGATTTCGGCATGGGCGGTCACGTCGTTCAGCTCCCGCGTGCGGTTGCCCGCACGGGCCAGCACCGCGCCGTTACGCACCACGACGGCACCGATCGGCACCTCGCCGCGTGCGCCGGCCGCCCGCGCCTCCTCGAAAGCCATCTGCATGAAGCGATTTGCGGGCGCCACGCGGCTTTTCCCTCTTAACCCGAACCCGGTGTCCTGATAGGAGACGGACAAAGAAAAGGCAAATCCGATGAAAGACACGAGGAAACCCGGAGGCCCGCGCAAGCCGGGCGGCGCGTCCGGCAAGCGCGCCGAGGGCGGCAGACCGTTCCGCAAGGACAGCCCCGACACGGGCGGTTTCGCAAAGACCGGCGGACGCGGCGACGGCCCGCGCTCGGACGGGGCGCGAAAGGACGGCGGCCGCAAGGATGCGCCCGGCAAGCCGCGCACCGCCCGGCCGGCGAAGGCCAATCCGGCTCACATCGCCGTCAGCGGCGAGGGCGAACGCATTTCCAAGGTGATGGCACGCGCCGGCGTCGCCTCGCGGCGCGATTGCGAGCGGATGATCCTCGACGGCCGCGTGACGCTGAACGGCAAGGTGCTCGACAGCCCGGCCGTCAATGTCACCGGCGAGGACCGGATCGAGGTCGACGGCAAGGCGATCGGCGCGATCGAGCGCACGCGGCTCTGGATCTATTACAAGCCAGCCGGGCTGGTCACGACCAATTTCGATCCCGAGGGCCGGCCGACGGTCTTCGACAACCTGCCGCCCGATCTGCCGCGCGTGATCTCCGTCGGCCGCCTCGACATCAATACCGAGGGTCTCTTGCTGCTGACCAATGACGGCGGGCTGGCCCGGATGCTCGAACTGCCCTCGACGGGCTGGTTGCGCCGCTACCGCGTCCGCGCCTATGGCGCGATCGACCAGGCGCGGCTCGACGCACTTCGCGAGGGCATCGCCGTCGACGGCGTGCTCTACGGCGCCATCGAGGCGACACTCGACCGCGAGCAGGGCCACAATGTGTGGATCACGATGGGGCTGCGCGAAGGCAAGAACCGCGAGATCAAGAACGTGCTCGGCGCGCTCGGGCTCGAGGTGAACCGGCTGATCCGCATCTCCTACGGCCCGTTCCAGCTCGGCGAGCTCGAAGACGGGCAGGTGGTCGAGGTCAAGAGCCGGACGCTGCGCGAACAGCTCGGCCCGCGGCTGATCGAGGAGGCCAACGCCAATTTCGAGGCGCCGATCAACAATCCGCAGGTGACCGAAAAGGACGAGCCAGAGGGCGACTGGGCGGTCCGGCCGCGCCGCGAAAGCCGGGAAGAGCGCCGTGACCGCGATCTCGCCCGCATCGACACCCGCAAGCCGGAACGCGGCTTCAAGGAGCGCGGCGGAGACCGTGGCGAGCGCGGCAGGGGCCGCGACGACCGTGACGAGAAGAGACCGAAGCGGCCGCCGCTCGGCACCAGCCGCACCGCCAATGTCTGGATGGCGCCCGGCGCCCGCCCTGTCGCGCCGAAGAAGAACAAGCCTGCGGCCGAGGAAGCCGCGGTCGAAACCGGTCCGAAGCGCCGCGTGCTGCGGCTGAAGACCGATGGTGCGGAGACGTCCGAAACCGCCGCCAAGACGGAGCGCAAAAGCCCCGCCCGCCGCGCGGCAACCGTTCGCAAGGCGACCAGCGACCGGTCCGAGCGCGGCGACCGGCCTGCCCGCTCCGACCGTGCTGCCCGCAACGATCGCCCAGCCCGTGAGGAGCGCGCCGAACGTCCCGCGAGAAGCCGGCCGACCCGCACGGCGAACAAGGAGCCGGCCGACCGCGAGGACAGGCAGACGCGCAGTTTCGCCAAGCCGCGCAATCCCGAAGGCGACAAGCCCCGTGGAAGGCCCGCCTCTGCGCGCGCCGGTCGAACCGAACCCGAGGGCCTCGGCGACCGCCCGCGGTCGGAGCGCCCGCGCACGCCTCGCGCGACAGCCGACCGTAGCGAGGGCGATCGTGCGCGCGGCGAGCGGCCCGGCCGGGATCAAGGCAGGAACGACGGCAAGGGTCCTGGAAGGGGCCCAGGCAAGGGCCCGGGCAGCGGTCCGGGCAAGGGTCCGGGCAAGGGCACGGGCGGCGGACCGTCGAAGGGCAGCAGGGGACCGGGGCGCGGTGCGGATCGTCGGCGGTGATTTCCGCGGGCGCCCGCTTGCGACGCCCCGTTCGAACGACATTCGGCCGACATCGGACCGGACGCGCGAGAGCCTGTTCAACATTCTGGCGCATGCTCATCCCGAGGCGCTCGACGGCAGCCGCGTGATCGACGTCTTCGCCGGTACCGGCGCGGTCGGCCTCGAAGCCCTGTCGCGCGGCGCCGCACAAGCCCTTTTCGTGGAAACCTCGGTGGAAGGACGGGGCCTCCTGCGCACCAATATCGAAGCGCTCGGCCTGCAGGGGCGCGCCAAGATCTTCCGCCGCGATGCCACCGATCTCGGCGCTCCCGGCACGATGCAGCCGTTCCAGTTCCTGTTTGCCGACCCGCCCTATGGTCGGGGCCTCGGCGAGGCGGCACTCGCCCAGGCGGACCGGTACGGCTGGCTGGTGCCCGACGCGCTCGCGATCCTCGAGGAACGCGCCGATGTCGAGCCCGCGGTGCCTCCCCCTTTCCGCCTGCTCGACGTCAGGACCTTCGGGGATACGCGGATGCACTTCTATCGCTACGCGCCGTGAGAGGCCGGGACGGAGAGTGAGGCCATGACGGTGAACGCAACGCCTGCATCTTCGCCGACCGTGGCCGTCGCCTTCGGGGGCGGCGGCGCGCGGGGCCTGGCCCATATCCACGTCATCGAGGCGCTCGACGAGCTCGGCATCCGGCCGGTGGCGATCACCGGCTCGTCGATCGGCGCGATCATGGGCGCCGGCATGGCGGCGGGCATGCGCGGTGCCGAGATCCGCGACTTCACGCTTTCGACGGTCGGCCGGCCACGCGAGGTGATGAACCGCATCTGGTCGCTGCGGCCGACCACGCTCAGCGACATGGTCAGCAACGGCTTCCGCATCGGCCAGTACAATCTCGAACGGATCCTGAAGGCTTTCCTGCCGGAAATGCTCCCGGCGGACTTTCGCGACCTCGAAATTCCGCTGCATGTGACGGCGACCGACTATTACGGCCAGACCGAGCTTCTCGTCGGCGAGGGCGACCTTTTCCAGGCGCTCGCCGCCTCGGCCGCGATCCCGGCGATCTTCATGCCTGTCCGCATCAACGACCGGATCATGATCGACGGCGGCGTCTTCAATCCGGTGCCGTTCGAATACCTCTTCGACAAGGCCGACATCGTGATCGGCATCGACGTCGTCGGCGGGCCGCCGGGCGATCACGCCGTGATGCCGAACCGCATCGACAGCCTGTTCGGGGCCAGCCAATTGATGATGCAGTCGATCATCGCCACCAAGCTCCGTATCCGCCGGCCGCATGTCTTCCTTGCACCCGATGTCGGGCGCTTTAAGGTGCTCGATTTCCTCAAGGCGGCGGACGTGCTCGAGATTTCCGCACCGCTCAAGGACGAGGTCAAGCGGGCGGTCGACGCCGAGATCAGCCGGCGGCTGACCGCCGGCTGAGGCTTGGAGAGCCGGCGTTCAGGGACGGCTCTTGAGCTGGTCGCGGATCTCGCGCAGCAACAGCACCTCTTCGGACGGACCGGCCGGCGCCGGCGCTTCTTCCTTCTTCGGCATGAAGCGGGTGACCGCCTTGAGCAGCATGAAGATGCACCAGGCGATGATCAGGAAATTGATGACCACGGTGAGGAAGTTGCCATAGGCGAAAACGGCGCCCTGCTCGCGCGCGGCCGCCAGCGAGGTCGCGGTCACCTTGCTCGACAGCGGAATGAAGTAGTTCGAAAAGTCGAAGCCGCCGATGATCGCACCGATGATCGGCATGATCAGGTCGTCGGTCAGCGACGACACGATCTTGCCGAAGGCGGCGCCGATGATCACGGCGACGGCGAGATCGAGCACATTGCCCCGCGCGATGAAGGCCTTGAATTCGTTCAACATGGTACCCTCCTGACTGCATCCCATGATGGCCCGTCCCGGCCATGGTCCGAAACCTACCAGACGAACCCGCAGAATCCAGCGCTAAATTAGCGCGCCGAGACGGGGATGGGCGACGAAAGACCTATTCAAAACAGCGCGCTGCCGTCCTATGGTGGCTATCCCGCCCGCGGGCGGACGACGGGAGGCGCCATGCTGCCGGGCTGGCTGATATTCGGATCGGCGGTCGTCTATCTCGGGATGCTGTTCGGCGTCGCGAGCTATGGCGACCGGCGCCCGCGCGAGGCGGGCAGGGGCGGCGTAAGCCGGCCGCTGGTCTATGCGCTGAGCCTCGCCATCTACTGCACCTCCTGGACCTATTTCGGCGGCGTCGGGCTCGCCGCGCAGCGCGGCTGGGAATATGCGGCCATCTATATCGGCCCGATCCTGATCTTCACGCTCGGCCTGCCGCTCCTGCGCCGGATCACCGAGATCGCCAAGGCCGAGCGCCTGACGTCCATCGCCGATTTCATCGCCGCCCGCTACGGCAAGAACCCGGCAGTGGCCATGATCGTCGCGCTGATCGCGCTGATCGGCGCCATCCCCTATATCGCGCTGCAGCTGAAGGCGATCTCGAGCGCGGTGAGCTCGCTGGTCGACACGTCGCACTATGCGATCGGCATCGACAGCCACCAGCTCGTCGACCTCCCGCTTCTGGTCACGCTGTCCCTCGCCTTCTTCGCCGTGGTGTTCGGCACCCGCCATGCCGACGCGACAGAGCACCAGGACGGGCTGATCCTCGCCATAGCCACGGAGTCGGTGGTCAAGCTGGTGGCGATCCTGACCGTCGGCCTCACCGTGCTCTACGGCATATTCGACGGCCCGTCGCACCTGCTCGCGCTGGTGCGCGACAATGCCGCCGCCCAGGCCGCCCTGTCCTACGAGACGCCGGTCGCGCGCTGGCTGACGCTGATCGTGCTGTCGGCCTTCGCCATCATGATGCTGCCGCGGCAGTTCCACGTCATGGTGGTCGAGAACCGCACTTTCGGCGAATTGAAGCTCGCGGCCTTCTTCTTCCCGCTCTATCTCGTGCTGATCAATCTCTTCGTGCTGCCGGTGGCGATGGCGGGGCTGATCCGCTTCCAGGGCACGGGCGACGCCGATCTCTACGTGCTGACCCTGCCGCTGACGGCGGACATGCCCTGGGTGACGCTGATTGCCTTTCTCGGCGGCTTCTCGGCGGCGACGGCGATGGTCATCGTCGCCTCGGTGGCCCTCGCCATCATGATTTCCAACGACATCGTGATGCCGATCCTGCTGCGCCGCAACCTGCTCGAATCCAAGCCGGAATTCGAAGACATCTCCAAGCTGGTGCTCGGCATCCGGCGCGGCGCGATCTTCGCCGTCTTGCTTCTCGGCTACGTCTACTACCGGTTCTCCGTCACAACGAGCGGCCTCGCCTCGATCGGCCTGATCGCCTTCGCCGCCATTGCGCAGATGGCGCCGGCCATGCTGGGCGGACTCTTCTGGCGACGGGCCAATGCGCGCGGCGCAATTGCCGGGCTCTTGAGCGGCTTTGCCGTCTGGGCCTGGATGCTGTTCATCCCGAGCTTCGGCGGCGCCGGCGCCGCGCCCGACGCCGCGATGCTGATCGAGGCAATCTTTCCGCCCGCGCCGGGCACGCCGGCCGGGGGCGATCCCTTCGTCAGTGCGGTCGTGCTGAGCCTGCTCGTGAACGTCACCGCCTTCGTGCTCGGCTCCTTGTCGCGCGGCGCGCGGGGGCTGGAACGCCAGCAGGCCGACGTCTTCATCCCGCCCGCCCACAGCCGGCCGCATCGTCGCCAATGGCGCAGCAACCTCACTGTCGGCGAACTCCGCACCGTCATCGGCCGCTATCTCGGCGAGGAGCGAACCCAGCGGTCGTTTGCGAGCTACGAGGAAGAGATCGGCCAGCCGCTCGTCGATCGCCTCAGGGCCGACGCCGATCTCCTCAACTTCGCCGAACAGCTGCTCGGCTCCGCGATCGGCTCGTCTTCGGCGCGGCTGGTGCTGTCGCTCAGCCTGCGACGGATGGACGACCAGACGACCGAGACGGCAATGCTGCTCGATCAGGCGAGCGAGGCCCTGCAATACAACCAGGGCATGCTGCAGACGGCGCTGTCGCAGATGGACCAGGGCATCGCGGTCTTCGACGCCGACCGGCGGCTGACGATCTGGAACCGCCGCTTCCGCACGCTGCTCGACCTGCCGGAACAGATGGGCCAGGTCGGCTTTCCGCTCACCGCCATCGTCGAGCTGATCGCCCGCCGTGGCGATATACCGCCCGGCGAGGAGGCCGAGGTGACCGCGCGCATCCTGACCCCCGACACACCTTTCCTGCTTGTGCTCGAGGGCGGTGCCCGCATCGTCGAAATGCGCTCGAACCCGATGCCTGACCTCGGCATCGTCACGACCTGCACCGACATTACCGAGCGGGTGCGCGCCAACCGGGCACTCGAAGAGGCCAACGAGACGCTGGAGCAGCGCGTCATCGAGCGCACGCGGGAGCTGACGCGGGTCAATACCGAACTCGCCGAGGCCCGCGCCGCCGCCGAGGAAGCCAATATCGGCAAGACCCGGTTCTTCGCTGCTGCCGGCCACGATATCCTGCAGCCGCTCAACGCCGCGCGGCTCTATTCCTCCTCGCTCGTCGAACGGCTCGGCCATTCCGACAACAGCGACCTGGTGCTCAACATCGATTCCGCCCTGGAGTCGGTCGAGACCATTCTCGGCGCCGTGCTCGACATTTCGAGGCTGGACACCGGTGCGATGAAGCCGCGGCTCGGCACGGTAGCGCTCGGCGATTTCCTCAAGCGCATCGCGACCGACTACCAGCCGCTCGCCAGCGCCAAGGGCCTCGAACTCAAGGTGATGCCGACCCGGCTCAAGGTGCGTACCGATCCGACCCTGCTCCGGCGGCTCGTGCAGAACCTCGTCTCCAACGCGATCAAATATACCAACAGCGGCCGCGTGCTCGTGGGCGTGCGGCGGCATGGCAGCGAGGCCTGGATCCAGGTACATGACACCGGCATCGGCATTCCGGCCTCGAAGTTCAAGACGGTGTTCAAGGAATTCGCCCGGCTCGAGGAAGGCGCACGCACCGCCTCGGGCCTCGGCCTCGGCCTCTCCATCGTCGACCGCATCAGCCGCGTCCTCAACCATCCCGTCGCGCTGCAATCGACGCCCGGCAAGGGGACCGTCTTCCGCCTGCGCCTGCCCCTCGACCAGACGAGCGCCGTGCCGCTCGCGCCCGAGACCCCGGCCCAGCCCGCCGGCTTTGGCCAAGCGCTGGACGGTCTTAGGGTGCTCTGCATCGACAACGAGCCCGCGATCACCGACGGGATGCGCATCCTGCTCTCGGGCTGGGGCTGCGTGGTGGAGACGGCGGGCGGCCTCGGCGACTGCCAGGCAATCATCGATCGCGGCTGGCGACCGGATGTCGTCATCGCCGACTACCATCTCGACGACGGCAATGGCATCCGCGCCATCGGCCGCCTCCGCGAGGCGTTCGGCCCCCTCCCCGCCGTGCTCGTCACCGCCGACAGGACCCCGGAAGTCCGTGCACTGGCCGACCACGACGGCATCGCCCAGTTGAACAAGCCCGTGAAGCCGGCGGCCTTGAGGGCGGCGCTCGCGCGGGTTGCGGGGAGCGGGAAGGTGGCGGCGGAGTGAGGGGGCGAACCGGGGAACCTCTCGATCTCAGAAAGAGTGGAGGTCTCAAACGCTCGCGTCCGCTCGGCGCCCTTCGGCGCCAGCGCCGAGAATCTCCCTGATGGCTCTGACGAAAGCAGTGGGGTTTTCGACCTGCGGCAGGTGGCCGGCGTCCGGGATCGGAAACAGGCGTGCCGGCGGGTTGGCGGCGCAGAGTGCACGGCCGTCGGCAAGCGTCACCTTGGGCAGGCGATCGCGCTCGCCCCAGACGAAGTCGAGGCCAACTGCCGGACGGTCGGCATTGCGGGTGACGGATCGGAGGAGACGGAGCATCGCGGTCGCCATTGCTCGGCCGGAGACGGCAAAGTTGGCGCGGATTGCCTCTGGGACATTGGCAGGATCGGCGAAGGCGGTGTCGAAGACCGACGGACCATAGAAACCGGCGACGAGGCTGCGCAAGGCGAGCGCGCGAAGGGGCGGAAACGCGAAGGCTTGCCGCATCGGCAGGCGGTAGGGCGGGAAGCCGTCGACCATGACGAGGTGGCGGACGAGGTCGGGGCGATCGAGGGCCAGTTGCCAGCCGATGCTGGCGCCGAGCGAGTTGCCGACGACTGCGACATCGGTGAGCCGGAGCGCCATCAGGAGGTCGGCGCATGTGCGGGCATGGTCCGCATAGCTCAGGGGTGCGGTGTCGAAATCCTTCCAGACACCCGGCAGTTCGACGGCGATCACGCTGTGCCCCGCCGCGAGACTGTGCCAGACCCGGTCCCAATGCGCCTCGGCACCCGCCCAGCCGCCATGGACGAGCAGGAGGGGAGCCCCTTCGCCGCCCTGCCAATAATCGCAGGATCCGGATGGGGTGTTGATTCTATTCCGCTTCATGGGTCTGCTCCGCTCCGAAATAGGTCAGGAGTGCCGAAAGAACCCTCACCGCCACGCCGAGTTCATCGTCCGTGATCCGGTTCAAGGCTTCCGCCGATCGCGCGCCCTCGATGGCCAGCACCTCGCCGATCAGCGTCGCGCCGGTATCCGAGAGACGAAACCGATCCGAGCGCCGGTGGGCCGGGTTGGCTTCCCGCTCGACCAGCGCCAGATTCTCCAGCTCATTGGCGAGGCGCAGCGCGAACTGACGCTGGACCAGCAGACGACGGGCCAGCATCGGAACGGTCTGCGGCCCCTGCTCGAGAAGGCATTGCAGCATGCCGCGCTGCGGCACCGAAATCGACCGCGTTTCCAGATTGCGTTCCACGGCCTTGTAGAGCACGTGGAAGACGGGCCGGATGAGGCCCGTCACGGTCTTGATGTCCTGTTCACGCTGCATGCCGATCTCCATTGACAACTTACTTGTCATAACGACAACTGAGTTGTCAATAGCGCCCATCACCCGGTGGTGATTGGGCAAGGTCATCCGGCCGGCTTGAACCTATGGACGACCGGCAGAAATGACAGCGCCCTTCCCTCCCGCCCGCGAATCCGCGACAATGAAGCCATGTCCATCAAGCTTCTCCCCGAAACCCTCATCAACCAGATCGCAGCCGGCGAGGTGATCGAGCGGCCGGCCAGTGCGGTCAAGGAGCTGGTGGAGAATGCGATCGATGCCGGGGCCGACAGGATCGAGATCGCGACCGCGGGCGGCGGCAAGAGCCTGATCCGGGTGATCGACAACGGCGCCGGCATGACGCCTGCCGATCTCGAACTCGCCGTGCGCCGGCATTGCACATCGAAGCTCGACCGCGGGTTGGACGATATCCGCACGCTCGGCTTCCGCGGCGAGGCGCTGCCGTCGATCGGCTCGGTGGCGAAGCTCTCCATCACCAGCCGGACGAAGGGCGCCGAGAACGGCTCGGAGATCGCGGTGACCGGCGGCCGCGCCTCCACGATCCGGCCGAAAGCCGCCAATCCCGGGACGATCGTCGAGGTGCGCGACCTGTTTTTCGCCACGCCGGCGCGGCTCAAGTTCCTCAAGACCGAGAAGGCGGAGGCGGCCGCGATCACCGAGGTCGTCAGGCGGATGGCGATCGCCTTCCCGCATGTCCGCTTCGTGATTTCAGGGACGGACCGCTCGACGCTCGAATTTCCGGCAACCGGCGAGGACCGGCTCGCCCGCATAGCCCAGGTGATCGGTACGGAATTCGAGGAGAACTCGATCGCGCTCGACGCCGAGCGCGAAGGCGTCCGGCTCTCGGGCTTTGCCGGCCTGCCGGTGTTCAACCGTGGCAATGCCCAGCACCAGTTCGCCTATGTCAACGGCCGGCCGGTCTCCGACAAACTGATCAACTCGGCCTTGCGTGGCGCCTATGCCGAGACGGTGCCGGCCGGCCGGCATCCGGTGGCGGTCCTCGACCTGGCGCTCGATCCCGCCCTGGTCGACGTCAACGTGCATCCGGCGAAATCCGACGTGCGCTTCCGCGATCCCGGCCTTGTGCGCGGACTGATCGTCGGCGCCATCCGCCAGGCGCTGGCGGCCGACGGCGACCGGTCCTCGACCACGGCGGCGCGCTCGATGATGGCGGCCTTTTCGCCCGGCTTCCGGCCGGCCCCGCGCGAGGCGTGGTCGCCGGCCGCCTCCCCCAGCCGGCCATTCGGTTTCGGGCCGACGGGTGGTTTGCCGCAGACGGGGGGCTTCGCGCTGGCGGGCGGCTTTGCGGAGGCCGCGCAGGCGGCGTTTGCCGTGATGGAAACGCCCTCGGCCCGGCCGGGCGCGGTGGCGGCGTCAGCCGCCGCCGAAACCGGAGACGGGGCGGGACCGGCCGAGGACGCGACCGCCTTCCCGCTCGGTGCGGCCCGCGCCCAGCTGCACGAGAACTACATCATCGCCCAGACCGAGGACGGGATGGTGATCGTCGACCAGCACGCGGCCCATGAGCGGCTGGTCTTCGAGGACATGCGGCGTGCGCTGCGCGAACGCGCGCTTCCGGCCCAGGCGCTGCTGATCCCCGAAATCGTCGACCTGCCCGAGGCCGATTGCGACCGGCTGATGGCGCATGCCGCCGACCTCGCGCCGCTTGGGCTGACCTATGAGCGCTTCGGCCCGGGCGCGATCCTGGTGCGCGAGACGCCGGCGATGCTGGGCGAGGTCGATGCGGAGGGCATGATCCGCGAACTCGCCGACGAGATCGCCGAATGGGACACGTCGACCGGACTCCAGGCGCGGCTCGATCATGTCGCCGCGACCATGGCCTGCCATGGCTCTGTGCGTTCCGGGCGGCGCCTTCGGGTCGAGGAGATGAATGCGCTCCTGCGGCGGATGGAGGCGACACCGGGCTCCGGCCAGTGCAATCACGGCCGGCCGACCTATATCCGCCTGAAGCTCAGCGACATCGAACGGCTGTTCGGCCGCAGTTGAAAGCCGCTGCCGGCCGCGATATATCCCGCAGGGTCGAAAGGGTGGTCTGACATCATGATGAACCGGTTTGAGGGCAGCGGCAGCCGCGAGGCCAAGATGCGGTATCTCGACGGCGACTTCCAGATCCTGCTGCCCGGCGGCTACGTGACCTGCGCGGTAACGGGCAAGCAGATCCCGATCGACGAGCTCAAATACTGGAGCGTCGACCGCCAGGAGGCCTATGCCGATGCCGCAGCCTCGCTCGAGGCGGAGCGCCGGGCGGGAACGCTGCCGGGCCATCGCTGAGCGGGTACGTTAGGCGGGGTCGCGCGGGAGCCGTTGAATCAGTGCGGCGCGCGCGAATCGAGACTGCCTCCCAGACGTCGCAAATCCTCGCGGAACATCTCGAAAGCGATGATCGCCTCGCTCACCCGCTCTTCGACGATTTCAGGGTTGAGCGCTGTGCCATAGGAGTTCCGCTCCCGATGCCGGAACGACCGGATGCCATCAAGCGCGTAAAACGTCTCGTCGGAAATTACTGCGGGCCGGACGCCCGGAAATGCGTGCCGCATGCGACGCAGCAAGGTGGCATGCCAACCGGCGTCGTGGGCAACGGGACTGCCGTCGACCCTCGATGCCACCGCAGCCATGACGCGTTCGCAACCCGAATAGATTTTCTCGATGCCCGACGCCAGTCCCGATATTTCGAGCCAGGCCATGTGGGGCGCCAGCGTCTGCTTGTTCGCACGGTGCGTCTCCAGCGCCATCGCGAGCAGGCGGGCTTCGGCTGCAATCTCCTCTATCTCGTTTTCGAGATCAACGAAGATCGCCCGCATCCGCCACCGTCTCCAGAAAGCGATGCAACCGATGGACCGGGATTTCGTCGAGATAGACGACATCGAAGCCGAAGCCCGGCAGGGAATCCTCGATCAGTCCCTCGATTCGATATTTCAGGTGGCGGGGGCATTGCGTGACGAGAAAATCGATGTCGGAATGATGATGGAACCGACCGCCGGCGAGTGAGCCGAAGACCTTGGCCTGGACCCCGAGTTCCTCAAGCCGGCGCAAGACCTCCTTCGCAGCCGCAATCGCAACGGACCGCCTTTCATCGAGATCACCATCGTGTCTTGCCGGGTTCTGCATGGTCAGGCTGGCTCCAACGCTCCGAATATGGGCGAGGCCGCCGGGCGAGTCAACGCGGCCGCGAGGCGCGGCGTCCTCCCTACCCCGTCTTCGCGCCCAGCCGCCGTTTGCGGAAATTGGCGAGCGCGGTGTCGATGATCAGCCGCGGCGTGGTCGGCGAATCGAAGGCCATCTCGACCTCGATGACATTAATGTTCTCGGCCAGCGTCTCGGCCCGACCGTGATGGCCGCGGAGCCGCACGGCGTCCTTGGCGGTCGTGACGATCAGGAGGTCGCCGGCTTCGGCCGTGGCGAGAATGTCGGCGATCTCGTCATCGGTGAGGTGCTGGTGGTCGCCGAAGGCGCGGCTCGCGGCGATCTCGGCGCCGAGGCCACGGACCGTGCGGAAGAACTTTTCCGGATCGGCGATGCCCGCAAAGGCGAGAACACGGCGACCGGCAATCGCGCCGGCATTGCCCACCGGGGCGACCACACCCTCATAGACCGGTTTGCCGGAGCGCGCCGCAATCCGGATGAACGGGTCGGCGCCGTCGCCGTCGCCGAGTTTCAGGAGCGCGGTCGCGTGAGCGAGTTGCAGGGTCGTCGGCGCGCGCACGGGACCGGCCGGGACGAGGAAGCCGTTGCCGATGCCGCGCACGCTGTCCACCACCATCAGTGCATAGTCGAAGCGCAACGCCGCGCTCTGGAAACCGTCGTCCATCAGGATGAGGTCGCAGCCTTCCTGGATCAGCCGCCGCGCGCCTTCGAGCCTTCGGCGCGAGATCACGGTCATCGCTTCGCGGGCGAGCAGCAACGGTTCGTCGCCGACGTCGCGGGCGCGGTGATGGTCGGGATCGACGACGGTCGTGCGGTCCATCGAGCCGCCATAGCCGCGGCTCAGGATGCCTGGCCTCATGCCGCGCGCCTTCGCCGCCTTGGCGAGCGCGATCACCGTTGGGGTCTTGCCCGCGCCGCCGACCGTGAAATTGCCGATGCAGACGACGGGCACCTCGACCTCGGCGCGGCGCGCCTTCCGCAGGCGTCGCGCGGCGAAATAGCCGTAAATGAGCGAGGCAGGCGCGAGCAGCCACGCCCGCGGGTCGCCCTTCTTCCACCAGAATGGCGGTGCTTCCGATACCATATGACCGACGATCCGGTTTCAGCCGGCCCCTCTTGCTCGCTTGCGGCGAACAAACGGCAAAAGCGCCGGCAAATCAAGGCGCTTGTTGTGCAACGACCCTGTCGAGCAGGCTTTCGAGATGTTCGATGCCCGGAATGACGTGATCGGCGAAGGTCGAGAGCATCGCCTCGGCGCCGGTGCCGGTCAGGACCCCGACCGCCAGGCCGGCTTTGGCGTTGCGCGCCATGTGCAGGTCATGGGCATTGTCGCCGACCATCGCGATCTCGCTCGCAGCGAGCCCGCATTCCCGGGCGAAGCCCTCTATCATGCCGGGATTGGGCTTGACGCCGTGACCGCTGTCATAGCCGGCGATGAAGTCGAGCAGCGGCAGGATATGCTGGCTCTCGGCCATCAGCCGGATCGACGCCTCGTTGTCCGAGGAGGCGATGCCGAGCTTCAGGCCGCGTGCCTTGAGGCCGAGAAACACCGCGCGAAGATCGGCGAGGGGCACGGCATGGGCAGCACCCTCGAGGAAGAAGCGGTCGAAATGCCGGGTGAGGTCGCCGAGGTCGTGGGCCGAGCCTGCCGCGATCATGCCGGCCGCGATCTCGCCGGTGGACGAAGCGGCGAAGAGGCTGTCGCCGACGGTCTCGCCGGTTTCGGGATCCATGCCGCAGGCGCGCATCAGCCGGTCGGCGAGCGCCGGGTCGCCGTCGGCGGCATAATGGGCGCAGCGGCGGTTCACCGGCTCCCAGGATTTCGCGAAATCAAGAAGCGTACCGTCCTTGTCGAACAGGATGCCGGAAATCTTCAAACGTGCTCCCCCTGGCCGGCCGCCGCCCGGCACAATCCGGTCCGTCTCACTTGCCCGCCACGGCGCCGTTGCGCGGCATCAGCCGGGCCTTCATGGTCAGCGGGTTGATATAGGGTTCGAGCCCGCGCAGTGTCGCCTGCAGCGCACCGCGCATCTGGTGCACCGTCTGCAGACCGGCGTCGATCATCGCATGCCGCGCCGCTTCGTTGGTGATCAGGTAGTAGACCGCCTTGGCCAGCATCTCGGTGTCGCGCACCATGCGGGCGGACCCGTTTCGCGCCAGCATCTGGTAGCTCTCGCGGAAATTGCCGACATGGCCGCCCGAGAGGATCGCGCAGCCGGTCATCGCCGGCTCCAGCGGATTCTGCCCGCCGCTCGCGGTCAGCGAGCGTCCGACGAAGGCGATCTCGGTCAGTTGCAGGAAGAGGCTCATTTCGCCGATCGTATCACCGAGATAGATGTCGGTGTCCGGCATGATACCGTCATTGCGGCTTCTGCGCGCGACAGTCAGCCCTTCGCCCGCCAGCATCTCCTCGATCTCGTCCGCCCGCTCGGGATGGCGCGGCACGATGATCGTGACGAGGTCGATGCGGGCGCGCAGCGCCTTGTGCACCTGAGCCGCGGCCTTTTCCTCGCCGTCGAAGGTGGAAATCGCCGCCCAGGTGCTGCGCGGCCCGATCTGGGTTCTGAGCCTGGCGAGCGTCAGCGGGTCGGCCGGCGGCATGTCGCTGTCGGCCTTCAGATTGCCCGAAATCAGCACCGGCAGCGCGCCGAGTTCCTGGAAATGGCCCGCATCGGCTTCTGACTGTGCGATGACCAGCGACATGTTCTCGAAGAGCGCCGAGGCAAGCCGAGGGGCGATCGACCAGCGGCGGAAGGAACGGTCCGACAACCGGGCATTGACGAGGATCTGCGGGATGTGGCGGCGCCCGAGCTCCATGATCGTCACCGGCCAGATCTCGCTTTCGGCAAACAGGGCCAGGTCCGGCTGCCAGTAGTCGAGGAAGCGGTCGACGACAGGCTTGAGGTCGAGCGGAACATATTGGTGGATGACGTCCTCGGCGAGCCGGGAACGTGCGATCGTCGCCGAGGTCACCGTGCCTGTCGTGAGGAGCACCGTGATGCCGCGGCGGGCGATCTCGCGGATCAGCGGCACCACCGCATTGGTCTCGCCGACGCTCGCCGCATGCACCCAGATCAGCGGCCCCTCGGGCCGCGCGGCACTCGCATAGCCGTAGCGCTCGGACTTGCGCGCGCGCTCCTCCTTGCCGCGAGCGGCGCGCAGCGAGACAACCGTGCTGATCGCGGGATAGGCGGCCACGCCAGCCCAGCGGTAGCCGAAGAGGGCGAGCCTGGCGCGCAGGCTCTTCATGTCGCCGACCTCACGCCCATGCCGGCCTCACTTGCCGCCGGAGGCAGGATCGAGCAGGCGGTGCATGTGGACGATGAAATAGCGCATATGCGCATTATCGACGGTCTGCTGGGCCTTTGACTTCCAGGCCGCGGCAGCGGAGGCGTAGTCGGGGAAGATGCCGACGATGTCGAGCTCGTCGAGATTCTTGAAATCGGTCCCGCCGAGCGTCTCGAGCTCGCCCCCGAAGACGAGGTGAAGAAGCTGCTTGGGCTTGTCCTGGTCTGTCATTGCGTCCGCCTTGGTCTTCGTTTTTCTTGCTTTTGCGTTCGGTCGATTTCGATCACTGGATTGCGGCATTATCCGGGAAAGGTCAATGGGCGCGATGCCGCGGAGCACAGGATCCGCCGCCGTCATTGACCTCGCGCAATCGCGCCGGCCTCTGCGAGCGCGCTCGCGATCACGCCATCGATCGCCCGGTCCTGCATCTGCGAAACGTTGAAGCGCATGAATCCTGTGGCGCTCTGCGACAGGCTGAAGGCATTGCCGGGCGCAAGCACGATGTCGCGGGCAAGGGCGGCGCGGGCGACATCTGCGGCGTCGATACCGTCAGGCAGCCGGCACCACAGGAACATCCCGGCTTCCGGCTCCAGCCAGGGCTCGATGCCGAGCCGGCGCAGGCGGCCGGCGACCTCGGGCATCGCCCGGGCGAGCCGTCCGCGGAGCAATTCGACATGCTTGCGATAGGTGCTGTCGCTCAGCACCGCATGGACGAGGTCGGCGGCGAGCCGGGCGCCGCCGAAGGAGGTGGCGATCTTGAGGTCGGTCAGCCCCTCGATCCAGTCCGGCTTGGCGGCGATATAGCCGCAGCGGGCCGAAGCCGAGAGCGTCTTGGAGAAGCTGCCGATCTGGATGACCCGCTCCAGCCCGTCGAAGGCGGCGAGCCGCGGCGCCGGCCGGTGCTCGAAATCGGCGAAGATTTCGTCCTCGACGATGGTGAAATCGTTCTGATCGGCGAGTTTCAGGATCTTGTGGGCCGAGACCGGCGAGAGCGTCGCGCCGGTCGGATTGTGGATCGCGGAATTGGTGATGTAGAGGCGCGGCCTCTCCAGGGCGACGGTGGCGGCGAAGGCCGCCATGTCGGGACCGGAGGGCGTATAGGGCACGCCGACGATCCGGGCCCGGTGCGCGCGGAGCAGCGCGTGGAAATTGAAGTAGCAGGGATCGTCGACCAGCACGGTGTCGCCCGGTTCGAGCAGCAGCCGGCACAGCAGGTCGATCGACTGGATGCCGGATTCGGTCAGCATGACCTGGTGCGGCGAGGCCTCGACGCCACGCTCGGCCATGCGCCTTGCGATCAGGCCTCGCAAGGCCGGCAGGCCGAGCGGCGAGCCATAGGCGAGCAGGGACGCCGGCTCGGCGCGAGCCGCGCCACGCAGCGCCCGGCGCATCGCGGCTTCCGGCAGCCAGGACGGCGGCAGCCAGCCGCAGCCCGGCTTGACCCCGTCGTCGCCGGTCTCCAGCGACTGCCGCGACACCCAGAAGGGATCGATGGCGCGGTCCAGGCGCGGGCCCACTTCCGAAAGCGCAAAAGGCGCCGCCTGGTTGGCGACGAAGAAGCCCGAGCCCGGCCGCGACCGGATCGCCCCTTCCGATACCAGCCGCTCATAGGCCTCGACCACGGTGGAGGTCGACACTTTCATCGCCGCCGCCATGGCCCGCACCGAGGGCAGCCGGGCGCCCGGCGTCAGGCTGCGTCCGGCGATCCGCTGGCGGACCACCGTCATGATCGCGTCGACCCGCCCAACCTGCCGTCCAACTGCGACGTCCATCCGTATTGCTCCATCGACCATAACAGTTCGTCGAAATTGTATCACACTGTGGCTGGCCGGGGAACGGGTTGGAGAGCGATAAGGGGTGAGGATTGGAAGACTCCCTCCCAAACCCCTCCCCATAAGGGGGAAGGGTTTGGGGCGGGGCTCTTCACACCCACGACCGGAGATACGCATGGACCGCACCACCCTCGGACTGATCAACGGCATGGCCGGCGTGGTGATCTTTTCCGGCTCGCTGCCGGCGACCCGGCTCGCGGTGATGGATCTCGACCCGGTCTTCCTGACAGTGGCGCGGGCGGCCATCGCCGGCATCCTGGCGGTGGCTCTGCTGCTGCTCTATCGCGAGAAGCGGCCGGCGCGCGCCGATCTCCTGTCGCTCGCCGTCGTCGCCGGCGGCGTGGTCATCGGCTTTCCGCTGCTCACGGCTCTTGCGCTCCGGCATGTCACTTCGGCCCATTCCATCGTCTTCATCGGGCTCCTGCCGCTCGCCACCGCGATTTTCGGCACGCTCAGGGCCGGCGAGCGGCCGAAGCCGGCCTTCTGGCTGTTCTCGATCCTCGGCAGCGCGCTGGTTGCGGGCTTCGCGCTGACCCGCGGCGCCGAGGCCTCGGCGGTCGGCGACAGCCTGATGCTGGCGGCCGTGGTCGTCTGCGGCCTCGGCTATGCCGAGGGCGGACGGCTCTCGCGCCGCCTCGGCGGCTGGCAGGTCATCTGCTGGGCGCTGGTTCTGGCGCTGCCGGCGATGCTCATCCTCAGCCTCTGGTTTCTGCCCTCGACCCTCGCCACGGTCGGCGCACCCGCCTGGCTCGGCCTTGCCTATGTGTCGCTGTTCTCGATGCTGATCGGCTTCGTGTTCTGGTATCGCGGCCTCGCCCAGGGCGGCATCGCCGCCGTCGGCCAGCTGCAGCTCTTGCAGCCCTTCCTGGGGCTCGCACTGGCGGCGAGCCTGCTCGGCGAACCCGTCGGCTGGTCGATGCTGGCCGTCACGCTGGCCGTCATTCTCTGCGTTGCCGGCGCCCGCAGATTTGCATAGAGCGTTTCCCGCTCAGAGTGACGCGTTCTGGCCCGGCGTCACCAGCCGGTCGAGCAGGTCGGCGCGTCCCGCCAGGAGGATGTCGTGGCGGGCGCTTTCGGAATTGTAGAGCGGGCGCTGGCCCGCGAGATCGCGCAGGCTTCCGCCGGCATTCCGGAGGATCAGGTCCGCAGCGGCGAGGTCCCAGTCATGGGCATGCGGCTTGACGATCGTCGCGTCCATGCGGCCATCGGCGATCATCGCCAGGCGGTAGGCGAGCGAGGGGATTCGGGCGAGCCTTTCGACCTGGCCGAGGCCCGGCGCGAACCGCGTCAGCATGTCGTCGGCCGCGCTCACCCGCACCGGCCCCGCCTGCGGGGCGAGGCGCAGCGGGCGGCCGTTCTTTTCCACCCGGCCGGTCGCATCGGCGACGAAGAGTTCGCCCAGCGAGGGCGCATAGAGCACGCCTGCCAGAGAACGGCCGGCCTCGGTAACCGCCACGCTCACCACCCAGGTGTCCAGCCCGTTCATGAAGGCTCGGGTGCCGTCGATCGGATCGACGATGAAGACCCGGTCCAGACCGAGGCGGCCGGGATCGTCCTCGGTCTCTTCGGAAAGCCAGCCATAGCCGGGCCGGGCATCGCGCAGCATCCCGTGCAGAATGTCGTTTGCCGCATGGTCGGCCGCGGTGACCGGCGAGGTGCCGCCGTTCTTCCACCAGACCTGGACATCGCTGCGGAAATGCCGGAGCGCCTCGCGGCCGGCGGCAAGCGCCGCGTCGACAAGCAGGTCGAGATCGCCATTGGCATCGTCCCTGGGATCGCCTCCGGGATCGCCGGAACCTGTCGGTTGGGAAGCCATCGGCACCTCCTCCGTCAGCGGCCGGCGAGCGTCATGTTCTCGATCATCAAGGTCGGGGACGCCGTGGAATAGGTGCGGTCGATGTCGCTGGCCGGGGTCATCGTCAGGAACATGTCGCGGAGATTGGATGCGAGCGTCACCTCCGAGACCGGATAGGTCAGCTCGCCATTCTCGATCCAGAAGCCGGAAGCGCCGCGCGAATATTCGCCTGTCACGATATTGGCGCCATGGCCGATCATCTCGGTGACGTAGAAGCCGTTTTTGACCGAACGGATCATCTCCTCGGGCGACACCGTGCCCGGCTCCAGCGACAGGTTGGTGGACGACGGCGACACCGTCGTTCCGCCGCGCACGCCGCGCCCATTGGTCCTGAGGCCGAGTTCGCGGGCCTGCGAGGTGGCAAGGAACCAGTGCAGCAGCACGCCGTCCTCGACCATGGCGAGCCGCGTCCCCCTGACACCCTCGCCGTCGAAGGGCCGCGAGGACGGACCGCGGAAGATCTGCGGATCGTCGACGATGGTGAGACCACGCCGGAGGACCTGCTGGCCCATGCTGTCGCGCAGGAAGGACGTCTTGCGGGCGATGGCGGCGCCGTTGATCGCCGAGGCGAGATGCGCCACCATGCCGCGTGCCACGCGCGGATCGTAGATCACGGTGATGCCGGTGCCGGTTTCGGCCTGGCGCGGATTGAGCTTCTTCACCGCGCGTTCGGCCGCCTTGCGACCGAGGTCGGCAGCCGGATCGAGATCCGCATAGCGGATCTTCGAATCGCCCTCGTGGTCGCGTTCCATCTGCGTGCCCTCGCCGGCTATGACCGAGAGGCCGCGGCCGAAGCGGCTGCCCATATAGGCGCCGGAAAAGCCACGCGAGGTAACGAGGACCATGCCGTAGAGGCCGGCCGAGGCCCCCGACCCGCCGGAATTGGTGACGCCGGGCACGGCAAGCGCCGCAGCCTCCATCTCAAGCGCTGCATCGGTCAGTTCGGCCGACGACACATCCGATTCGTCGAGCAGGCCGAGATCGGCGTGGTCTCGCGATAGATCGCCGTCCTCGGCCAGGCAGGCGAAGGGATCCTCGGGCGACGCCTTGGCCATCGCCACCGCGCGCTCGGCGAGCGTCGCCGCGTCGAAGCCAGGATTGGCCGACACGCTCGCGACACGGTTGCCGACGAAGACACGCAGCGAGAAGTCGTCGCTCTCGGAGGCGTCGACGCTCTCGACCTTGCCCAGCCGCACCGCGACGGAGCGCGAGCGGGAACGGACAGTTACGGCGTCGGCGTCGGTGGCGCCCGCCTTGAGAGCGAGCCTGACCAGCTCTTCTGCACGGACGATGAGGCTTTGGGAATCGATGGGCTCTTGCATGGCAAGCCTTTCTGTTCAGGCTCATTTATTGTGCGCTTGCAAAATCATCAAGGGTCGCCCTACTTATTCGACCTTGCCATCACGGGTCCGGTCGGGCCCAAGCCGGATCCTGCCCATGTCGTCGCCTGCTCTCTTCAACGAAGCGCTTCTCCTGCTGGGCGGCGCCGTGGTCGCCGCGCCGCTCTTCAAGCGTCTCGGTCTCGGCACCGTGCTCGGCTATATCGCGGCGGGCGTCGTTATCGGCCCCGTGAGCAGCCTGATCAGCGGCGGCGAGGACATCCTGTCCGTCGCAGAGCTTGGCGTCGTGCTGCTGCTCTTCATCATCGGGCTCGAACTCAAGCCTTCGCGGCTCTGGCAGATGCGTAAGGACATCTTCGGGCTCGGCAGTTCGCAGGTGCTGATGTCGGGCGCGGCTCTGTCTGCGCTCGCTTATGTCACGGGCCTTCTCGGCTGGCAGGGGGCGCTTGTCGCGGGCTTCGGCCTGGCGCTTTCCTCGACTGCCTTCGCCGTGCAGATCCTCGAGGACCGCAACGACCTCAACACGCCCTACGGCCAGCGCGCCTTCTCGATCCTCTTGTTCCAGGACCTCGCCATCGTGCCGCTCCTGGCGATGACGGCGTTCCTGGCGCCCGGCGCGGATGCGGCGACCAGCTTCAGCTGGCAGGGCGTGGCGATCTCCTGCGGGGCGGTCGCGGTTCTGCTGCTGATCGGCAAATACCTGCTCAACCCGCTGTTCCAGGTCATCGGCCGCACCGGTGCGCGCGAGGCGATGATCGCCGCGGCCCTCTTCGTCGTGCTCGGCGCGGCGAGCGTGATGGAAGTCGCCGGCTTCTCGATGGCGATGGGTGCCTTCCTCGCCGGCATCATGCTGGCGGAATCCTCCTACCGGCACGAGCTCGAAGCCGATATCGAACCCTTCCGCGGCATTCTGCTCGGCCTGTTCTTCATGGCGGTCGGCCTCTCCTTCCGCCTCGACGTCGTCGCCGATCGCTGGCTGGTCATCGTGCTGGCGGTGCCGGTTGTCATGGTCTGCAAGGCAGCGGTGATCTACGGCCTCTGCCGCATCGGCGGGTCGAGCCACCGCGACGCGCTGCAGCAGGGTTTCCTGCTCTCCCAAGGCGGCGAGTTCGGCTTCGTTCTGTTCACGACGGCGGCAACGGCCGGCGTCTTCGACAGCGCCACCGGCTCGCTGCTGATCGCCATCGTCACGGTCACCATGGCGCTGACGCCGCTCGCCGCAGTCCTGCCACGCCTGCTTTCCGGCCCGGAGGAACGCGAAGAGCTCGACGAGGATTACGAGGGCGCGGAAGGTGCCGAAGTCTTCATGATCGGCTTCTCGCGGTTCGGCCAGCTCGTCGCCCAGGTGCTGCTTGCCGGCGGTCGCTCCGTCACCGTGATCGACCAGTCGGCGGACCGCATCCGCCAGGCGTCCCGCTTCGGCTTCCGCATCTATTTCGGCGACGGCACCCGCAAGGACGTGCTCGATGCGGCGGGCATCGCCAAGGCGAAGATCATCGCCATCTGCACCAACAATCGCGAAGTGACCGACCAGATCGTCGATCTCGTGCAGTCGGAATACCCCGATGCGCGGCTCTATGTCCGGTCCTACGACCGCGTCCATACGCTGGCTCTGCGCGAGCGCGGCGTCGAGGTCGAGGTGCGCGAGACGCTGGAATCCGCTCTGCTTTTCGGCCGCCTGACCCTCGAAGGGCTCGGCACCGACGAGGCCACCGCCATCGAAATCGCCGACGACATCCGCCGCCGCGACGAGGAGCGGTTGCAGTTGCAGGCCGTGGAAGGCCTCGCGTCGGGTCGCGAGCTGATGCTCAACCGGCCCATGCAGCCCGAACCGCTGATCAAGCCCCGCAGAGAGGCCGCGGAATAGGGGCTTACCGGCTAATTTACCGGAATCTAACAAATAATCCTGACCATCTTTTGGAATTTAAGCCGCCGTTAACTGTTCGGATGTCAAATCTCGGAGGCTGAAATCATGTCGGGTGAAGGCCCAGAGCCTTGATGTTGCGGGCGCGCGCTGGTTGCCCGCAACGATGAACACCGCTTCAGCGGGTCCAGCATGCCGATCTCCCCCTTTGCGAGCGGAAGCGTTCGAGGCTCCGATGAATGAAGCCGCGTCTTTCGACGCCATCCTGCAGTGCAATCTGCTCGAGGTCTTCTGCGAAGCCCTCGGCGCGGCGATCTTCGTCACCGACAAGCTCGACGAAGTGAGCTTCGCCAGCATCCGGCTGCTGCATCTGTTTCCGATCCGGGAATCGGCAATCGCACCGGGCGTGCGCGCACGGGATCTCTATGGGGCGCTCTACGATGCCGGCTGCCGTTTCAGCAACATCGCCCAGCCCACCCAGATCGGACGCGAAGACTGGATCGGGGAGCGTATCGCCTCTGCCTGGAAGGAGCGCGTCGATACGGTCGAACAGGCCGGTCCCGACCGCTGGATCCGCATCGTAAGCCGCCGCTTCTCCTCCGGCCTCGGCTTTGTGGTTCTGCAGGATGTGACCGAGCAGAAGAAGAAGGAGAACCTGCTGCGCAGCGAACAGGAGCGAGTCAAGCTCACTGAGGACATTCTCGACACGCTGCCGGTCGCCGTCGCGGTCAAGGACCGCCATCTCGACTATGTCGCGGTGAATCAGGAGTTCTGCCAGCTGATCGGTGTGTCGCGCGAGGCGCTTCTCGGCCACGGCAGCTGGGATGCTGTGTCGCCGGAACTCGCGGGCCGCATCGAACAGATGGATTGGCATCTCCTGTCGAGTGGCGAGCCCGGACTGTCGCAGATCGTCCATGAGCGGCCGGATGGTGAGACCGTCACGGTCGAGCGCCGCACCCGCCGGCTCGGCCGCCCCGGCGCCCATTTCATAGCCATCAGCCTGATGCCGGTATCGGGACAGGACGCCTTCAAAGGCGAGCGTATCATCTGCGACGACATGCCAGCGCCCGCGCACCGCCCGGTTCCGGCGCCGGCATCGAAGCGCGCCGCCCCGTTACGCCGCGTCGTGCACCTGTCGCAGACGGCAGAGCCGAGCCAGGCCCTGACGCTGGCGCTGCGGGCCCATGGGACGGAGCTCTGCAACCTGCGCGACGCGCGCGAGCTCTCGGCGTTCCTGCCCGCCTGCCGGTCGGCGGGACTGGCGATCGATCTCGTGGTCATCGATTTCGGCTTCGACCCCGCCGCCTTCGATCTCGTCGCCCGGGCAGGGCTCGATTTCCGCATGCTGCCCTTCGCCGCAGAACAGTCCACGGCGCTCGCCATCATCCTGAACGCGCTTCGCGAGAGCCGGGCCCGGCCGTCGCAGGAGACGGAGAATGCCGCACCCGATACCGTGCCGACGACGGGGGCCTCGACCGCCTCGCTGCTCGACATTCTCGCCGTCGAGGACAACCTGATCAACCGGCTTGCGCTTGAGCAGATGCTGAGCGGGCTGCCCTGGACCTTCCGCATCGTCGCGACCGGCGCGGAGGGCCTGCGCGAATGCAGCCAGATGCGGCCGCGGCTTGTCCTCTGCGACTCGACGCTGCCCGACATGACGCTTGTGGAGTTTGCGGCGAACTATCGCCATGGGGCAGAGACGGGTCGGCTCGTCGCGCTGGTGTCGTCGGACAGCGAGGAAAGCCACCGCCCCGCGCGTGCCGCCGGCATCGATCAAAGCCTGGCCAAGCCGATCAGCGCCGATGCCCTTGCAGGTCTCGCGGGCCGGCTGCTCGACATCGAAAGCACGGGGCTGCAGCCGGAGAACGGCTGTCCGACCCCATCGCTCCGCCCCCGCTCCGGAATCTCGCATGCCGCAACAGCCGAATGTTAACGTTTTATCCGCAGTCTCGGGTCACGACGCAGCAATGACGTCAGGGAGTGAAGTGATGTCCGGTCCCATCCTGGAGCCCATGTCGGCCAGCCAGAACGAGCTGCAGGTGATGGCCTATACCGACCCCCTGACCGGGCTGGGCAATCGCCACCGTCTGCATGACAAGATCCGCCAGCTGATCGCCGACCGTGCGGCCGATCCCGCGCCTTTCGCCGTCGGCATCGCCAATCTCGACGGCTTCAAGCCGATCAACGACCTTTTCGGACCGTCGGCCGGCGACCAGATCCTCTGCCAGGTCGCGCACCGGCTGAAGGCCTGCATCCCCGATGGCGCGACTGTGGTGCGCTGGGTCGGCGACGAGTTTGCCTTCCTCCTGCCGCTGATCTTCGAACGCCGCAGCGCCGAGAAGATCGGGGCCATGCTGAAGGAAGTGCTCTCGGCGCCCTACGATCTCGGCGACCGCAACGTGCGGCTCTCGGCCTCGTTCGGCTTTGCGATCCACCCCTTCGCGGGAGAAAGTTTCGACGACCTCGTCAAGAGCGCCGAGACCGCCCTTTATCGTTCCAAGCGTCGCGGCCGCGGCCAGATCACCGTCTATTCGACCGAGATCGCCGAACAGATGAAGCGGGCGACCCAGCTCGAGCAGGCGCTGCGCAACGCCATCATCGCGGACGAGGTCGACGTGCATTTCCAGCCGATCGTCAACCTCGGCAACGACACCGTCGTCGGCTTCGAGGCGCTGGCGCGCTGGAACGATCGCGATCTCGGCTTCGTTTCGCCCAGCGTCTTCGTGCCGCTCGCCGAGGAGCGCGGCTTCATCGACTCGCTGTCGGAAACCCTTCTGCGCAAGGCGGCCGAGGCCGCCCTGTCCTGGCCCGAAGAGCTCTTCCTGTCCTTCAACCTGTCGTCGGCACAGCTGATCGACCCGATGACGGCGATCAATACGGTCGCGATCATCAACCGCACGGGTCTCGACCTCAGCCGGCTGGAACTCGAGATCACCGAGACGGCCATGATGACCGATCCGGTTACCGCCCAGCGCATCGTCTCGGACCTGCGCAGCGTCGGCGTCCGCATCGCGCTCGACGATTTCGGCACAGGCCAGTCGAGCCTGTCGCGGCTGCGCGACTTCACCTTCGACAAGGTCAAGATCGACCGCGCCTTCGTGTCCCGCATCACCTCCGACAACGCCTCCGAGCACATCGTCAAGGCGATCATCACGATGTGCGAGGGCCTCAATCTCGAGGTCGTGGCCGAAGGCATCGAGGACTTCGCCGAAGCGCTGAAGCTGAAGGCGCTCGGCTGCGGCATGGGCCAGGGCTATTTCTACGGCAAGCCGGCCGATGCGGAGGCGACGCGCGCCTATCTTGCTGAGAAATATGTCGAGTCCGCGCCGGCGGTGCTCAGGGCCTGAAACCAAGTCCCGGTGATGAGATCTGGCATGAGGCAGGCGGACGAACCGCCGCGGTGACCGCGGCGGCCGGCAATCCGCGAGATCAGATCAGGGTGCCGTGGTGAGGCAATGCGACGATCATGTCCTCGCTCAAGCCGCCCGGCTTGACGTTTCTGCGCTCGATCGAACCGCCGAGGCCGCCCCGGAGCGTGCCGCGATGCCGGCCGTTCAGTCACTCCGGGTTTCGATGTCGAGCTGTGTCTGGCCGTGCGAAGCTGACGATCCGGAGAAACGCTTCTCGAAGCGGACTTGGCCGCTCACCTTGACGCAGGTGCTGGTTCCCGGCAGGCGGGCAAAGCCCGAGCCGTAGGCTTCGCAGCCATCCGCGCTCGCGGGCCGGTCGAATTCGTCGGGCTTGACGGCATCCTCGGCGCGCGCGGCGGCAAGGCAGAGGCCGAGCAGGAGAGAAGCAGTCGCACACGTTCTTAGGATCATCTTCATCACATCCTCAGTCGGTCCAGCATGCAGAAACATCGCCGAGCATCAGGCGCCTTCATTCCGGCGCTTTGATGGTGGTGCACCCCGCACCGCCAGCGGTCAAGCCGCCCCCTGCGCCACCAGCCAGTCGCGCACCTTGCGCGCCGGCGTGCTGAGTTCGCGCGAGCGCGGCCAGACCACATGGAAGGCGCTGCCGGTCTCGAAGACATGGCCGCCCACGGGCACCAACGCGCCGGAGGCGATCTGCCGGTCGATCAGGTGCTGCCAGCCGAGCGCTACGCCCTCGCCCGCCAGCGCCGCCTGGATGACCAGCACATAGTCGTTGATGGTGAGAGGCCGCGATTGCGGCCGGTATTCGAGCCCGGCACTCGAAAACCACTCCTTCCAGTCGCAGGCCTCGCGCACGGGCTCGTCGAGATGGATAAGCCGCATTTGTGCGAGCGCGGCGGCGTCCTGCGGCAGGCCGTGGCTGTCGAGGAAGCTCGGGCTCGCCACCGCGCTCACCACTTCCCGGGCGAGCAGCGCCGTGTGGTAGCCCGGCCAGGCCGACGGGTCGCCGCCGCGGATGCCGAGCGGGATTCCCTCTTCCTCGAGGTCGAGGTCGCGCACGGAGGTCTGGATGCGGAGGTCGATGTCGGGCAGGTCCTCGCGCAGCTTCGGAATGCGCGGCAGCATCCACATCGAGGCGAAGGCGGTGGAAGCCGAGAGCGTCACGTTCGCCTCGCGGCCCTTGGCCCGGATCTGCTCGGCGGATTTCTGGATGCGGGCGAGGCCAGCCGATACGTCGGCATGAAAGCGCGCGCCGGTCTCGGTCAGCGAAACCGCCCGGTGGCTGCGGTGGAAGAGCGGCACGCCGAGCTGGCTCTCGAGCGCCCGGACCGCATAGGACACCGCCGCCTGCGTCATCGCCAGCTCCTCGGCGGCGCGCGAGAAATTCTCGTGCCGCCCAGCGGCTTCGAAGACCACGAGGGCAGAGGCGGAGGGCAGCAGGCGCTTCAGGTTTTGCATAAGCAGGATTTATATCTTCCCCCGAAATTTTGGAAGGATACTTTCGGCGGGACGGGGGCTAGTGTCGTGGCAGAACTGGAATGCGCGTGCATTCCCCTTATCCGCCTGCCGGCACCTTCTCCCCGTAAACGGGGAGGAGGGATCGTGGCACTGACGGCGCTCCATCTCCCCTCGCCCCGCTTGCGGGGAGAGGGGTCCGCAGGACGCAGCCGGGTGAGGGGCCGCCACGCTGCCAACAGCAAGGACTGCATCATGGACGCCGAAGCCGCAAATCCGGCCGCCGAAACCCGCACCCGCCGCGAGCGCGGCAAGCGCCGTGACCCCTCGGCCAAGCCGCTGGGCGTGCCCTTTATCGTCAGGAACATCCCGCCCTATGACATTCTCGGCGAGGAGGGTCTCGTCCGCATCGAGAAGACGGCGGAGCGGATTCTCGGCGAGATCGGCATCGAGTTCCGCGACGACGCGGCGGCGATCGCCCATTGGAGGCGAGCCGGCGCGAAGGTCGACGGGCTCTTGGTCAAGTTCGAGCCGGGCATGCTGCAGGAGATCGTCTCCTCGGCGCCCGCGACCTTCACCCAGTATGCCCGCAATCCCGCGAACAATGTCGAGATCGGCGGCAACGCGGTCGTCTTTGCACCGGCCTATGGCTCGCCCTTCGTGGCCGACCTCGACAAGGGCCGCCGCTACGGCACGATCGAGGACTTCCAGAACCTGATCAAGCTCGCACAGTCGAGCCCCTGGCTGCACCATTCCGGCGGCACGATCTGCGAGCCGGTCGACCTGCCGGTCAACAAGCGCCATCTCGACATGGTCTACAGCCATATCAAATATTCCGACCGCTGCTTCATGGGCTCGGTGACGGCCGAGAGCCGCGCGGAGGAGTCGATCGACCTCGCCCGCATCGTCTTCGGCCGCGACTTTACCGACCGCAACTGCGTGATCCTCGGCAATGTCAACGTCAATTCGCCGCTCGTATGGGACGGCACGATGACCAAGGCGCTGCGCGCCTATGCGCGGGCCAACCAGGCGGCCGTCATCGTGCCCTTCATCCTCGGCGGCGCGATGGGTCCGGTCACCAATGCCGGCGCGATCGCCCAGAGCTATGCCGAGACGCTCGCCGGCTGCGCCCTGACCCAGCTCGAACGCAGGGGCGCGCCCGTGATCTTCGGCAACTTCCTGTCGTCGATGTCGCTCCGCTCGGGCTCGCCGACCTTCGGCACGCCGGAGCCGGCGATCGGCTCGATGGTCATCGGCCAGCTCGCGCGCCGGCTGAAACTGCCGCTGCGCTGCGCCGGCAATTTCTCCAATTCCAAGCTGCCCGACGCCCAGGCGATGCAGGAGGGCGTGATGTCGATGCTGTCGGCGGTGCATTGCGGCGCCAACTTCATCCTGCATTCGGCCGGCTTCATCGACGGCCTGCTGACCATGTCCTACGAGAAGTTCGTGATGGACACCGACTTCTGCGGCGCGCTGCACGCCTATTTCAAGGGCGTCGCCTTCGACGACAATGCGCTCGCCATGGACGCCTTCCAGGAGGTCGGTCCGGGCAGCCACTTCCTCGGTTCGCAGCACACCTTGCGCAACTACCAGACGGCCTTCTGGGATTCCGAACTCTCCGACAACGAACCCTTCGAGAAGTGGTCGGAAGAAGGCGGCTCGACCGACATGGCGACGCGGGCGAACCGCAAGTGGAAGCGCGTGCTCGACGACTATGTCGCGCCGCCGCTCGACGAGGCGCTCGACGAGGAGCTGCGCGACTATATCGAGCGGAAGAAGACCGCGGTGGCGGATGCATGGCATTGAGGCGCGGCGGGTTCGCCGGTCCGCGCGGTTCACGCTATTTCAGCCATCCGAGCAGTTCCGAGCCCTTGTTGACGGCATAGGGCGTGAAGAGAACCAGTCCGTAGACGAAATAGCCGGTCATGTCCTTGGTGCCTGACGGCACGCCCCCGCTCTGCACGAACTGATAGAGCACTGCCAGACCGGCACCCACATAAAGCATCAGGATGGCGACGCTGCCGAGCAGAGCGATCAGCCGGCTCGAGCTCGCCTTGAGTTCGGTCTCCTTGGCGACGTCACCCGCAGCGTCGCGGAGCGGCAGGCTGGTCGCCGGGTCGACCTTCGTGGTGGCGAGCGCCACATCTTCCGACAGGGCATCCGCGATCGACCATTTGGCATCGGCCTTCAGGTTCTTGTAGATGACCATGAGCGATAGGAGCGTGATGATGGCAATGGCGGCCACGAGGATCATCGCCACGGTCGGCCCGGCTCCGCCAGTCGGGGGCGTCACCACCTGCTGAGCCTTCTCGGCGGCCGCTGTGGCAGCAGCTGCCGCTTTCGTTGCCGCCTCGGCGGCCGCCTGTGCTTTCTCCGCTGCCGTCGTGGCCGCATCGGTGGCAGCCTGAGAGATGAGTTGAATTGCCGATACGATCATTGTCGCGTTCCCCCGAATTTTGAAACACCGCTTGCGTGCACGATCAGCCTATACAATCGTATGCACTTGTACACCGACCGCATACACCTTATGGTTGTGGTTTCAACCACCGGTCAGCGCCGCTGAACCATGGTTCAAACTTTCTCATGAGATTCGTCCGGCAAAAGCCGGTAACAAGGCGCTTCGCTTTTGGAGAATGCCATGACCCTCGTCGACACACTCAGCCCGCAAGCCCGCCTCGCCCCGGAGAGCGGCATCGTCGAGATCTTCAACCACGCCCGCGGCCGGGACGGCCTGATCCCGCTCTGGGCCGGCGAAGGCGACACGGCCACACCGGCCTTCATCAGCGATGCCGCCGCGGCCTCGCTTGCGGCCGGCCATACGTTCTACACCTACAATCGCGGCATTCCCGACATGAGGCGGGCCCTGTCGGACTACTATGCCAGGCATTTCGGCAGGCGGCTGTCGCCCGAGCATTTCTACGTCGTCGGATCGGGCATGCAGGCGATCAAGCTCTCGATCGAAGCGGTCTGCAAGCCCGGCGACGAGGCGGTCTATCTCTCGCCGGCCTGGCCGAATTTCGCCGCCGCGGTCGGGCTCGCCAGCGCCCGCGCCGTGCCGGTCGAACTCGATTTCGGCGACGGGCGCTGGAGCCTCGACGCCGGACGACTCGCCGCGGCGATCACGCCGAAGACCACCGCCATCTTCATCAACTCGCCCTCGAACCCGACCGGCTGGACGGCGACGGCCGACGATCTCCGCGCCATCCTCGAACTTGCCCGCCGGCACGGCATCTGGATCATCGCCGACGAGATCTACGCCCTCTACCACTTCACCGGCGCCCGCGCGCCATCCTTCCTCGACGTCATGGAGGAGGGCGACCGCATTCTCTTTGTCAATTCCTTCTCCAAGAACTGGTCGATGACCGGCTGGCGCGTCGGCTGGATCGTCGCGCCGCCGGAGCTCGGTCAGGTCATCGAGAACCTCGTCCAGTATTCGACCTCGGGCGTCGCCGAATTCATGCAGCGCGCGGGCATCGTCGCGCTCGATGCGGGCGACGACCTGATCCGGGAAAACTACGAAAAGGCGCTGACATCGCGCGACATACTCTGCGACACGCTGATCGCGACCAACCGCGTCGAGACGCTGAAACCAGACGGCGCGCTCTACGCCTTCCTCAAGATCGACGGCCTGTCGGACACCCGCGCCGCGGCCTTCGACATCGTCGACAGGACGGCGGTGGGCCTCGCCCCCGGCACGGCTTTCGGCCCGGGCGGCGCGCCGTTCCTGCGAGCCTGCTTCCTCCGCGACCCCGCCCAGATCACGATCGCGGCGGAGCGGCTGGCGGCGTATATCCGCGCGCTGTAGGCCTGCCGCTCCAGCCCCCCGAAAGCTTCGACCGCCAGAATTCCCCCGATAAGACCCCGCATGAGGCGGGCGATTCGACGTGGAAGGGTGCGCGATGAAGGCGGTCATTCTGGCAGGTGGTCTCGGCTCGCGACTGGCCGAAGAGACCCAGACCCGCCCGAAGCCGATGGTGGAGATCGGCGGGCGGCCGATCCTCTGGCACGTCATGAAGATCTACTACGCCCATGGAATCCGCGACTTCGTGATCTGCTGCGGCTTCAAGGGCTATATGATCAAGGAATATTTCGCCAATTACGGCCTGCACATGTCGGACATCACCTTCGACCTGGCGGAGAACCGGCTGGAATTCCACCGCCAGAACGCCGAGAAGTGGCGCGTCACCCTGGTCGATACCGGGGAGAACTCGATGACCGGTGGCCGTCTGAAGCGGGTCGCGCCTTATCTGCGCGACGACGAGGACTTCTGCTTCACCTATGGCGACGGCGTCTCCAACACCGACATCTCGGCGACGATCGCCTTCCACAAGGCGCATGGTAAGCTCGCGACGGTCACCGCCGTGCGCCCGCCCGCCCGCTTCGGCGCGCTGAAATTTGAGGGCGACGACGTGACCGGCTTCATCGAGAAGCCGGAGGGCGAAGGCGGTTTCATCAATGGCGGCTTCTTCGTGCTCAATCCGAAGGTGCTCGACCGGATCGAGGGTGACCCGACCTCCTTCGAGGGCGAGCCGCTCGGCGGCCTGGCGCGCGAGGGCGAGCTGAAGGCCTGGTTCCACGAGGGCTTCTGGCAGCCGATGGACACGCTGCGCGACAAGATCCAGCTCGAAAATCTTTGGTCGGCGGGCAACCCGCCGTGGAAAGTGTGGTGACGCGATGGGCTTCTGGCGCGGAAAACGGGTCCTGCTGACCGGCCATACCGGCTTCAAGGGCGCCTGGCTGCATTTCTGGCTGAAACAGCTCGGCGCGCATGTCCAAGGCCTGTCGCTCGCGCCCAACACCGCGCCCTCCCTCTATCACCTGCTTGCCAATGACGGCCACCACGCCCGCGGGATCGCCGACATCCGCGACCGGATCGCGGTCCAGGCCGTCGTGCAGCAGGCACAGCCGGAAATCGTCTTCCACCTCGCCGCCCAGCCACTGGTCCGCGCCGGCTACCGCACGCCGGTCGAGACCTTCGAGACCAATGTGCAGGGCACGGTCAACCTGCTCGACGCGCTTCGCGCCTTACCCGATCTCCGGTCGATCGTCGTCGTCACGACCGACAAGGTCTACGAGAATCCGGAGAGCGCGCTGCCCTTCCGCGAGGCCGATCCGCTCGGCGGCCACGATCCCTATTCGGCCTCCAAGGCCGCGGCCGACATCGTCACGGCGAGCTATCGCCGGTCCTTCTTCCTGCCGCGCGGCGTCGGGCTCGCCACGGCCCGTGCCGGCAATGTCATCGGCGGCGGCGACTGGGCCGAGGACCGGCTGATTCCCGATGCCGTGCGCGCGCTCGGCGCCGGACGCCGCCTCGCCATCCGTCGCCCCGACGCGGTGCGCCCCTGGCAGCACGTGCTCGAGCCGCTCTCCGGCTATATCGGGCTCGCCGAACATCTCTGGACCGACCCCGACTGCGGCCCGGCCTACAATTTCGGCCCCGACCCTGACGCGACCGCCACCGTGCGGGCCATCCTCGAGGGCTCCGCCGGCCATTTCGACCTCTCGCTGGTCGACTGGGGCGACGGCAGCGACGGACCGCACGAGGCCGGCCTCCTGACGCTCGACAGCACCAGGGCCGCCACCGATCTCGGTTTCGCGCCGCGGCTGACGCTTGCCGAGACCATCGACCGGACCTGGACCTGGTATCGCGGCCTCGCCGAGGGCCGGCAGGCCGCCGACCTCTGCCTCACCGACCTCATCGCCTACGAGGCCGGACATCTGGCGCTCGCGCAGCGGGCCAGCGCCTGATGGTGCGGGACGGTTTGATGCATCCGTGGCACCCCTCCCCGACCCCTCCCCACAGGGAGGAGGGTCTAAACTGCCGCGCCCTCGGCGGCCGGATCGAGGCAGCAGAAGGCGTCGAAGTTTCACATGTCCTCCGGCAGCGCGGCAGCGTAAGCCCCTCTCCCCTGTGGGGAGGGGTTGGGGAGGGGTATGCCATCCGCACGAACCTCACTGGCCCCACCCCATGACCGCCCGCTTCGACGTCATCGAGACCCCGCTTACCGGCCTCAAGCTCCTCAGGCGCAAGCGGCTGGGCGATGCCCGCGGTTATCTCACGCGCCTTTTCGACGGCGAGGAACTCGCGGCCGCCGGCTGGCCGGGGCCGGTCGCCCAGGTCAACGAAACCGGCACCGCCGCCCGCGGCACGGTGCGTGGCTTCCACTACCAGCGGCCGCCCTTCGCCGAGGCCAAGCTGATCGCGGTGACGCAGGGCGCCGTGCTCGACGTCGCCGTCGATATCCGCGCGGGCTCGCCCACGTTCCTGCACCATCATGCGGTCGAGCTCTCGGCCGACAACGGCCTCTCCTACCTGCTGCCGCCGGGCTTCGCCCATGGCTACCAGGCACTGAGCGACGATGTCGGGATGGTCTATGTCCATTCGGCCCCCCACCGCGCCGAGGCGGAGGCGGGGCTCGGCGTCACCGATCCGCGTCTGTCGGTCGCCTGGCCGCTGCCGGTCGCCCATCTCTCGGCACGGGACCAGGCTTTTGCCCGGATCGACGCGGATTTCGCAGGAGTGACAGTATGAAATGCCGGCATTGCGGGCACGAGCAGTTCTGGCCCTTTCTCGACCTCGGCACCGCGCCGCCCTCCAATTCCTACCTCGCGGCCGATGCGCTTTCAGGGCCTGAGCTCTGGTACCCGCTCGTCATCCGCACCTGCGCGGCCTGCCTTCTGACCCAGACGGAGGATTTCGCCGCCCGCGAGACCTTCTTCTCCGAGAGCTATGCCTATTTCAGCTCGTTTTCGAGCTCCTGGCTCGGTCACGCGAAGGCCTATGTCGAGGCCATGGCCGAGCGCTTCGGGCTCGGCCCGTCGTCCCGCGTCGTCGAGGTCGCGGCCAATGACGGCTATCTCCTGCAATATGTGAAGGCGCGCGGCATCCCCTGCCTCGGCGTCGAGCCGACCGCGAGCACGGCTGCGGCGGCCCGTGACAAGGGCATCACGATCGTCGAGGCCTTCTTCGGCGTGTCGCTGGCCGAGGATCTTGTCGCGAAGGGCTGGCAGGCCGACCTCACCGCCGCCAACAACGTTCTGGCCCACGTCCCCGACATCAACGACTTCGTCGCGGGCTTCGCCATCCTCCTGAAGCCCGAGGGGGTTGCGACCTTCGAATTCCCGCATCTCCTCAACATGGTCCGGGAGAACCAGTTCGATACCGCCTATCACGAGCACTATTCCTATCTTTCGCTCGTCGCCGTGGAGCGGATCTTCGCCAAAAACGGGCTGCGCGTCTTCGATGTCGAGACCACGCCCTGGCATGGCGGCAGCCTGCGTGTCTTCGCCTGCCGGCAGGACGCGGCAACAAGGCCGGAGCAAGCGTCCGTGGCTAGGATGCGCAAGACCGAGGAAAGTGCCGGCATGTATGAGCGGCCGTTCTACGAAGGGTTCCAGGCCGCCGCCGAGCGGGTGCGGAACGACTTCGTCGACTATCTGATCCGGTGCCGACGGCAGGGCCTCCGGGTCGCCGCCTACGGCGCCGCGGCGAAAGGCAACACGCTGCTGAATTTCGGCGGCGTCAAGCCCGACCTGCTTTCCTTCGTGGTGGACAAGAATCCCGCCAAGCAGGGCCAGTTCCTGCCGGGCAGCCGCATACCGGTCGTCGACGAAGCCCGGCTCAAGGCCGAGAAACCGGACAGGGTGGTGATACTGCCATGGAATATCGAGACCGAGATCAGGACGCAGCTTTCCTATATCACCGACTGGGGTGGGAAGTTCGTGACGGCCGTGCCGCGCTTGACGGAAAGCTGACCCTCGCTGAGGCCGAGATGGCACCGATCGACGGCGGAGCGGCCGAGACCGCCGACAGCGAGGCGCCCAAACCCGGCGATGCCTGAGCGCCCGACCCTCACGATCGCAGTCCCCTCGCGCAACCGGCAGGACTGCTTCCGCCAGACGATCCTCGACCTGATCGCGAACGACCGCGACGATGTCGAATTCGTCCTGGCGGACAATTCCGACGATCCCCTGACGATGGCGGACTTCGTCGCAGGGCTCGACGATCCCCGCATCCGATTCCTGCCCTCCCCGCCCGCGCCGCTCTCTATGGCGGACAACTGGGAGCGGACCCTCGCCGCCGCAGGCGGGGCGTGGGTGACCTTCATCGGCGACGACGACTATGTCGATCCCGACCTCGCCGACAGGATCGTCGAGATCGAGGCCCGCGACCCCGGCGTCGAGGCGATCGGCTGGAACCGCGTTCCCTTTCAATGGCCGGCGGCGCGCGACGAGGAGAAGTCGATCCCGGTCTCGCTCGTCAACCGCATCATGCGCCACGGCAAGGACCAGCTCGTGCGGCGCCTGTTCGGCTGGGCGGCGGCAACCTACATGCCGCAATGTCCCTATGGCATCTATCACGGCGCCGTGCCGCGCCGGACGCTGGAAAAGATCGCCGCGTCCTTCTCCGGCCGCTTCTTCGAGCATCCGACCGTGGATTACGATTTCCTCCACAAGCTGGTCTCGGTGGCCGAGACCTTCATCTACATCAACCGTCCGATGTCGATCCTCGGCGTCGCCCCGGCCAGCAATTCGGCCGCCGTCGGCGACGAAAAGCGGGTCGCACGCGCGGTGGCCGCCCATCGCCGCGAATATGGCGAGGCCTTCGAGAAGCAGACCGTCGCCGCCGGCTTTCCCTTCCGCGCCGAAAGCGGCGTCGCCGGCAACATCATGGCCGCGCAGGTCTGGTTCAAAGAGCGCTACGGCGTCGTCCACGACGGCTGGCAGGAGAATTTCGCCCGCGCCGTCAGCCTGGAATGCGGACTCTGGAAGGATCGCGCCGGCTTTGACCGCCACGTCGCAGGCCTGACATCCGCCTTCGAAACCTGGGACGGCGGGCGATGGCGGGCGCATTTCGCCCCGCGCTATCTCGGCCCGCAGCCGGGCGCCACCTTCTGGGGCGTGCGCGACAACCAGCTCTATCTCGGTCAGGCGGTCGCCGACAGCCAGACCCCGCGGGCCTTCTACGACATCCTCCGGGCGATCCTTCCCGAACCCTCCGACATGGAGGTCCTCCTCTGATGACACCCTTCCTCTCGATCTGCGTGCCCTCCCGCAATCGCCAGAACACCTTCCTGCAGACGATCGAAGACCTGCTGGCGTCGCCGCGCGACGATGTGGAATTCGTGCTGGCCGACAATTCCGACGACGGTTCCCTCGTCGCCGATTTCCTCGCGGCGCATCCCGATCCGCGCATCCGCCACCTGCCGCCGGCGGGAGAGCCGCTGCCGATGCAGGACAACTGGGACCGGGCGATGCGGGCGGCACGCGGGGCCTGGGTGACGGTCATCGGCGACGACGATTATGTCGATCCCGACGTGGCCGACACGATCGCCGCAATCGTTCGGCGCCGGCCGGAGGTCGATGCGATCGGATGGAGCCGGCCGGCCTTCAAGTGGCCCGGCTTCCGGCCCTTCCCCGGCAATGCCTGCATCGCGCTCGGCAACACCGCCCATCTCGCCGACCGGCAGGACGGGCTGCAGGCGCTCCTGCTCTGGAGAGGGGCCGCGCCGGTGCCGAAAACCTCGTTTTCGGCCTATCACGGCGCCGTCAGGCGCGAGGCCATGGAGCGCATCCGCGCCCGCTTCTCGGACCGCTATTTCGAGCATCCGACCGTCGACTACGAGTGTTCCTGCAAGCTGCTGTTGACGGGTCGCGCCTTCGTCTACGTCGACCGGCCGTTCTCGGTCCTCGGCGCGACGGCCGAGAGCCATTCGTCCGCGGTCGGCCGCTTCGAGCGGGTGGAGGTGATCAATGCCGCTCTCCGCCCGGAAGACGGTCCCGCCTTCGACGTGCCGGGTTTTCCCTTCACCAGCCGTCTCGGCGTCGCAGGCTCCATCCTCGCTGCGCAGAAATGGTTCACGACCCGCTACGGCCTGCCGATGACCGGCTGGCAGGAAAACTTCCTGCGCGCGCTCGAGATCGACTGCGGCCGTGCAGAGGACCGGGCCGGCTTCGAACGCCATGCGGCAGCCTGCCGGACGGCGCTCGAAGCTTTCGAGGATGGCCGCTGGCTGGCTCGTTTCCAGCCGCGCTTCGTACCCCGCGGCCGGACCGCCGCCTTTACCGGCCTTGCCGGCAGCAACCTCTTCGTGGACGAGGCGATCGGCAACTGTGCCAACCCGGCCGCCTTCTACCGTCTCATCCAGTCGCTGCTGCCGCCCGTCGAGGCGCTCCGCTACGCCTTCGACGCCAACGGTGCCGCGGCCCAGCAGGCGGCCTGAGCATCATCGTCCGCGCCTCGCTTGGGCCGGTCTGAATCTCCTGGCCCTTCAGCCCCACGAAAGCGTCTCCGCCTAGGCTGCGGCCAACGGAGCTCCCTCATGCCGCATCTGCCTACGCTTTCGATCTGTGTTCCCTCGCGCAACCGCCAGCCCTGGTTCCAGGAGACGATCCGCACGCTGACGGCCTCGCTCCGCACCGACATCGAACTGGTCTTCGTCGACAATTCCGACGATCCGGCGATCATGGACCGCTTCATCGAGCCCTATCTCGCCGATCCTCGGGTCCGCTACGTGCCCTCGGGCGCTCAGGTGCGGCCGATGGTCGACAATTGGGAAGTGGCCTTTTCCGCCACCAGCGGCCGGTGGATCGTGTTCATCGGCGACGACGACCATGTCGATCCCGAACTCGCGGGCCTGATCCTGCGCATCGAGGCGAAGCTGCCTGATGTCGAGGCGCTCGACTGGGCGCGGCTGCATTTCACCTGGCCCTATCCCGGCAAGGCGCCGCATTCCAACCCCCTGCCGCTGCTCAGCGAAATCCACGAAGTGCCGAAGAAGCAGCTGAAAGAGCGCGCCTTCCGCTGGGACCACGCCCGCGAGGTGCTCGGCTGCGGCTTCGGCATCTATCACGGTGCGGTGGCGCGCACGCTGATGGAACGCATCCGCGAAAAGTCGAAGACCGGCCGCTGGTTCGAGCATCCGATCGTCGACTATGACAACATTTTCAAGGTGATCATGCACGGCAAGCGCTTCGTGCATATCCGCCGGCCGCTCTCGGTCATGGGTGTCTGCCCGGCCTCGAACACGGCGGCGACGACCAATCTCGAGGACGCCAAGAAGAAGCAGGCGGCCTTTCACCGCGAGCACAAGACCTCGATGGACGACATGGAGGCGAACCGCGACTTTCCCTTCCGGTCCTGGCAGGGCGTCACCGCCTGCATCGGCATGACCCACCACTGGTTCGCGCGCGAATATGGCTACGACTTCTCAGGCTTCGAGGCGAATTTCGCCCGCTCCTGTGCGATCCAGTGCGGCTGCTACCCGACCGAAGACGAATACCGGACGATCGCCGAGGCCTATCGACAGACCTTCCGGACCTGGAAGGGCGGGCGCTACCTCAAGTATTTCAAGCCCGAGTTCAAGGCGCCGGAACGGGCGCGGGCCTTCGGTGGCATGCTCGGCGGCACGCTGTTCTACAATGACGAATATGGGACCGTTGCGACACCGGCGGAGTTCTACCGCCTCGCCGAGGGCGTGATCCTGCCGCTCGACGAACTCCTCGTCGACTTCGACCGCGTGAGGGTGGCAGACGACAAAGCGGCTTGAGGGACGGCGGACGTCTGAACGGGTCGTGGCAGAAGCTTCTCAGTCTAGCCAGTGCGCGGGATCCCTGCGGCCGTGTACGATTGCGATGATCGCAGCCCCGTAAGGCGCCGGCTCATAGATCGCGATATAGTTGCCCTCGATCACCAGCCGCACATCCGTGCCGATCTCTGGCCTCACGGGCCCCATATGCGGGTGGCGCGCAACATGGTCGAACTTGTCGAAGAGCCGAGCCAGCAGTCGATCGGCCGCAGCTTCGTCATGGAGGGCAATGGCGTTCCAGATCTCCCGCATTTGCTCCTGCGCCCGCGGCGAGAGCCGGTAGCGCGCCACGGACTATCGCCTGGCCTTGACCGCAGACAGGAAGGCAAGGGGATCGACCGGTTCCGGTTCGCCGCTCGCCTTGCCGTCTTCATAGGCGCGCTTGAGCCGCTCGATCTCTGATGTGCGGAAAGCCTCCCGCTCCTCCCAAAGGCGTAGCGCCTCGCGAACGATTTCCGCGTCGGACGCGTATGCGCCCTTGTCCAGAGCCGCCTGCATCTTCTCGGCCTGTTCGGGTGTCAGCGGGACGGTCAGCATGCGCATGGTATCAGGCCCTTCGTTTCCTCCAATCTACCACGCTCCAGCGGACCGACAAAGCCTGCTGATCACCCTCACACCCGCTTCAAGAACCCGTCCGGCGAGGCGGTGATGGCGATCTTGTGCTCGATGGTGAGATCGATGTCGAAATTCAGCGCCGCGCCGTCGCGGCCCTTGCGGCCCTCGTTTTCCAGGCGCTTGCGATATTCCCAGACCGCGGTCTTCGGATTGTCGCCCTTGCCCCAGGGACGGTCGGCGGTGAAGCCCTCCGGCAGGTCCTCGACGCCGGTATCCCAGACCACGCAGTAGGAGCCCTTGCTGACATAGGGCGCGTAGAGTTCGAGTTCCTGCAGCACATGCTCGTGGGTGTGGTTGGAATCGAGGAAGACCATGATCCGGTCGTATCCCTCTGCGTGCTTTTCGATCTCGGCCATGATCTCGGGCGCCACCGACGAGCCCTGCAGAAGGTGGATCTTATGGCGCATCGGGTGCGCGTCGATCGCCGACCGATTGTGGGCGCGGATGTCGATGTCGACGCCCACCACCTTGCGCTTCGAGGCCTTGGGGTCGAGCACGGTGCCGGCCTGGACCGCGTCGCAATAGTCGAGCAGCGCCAGCATGGAGGCCGAGGTGACAAGCGAACCGCCATGGGCGATGCCGGTCTCGATGATCAGGTCGGGGCGGCAGGACCAGATCAGTTCCTGGATCGCATAGAGATCCTGGGGAACCTGGATGACCGGACGGCCGAGCCAGGTGAAGTTCTGGGCATAACCGTGCCGGATCGATTCCCGCACCCAGATATTGGAGAGGCCGATGAAATCGCGGTCCTCGCCGATCTTGCGGATATTGTCGGCGACGAGCTTTCGGAAATGTTCGACGGGATCCACGTTTCTTCTCCTCTTGTCACCCGGTCCAGGCATAGAGCACCGTCTCCATGAGCTGCGGCGAATGGTGCCTCAGCGCGAAACGGTAGTCCGGGACGAGCGATTGCAGTTGATGCAGGATGACCGGAATGTCGGTCGGGTAATGGTAGACACAGATGGCGAGCTTCGGGCGATGCTTGCGGATGGTATCGGCGGCGCCGTCGATCAGCGGCACCTCCATGCCCTCGACATCGGCCTTGAGAAAGCTGATGCGGCGGCCTGCGAGATGGTCGTCGAGCCTGGCAACGCGGATTTCGTCCGTGCCGCTGCCGAGCGCGAGGCTCGTCATCTGGCCGCTCTGGCTTGCGGCGCGTTCGGCACCGGCGCGATTGCCGAGCGCCGCCGGCACCAGCTCGATCTGGCCGGCCTCGAGCGCCCATTCCGCGACGAGCCGCTCGGTGCGTAACTTGAGACTCGCGAACTGGCGCGCCCCGGGCTCGAAGGCGATCGCCTTCTCGAACACCCCGTAATGGGTCCAGACGAAACGCTCGAGGCTGTCGCCGACATAGGCGCCGGCATCGACATAGATTTCCTTCTCGATGCCGCAGAAGGCCGGCAGCGCGAAATACTGGTCCTTTTCGAAGACGGTCGTGAGCGGCGCCCGGTCGCCGGTCAGCATCGCCTCCAGCACCGCTTCGAGCACCTGCCGGGACCGGTCGTCGTCGAGGCCGGCATGGATGGCGCGGAAACGGGCGAAGTCGCGGGCGACGAAAAAAGCGTCGGCCGAGAGACCGGCCAGGCCGAGGGCTTCGAGCCGCGCCATGACCGGCCGCACCGCATGGCGGGCGGTGACGAAGACGAGAGCGGGGCGGTCCTCGGCGAGTGACTCGGCATGCCGCACCGGCAGGCCCTCGACCATGGTCCCCGCAAGCGCCGGGTTGCCGTCATACCCGCAGGCGAGCCGGATACCCGCCGCCGGCAGCGCCGTAACCGCCCAGCGCCCGAGAAAGCCCATGCCCTGCAGTGCCGCCGGCACGTCACCCGAGAGCACGCCGGCCGGCACGGTTGCCAGCACCCGCTCCGCCCGTTCGGCCAGCCGGTCGATGCTGCCCGTCATCGGCTGCGCTCCTCGGGAATGGCATAGAGCACCGCGCCGGTCCCGCACCAGGAATGCAGGCGGAATAGGAAGCGGTAGTTCTCGAGCGTCTCCATCAGCCAGAGCGGCGTCCGCCAGATGCCGTCGTCATTGTGGTAGACTGTTGTAGCGATGATCGGGCGCGCCGCGCGGAGCGTGTCTCGCCCGCCTTCAAGGGCTTCGCGTTCGGCGCCCTCGAGATGCAGCTTGATGAAGCTCGGTGCGCCTGTCTCGGCCGCCACCGCATCGATGGTGGTTACGTCCACGTTGTCGTTGCCGGTGGTCGCGAACTGCGAGGCATAGCCCAGGCCGGCATGGAAGCGCCGGATGCCCGGCCGGCCACCGACCGCCTGGGGCAGCACGGAGATGCGCGGATCGTCCGCCATCGCCTCGGACAGCATCGCGGTGAGCTTCGCCCGATTGACCGGGTCCGGCTCGACCGCAACGATGCGGGCGAATTCGCCGCCGACCCGGGCGACGAAGGTCGCAACGACGCTGCCCTCATGCGCGCCGGCATCGAGGAACGTCTCGCCGCCGCGCAGCGCGGCCATCACCTCGGGAATGAAAAAACGGTCGCTGCCGGTCACCGGCGCGTCCGAAAAGGTCCATTCCTCGCGCCGTCGGCGCCAGGCGAGGAACTGCAAGTGGTGGGCGCGGGACAGGTCGTCGGCGTAGCCGTCGAGGGCGCGGGCGATCATCTTCAGGTCGAGAGCTGCGAAGGGCGGCGCAAACCAGCCGTTGGACAGCGGATGCACCGCCCGGAAGCCCTCGGCGAAGTCGTAGAACGGCACCGCATGGCCGAAGCCCGAAGCCCGGAGTGCGTCGGCGAGCGGCGCATAGGGCGCGGTCGCGACCGTCACCAGGGTGAGGTGGGTCCGGCGGATGTCGTCCGGCACCGCATCCGGCGTGTAGAGACGATGGCCCTGCCAGCGGGGGTCACCGGCAAGCGTTGCGGCATTGCGGTCGATGACGACCCCGCAGCTCCGTCCAACGGCGGCGAGGAAATCGCGTGCCATGCCGCCGAGATTGCCGGCGCCATAGAGGGCGAGCGGCGCCTCGCTCGTGACCGCCGCCAGCAGCGGCGTCGGCCCGGCTAGATCGTCCAGCAGCCGCAGCGCGCCGGCCCTGTCGGGCGCATGCGGAAAATGCCGGGCAGCCAGAGGCTCCGGATCACGGCCGGCGGATGTCCGAGGCTCTGCCATGTCACTCCGAATCTTCGCACGCCGATCTCGCGCGCCCTGTCTTTGAATATTCACCCGACGCTTGCCCGTGGCTAATCTCGCGGACGATTCGTCCAAGCGGAAGCCTGCCATGAAAGAGACAATCCTGCTGACAGGCGCCTCCGGCTTCGTCGGGCGGCAGATCGCCCGCCGGCTCGCGGCGCGCGGCCATGCGCTCGTGCTGCCGCTCCGGCCCGGCGGCCATGAGCGCTCGGGCCTCGCCCCGGGCGCCGCACGCATGGTCGAGACTGCCGATCTCTTCGCGGAAAGCGAGGACTGGTGGCGGGCGGCGCTCGAAGGCGTGGGCACCGTCGTCCATGCCGCCTGGTATGTCGAACCGGGCCGCTATCTGGATTCGCCTGAAAATACCCGCTGCGTCGAGGGCAGCGTGCGGCTCGCGTCCGCGGCGCGCGCGGCCGGTATCCGCCGGTTCGTCGGGGTCGGCACCTGTTTCGAATACCGCCTGCCCGGCGATCGTCTCACCGCCGATGCGCCGGTCGGTCCGGCGACGCTCTATGCGGCGGCGAAGCTGGCGCTCTACAGGATGCTGGCGCGGCGCTTCGGCGAGGGCGGGCCGGAGCTCGCCTGGGCGCGGCTCTTCTATCTCCACGGCGAAGGCGAGCATCCGGCGCGGCTCTATCCGATGCTGCACCGCAGGCTGTCGGCGGGCGAAGCCGTCGCACTTTCATCAGGCGACAAGATCAGGGATTTTCTCGACGTTTCCGATGCCGGCGCCATGATCGCCGATCTCACCGGCAGCCGGCAGACCGGGGTGGTCAATATCTGCTCGGGCCGGCCGGTGACGATCCGAGAAATCGCCGAAGGCATTGCCGACCTCTACGGGCGGCGCGACCTGTTGCAGTTCGGCGCGGGCATGGCGCATCCGCGCGATCCCGAGACGGTGGTCGGCGTGCCCAATCTCGATCCGGCGCACTAACCCGGACAGAAGAAGAGGCCCGCCGGAGCGATCCGGCGAGCCTCTGTTTCCTGGGGTCGGGGGCGAACCCTGCCGTCGCGACCCGAAACGATGTCGTCCAGGCTCAGGCCAGGGCGGGCTTGCCGCCACGGACGCCGTCGACGGACCAGGCGCCGGCACCGGAGACCGAAAGGGCGAGGAAGCCGCCGGCGATGGTGAGGTTCTTCATCATCATCAGCATGTTGAACAGCGAGAGCATGCCGTTGGCTTCCGGCGGGAAGGTCGGGATGTTGATCGCACCGGAATGGAACACGAGCGCCGTGAAGACGCAGAAAAGCGCGAGCAGGATCGAGACGATCTTGGTCTGGAAGCCGGCAAGGACGGCAAGACCGGTCACGACTTCGAAGATGCCGGCGAGATAGGTCAGTGCGGTGGCGGCCGGCAGGCCGGCCTGGGTGATCATTCCGGCAGTGGAGGCCGGATCGGCGAACTTGCCGAAGCCGGCCATCACGAACATGGCGGACAGCAGCAGGCGGGCGAGGAGAAGAAGGGCGTTGTTCATTTCGGGGGCTCCGGTTGAAACTCTTCCCCTGTCTTGAACCACACTTGGCCCGTTTACGAAAGAGCGCCGACTCTGGACATTTTGTACACAATTGTTGAACAATGACCGGGAATATCGCGCCATAAATTGACGGATGCCGCTTGTGGCGCAGCCTCGAAGAATATATGTTTCCGGCAACATAATTTGCCAACCGAGGATTTCCGATGGCCGATCTCTCCGCATTTCCGATCACGCAGCGCTGGCCGGCGAAGAATGCCGACGTCATCCAGCTCTACTCCCTGCCCACGCCGAACGGCATCAAGGTGTCCGCGATGCTGGAAGAGACCGGCCTCGCCTACGAGCCGCATCTCGTCGATTTCGGCAAGAACGACCAGACGACGCCGGAATTCCTGTCGCTCAATCCCAACAACAAGATCCCCGCCATCCTCGATCCCAATGGCCCCGACGGCAAGCCGCTCGCGCTCTTCGAGAGCGGGGCCATCCTCATCTACCTCGCCGACAAAAGCGGCAAGTTCCTGCCGAAGGACGCGGCCGGTCGCTACGAGACCCTTCAATGGCTGATGTTCCAGATGGGCGGCGCGGGGCCGATGTTCGGACAGATGGGCTTCTTCCTGAAATTCGCCGGCAAGGAGATCGAGGATCCGCGGCCCCGCCAGCGCTATGTCGACGAATCGCGCCGGCTGATCGGCGTCATCGACAAGCGTCTCGAGGGCCGCGACTACCTGGTGGGCGGCGACTATACCATCGCCGACATCGCGCTCTGGCCGTGGCTCCGCGCCGTCAACGGCTTCTACGAAGCCGGCCCGGTCGTCGGCATCCAGGATTTCCCGCGCGTGCTCGACTATATCAAGCGCTGCGAGGAGCGTCCGGCGAGCCAGAAGGCGGTCAACATTCCGGCCCGGGGGTGATTTGAGTTCCCCCGAGGGGGAAGGGCCCAACGTGCCCGACCTACACGCCACACCCTGACGCATCAGCAAGCCGCGGCGCTCTCTCGAGCCGCACGTTGAGCCACCGGTTGGCCCCTCCCCCTTGTGGGGAGGGGTTCGGGGCGGGGTCTTTCAACCCGCCTCCGCGACAATATCAAGCAGAATCCTATTCACCGCCTCAGGTTGCTCAAGCGGCACATAGTGCCCGCAGCCTTGGATCACCTCCAGCCGCCCATTTTGCGCCAATCCCGCCTGCCGCGCCGACGACTGCCGTCCCGGCGCCACATCCACGTCCCCCGTGACATAGACTACCGGCCCGTCAAACCCCGCCAGCACATGCTCCAGATCGGGCCGCGTGTGAAACACGCTCGTGCCACGGGCGATATCCTCCGCCGAATGGCTCATCGCCAGCCGGCGTCCATCGCGCCGCGCGTCCTGATTGCCCTCAGCAAACAACGGATCCCAGAACGCGTCCCAGCCAGCCGCCACGCCGTCTTTCAATATGCCAAGCGCACGTGCATGAAACTCTGGATCGGGCCGATGCCGGGCATTCGTGCCGATCAGCACCAGCGCGGCCACACGCTCCGGAGCCAGCCGTGCCACCTCGAGGGCACAGGAACCGCCGACCGAGCAGCCGACCACGACGATGCGCCGCTGCCTGACCTCTGCCAGCGCTGAAACGGCCCAGTCGTTGAGGCTCGTCCCGGCTCGGTAGAGCGTCGGCGCGTAAGATTTGTCAGAAAACAGCGCCACTTGCGCAGCCCACATCCGTCCGTCGAGCGGCAATGCGTGAAGAAAGAGCAGACCGAGGTCATAGTCGACCCCATCGGCCATCACCAGAACCTCAGCTGGGTCTGCCTCAATGCCCGACCATCTCCACCGGCATGCGCGGATAGACGAAGATGCCTTGCATGCGACCGTCGAGTTCGTCGCCGAAGCCGGAGGAATGGCCGACGCAGAGGACAGGCTGCCCGTCGGCAGGCCCCGTCACGATATGGGTCGAAAAGCAGAAGCAGGCGGCGGCCGAGGATGCGCTTTCGAGCAGTTCGAGGATCCGGAGGCGGTCGTCTTCCTGGTAGCTGCGGAGCAATGTCAGAAGCCCGCATTCCGGGCCGGACAGGCCGTGCAATTGCTCACTGAGCTTTCCGAGCTGGAATAGCCCGTTGGACAGGTCGCCGCTCCATTCGTCGGTCGCACAGTACCGGGCGAGAGCGGATGCGTCGAAGCCATAGTCCACCACCAACTCCGCGGGAGTCGCTGCCGGTTGCCTTGCCTTGGAAATTCTGAACACCGCTGCTCAACCCCCTGGCGGACCCCTCCGCCGCGACTCGTGACCATACGCTCGGTCGGACCGATCGACCGCGCAGGCGATCTGCTGACGCGGCTTCTACACCGATTATTCGCGCATGCCCCGCAATATGCCGGGCTACAGATAATATCGTAATGATAAGTCGACGAAATTCAGGCGAACGGGCGCGTCGTCTTGGGCCTTAAGGCCTTCTCCTCGATTCGCAGGGAGTTTTATAAGTAAAACCACCAATTCGGCAATAGAGGACGTGCATAAACTTGCGGCAAATCGGCTTTCTGCCGACCGGACTGGCAACCGGTCATGCAAAAGGGGCGCCCTGAGGCGCCCCCTTCCAAATTCACGGGTTGCCGCGAATTCGCCAGCAAATGACCATGATCTGTAATGGGCCCCTGGGCCTGTTACATCATGTCCATGCCGCCACTTCGTGGCGCTCTGCGCCATGAAGCACTTTTCCAGTATGGGCGGCTTTATGGACCATGATCTGTAACAGGCCTTTGGGCCTGTTACATCATGTCCATGCCGCCCATGCCGCCCATGCCGCCCGGCATGCCGCCGCCAGCAGATTCCTTCTTCGGCAGCTCGGCAATCATCGCCTCGGTGGTGATGAGCAGAGAAGCGACCGAAGCAGCGTTCTGCAGAGCGGTGCGGACGACCTTGACCGGGTCGACGATGCCCATGGCGATCATGTCGCCGAACTCGCCGGTCTGGGCGTTGTAGCCGTAGGTGTCTTCGTTCTTGTCGAGGATCTTGCCGACCACGATCGACGCTTCGTCACCGGCATTGTCAGCGATCTGGCGGACCAGCGACTGCAGGGCGCGGCGGATGATGTTGATACCAGCTTCCTGGTCGTCGTTCTCACCCTTGGCCGTGATCTTCGTGGACGAACGGAGGAGAGCAACGCCACCACCGGCGACGATGCCTTCCTGAACGGCAGCGCGGGTCGCGTTGAGCGCGTCGTCGATGCGGTCCTTCTTTTCCTTGACTTCGACTTCGGTCGAACCGCCGACGCGGATGACGGCAACGCCGCCAGCGAGCTTGGCGAGACGCTCTTGGAGCTTCTCACGGTCGTAGTCCGAGGTGGTTTCCTCGATCTGCGCCTTGATCTGCGTGACGCGACCTTCGATGTCGGACTTGGCGCCAGCGCCGTCGACAATCGTGGTGTTCTCCTTGGAGATCGACACCTTCTTGGCGCGGCCCAGCATGTCGAGGGTCACGTTTTCGAGCTTGATGCCGAGGTCTTCGGAGATCACGGTGCCGCCCGTCAGGATGGCGATGTCTTCGAGCATGGCCTTGCGGCGGTCGCCGAAGCCCGGAGCCTTGACGGCAGCGATCTTGAGGCCGCCGCGGAGCTTGTTGACGACGAGCGTGGCAAGCGCCTCGCCTTCGACGTCTTCAGCAATGATGAGCAGCGGACGCGAGGTCTGGACGACGGCTTCGAGCACCGGCAGCATGGCCTGGAGGTTCGAGAGCTTCTTCTCGTGCAGCAGAACGTAGACGTCGTCGAGATCGGCGATCATCTTTTCGGCGTTGGTCACGAAGTAGGGCGAGAGGTAGCCGCGGTCGAACTGCATGCCTTCGACGACTTCGAGTTCGGTCTCGGCGGTCTTGGCTTCTTCAACCGTGATGACGCCTTCGTTGCCGACCTTCTGCATGGCTTCGGCGATGTCGGCGCCGACCTGCTTGTCGCCGTTGGCGGAGATCGTGCCGACCTGGGCGACTTCTTCCGAGGTCGAGATCTTCTTGGCCTTGGCGGCGAGATCCTTGACGACTTCCGAGACGGCGAGGTCGATACCGCGCTTGAGGTCCATCGGGTTCATGCCGGCGGCGACGGCCTTGTTGCCTTCGCGGACGATCGCCTGGGCGAGAACGGTCGCGGTCGTGGTGCCGTCACCAGCGATGTCGTTGGTCTTGGACGCGACTTCGCGGACCATCTGGGCGCCCATGTTCTCGAACTTGTCGTCCAGTTCGATTTCCTTGGCGACCGAGACGCCGTCCTTGGTGATGCGCGGGGCGCCGAAGGACTTGTCGATGATAACGTTGCGGCCCTTGGGGCCGAGGGTGACCTTCACCGCATCGGCGAGGATGTCGACGCCGCGCAGCATCTTTTCGCGGGCGGTGCGGCCAAACTTGATATCTTTTGCAGCCATTTTGAAAACTCCCGGGTTAGTGACCCATTGGTGTCATGGATGAAGGGGTTGCCGGCAATCAGCCGATCACGCCCATGATGTCGGATTCCTTCATGATCAGCAGGTCTTCGCCGTTGAGCTTGACCTCGGTGCCGGACCACTTGCCGAACAGGACGCGGTCGCCGGCCTTGACGTCGAGGGCGACGAGGGCACCCTTGTCGTCACGGGTTCCGGTGCCGACGGCGATGACTTCGCCTTCCTGCGGCTTTTCCTTGGCGGTGTCGGGGATGATGATGCCGCCCTTGGTCTTCTCTTCGGATTCCACGCGGCGCACGACGACGCGGTCATGGAGAGGGCGGAAATTGATGCTTGCCATCGTCTGTTTCCTCGATCAAATGACATTGCCGGGCTCGGCCCGGATGAAACGGGTGTTAGCACTCGTCTCCTCGGAGTGCTAACGGCGCTTGATCTAGGCTTCACCTTTTCGTGAGTCAAGGATTCGCCCCGGAAAAATTTCTTTCGAAAGGGTGAACGGAGGCCTCATCGCGCAGCGGCATGGCGATCCCGAACCCACCGATAGAGGATATCGGGCTCGCGCTCCTCATTTGCGGCACCGTCTGTTTTGTCGATCGCCACGAAGCCGTGCCCCTCGTAGAACTCCCGGGCCCCTGTATTGCACTGAAAGGTCCAGAGTTGCAGCTCTACGTTCTCGGCTCTGGCTTTCGCAAGAAGTGCGCTACCCACTCCCCTGCCCTGACTGCCCGGCAATACATAGAGTTGGTCTATCCAACCGGGCCGGAAGGCGATGACACCGACTAGATCGGGGGCAAACGCGCCAAAGAGTTCGCAGGTCTGAAACAGGTGCTCGGACACGAAAGCCCGATCCTCTTCCGGCGTGTGCAACCCCGCCAGCCAGGGTAACCTGTCATCGAAGGAAGCCCGCAACACAAAGGCGACGGTGTCTGATTCCGTGATCTCCAGCTTACGGACCGCAAAGGCCGCGCCATCACTGCTCATGCTCGTGCTCATGCCGGTGGTGCAGGTCGGGATAGTGCGGATGCTTGTGCCGCAGCGGTTCATGGCGATGGCGGTGCGAATGCGGCTCCGTCACCGGCCCGTCATGAGTATGCCGGTGATGGTCGTCGTGCCAATGCAGATGCTCGTGTTCCAGGCCTCCGTGTTCGTGCCAATGATCGTGCCGCTCGGTGAGATGGAGCCAGAGGCCGGCCGCCATCAACGCCGCCGCCAGACCGAATTGCAGCGTGGGCGCCTCGCCGAACAGTGGCATGGCGACAGCCGCGCCGATGAAGGGAGCCAGCGAGAAATAGGCGCCCGTCCGCGCCGTGCCGAGATGCCGCAAGCCCAGCATGAACATCACCAGGCTTAAGCCGACGCCGAGGAACCCGACCACACCGCCGGCAGCCACGATCTCGATGGACGGAAAGCGCGCGCCGAGCCAGAGCGCCAGCGCGACATTCGTCGCACCTGCCGCCAGCCCCTTGATCATGGCGATCTCGACGGGATCGGCGGCCGAGATCTTCCGCGTCAGATTGTTGTCGATGCCCCAGCACAGGCAGGCCGCCGCGATCAGCGCACCGCCAGGGTCGATACGCGGTCCCTGCCCCGTCCAGGCCAGCAACACCGCGCCCGCAAGGATGGCTCCGGCTCCCACGAGCAGCCGCCGGTCGACATTCTCGCGATAGACCAGCCAGGCGATCGCCATCGTCGCCAATCCCTCTAGATTGAGCAGCAGCGAACCCGAGGCGGCCGAGGTCCGGGACAGGCCGGACATCAGCAGCAGCGGTTCGAGCAACCCTCCGAACAGCACCACGGCAACGAGCCAAGGCAGGTCGCGGCGCCTGAGCGGCGCCTCCCCGCTCGGCAGTCCGATCAGCCGCCGCCCCAGCCGGACGGCGACCAGTCCGATGCCGGCGCCGAGATAGAGAATGCCGGCCAGCAGCCAGGGGTCGACCGCCCCCATGATGAGCTTCGACAGCGGCGCCGAAGCGCCGAAGAGCACCGCTGCGCCGAGCGCCAGCGGCACGCCGGGCCAGACGTGGCTGTGCCTGCCTTCGAGACGGTTATGGGACACGGATCTGTTCTCGCGCGTTCGGAGCCTGGAGGGATCGTTCTACCGGCTGGACCGCATTTACTCCAGCCGCTTTGCCGACCCGGCACGCGGAGCGTTGACAGGGTGACGGTCATTTGACAGAAATCCAGCCATGGAGTGTGCGGATACTCCACGAGGCGTCAGCCGCAGTTTCGCATCCCGAAAAATTATCAGGAGCAAGACCGTGGCCAGTTTCGGCGCCATTTCCGTCGACAAGCTGTCGAAACGCTTGGGCAGCCCGCATTCCCCCGTCCTCATCGACGTGCGCGACAAGGAGGACTTTGCCGCGCAGCCCGCCCTCGTTCCGTCCTCGATCCGGCGCGACATCGCGGACGTCGAACGGTGGGCCGGCGCCTATGCCGGCGCGTCCGTGGTCGTCCTCTGCAAGCGCGGCAGGAAACTCTCGGAGGGCGCGGCCGCCCTTCTTCGCCTCGCCGGTGCGGAGGCCGAGATCCTCGAAGGCGGGACCGAGGCCTGGGCGGCCGCCGGCCTGCCGCTGGTGCCGGTCGAAAAGATCCCCGGCGGCACGTCCACCGGCGGCACGCTCTGGGTCACGCGGTCGCGGCCGAAGATCGACCGCATCGCCTGCCCCTGGCTGATCCGGCGCTTCGTCGATCCGGCGGCACGCTTCCTGTTCGTCGCCGCCGCCGAGGTTCAAGCCGTCGCCGAGCGGTTCGGTGCCACGCCCTTCGACATCGAGGGGACGTTCTGGAGCCATCGCGACGCGTTCTGCACCTTCGACACGATGATTTCGGAATTCGGCCTCGACTTTCAGCCGCTCCTGCGGCTCGCCGAGATCGTGCGCGCGGCCGATACCGACCGGCTCGACCTCGCCCCGCAGGCGGCCGGCCTGCTCGCGGTGTCGCTCGGGCTGTCGCGCCTGCACAGTTCCGATCTCGCCCAGCTGGAGGACGGCATGCTGGTCTACGACGCCCTCTACCGCTGGGCCCGCGACGCCGCCGACGAGCGCCACAGCTGGGAGGCGCATGCGCCCCGGAGGGGTGCATGACGGAGCAGGCCCCGGCCATGGACGATAGGACCACGACGCCCACCCCGCCGCCCCTGCCCTCCTTCGCCGAGGCGACGCGGGTCTGGGCGAAGATCGGCGTGCTCTCCTTCGGCGGCCCCGCCGGGCAGATCGCGCTGATGCACAAGGAACTGGTGGACGGGCGGCGCTGGATCTCGGAAGCGCGGTTCCTGCATGCGCTGAATTTCTGCATGCTGTTGCCCGGCCCCGAGGCGCAGCAGCTCGCGACCTATATCGGCTGGCTGATGCATGGATGGCGCGGCGGGGTCGTCGCCGGCACGCTCTTCGTGCTGCCCGGTTTCCTGGTGATGCTGGCGCTCTCCACCGCCTATGCCCTGTTCGGTGAGACCGACTGGCTCTCGAGCCTGTTCTTCGGGCTGAAGGCCGCGGTGCTCGCCATCGTCGTCGAGGCCGTCATCCGCATAGGCCGCCGGGCGCTCAAGACGCCGGCGATGCGCGTGATCGCCGCACTCGCCTTCCTCGCTCTCTTCCTGCTCGGCGCCCCCTTCCCGCTGGTGATCCTGATTGCGGGCCTGGCCGGCTACGCGCTCCACCGGCTGGGCTCGCGCCTGCCGGCGACCGGCCACGGATCCGCCGCCGCGGCGACGGAAGACGCGCTCGGCGCGGGCCGGCGCGCCACGCCGCGGACAGCCCTGGGCGCCGTCCTCGTCTGGGGCGCGCTCTGGGCGCTGCCCTTCCTCGTCATCGCGCTTGCCGGCGCTGGTGGCGCCTTTCCCGACATCGCCACCTTCTTCTCCAAGATGGCGGTCGTCACTTTCGGCGGGGCCTATGCGGTGCTCGCCTATGTCGCCCAGGAGGCGGTCGAGCACTACCACTGGCTCCGGCCGGGCGAGATGCTGGACGGGCTGGCGCTCGCCGAGACCACGCCCGGTCCGCTGGTCCTCGTGCTGACCTTCACCGGCTTCATGGCCGCCTACCGCTCGCCCGGTGCGCTCCCGCCGCTCGCCGGCGGGCTTGTCGGGGCATTCCTCACCACCTGGGTCACCTTCGTGCCCTGCTTCCTGTGGATCTTCCTCGGGGCCCCCTATGTCGAGCGCCTGCGCGAGAACAAGGCGCTGTCGAGCGCGCTGACCGCGATCTCGGCCGCGGTCACCGGGGTGATCCTCAACCTCGCGGTCTGGTTTGCGATCCATGTCCTCTTCGCCCGCGTCGGCACGCTCGCCGCCGGGCCCGTCGTGCTGTCCTGGCCCGACTGGACGAGCCTCGATCCGGCGGCGCTTGCGCTCGCGCTCGTCTCGGCCGTGCTGCTCCTGCGGCTCAAGGCCGGCGTCTTCGCCACGCTCGCGGCCTGCGGCGCCGCCGGCTATCTCCTGAAGGCCACCGGCCTCGCCTGAGGCCGGCTCAGGCGCTAACTCAGGCGCCGGCCTTGCGATAGAGCGCGGCGAGCTGGGTGCGGGACGAGGGCAGTTCCGGCACCACGATCATCATCTCGATCTGCCCGCGCTTGAAGGCCCGGAGGAAGGGCTGATAGTTCTGGAAGGCGACGCAGCCATGCGAGCCGGTGCGGCCGCGCAGGAGATTGGTGTGGGTGAGCAGGCCGGTGCGGTTCTTCGGATCGCGGCCGTCGATCGAGGTCATCCGGATGGCTTCGACGCCGTAAAAGCGCTTCTCGCGCATCGTCAGCCGGTAGATGCCGGCGGGCGTCGGCCCGCTCATCTTCACATGTTCGTAGCGGGGATTGTCGCGCATGTGGCCGATGCCGGAATGGGCGCGCAGCTTGGTGCCGTCCGGCATGTAGACGGTGGCGTTTGACACGTCGTAGATCGCGACCTTGGTGCCCTTGCCCGGCCAGCCGCCGTCCTTGGCGCTGCGCTTGAAGAGATCGCCGAACAGCGAGGGCTTGGCATAGGCGAGGCTCTTGTCGTCCGCCTTGCCGTCGCGATCCCTGCGGGCCACGGCCCGCTTGTCGCCCGACTTGTCGCCAGTCTTGTCATCCGCCTTATCGGCAAGGGCCGCATCATCCGTGTCGTCGACGGTCTCGGTCGCCGCCTTCTCGATCAGCGGCCGCGCCTCCGGCAGCGGGATCTGGCTCGGAAGCGCCACGACATCCTCGTCCTCGGCATCGGGCTTTGCGAGAACCAGGCCGAAGGGCTGCAGCGAGCGGGTCGGCACGTCTTCCACGAGCGCGGTCAGCAGGGTCTGCTGGCCGCCCAGCGTCTCTTCCCGCTCCATCAGCCGCTTGGCGCGGGCGAAGGCGGCGGCGTTTTCGGCCTGCACGGCCTTCTTGCGCTTGTCGGCGGAGGCGACCTGGATCGCAAGCTGGCGCTTGTGGGCAGACCGGATCGCGTCGGCCGTCAGCTGACGCCGGCGCAGCTCGCTTTCGGAAGGCTTGACGATGCGCTCCGCCTTGGCGGCCCGAACCGGGCGCGGCAGGCGAGGTTCGCGGCTCGCCACATGCCTCGACGCCTGCGGCTGGGCGACGGTCATGCCTTCCGAGAGCGTGCGGGCCGCGCCATGCATGACACCGACCGCCGAGGTCAGGGCCCAGGCAGAACCGAGGATGACGCTTGTGGAGACGAAGGCGGCGAGGGCGAGGACTGTCGCCCGGGGGGATTTCGGCGCGGACTGCGCGGAAGGGTGTTGAGACGCCATGACGTTACCCGATACTCGTTACTCGACGCGGCCCTGAACGCAGTGCTCGCCGGCCGTTACGCTGCCGGCGGAGCGCGGGGTCATATCCCCTGCATGTCCGCCGAACGGGTAAAGCATGAAGAAATATGGTCAACAAATCCTGAACGTCGCCCCGATCTCGTACAATGACGGGTACTTTCGGTCCCCGTCGCCCTCGATCGGCTCCTCAACACGAAAATGCGGCATGGGAATGACCGCGCGGCGCATCGGCGCGACAAAAGTTGGGATGGCCGGCGGGTGCGATCGTCGCCGGAAGTAAAGGCGAAGCAAAGCCGGTGGCGGCCCCATATCCCGACCTCCCGTCGAGAATCCGAGTGCGCGCGCAATCCAGCCTTGCGAACAAACCGCCGGCCCTGCTCCATACATGCTTAACGTCGGCCGGATACTGTTTTAAGCAATCATTTGTAATATCTCGTTATTTGCCGTCTTGGTGTAATACCAGATCTCGATGATAGAAACTCATAGGATGACGTGAGGCTGGTCTCCGGCTAGGCGCGTCGTGCAGGTCGATGCTTACGCATCGGCCAAGCGGCGCAACGACGCCGGAGACCAGCCTCACGTCACCTTTGGCCGGCTTCTCGGGCCTTCTGGCATCGTCGAGGTCCTTGACCGATGCGACAGCATCGCTCGGCGGACCTCTCCTAGCCAAAAGACCCGATCGAGCCGGTCCTATGGGTTCCTATCATCGAGATCTGGTATAAGTCAGAAGAATTTGGTGGGCTTCGCATGAATGATATTTCAGCACTTATTGACCAGATTTACGAAGCGGCATTCATGCCGGACCGATGGCACCCGATCCTGGAGGGGCTGACCAAGGTGGCGGGCGGACACGGAACCGCTCTCTTCAATCCCGGCCGGATCCGAACGCATGTTCTGACGTCGCCGTCTCTCAATGACATGCATCACAAGATGCAGGTCGAGGGTTGGGCCGAGCGCAACACGCGCGCGGCGAGGCTGATGTCCATTCCCCATGCCGGCTTCGTGGATGAAGCGCTCTATTTCACGGAACAAGAGGTCAGGACGCAGCCGATCTTCACCGAAGTGCTGAGGCCACTGGGCTACGGCTTCGGCACATCCACCTTCATCAAGGTGCCGACGGGTGAATCCATCATCATCGCCGTCGAGAAGAAGGCTGCGACGGGACCCGTGACGCAGGCGGCGATCGCGCTGCTTGATCAGCTGCGACCTCACCTCGCCCGGGCCGCCATGTTGTCCAGCCGACTGGAATTCGAGCGGGTCAACGCCGCAGTGGCGACCCTTCAGATGACCGGCCTGCCCTCGGCCGTGCTTTCCCATGACGGCAAGGTCATTGCCGCAAACCAGCTCCTCGAGGATTTCGCGCCGTCAATCACGATTGCCGCGCACGACTTCGTCCGTTTCGAGTATGCGCCCGCCAACCGGCTGATGACAGACATCCTCGATCTGGCTCGCAAGAGCGCGGCGCTCGAGAGCCGGTCATTCCCGCTTCCGCGTCTTGCCGACAGGCAGCCCGCGGTCGTGCACCTGGTGCCGATCAGGGGCAGCGCGCGCGACATCTTCCTCAGCGCCGCATTCTTCCTGATCGTCACGCCCGTCGATCGGTCCAAGGTGCCGACCGCCGAGACGATCCAGGGACTGTTCGACCTGACCGCGGCCGAGGCCAGGGTGGCCCATGCGCTTGCCGCCGGAAACGACGTGGCCGCCACCGCGCAACAATTGTCTGTGGGCGTGGAGACGGTTCGCACCCATGTGAAAGGCATCCTGACCAAGTCGGGCATGACGCGGCAGTCGGATTTCATTGCCACCGTCGCCAGTATTCGACCCTTGCCGTGACCGCGGCAAGACCATTCGACTGCGGACATCATCAAGGAAAAAGAGTGTTCGGTCTCCCCCGAACTGGTGAGGCGGACCACTGAGATCTGCACTAATTGGTTGGCGGTCAACACTTGATGAGGACTGCAATGTCGATCAATTCCAAGATGCTCGCTCTGGGTTTCATTCTCTCGATCATCGCTGCCGTGCCGGTTGCTGCCGCAAACCGGACGCTCAGCGGAAGTTCCAGGACGGAAGGCGGTACGAAGGCGTTCTGCAAGGGAAGCACGCCGATCACCGCGTCGCTGTCCGACACCAGAATCGTCATCAAGAGCCCGATGGCGTCAGGCGGAACGGCGACGATCAGCGGCTCGATTGCCGATGGCGGTGCCTTCAAGGCCTCCGGCTCGCGCTTCACCTTCACCGGCAAGGTGTCCGGCAAGAAAGTCAGCGGAAAGTGGAAGGGCCCGTCCTGCTACGGCAGCTTCTCCCTGCGATAAGGTCGGCGGCCCGGCAATGCCGGGCCGTTTCACCTTGCAACAGGACTGTCTTGTCCGAAGGACGACCTGGCTCAGTTCCAGCGGATCGCGGTCGGCTTGCCGTTCGACAGCTTGATGGTCACCGGGTTCATCGGCCCGCTGCCGTCCGACGTCTTCCAGGTGCCGCCGGTGCACTTGATGGTCGAGCCGCTCAGCGAGCATCCCTTGTGCGATCCGGCCGTACGCCATTTCTTGCGGAACATGTAGGAGCTGGAAACCGACTTGCCGTTCGAAGACAGGCAGATCGAGGAGGCATTCTGAACGCTGCCGACGCAGGTCTTGCCGAATTTGGGGATTTCGGCGGCCAGTGACGCGGTGGCGCTGAAGGCGATGACGACAAGGGCGGACGACACATTTCTGATCACGATATTCTCCATGCTGTTGAACCGAGACGGGGCCAATTAGGAACAACATTCCCGGCCCGTCTTCACCAATTCGGGGGAGATGGACGAAATCTTCCGGGCTTCAGACGGCTCGTGCCGGCGGCCACCGGCGCCGTTGATCCTGGGGCACGACCTGCCCGAGACCCTTGCACCCAGCCGGGCGGGCCGTCAGTGCCCTGTCAGCGGATCGTCAGCCGCATGGAAGCAAACGGCGGAATTCACCGCCGAAAAGCGGGAACAATCAGCGGAAGGGCGGCGTTCGACCGGCATCCTGAACCAAGGAAGGAAGCCGACCATGAAGAAGACCCTCATCCTCGCCACCTGCGTGGCCTTCTCGACCCTCTCGATCCCGGCCTTCGCCGATGACGACGCGGCCATCGTCACCGGCACCGGCGGCGCCGTGACCGGCGCGCTTGTCGGCGGTCCGATCGGTGCCGTCATCGGCGGCGCGCTCGGCACCATCGCCGGCGCCAATCTCAACCCGCCGCCCGAGAAGGTCGTGACCTATGTCGAGGAACGGCCGGTCCCGACGCAGAAATATGTCGTCAAGGAGAAGATCGTGGTGGGCAACACGCTGCCCGACGACGTCGTCCTCGAAGCCGTGCCCGAAGACGACGCCTATGCCTATACGGTCATCAACGACCGCCGCGTCGTCGTCCAGCGCGACAACCGCGCGATCGTCAAGATCATCGAGTGACCCGAAGGGAGCGGGCCGCAGACGTGGTCCGCTCCCTCGCTTATGGTGAAGTCAGAGGCGGTACCCCTCACCAAGGTCGTCCAGCCGATCGCCTTCGGCTCTCGGGGACGACCTATCCTCTCCCACAGGGGGAGAGGCAGGGTGCCACGCCCGCCGGCCTCGCTTGCGGCACCGCGGTCGCCGCGGCGATACCTCTCCCCATGTGGGAGAGGATAGAAAATCAACATCTTAGCGTCAGCTAAGTGTTGGATTTTCTTGGTGAGGGGCACGTGCCGAAGGCCTTGCTCATCCCATAGCCTGGCGACGCCTATCACGTTCCCCCGTCCAACCTGCCATGGGTCGTTCACCCCTCACCAAGCTCGTCCAGCCGATCGCCTTCGGCTCTCGGGGACGACCCATCCTCTCCCACAAGGGGAGAGGCAGGGTGCCGCGCCCGCTGGCCGCGCTTGCGGCACCGCGGTTGCCGCGGCGATACCTCTCCCCTTGTGGGAGAGGATAGAAAATCAACATCTTAGCGAAAGCTAAGTGTTAGATTTTCTTGGTGAGGGGCAGGTGCCGGAGGCCTTGCACATAGCGAAGATAGGAAAATATTCACATTCCCTCTTCCCCTCCTTCCCCACCCATGCTACAGTCCCTCCATCTCGTCGTCGGATACACCGGGTGGGCGTCACCCGGCGAGGCGGGATATGTGCCTTCGGGTGGCGGTGACGCGAGCGGCCCGCGGGGCTCATGCAGAAAATGGTTCTCCTC